>Ga0114922_10001222_pt1 | contig 24565 bp, 18 predicted proteins | sample AartaG_FD_100975 | JGI IMG/M metagenome (GOLD analysis project Ga0114922, IMG submission 100975) | Deep subsurface microbial communities from Aarhus Bay to uncover new lineages of life (NeLLi) - Aarhus_00045 metaG | ecosystem: Environmental > Aquatic > Marine > Oceanic > Sediment | place... | reverse complement strand
TAAGCTGCGTGTAGGTTCTCACTTGTGCTCCTTTGACTTGGTGGTTTAAGAAGTACAAATGCTACTGCAGCTTACCTCTTATTCCAACCTTCAAAGTTGCACTTGCGAGTTGAATCTACGATCAATTTTTAGATAAAATCACGGCTTTTACGCCGGGATGATCGGTAGAGCTCAGGTCAAACCTACGAGCCGCCGCTTCCTAGCCGGTGTTCACATCATGTCATGGGCAGAGGAGATGAGCTATCTGTCCATTCTCAGTTGGATATAATTGAATGGTAGTGATGTAACCAGAGTCATTCTAACTGGAGGAAACATGTCCGATGCAAACTTTTATTTAACGCTTGGCAAAGTAATCATCGCCGCGGCTTGGGCTGACGGTGAGGTGGCACATGATGAAGTGAACTGCTTGAAAGACCTGCTCTTTCGTCTCCCCGGTTTGACGGGTCGGGAGTGGGCAATGTTGGAGATGTACATTGAAGCCCCGGTTGGAGCCGCTGAAAGAGAACGATTGGTCAAACAGCTTCAGGATGAATTGAGGTCTTCGAGTGATAAGTCACTTGCTCTTCAAAGCCTCGGCGACTTGGCGCATGCGGACGGCGTTGTAAGCGAGGGTGAGGAAACCATCATCAATGAGATTAAAACCCAAATCGAATCAGCAAATGCTGGTGTAATCGGCCAACTCGGGCGAGTAGTGAAGAATTCTATTAAACGTCGTGAAGCCGCGCTGTCCGCTGCACCAAACCGCGAGGAGCACTTCGAAGATTTCATTAAGAATAAAGTCTTCTATGAGGTCCAACGGAGACTTAAACTTAATAAAACGAGTTTGGATATCGACGAGGATCGCTTAAGAAAATTGAGTCTGGCAGGCGGGTTAATGGCCCGAGTTGCCCATGTCGATCTAGAGATCACAGACGACGAATATAAAGCCATCGCGAATTCACTTATGGCTGAATGGGGCATAAGCACAGAAGAGGCTGCATTTGTTACGGAAGTCGCGGTATCCGAAATTGGCCCCGACATGGATTACTACCGCCTGGCGCGGCAGTTTTTCTCATCTACAGACCGCGAGGAGCGGGCTAAATTCCTAAATATCTTGTTCTCCATCGCCAACGCGGATGGATTCGTATCAAACGAGGAAATTGAAGAGATTCGGGCGATAGCCAACAGTCTTCGACTCACACATAGGCAGTTCATCGACGCCAAGAAAACAATCCCGCAGGATCAGCGAGCCAGTTAAAACCAGTGGCTTGTTTGTCCCCTCCGGAAAGTTAACCATCAGATGTACCGCGATGGAGCCGGCATCCACGAAAATTGACAGGATCTATACTAAACCTGTTGGATTTTCGTGACGTTGGTTTTCGCCGATAAAATCCCTTCTCGAGCCGTATAGGTTAGAGATTGCGGTTGGAACCGTGCCTAAGTCAATATTGATCAATTGGATGTTGATAAATAGGCGAATAAACCCGCCATTTCCTCAAACAGATCACGATAGGTCTCGAACTGCAGCTCCCTCACCGAGAAATCCAGATGATAGCGGCTGATCTGACCTACATAGATATATTCGATATGGTGTGTGGTTTCAATCTTTCCCAGTACCGGACGGTCGAAGAGGTATTCAACAACGCCAACAGTGCGATCCCCAATGGTTGTCGTCCTAACCCGTGCTTCCCGGTATTGAGGCTGTAAACTCAGGCTCCTGCTAAGATCCTCAGCATACTGCCTGGGCCCTTTTCCCTCTGCCAGGTCGTACACTCGCACATCCAGGGTTGGGCAGCCATCACCGGTTCCACAAGGGTGCGTGAGTGTTACATGGCGTTGTGATGAGTTCCATGTGCCCGCTCGCCAATCACGTGGGTGTCTCACAACAAAGAAGGTTTCTTCTTGAACATAGTCCTGCATGGACGCATCTGACCTATCCACGCTCCCCACCACGATTGCTTGATTAAGTGTGGCTTCAAGTCCTACGCGATCAAGAGTCGCCGGAAGAAAATCGCTTATTCTCATCTCTGCGTGCAATCCTGTGTCAGCACTTCCCAGATTTAGGCCAGACACACGCTGCGTATGGGCATCGAGCACAATCGTAGTCTGAAGTAGAGTCTGGGTATTGCCGGTGATGGTGTAGCGATCCCCGCTCCCATAAGCGCGCCAACTGGCAGAGGCAAAATCAGAAGGTAGCGCGAAGGCTTCTGCTGGCAACGCGGGTTCAAGGATTGTAGTCAGGGAGGCGAATTCTGCCCGATCCACCCTGCCTCCGTCGAAGTCTGTATACCAGTTACCATCTAATGCCCAAATCCATTGTTGCTCCCTAATCGTCTCTCCGGGGATGGCATGAAGATGAACCTCGATCAAGTAATCGTTTCCCACGCGTGATACCGAGTAATCGCGAGTCAGGTCCCCATTATCATTGGTGGTTTGGAAACGGTAGACCACACGATCCGCTGCCTGCGCGGCAGCAAGAGCTTGGTCCACTTTTTGTGCTACCCCAATGCCCAAACCATCTTTTAGCCGATCCGTGCCTACGCTGAATGTTGGATGGAGGGTTAGGAATGGTCCCAGGAAACTCATCAGTACAACGAGGACTACTCCCATCATCAGAAACCCCACCACATTGGGTATCAACAGCCGTTTTAGATCAGAAAAACTATGGTAGATCAAGGTGCCCGACAGGTATATTCCCACCAATAATGCTAGATCCACGATGACAATGTGGATGTACACCGCCTCAGGACTAAAACCAGCTAAAACGCTGAGCATGAAAACGATGGGTGCAGTAACAGCCAGAATGATGGCCACTGTAGCCGCAAGCGTGAGTGGGATCGCCGCCACTTGCGCTGGACGTTCTTGCCGACCCAGCAAACGATAGGCTAACCAGAATATCGGTATTGAGATCAGTAAAGTCAGCGTAAAGATCAATCCGATCTTGATTGCGTCTTTGACTGCTGTTTCAATCCCTAACCCAACACCCATGGCGAATCCATACAAGACGCCGCCAACAATCGAAAAGAGGATGGCTGACAGTGCAAAACCAACCAAGGAATGTCCTTCTTTGAGTGTATTAACTAAGCCGCGCCGCCGAAAGATCCCAAAAAGTGCAGCCAAGATGTTCATGGTTCCCACTGCCTCCAATCTTCAGATAGCCTCTGCCGTACAGTCAAGATTTCTTCACGCTTGAATAAAGCAGCCAATCCACCCCCCAACAATATGCTTCCCGTTACCCCAATCTGGACCCAGCGGGGTAACTCCATAAAACCCGGGCCTAGCTGTACGATGGCATTAACAAATAGCGCTAAGATCCCCAATTGGACATAACCACGTGAGCGTGTATAGATCCCCCAACCTAAGGCTACCAGGCTTTCAGTACCAAGTAAGATGGCATAAACATAGGCACCTTGAGGAATTGATTGGACGAATGCCGACCCCATGAGCACAAATAACCCCAGAAGTGTGGTCAACCTATAGGAGAGATTTCCACCACGCATGCGCTCATTCCAACCCCCACCTAGAAGTGCGAGTCCTATCGGGATTGCATAAGCTTGGGGTTCAGCAACGTCAAAAAACATCAAGACTGCGATGATGACTACAACAAATGCACCGACACTTAGATAGGCAAGGCCGATTATTCTGCGCAAAGCCGCGTCTGCTGCATAGGCGATTCCGGCAATTGCAAAGGCAACCGCTCCTAACATAGGCTCAAATATGGCTAACGAGCCTGCCATCGGAACTGCCATCAACCACAGGCCTGTATGTCTAAGCGGCTTGCTGTATACCTGAAGCAATGGCTCTCCTCGCAAAAGCCACGCTAAGGCGATGAAAAAAGCGCATACCCCGGTGGCGTATGCGGGCCAAGCATTTAGGGCTGCGTCGCTGATCATGTCCAAAGCATAGAACTGACCCACGAAGAAGACGATAAGTCCGAGGTACGTCAATATGGGTGGCAGTTTCTTTTCTGCGATCTCGGTGCGTTCAAGCCATGTGAACGTCAGCAAAATAGCAGCTACTGTTGCCGACAACCCGATTGCCAACCAATCAGAACTCATCAATCCACCCAAATACGCTCCTGCCAGATTGAACGTTCCCGCAACGTACAATGGCCAAGCCCAACGTCTCCCCTCACTCCGTCGCAGCACCAATCCACCGATTGCTGACAATATCCCTAAGACCGCGTAGGAAATAACCAGCGCATTCGTCAATGTCTGTGTGCTTTCGAAGAGCAGGTCATTTATGGTTAAGACTGACAGATTCAACGCAAAGAGCGCGGGAAAGAGCAACCACTCCCAACCGATCCACAATGCAATCAACAGGTACAAAATCGCGATTGCCACAAGCACAATGCTGGCGATTAACGGATTCCCCCATACGAGCATAACCGCGATTACGCTGAGAAATGCTCCCGCCGTGAGAAATGGTCCACCCAATCGGAGTTCTCGTCTTCCTAATGCATAGCCCACAGCGGCGTAGTTAAGACCAAGCAATCCCATGAGTAAACCCTGATTATGGAAAACGGGAACAAACAAGCTGATAATGAGGTAAACAGGCAACATGAACAACCAGACTGCGCCATAAATCCACCAATCGTTGCGGAAAATGGCCGCCGAAATAGCCAGCAAAGCCACATCTCCGAGCAAGATTTTCGCCAGATCGTCGGTGTCAGGAATGGCCATGAGACTCACGAAAATAGCCACAACATAAGCAGTGGCATAGAGTGGCCATCCAGCGGATCGTCGCTCCTCCCTGCGTTCAAGTGCATAACCAACGCCCAGCAAAGCCAATGCCAGCGCCATCAGCGCAATCCCGATGGCGCTATCGCTGAAATTTAGCTCAAGCATGATGAAGCCAAAAGTGACGGCGAATAGGGGAGCAGCAACCCAACGTGCAAAGGACCATTCAAAGACCGCATCTGTCGTTGTGTAAAATAGCACACCAACCCCCAGAGCCAGGAGTGCCAACCAGGGGCTACCTTCTGTACAGTTCGTACATCCGTTAAAGGTCAACCAGGCCATACTTGCTCCGATGAGAAGCAATGGCATAGTCAATTGAGAGACAATCAGGAGAGGTTGATAGGTGAACTCTGATAATGGCGATTTTTGGGCATACCGGGCCAAGAGAAGGAACACATAAGCAACTAGTGAAAATGTAATGAGATAAACTAGCAAAGGTGCGCCGATCACCACCAACGCTGATGTTACCGTGCTCACTACAGCCGCTTGGCTGATATATGTGAACAAGTCGCTGCGGGTCCAATATGCCGTCAGTCCATAAAGTAAAAGACAGAATGGTGAAGCGATCAACCACATGACATCATCTCGCAAACCACTTGGTCCCAGGACGTATATTTGAAGGACAGCGAAATTCAGGGCTAGAAATCCGGAGGCAACTGCGATCAGGGCGATTCCTCCGATCCTGTATGCGGGTCGTTGGAAAAGGAGATAACCCCCCAGATACATTAAGCCAGTGACCAGCAGCGTAATCGCAAATTTGCCTGGCCCTGGTATTCTTGTCCAGTTGACACCGATGAAGATCAGCCCAGCCAATACCAGCAGCAAGCCGCCAGTGTAGAGGGCAAGCTTGATATTGCGCTCGCTCAATAGCCACTGATCGAAGGGTACCTGTTCCCTAGGTGGAGCTTTTTCCACTTTCGTAGGGATCGCCATCGCTTCTGCCTGAATACTAGGTTCTACAGCTATTGCTGGGGCTGCTTCAGCCGCAATGGGGGTTGGCTCTAACGGCGGAACGTGTTCTTTATGGATTACGCGATCACGCAGGGATTTCAAACGCTCCAGATAAGGATAGCGCACGCTCTCAGGAACATCCCATTCCGCCGTCGTCTCCACCAAGAATTCCAATTGGTGCAGCTCAAGCAGGTCTTCGCTGGCATATGCCTCGCCACAGGATGTGCAGAATTTAACGCGAGCCTTTTCCGGGGTTCCACAACTCGGACATTTCATCATAGCCTCGCTCTACCCTTTCGCTACGCAGTTAGCCCTTCATACCTTATTCATGCTTCAGTGACTCCAACATCTCTGCATCAAACGGGTTTCTGCCATTCTCCAGTTCAGTGATCCAAGCTTCTCGCTTATTGCTGTAGATGCCATACGCGTTATTCTCTTCCGCCCATTCCACATAGAAGTTAAAATCCTCAATCGCACCTGTGTAATCTCCCATAATCGCGCGAGCTACACCTCGACTATCGCGAATACCCCCGTGCTCTGGATCCAATGCCACTGCCATTTCACAAGCTTCCATGACCTCTGCTGCGTATCCCCACAGGCTTCCAAACCAGCAGAGGCCATTCCAGGAATTAGCAGAAATCCCCTCTGGATCGCTGGCTTGCGCTTTTGCGAAGTATGAGATCGCATCTTCAATGTCCCCCTGTCTTGCCTGGGTTACGCCTGCGTTAGCAAACCTAATCGCGCTCAACCGATTTTTTTCCCCAGCCTCAGGGACAGGCGCACGTAATTCAAAATTATCAAAGGAGAACCGACCGTAATCTCCACCCTCAAGATTAATCACGAGCCCTGCCTCTCCATATCCAAATTGGTTATCCTCAAACTCGCCAACATATTCATCGTTGATGAAGAGCGTAATATTCGGTCCTTCCGCAACTACCGTCAATCGATTGACCTCACCTGGACGAATGATAGATTTTTTAGTAAACCTGGACAGCGTCACCCAATCTCCCTTTATTTTGGCTTCAACGCGGGCGCTCAGATTATCTTCGACCATGTAAACAAAAAAGTTGTCTTCATCTTTATACCGGAAAATCACACCGTATTCGCTCTCCTCAGGACCAATGACTCGCTCGCTTTCCACTGTCAAGTAGAAATCAAAGAACATGCGATCAGTTTCGGGGATACTCCACCATATAAATCCATCTTTAGCTTGTGCTTCCCACAAGTACAACCCATCGCTGATTCGTCTATTTCCGGATAACCACTCGTTTTCCTCATCACCGAAATCCCAAGATTTCCGAAGTGACTCGAAATTACTTTGGAGGACGAGCGGCCAGCGGGAGGCGGCTTCCCTAACCGATTGCATCGCCTGTGCTGTGGCTGTGGCGTTCAAACCGGCAACGACCGTCGCTGTTCCATAGGCTTGACGGGTTGCTGCAGCTGAACGGCCGCGATAGACACTGCTTCCACTACTTGCGCCCCAGAGAACCGCCAGCACCACAATGACGATCAACCAAACACACCCCCTTCCGCTTCTCTTAACGGGAGTCTTAACATCGGCTGTTGAGAGTGATGTTGAAATCGGTATTGGGCTCGCTAGGCCATCTAGTCGTTCTACCATCCCGAGTTTCTCTAATTCCGTGAGCGCGGCGCGGCGCAGTTGAGGATCAGAGTTGAAGCGAATGATGTCAACGAGGGCGTCCGGATCTTTATCGATATCTTGAACTGGGGTCGACACGGACGCGGGGTGAGGCAACGCTTCACCCCGACCGAACCAACGCATAAGGCTGCAATTACCTCGAGCTGCTTGCAGCTGACCCCAGAGCGTTCCAAATAACCAGATTATCAAAAGGATCGGAATTGCATAGAGAACGCCATATTCATCCCCCGTGAGCAGAACCATACTAACGGGCACAGCCGTCCTAATTCCCGCTAGCATTAGAGCTTGTCTTCCATGCCAACGAATAAAGTCACTGGTTTTGTTTAGTGCTGGAACCAGGAGAATTAAATGCCAAAGTGCAGAAAGCAGAAGGAGGATTACAAGTGGAAGTACATATCCCGCCCAACCAACAACGTGTCGAACCATATATTCAATATCTTGATCATAGAGCATTAATAGTGTCGGGATCGTTACCAACGGTGATAACCAGAGCCACCAATACCAGTTTCGAGCAATTTTTATTTCCAACGGAGCGCTCCTAACACGACAATATGGCGTAGATTTTGCTTGAAGGTTAAGTCATCTCTTAGTCAGCTTGTTCTGATCCGCGCCCCCATGGTTGAATCGATTTGATATGCAAGCAACACGAGAACGGATGCTCCTTTGCCTCCTTATTCAATCGCCGCAGTTACCTACAGCACGAAAGCGCTGCAGAAGAAGATGAACACTCAGTTGAACAAACACTAACTAGACAGCAAAAAAACAACGCCCGAATAGTATGTCGGGCATTGTTGGTTCATGAGCAGTGCAGGCTGTCCCCGACACATTAGGAGGGTTTAAATCGAAATCGTTTATTGTCATAATGTGCAGTTACCCATCATAGGGATGAAGAATATTACTGTCAATCGACGGTGTCACAACAACAGGACAATAACGATATTTGTGTAATTTATAGTGTGTTTTTCGTACTCTGTACTGGGGATAGAGTCAAGATTTTGAAGGAGATATATTCAATGAACAGCGATCTGATCAATCTCCCCTGCAAGTACTTCAAGATGTCCGAATAAGAGAGATCAGCCCCCCCCTATCTGGGGAAATAACATCACCCAATCTCAATCGCCTTCCCAGGATCCCTCCCAGCTTTCAGAAGAGAAATATCCCAACAACAAAAGGTAGCAAGACGAGCAGAGCCATAAGCGGGTGTCCACGTCGACCCTCGTTGCGGCTGTCCCAGGAGAACATATAGATTGCCAACCCGAAGGAGAGTATTCCACTTAAAATTAAAACGACGACCGATCCCCAAGGATTAAAATCCGCAACTTTACCCATAGCTAAGGCATTGAAGGCGTTCATGGCTTGGGTTGCAGGCAGGAGCTGGGATATTTTCAAAACCATGTCAGGTAATAAACTTGAAGGAATCATCAGCCCTCCCACCAACATGGAGGGGAGATAGATGAGCTGCGACCACATCACCGTCATGCGTGTACTGGATGAGAGCACGCCAATCAACACACTCAAGCCAGCAGAGGCAAAAGCCATCACAGCGAATACAATCAGATAATTGAGCCAATTTTCTGGCACCGGAGCATCAAAGAGCAGTGGCGCCGTGACGGTGATGATCACCGTCACAATAACCAGATGCAGCATGGTGGTTAATGCTGGAATGGTTACGATAGAAATGGATGGAACACCGTTAATCTTGTAGGAGCGATAAATACCGTCCTCCCGAGCTTTGACGAGTGGATCGGGAATGCCTAGAAGCGTGGCCGATAGAATACCGAAAGTGACCATGGTCGGGATGAGGGACTCGAGAAATCCTGGGTTGATCCCGGGCATTATTAACGCCAGCATAGCGTAAAAGCCCAACGGTAAAAGGTAATTCACCAAGAGCAGCTGCTTGTCTCGTATTCCAGCCTGGAATTCAAAAGAGAAGTGATTGATAAATGCGGTCACCGATCACCTCCAGGGGATGTGATTTCAAGAAAACGATCTTCAAGCGACGGCCGCTCAACACGCAAATCGATCAGTGCATCCTCCTGGGTTTCGATGTGAGAAATTATGGCCGCGAGAGTGGGTCCGATGTCCGTGCTGAAATAGATGCTGTATTCATCCTTGGCTGTTTGCTGGCTTACGGCCGGGAAAGAAATCCCGGGTTCGGACAGGCTTGATTTTTGTGTGCGAACCGAAACCTTGGTTAATCCCGCCCCTTCCGCGGTGATCTCGATGGGAGTCCCGGTGGTTGCGATCTGGCCCCTCAGCAGGATTGCGATCCGATCAGCCATTTCCTCCGCCTCAGCCATATCATGTGTGGCGAGGATGATGGTCGTGCCACCTTCTTGCTGCTCACGCATGATATCGTGTAGCTCGACGCGCGTCGCAACATCCAGCCCGGCAGTTGGCTCATCAAGGAAAAGCACAGACGGGTCATGCGCAAGCGCCAGGGCAAGTGAAAGCCGCCGTTGCTGACCGGTAGAGAGTTGGTGATATTGTGCTTCCCTCTTCTCCGCCAGGCCCAAGCGATCTAAAAGGTCATAACGGGCATCTACTCCATGATAGGCGCAGAAAAACATTATCGCCTCCTCGGCCGTGATGCTATCTGGTAGACCCGAGGTTTGCAGTTGCACACCAATTACATTTCGAAGTTTTCGCTGCTCGCGGGTTGGATCAATTCCAGCAACGCGTAATGAACCACTACTCGGTGAGCGTAAACCCTCCAGGCTTTCCAAAGTGCTCGTTTTTCCAGCGCCATTGGGGCCAAGAAGGCCGAAGATCTCGCCTTGATTTACCTCAAAACTGATGTCATCTACTGCGATGAAATCGCCATAGGTTTTGCGGAAATCCCTCACATCAATAACTGGATTTTCCATATTGGAAAAACTCCTCCTTTATTACCGAAACCATGCTTGGAAAAGATCGATCACCCAATCTAGATAGGCGATTACCAAGTTTCTCACACTAGATACTTGTGGCCAAGAGTAAATAACCCAAAGCTCTGCGAATCTAGCAACGTATTCTCAGCTTATTTTCAATGCGATAATCTACTTTGTGCCGCCGATTTCGGTAGACACGTCGTTTATCCAATGAATCGCTTACACACGAGTTGCGGTTGATCCGCCGAAGCTTGTGCCTGGATACGAATTTAGGTGGAAACTGGTTCGATTTTACATAGTTCCCTGAAGTTGCAATACTCACAGATACGTCGATTGCTGGTTTTGGGAAAAACCGATTTTTCTTTGGGAAAATTCTTTTCCACGTCCTGGCAATAGGCGAACATCTCTTGTGTTTCAACCCTCACCCTCTGTGCAAATTCCCCGACATCTTTCTGCTCAAGGCTCAGTTCCAGCTCTAAATAATCGGGAGAGAGGTAGGCGATGATAGGGTGGATCGCCTGCGGGTCCGTTTCGAAATGGAAGGATGCCCACGCTGCATAGCCGATTAACTGCGCTCCGTGCTTATCTTCGTCCTGCTTGCCCGTCTTCCAATCGATGACAAAGAGTTCCTGCTGCACGGGAAGCAGAAAATCCACCTTGCAGTATGCCTTCATACCGTCAATACGTGTCTCTCCAAAACCGGGCGGTTCGATAAGCCAACGATCGTAGCGCTGAAGCTCTGGATCGAGGAACCATTGGAAACGCTCACTTCCAAGCAGGTTCTCGAGCGATCTATTCACCTTTGGGAAGATATCATCGAGGTTGATCTCCTCCCTTTCAGCATAATAAACCTCTGCAAACCTCTTCGCTTTGCAGCGACCTTGCGCGATATCCTGCGCATACGCAAAAAGACGATCCGTATCCACCACATCCTGTGTGCGTACGAGACGCCGGAGTAGAACGCGGATGATGTCGTGAGCGATTGCGCCGATTTCGAGCGGGATGGTTGTCAGCTCTTTCAGTGCCTCGATTCTGACCCTCGGAAACTCGGGATCGTATTTGGCATAGTACTGGTAGTAGTACCTGCGCTTACAAATCGAGAACACGTCGTAGCGGGTCATAGACCATCCAAGGATCGGTGTGTAATTAAAACGCTTCAATTCCATCATCTTCACTCTCTCGATACGTTCCATTCGTTTGCCGCTGTACTCCTACCAGGTCAGGTTCACATCAGCTAAGATATCTCCCTTTATAGAAGCATCTGCTATTGCTTGGTGACACCTACAACGACTTTTAGGGAGATTTGTTTTTCGATCATGTCAGATATCTCAAATAGTTATATTCTATGCCCTTCAAGGATATTTGATTTTATGATTCGGGAAAACCCCGATGCAATCTAATCCATGCTTGTTCCCCCCATGATTTCCTTCTTTTTTGCTGTTTGAGAACTCCACTCAGATTCTTTTACCGTTTAGGAGCAGATCGCCCGAAGCATCACACCATCTTTTATCGGCAACGCGACCGATTTCCATATGCGTGGAACAGGATATACTGGAGCGCATTGAGAAGTCACCTTATTAGGAATTGAGAGCCGGATGGAAAAAATGAAGACCGGAGAAAAGGTAAAGACAGGCAATCTTCTTTGGCTTACGCGGATCGTTGTCGGCGCGGTATTCCTGATGAATGTATCCTGCGCCCTTGCATTTATCCTGCAACCCGATAAATATGCCCCAGGGTTTGAAGTTGCTGGTGTTCCGGGGAGAGTCTACGTCCAGGGCTTGGGAATCCTCTTCCTCATGTGGAATGCCACCTACCCTCCAGTAATTTTTCACCCGACCCGCTATCGAGCCTTGTTCGTCGTCGTACTGATACAACAAGCGATAGGCTTTGTTGGTGAGACCTGGCTTTGGTTGACACTGCCCTCCGGGCATTCGCCCTTGCGTGCCACCGGGCTCAGATTCATGCTTTTCGACGGGATTGGCCTAATAACCATGGCGGGGGCATACTGGGTTCTGATGCGCCAAAAAAACACCGTCAGGGGATCACGGGGAACCACCTCTTTCATTCCGTAGATGCGGTTGTATGATGATGGCGAGTCTAATAGTGCCTCAGTTTCTTTCCAATAATGTAAAAGCCCCCGCAATGCGAGGGCTTTTATTTTAGTTTTAGTTAAACCTAGACGACCACGACGTTGGCGGCTTGTAAACCCTTCTCGCCTGTTTCAACATCGAATTCCACGCGCTGGCCTTCTTCCAAATTCCGAAAGCCCTCGCCCTGGATCGCCGAGAAATGGACAAAGACGTCCTCTCCCTCTTCGCGCTCGATAAATCCGTAACCCTTGCTGCCATTGAACCATTTGACCGTACCAAGAACTCGTTCCGACATGTTACATTTCCTCCTTACGGTTAACTTTGTTGAGTTGCTTGTCTCGTTCCCGGCGGTCGTTGGTCTGAATAAAATCGGCCTGAGTCGATGAAGCTCAGGCCTTGATCTTTCGACTTCCAGACAGAACTTACATGCAACTTTCTAACTGAAATCATATCAGTTTTAATATCGTTTGACCAGAGCCTTTCTTGACATCGATGACTATGCGTCTGGTTAGAGATCCTCAAGCGGCTGCGTGCCAAGCAGATCATCGGCGACGTCGTACGCTTCACGGATATGCGAGAGGTAACGCTCATTCGAATGGCGCAGGCGGCCGCTGAGTGACTGAGCAAGGCGGTGCCAGACATTCGCGGCCAACTCGGGATAACCCGCCATGAGGGCGGCAAGGACCTTGCGCGTGAAGGTGATAACCTCCGTCGGTTCCAACGCCGTGACAGTCGCCGAATGGGGTGCATCGATGAGCAGGGAGACTTCTCCTAGTGTCTCCCCCACTCCCAAGTCGATCAATTCCATGGACTCCTCGGAATCGTTGCCCAGTGTGATACGAACCTTCCCCTTTGTGACGACGAAGAGCGAGTGCTCCTTCGAGCCCTCTGTGATGACAACCTCATCTTTGGCAAAGAATTCGCGTTTGCATATGGAAAGCAGCGCCTTGATCTGATCCGGGTCGAGACCTTTGAACAACGGAATATCTTTAATCAGAAGATGAAGCGCTTTATCATCCAACTGCTCGAATTCGGCACGCATGACTTCTGTCGTTCGCGCCACCTCCTCAAGGCGGATGTTCCCACTCTTAATGATGGAGGAGAACGCAACGCCAAGATCACGGCTCGTAAGCTTTCGAAGCGTGAGCCAGCGTCGTTGGAAGTTTAAGTAGACCTCAAACGGATTATCGATGGGGACTGCTTTGGTCTTCGCCAGCCAGATGTTGCGAATGGTTTCTTTAGCGTCAGCTACGCGGTCATCTGAAAGATAGTCAAGCGCGAGGATCAGATTGGTTTTAAGGATCTTATCATCGAGCGTATCTCGCAGGAATTCACCAGGATAGGGGTCTAAATCCTCCGCCTCGACGAGTGTCATATTCACTTCTTCGGTCTGACCGTCGATCTTCGCCTTGGAGTACAGGAGCCGGAATATATCTTCCCGGAAGCTTTGCCACGTCGGAGATGTCTTCGGGGGTGGTCGGTGCTGTATGTTGAGTTCGTTATCGAGGAAGAAATTAAATCCAAACATACGTGCATTCAAAACGTAATCTGTGTCCTCCCCACGCGTGATGCGAGGATCGAAGGGGACAGTCCTGAAGAGTGAACGATGTACAACCATACAACCACCGAAAGCAAAAGGGGTACGCTTTAGTCGTGGTTTACCCGGGATGATTTTATCGAAAGCCTCTCGCTTGCTGCCAAAGCGATCCCAATACGTCATCCAATGGATTTCTTCCGGTACGTCGTCGTAATAGGACCCTTTTGCGTTCAAGTAATATCCAGCGACGCCGTCGATTGTTTGCCCCATGAAGCGGCTGCCGATAAACTCACGTGCCTTATATATAAACTTGGGGTTGTCGATGAACTCGTCATCGTCAATAAGGACGGCCACCTCGGCGCCGAGGACATACGGCATAAAAAGGCACATGTTGCGGATATTTGAGTAACCTCGTAGAGAGAGGATATCCAGAAGATCATCTCTCTCCGCCTTCCTTAGCACTTCATGCATTTCGCGCAGATGGGAATAGGAAATGACGAAGGTTTCAACCGGAGGGTCAACCTCCTCAACCAGCTCGAGCACACGCTGCTCGACCTCTTTTTCAATGTCCGCTGCGGTGGCGCACGCCAACACGACGAGCGAGAAATCCCTGTCTTCCAGCACCTTGATAGATTCGAGTGCCACTCTCAAGGTGCCTTCCTGATCGATGGGTGTGGGATGGTCGTATACAATGTCGCCCGGCTGCCAACCCACAGCTTTTTCGCGAGACCAATATGTTGGGATGACCATCACTGTCTTCATATTCGTATACGACGCCCGATCACAATCAAACTAATGCGATGTGCGCCCACCTTCTCCTTTCAATAGATCGATGGGATACATGATGTGGTGCGCAACCCACGTCACTAACGGGTGCGAACCTTTCGCCACCTTTCTACACGAAGGACCTCCAATGTGCAAGGGGAGAGACGTCCTCTATTGCAGAGCAAGTGTCTCTGTTCAAGAGGCGAGAGGGAGATGTTGATCATTCTCACGTGGAGCGATTTCCGGCGCAAGCGTAGCGAGTAATGCCTCCCACCCATACATCAATCGTTGGTATCGATCGATCGCTTGCGGGAGCGCCGCGTATGAATCCTCAAACGCGAGGGGGAGCTCCGCAAAGCGTGGATCGTCGAAGAACTGCGCCGCTCTTTCTCCGCCTACGCTCAAGCCCAGCTTCTGCAGATTGATCTCCGCTTTTGAGCTCGTCACCAATCGACCGAGCCTATCCAGGTACCACGTCATGAAAGGATTACGCCCGATCCACCCCAGACAAGCTCGATAGAATCGGTCGCGCACGGATTTTCTGCGGGTATCCGGGGCACGCGGGAAATCATTATAGGTATCATGAAAGACAAGCAAGTCCACATCGATCATCCGACCATCGAAATCGGAGAGCGCCTGCCCCAGCAAAGTATCCTCGCCGCGCCCCAGGATGCATGTCCCAAGCGTTGTGTAGATCGTCGAGAAGAATGGAGCCAGGCGTCGCGGCTTATCCAGGCTGAGTCCTAAATTACCTCCAAGGGGCTTGATTGTCGGGGCTGGCGGCCCGGGCGAGGCAGGACCCAAACTCAGACATCCGTGCTTATGGCAATCCTCCATATACTCGAGCGCCATACCCTTCCCGAGACCAAATAGCAGGTCACCGAGACCATCGAAGGACATCGGCGGGATGATGTAGTAGCCCGAATATTCACTCGTCGTAACCGCGACATGCGCCTTGCTGAGTGAAGCCAAATGAGTCCCCACGAAGTCGATTTCCTGCCAAGCGGGCGTTTCTCCACTTAAGGCTGTCAACACGGATGGTTGGATATCCGAATCGAAGAAGAGCAAATAATCCAATCCACGAAGGAGCGCCTCAATGAGGGCCGCGTTGCGGTATGCGCCGTAGGGGACCTCCTGGTGAAGCGGCCAACTGGGGACATCCAGCAATCCATCCACTTCATCCACGCTCAACCCTGTGGAGAGCAACCGGCTGCGCAAGTTAGCGTCGCCACTTGCCTTAACAACGGTCATTTTTATCGACTTTTCAACGGACGCCACGGTGTCAGGATTGACTCCGTGAGAATAGGCGACGATGACGCGGTCTAGGGAATGACCGAATTTCTTAGCATTGTCAACAAATCTGAGGATGGGTGCTGGGTCGTTGAGGTAACGTGTGATGAGACCCAGGCCTATTTTGCTGTTCTCAATCGTGCTCATACCTTTCTCCGCTTGCTTCGTCTCCCCGTTGTTCGGTTCTCAATCTGTCTGGAGTCCTTCTGTGTATATATCGATCATCTTATCCACCTGTCCGGACCAAGAGAAATCCGTTAGCGCATATACCGCTGCAAAGGGTCCTTTCACTTCCTTCGAGTTGGATCGAATTTCAGAGATGATTGCCTTGGCCAACTCCGCAGCATCACCAACATCCACAAGCGCGCCCACACGCTCGTCGACGAAATCGGGCAGGCCACCTTCGTTCGTGGCAACGACGGGAGTACCGCACGCCAGCGCTTCCACAGCGACGAGGCCAAAAGGTTCCACCCGCGAGGGGACGGTGGAGATGTCGGCGGCGTTCAAGATCTCCGCAACAGCAGGTTGCGGTTGGTGACCGAGGAAGTGAATACCATCCAACCCCAATCGCTTAGCCTGTTCCTCCAGTTGGAGACGCAGCGCGCCATCGCCGATGATGAGCGTGGTGACATCGCCCAATTCTTGTTCGTAGATGCGCGCCGCATCAAGCAACACATCGACCCCCTTGAATTCCGTCAGCTTCCCGACGAACGTGATCAGATGTGCGGGTTCTTTCAGTATGCCATATCTCGCCATCACCTTCGACCGATCAACGGACATGACGTGGAAGATGTGTTCATCGAAACCATTCATCACGATCTGCACTCGCTCCTCGGGGATCCCATAGAGATCGATCGCGTCACGGGCAACCTGTTTGGATATGGCGATAACAGTGCGTGCATGCTGGGCTCCCTCCAGTGCCACTTGCTTCCATGCTTCATATTTTCGAAAACCCATCAAATCCGTCCCATGCGCTGTGACGACGTAGGGTATCTCCGCCTTGTACGCCGCGTAACCCGTAACCCACAGATGCTGAGCATGGACCAGATCAGGGCTCCAATCGAGCACCGCTGAATCTATGGCCGCTTGGAATGCCTGTACATATGCCTGGCGTTGGTCGTCGTCCAAATCTGCAAAAGTTGTCGTGCTGAGGGGGTGAGTGGTGAAACAAGGGAAGTTGAAAGGAAGACGTCCTTCGCCACTGTCATCAGCATCATCCGCGGTGAACAGGATGGTGCGCACTTCGAATGGAAAACCTTCCTGCTCGTCATGAGCAGGTGTTATCGCGAGTGCTGAGTGACCTTTTCTCGTGATCTCGCGGGCGATGTTTTGCGTGTAGATTCCGCTTCCAGACCCTTCAAGCGGGAAGTGATTTGGGATTAGAATCCTCATAGGATACTCGCTTTTAGTACCGGTGCTCCTTGCGCGTAGTTTCGATGAGAGGTGGATGCTGGATGCTTACTTAGGGGTTAAGTATCACCTTCAGGTGGAAACAACACACCTTAGCATTGGGTACGTTTTTCGTTTGAGCACACTCCCATCATACAACATGCGCGGCCATTCATACCTATGAATCCCCGAGGACGTCGGATTTAGACGGAAACAAGCTCCCTGCACGTGAAGCATTTAACCTACCGCAGCTTGAAATGACAACTCAGGAATCGAGCTTAGATGGTGATTGCCTTCAAATGATTTCAAATGATAAGTGAAACAAGGGGGAAAAATCCAAATTAACTCAAGAGCTTAGCGCTTCCTCTTGGGCGCTTTCGAAAACAACAATGTGTAACCCACCGACAAGAGATCGATGCGGCAGCTTTATAACCCAGTCCCTTGGAACCCACCCTTCAACACGGCAGTGAAACCCGCCAGGGCACTTGCTCCGGATGTGTGACCCTGATCGATGATCGTAAGTGCGGCACAACGCAGGCTTTCTTCATTCGCCACGAGTATCGCCTGAAGCAGGTCATGCCAACGCACAGAGCATTCACCCCGGCTAGCAGCCTGCAGCCACGCTGCCGCGATCGGCGTTGTCCGCGGAACAGCTTCGAGCGAAACCCAACTCGCGGCTTCCTCAACACCCTCACCTGCCCAACGTGCCCATAGCGCCAGGATGCATCCCATCATGAAGTCATCACCGTCCGGCGTTAATCCTACGCCGAGCCCAGCCAATTTCCTCGCGCTCACGCGGCAGCGTTCCTCATCCATACAGAGGAGACTTTCCAATAAGGTACCCGCCGGTTCTTGCGCAGCTAGGAGTATCTGCGCCTCGATTTCTCCTATAGAGCTCTCCCTGGGACAAAACAATTTAACGAAGCTCTCAACTGGCGCTATTTCAACGAGAACATTTTCCAGCATCCCGGCGGAAATGGACAAGGAGTCCTGTCTGCCCCGGAAAGACTCCCAATCAAACCGAGGCTCCCAGATCTTAGTAGGAGTTAGAACGATTTCGAGCTCTCCGATTTGGATTCGCTGATGCTCAATCATCACCGTAGTGTCATCCGCTGCATGATCGCAGAAATTGATAGGGTCGAGCACAATATTGAAGGGACCATCTCCCACCTCAGGCGTGACAAGTGAAAATACTTCACCATCTTCAGCCAGCAGGTTGCAAGCATTCTCGAAGACATGCAGCACTCGGGCTGGCTTCGGATCCTGAAGCCAGCCCGATATTGTGGAGGCAATAGAGAGAGCTTGCACCGTTTCGATTACGATTTTCCACCCTGGTCTTGAATAGCGAGAAATACTTTCTCAGCCGTAAGTGGCAATTCAAAGATGCGAATCCCGGCTGCATCGAAAACCGCGTTTGCGATCGCCGGCGCAGTCGGGACCATGGGGTGTTCGCCAATCCCACGAGCGCCCCAGGGGCCGTCGTCTTGAGGGACTTCAACGATGATCGGGATAATCTCGTCCGGCATGTCCACAGACGTCGCGATACGGTAGTCTGTGAAATTTGAGGCTTGCGGGACCCCATCCTTATACTGCAAACTCTCAAACAGCGCCGTGCTTATGCCCTGGACGATGCCGCCCTCCATCTGTACGCGCACCTGATCGGGGTTAATCGCTTTTCCAACGTCAAATGCCGAAGCCACCCGCAGTATGGTGATCTGTCCCGTCTGTGTATCGACCTCGAGGTCAACCGCCTGGCATCCTGTTGTGTAGTGAACGACCGCTCTCTTACCCTGACCGGTTTCATTGCTCAGGGATGTTACGTAAGAGGGCATGAAACTCCCATGCCCGATGATAGGTCCTCCGCGCCAGCCCTGATCGTCAGGTAAAGGCAAGCCATAGACAACCATGTTCTTCAAGGACATAACCTCTTCTGTGCGGTATGAGATCACCTCACCATCGCGGATATCAAGGTGCTCGGGGTCCTCATCCCAGTGCGCAGCCGCGATCTCAAGGATCTGCCGGCGTGCGTCTTTTGCAGCAGCGACGATGGCATTTCCCATCGACCATGTCAGCCGGCTGGCGACGGTCTGCCATTCATACGGGCTGTACTTCGTGTCCACAGGTGTACTTATCCGGACCCACTCAAATGGAACTCCGAGTGCAGCAGCTGCCATCTGCGCTGCAACAGTGAACGTTCCCTGACCGATCTCCTGACCTCCAACCCCTAAGGACACCGTAGCATCTTCGTTCAAATGCACCCATGCAGATGATCCCGCGTTGGGGGGCATGGCAGGCGCTTTCCATGCGATCGCTATGCCTTTTCCACGGAGCTTATGAGCTGCGCTGGGGGGTTCCTGAACCCCCCAACCGATGGCATCCTTAACCTCTTCGATGCACTGGGTCAGACCAATTGGATGCATGATCATGCCGGTGACGTTCTCGTCGCCCCCACGAAGGCAATTCTTCAAGCGAAACTCGGCTTTATCCATGCCCAGCTCATCGGCCACGATGTCCATGATTTGCTCAATCCCCCAATGAATCTCGGGCATTCCGAAGCCGCGCATCGGACCGCCAACCGGGTGATTGGTGTAGACACAATACGAATCAGTTTCCACGTTAGGAATCCGATAGGGGCCTGTAGATGAATAACCGCTGGCGCGGGTGATATTAACTCCGTACTCAGTGTAGGCGCCGGCATCCCAGTAATATTCAGTCTTCATGGCCAGGATTTCGCCATCTGCTTTCGCTCCGACTTTCGTCTTGGCAATCAATCCCTGGCGGACGAAAGCGCAGAAGAACTCCTCTTCCCGCGTTAGACGGACCTTGACCGGATGGCCAGGCACAAGCCTCGCCATCACGACGGCGGTTCCTTCCACGGAGACACCGGCTTTCGACCCAAATCCACCGCCGACATACGGCGCGATGACGCGGATATCGCCCTGCGATATACCCAGGGCTTCAGCAATGAGATTGCGTTGGGCGAACGGTGATTGACTGCTGCTCCAGAGCGTGATTTTTCCGGCCTGATTGAACTCTGCGATAGCTACATGAGTTTCAATTGGTACATGCTGCACATGCGGCACTTGAAACTCGCGCTCCACAATGACCGCACATTCCTTCCATGCACTTTCGACATCACCTTTCCTGACCTTGAAATGATTGGCGATGTTCGTGCCGGGTTTGGGGTCGATGAAATCGGCGACACCGTACGTTCCGAGATCGGGGTGCAAAAGCGGAGCGCCGGTATCCATGCCGCGCAGAGGATTCACGACCGGCTCCAAGACCTCATAGTCGACTTCAACCAACTGGCAGGCTTCTTCAGCGATAGCATCGGTTATTGCGACGACACCCACAACAGGATCACCAACAAAGCGGACGCGATCGCGGCAAAAGATGTATCGATCTTTGAGATATAGCCCGATGTGCTCTTCGCATTCCTCACCTGTGACTACGGCTCGCACGCCGGGCAATGCCAGCGCTTTACTTACATCCACACGCTTAATCAGCGCATGTGGATGAGGGCTTCGCACAACACGCCCGTGCAGAAGACCAGGGCCAAACTGGATGTCATCTGTGAAGACCGCATCCCCGGTGACTTTCTCAAGCGCGTCAACGCGACGCACGCTTTCTCCAATCGGCGAGGGAATTGTTTTCATGTCCCCTGTATCAGCCATGTTAACCTCCCTCCTGTGCTACCGCTTGGATCGCATCGATGATTCGTGTGTATCCGGTACAGCGGCATAGATTTCCCCTGAGCGCGTTTTTAATTTCGTCCACTGTCGGATCCGGATTGCGATCCAAGAGAGCTCGCGCTTGAATGAGAATCCCCGGTGTGCAGAATCCACACTGCGTTCCTGTTAATTCGATGAATGCTTCCTGAAGCGGATCGAGCTTTCCGTCGCTTGCCAATCCTTCGATCGTGCGAATGTTAAAACCATCCGCTTCCGCTGCCAGAACCAGGCAGGCGTTAACAGGCTCTCCATCCATCAAGACGGTGCAGGCACCGCATTCACCAGCGTCACAGCCGCTCTTCACTCCAGTGAGATTTAGCTGTTCGCGCAAGAACGTGAGTAAGGTCATGTTGGATGGAACCTCGCGGGTTTCATCAACGCCATTAATGGTGAAGGAGATCATATGCTTATCCATCTAGGCCTCCTTCTTCAGCTGCGACCAGACTTCTATCAAGCCTCGCCGGGTGAGTTCTTTCACCATTGCTTTCCGGTAGCGGGCTGAGGCGCGCACATCATCGATCGGAGTCGATGCTCTTTGGGCTGCCTCAGCTGCATTCTTAATCACCGTTTCTGATATTGGGCTCTGAGCGAGGATCTTCTCCGCCTCATGAACTCGAATTGGCGTGGGCGCGACTGAGGCGAGTGCGATCCTGAAGCGGAAATCGGATGGCGCATCCTTATCGGGGTAACCCATCACCGCAACGCCGACGATTGCCAGATCGCCCCCGGCGTTGCGCCCGATCTTCAAATAGCGCCCTTTCCACCCTTTCGGCTGTTTGGGGAGGTTTATTCTGGCAAGAAACTCGCCCGCTTCCAGCGCGTTGACGCCCGGGCCCATGAAAAAATCCAAAGCAGGGATCGTGCGTTCTCCTTTTGGACCGATGACTGTTAGATCGGCTTCCAAAACAAGCGTGGCCGGGGCTGTGTCAGCCGCGGGCGAGGCGTTGCACAAATTCCCTCCAACCGTTGCTCGGTTCCGAAGCTGATAGGAGGCAACCGATTCCGCAGCCTCAACCAACAGCGGATAGTGCTTAAGCACATCTGGATTTCGAGCGAGAGCGTTCATCGTCACCGCAGCACCCACAGTAAGACCGGCCGTCTTGCTGTATGCGATTGCGTCCATACCTGGTAGTTTTTTTAAATCTACGAGGATGTCGGGGGCCAAATTGCCATTTCGCATCTGAACGAAAAGATCCGTACCGCCCATGAGAATGCGCGCCACTGCCCCTTTTTCCCGGAGCAAATCGATCGCCCGCTCAGCGGTTTCGGCTCGTATATAGTCAAATTGTGGAAGTTCCGGCAGCGGCAATTTCATATTTTCCTCCCACCTTATACTTTAATGCAATCAACAACGTAAATGTCTCCAATCATCCTATTGTGGCCATGAATGATCGTTTGTCGTATCGAGATGAGTGATCCCTTTAAAGCACCTTCCTTGAAAATTAAAGATGTAAAGGAACCCTTCTCATCGAATTGTTCCGTGGCATCCCATCTAATCCAATTCTCTTCACAGCCAGAAAAATCTTGGGGGTTAGAAGAGATGTGCCTTCTACAGACAGTGGCTTATTTCTTGAAATAGAAATAGTTGAACGCTACCCCAAAAACACTCATCACCACAAAGTACATCCAGCCTATCGATGGCAGGTCCCAGAAGAGCAAAGCCAAGACGAGCATAATCGGGAACAGAGCAGTAATTATACAATTCATCTGGACAACAATCTTGACCTTTTCCCAGGCGGTCTCCCGATACGACAAGAATGAACTTATCGCGTAGCCAAGAATGGCTGTACCAAAGAGCCTGAACACTTGCGGAACCTGGTTGGATAGGCAACCCGTTAAATTGCCCCACCACACTGGGGTGAATATGTAATTAAGAGCAAATATGGCCATCATGATGCTGTGGAATAGGAATGTATTTTTCAAACCTGGGGGAATTTGCTTTTCCATTGCCTTCCTCCTTGATCCTGGGTCACCTAAACATCGTTCAATCCAGCTTCACTAACACGTTGCTCATTTCTGTGGTTTCTGGCAGACACAGTCGCCAAACTTCGTTAATTCATAAGAAGCTTTCTTCTCCATAAGTTTTGCGTAACGGTCATCATCTACAAAGGCAACGATGCGGGCGATGCTCGACTCTCCGTCAACGAATCGCCATGGAAAACATCCTATCTCCACACGTTCATTTAAGAGCAGGTCAATATCTCCCCCGAGGCATTCGGCATGGATGATCCCCTCAGGGAACATCTCGATATGCATGAGCTGGTACTTGTCATCCGTGAACACTTCCTCGATCGATTTCTTGTACTTCGCCTGGAAGTGCGCCTGCGCTTCCTTTGCCTGGCGCGGCATCCACGTTCGGATGATGGTGTTCATCGGATGATCGGCGCTGCCACAATCCACCCCGAGCCACTTCAATTTCTTTGCCTTGCACCACTCTGCGAACTCGCGGTCCGGACCGGGATGCTTCACCATATACCGGATTTCATCGGCGATCGGCTGATCCCAACCATAGCGATGATATCCAGTGTGGATGAGCAGGATGTCACCTTCGCGGACTTCGACACGTTCCTCGACCATCTTGGAAGTGTAGATGTCGTAATCACCGGCGACATCAGAAAGGTCAACGATGGCACCCGGACCGTGCAGAAAGTCGAAGTCGAGCTCGGCGATATCCTTTCCTGGTGTATAGAAATGGATCTCCCCATCCAGGTGTGTGCCCAGGTGATTGGAATGCGTGACGATTTGGCCATTCGCCCCATTCGGAGCGAGCCGCTTAAAGTATTTGACCTGAAGCGGCTCATAAGTTGGCCAGGGCGGTGTGCCAATTCCAAGCGGTATTGTCAAGTCTACAATCTTCATCGATCGCTCCTTTCCTCCCCTGCTGCAATTAGATCGGGGAGTATATACTCATTAGATCTGTCGTCAATCATCGCTTCATGGAACTTCCAAAACACTGCTCCAATATTCCTTAGACTACCGACACCCTCAATTTCCATCCCGATTTCATGAAAAGTGCAGTCGGTATTCAAGCCACAGTTCTCGAACAATGGGATTGTAAAAGTCTAATGCTCGTCTAAGGAAATAGCATACCTTTCGAGGGTGAAATGAAGGACACCATTCCCTCTCATATTAACAACACGAACGATAGAAGCAGATGCTGATATGGCGTAACATCTGAACACTGTGGCTAACTTTCACAGTGCTCTCGCTGGGGTTAGAGTAAGCGTTTTAAGGGAAGCGCTTGTGCAAAAATAACCCGTCCGCAGCGCCAACAGGTTCCACCAGCGATGTCCAACGTTAACTGAGTCCTGCTAGTGGATGTCCTTTTCGCATAGTATCCCCTCAGCATAGAAAACCCAAAGCCTCTATCTGAAGAGATCACTTCGTTTTTTCAAAGGTGAGACCATAGATCTTCTCACCCCCCATTTCACGCACGGGCTCCCAACCTACCTTCAACTTCATGCCAATGCGCGGCGCCTCTTCCTTGATTAAGCCGAGCGCCTTCACCCCGTTGTCGAATTCAACCACACCAAGAACACGCCCGCGTTCATCCATGCCCCAGGG
>Ga0114922_10001221_pt1 | contig 24566 bp, 44 predicted proteins | sample AartaG_FD_100975 | JGI IMG/M metagenome (GOLD analysis project Ga0114922, IMG submission 100975) | Deep subsurface microbial communities from Aarhus Bay to uncover new lineages of life (NeLLi) - Aarhus_00045 metaG | ecosystem: Environmental > Aquatic > Marine > Oceanic > Sediment | place... | reverse complement strand
ATTTTGATTTGGACCTTTCTTTTGTTTCTTGTGGATCTTTTCCTTTTTAACTTTGTCCTTCTTGGCTAGTAGATAGCTGGTGTCGTCTGCGATCGCGGTAAAGGGCGCAGCTAACAATCCCAAAATAGCAACTAACATAAAAAATTTACGCATAACATTTACCTCCTTTCATTATCTCCTTTTTACTATTACAAGTAAAGTGGAAGACTAAGAGCCGAACCATGACCAGAAGTCATATACACAAAGAAACTAAATGCGGCTGCTGTTATTAATAACCAGAATAAAGAACCTGCATCAAACTCGTCTCTATCATTCATACCTCTTACCTCCTTTTAATTATCCCTCCCAAGATGTCAGACATATGTGAGCGCCGACATCCAATCATTAATTAAGGAAGCGTCCTATCATTATAATAGGACGCTTTCCCCTTTAGTCACGATAACGCATACCCGTATCCCAAACATTATCACGTAAGGCACTTGGGTGTAAATCTGTGTTCTGGGTATCCGTTTGAATCTGTTGACAGGTATGACTTGTACCTGTTGGGTTTTGATAATAGGGGGAAAACTTATTTACACAAATTTCATTCTCCCACCCCAAACAATCTCCACAAAATTCTTTCTTCATCATAAACATAACCTCCTTTCTAAAGTTAAAGTTAGTGGTTTATATTATACAAACATGCTACTCTTTGGCATTATCTCTAGAAACATATCAAATGGATGCGTGGGAGTTAAAGACAATTGCCCGCTACGCAATGCTCCTTTACGTTTATATAACCAACCAGTCGCCCAGCTTCCACGCACTCCCATAGTGTGATCTATATATCCACGTAAGACTCTAATGCCTCTCCATTCTAATTGACGACAGCGCTGTGATGATAACCGAACAACCTTAGCAATATAAGAGAATTCCTTCTCACGTTCATAACGATAATGAAGTATTACCCTCTCTCTTGGGGTTATAAACTTTTGAATACCTTCCTTCATGGTCATATATTTCATCATCCGTTCAATCGAAGAATCACCATATGTTGAACCAAGATAACCATGTGCCATATATGCCAATTGATCATTGGTTAAATTACTCGTTTGAATATTACAAACTTCTCTTGGAAATATTTCAGATAGATGATAACCAAGAACCTCTTCTAACTTTGCAGCCCAATCTTTTAATCTAGATCCATTCTGAAAATAGGGACCTTCGTATCCTTGGGTTATTCTCCATAAATGGCTTTGCCCCACACCAATTAAGGATCCTAACTTTTTTAGAGTATATCCCTGTTCTACTCTTATTTCGTTTATGAGGTTTTCGTATTCTCGATCCTCATTATAAAATGGTTTTCTCATATTATGACACCTCCATATTAATTAATAGTTTAACTTCTATTGATTACTAATTAATATATATACCAAAAAAACTAATCATGGATTCCTTTTAGTTATGCCCTCCCAAGATGCCAGACTATAAAAGCCCGACACCTCAGGAGGGTCAACTGTTTTAGATTAGTTACTGTACGTTGCTGGTCATGATCTTATCCCCTTCATACGCCTGGATAAGCTCACCGTTCTGATACAGTCTGATTTTAACATTTACAATGGAATCGACCAGATCACTATGATCATCAATGTTCCTAATGTAAACATAATTCTTATCGATCCCGCCCTTCTCTGTTGTTACCCGAGTCTTTACAGTGTACGGTAACTGAAGCATTGAGTTCAATTCTGCGGTATCTATAAGACCTTCCTTATCAGTATTGGTTGAACGATAGCCTTCTTTCTGCCCCGTAATACCTGAGCTGGAACAGGTGCTCTCGCCAAAACAATTGAAGTACTCAACTGTATCGACAAGACTGTAAGTGTAAGGAGCATCACATATATCATTGAAACTATCATTGAAGATAACTTCAACTGTAATCTCCCCATCATTAAACAAGGTCCAATCAATTCCGGATCCTGAAGTTATGATTCTCATGGTCCATAACTCACTGACTGTTGAGTATATGTATTGAAGTCGATCAACCTCAACAGGTATATAATCAATGTCCGGCTCTAAACAAACATCTTCTTCAACGAATGTACTGATGGTAGGGATTTCAGAATCAATAATGAACTTGACTCCATTGATAACGAATTTATTAGATTCGTTTACGTTTTTCCCATGACCAGTTTCAAAGCGTTTGTTTTTTCCATCGGCCCAGAATTGAAGGATTTGATCTTCGTAATAACCCACGAAGCGTCTTTGACCAACTTCACCAGTCATACCAAGTTCAATGTCTTCTCCGGTATGCGGGTTAACAACTCCCCACGGATAAGAAGTGTTATGAGGATTCTTGGTAATGGTAACATAAACATTTCCATCACCAACATAGTTGGAACCCAGACCGCCTGCATGAGAAATTGAAACCCCAATGATAACTGCTACGATTGCCAATACAACAGTTAAACCAGTTTTGATTTTTACTAACATTTGACACCTCCATAGTGTATGTTAATTGGTTTATAAAACTTCTATCCCTCCCAAGATGCCAGACTGTAAAGTCCGACACCTTAGGAGGGGCAACTGTTTAGGGTTGACGACATATACTATACTGCGGCATATGAGCGCTACTGCTTCTCTAAAACTGCTTCTATCCCCAACCCTTTTCATATTAGTTACCGTTCAATATAAACTTCTCAAGTGAACTCAACCCGCCATTTATCATATCACCATTGATGAAGATGATACCATCCTGCGTCCAATTGATCTGACGGTTTGCCCCTGCCAATTCCTTTACATTACATTCGATGTAAAGGCTACCATCCCATGATCTAATAACAGAAGCAACAGAAGGATGAATACCAACTATGTTACTCGGGATATAATAAACATCAATATTAGAGTTTCTCATTTGACACCTCCATGTATGTTAAATGATGGTTTGTAAAATTCTTCTCTACCAATTAATATATATAGCAAAAAAATTGATAATGGACATTCCTCCCAAGATGCCGACCATATACTAGCATCGGCACCTCAGATAGGAAAGTTAATTATCAGTCACATCCTTGACCTTGATGTGAACCACCACAATCAGAGCAACCTGCCTCGCTTACAATATGGTCCAGATCAATTAGGGGAGGATCATCAAACTTATGATCATTCCTGAACTGGACGGTGCAATTTACATATTCTCCATGACGTGCCCAATCATTCTCACATGGACATGCTGCTTCCAATAGATCTTCAGTAGTTGAACACCCGAAGGAATCAATCGGCACACCAGGAGGTGTGTCAAGACAATCATCAACATTATCACATAGACTGTCACCATCTATATCGTTACATGGTACACATCCATTTTGATCGACTTCGGATCCAGGTTCTGAATCTGGACATAGATCGCCTGGATCACATACACCGTCTTGATCATCATCCATTCCCGGAGGACAACCAGCTGGCTCACAGATTCCGACTTCAGGATATGTAGGGGTACAATCTGTGTTTGGGTCTCCATGAATACAGTCAGGAGATACAACTCCATCAAGACAATTAGCTGGATCACATACATTACCAACACCATTTCCATCCCAGTCTGCCTGATCATTGTTAGCATACTCAGGACAGTTATCACAAATATCTCCGACTTGATCATCGTCAGAATCATTCTGATCGGTGTTTGGATCATCGACACAGTTGTCGCTTTCATCACAGACACCATCTCCATCACTATCCTCACATACGGGTGGTTCCTCGCATATGATAGTACTGACATAAGCAGATGCACCAGCAGTTGAAATAGAACCATTCCATCCATCCCGAGTTTCTGTTGTTGAGAAGCTTGTCGTGTTGAGTGTAAAACAATCTCCGCATCCGAACGCTATTGCAGACCCGAATCCGAATCCGGTTGGGGCAGATGTAAATGTCGAACTGGAACTGAATCCGGTTGGGGAATATGAGAATGTGGAACTGGTTGGGGTATACCTTGTGAACGATAACCCGAACGCGGTTCCGGCGAATGCCAGCAATCCCAAGAAACAAACTAATACGAGTAACTTTTTCATAATACTTATCTCCTTTTTATTTGAATGTTATCCTTTTAATGTTTAGTTGGTATAATGAAAAGACCGACAATGATAATGATTGCCAATGCTGCTAATGCTTCTGGACCAGTAATCATTGATACCTCCTTTAAGTTATCCCATTTTCATACTTTGATATAATTGTATCGACTCTCCAATAGAGTAATGGATGTCCTTCGACAAGATATGGTAGAAGAAGTTTCTTTTCTCCTAACCATACTTTAGCAAATCCGGGATCATACTTAACAACGTTAGATCCGTTGTCTATTATATCAGCGAGCTTAATGGTTTTTGATTCAGGTTTAGCTTTTGCTAAATGCTCAAGGTCAATTTGTTTTCTGACCTTCCGGTTTCCATCTGATGGTTTGGATATATCTGTAACATCCAACACGAAGTCTAAAACTCTTTGGTTACACAGAGTCAGGATATCACTTTCGGTCCTGTCTGTATCTTCCAATACATCATGTAGAATCCCAGCCGCTATTACATCTCGCTCCTGAGTAATAGAAGCTACAATGAACCCGACAGAAATGGGATGCACTATATATGGATTTTCTGTATACTTCCTGGCTTGCCCTTCGTGTGCTTCAGTTGCAAATATAATAACATCCCTCATTTCATACATCATGTTTTATTCCCCTTATGAATCCAATAGTTCATCTATTCCAGCAGGTACCAAGTACGTAGTTGTCCTCCGGTATTCCTGATAGCGAAGTTCGACGAACTCTTCGGAATTAAAACGTTCATGCCACACATTAATAATACCGGTTAGCACTCCGAGACCACCATAGTAGATTAAACAAAAGTACGTCAAAGCTATCATTTCAGATTCCATCTTTTTTATCCTCCTTCATTGCTTGCCATACCCAATGCATTTTTTGCATGGTGTATGCTGACTCCATTGGGTTATACATCCGTTTGGACTTTAACCATTCGACAAATTGTTCCTGTTCTTTTATTTGTTTGATCTCTTCGCTAGCCATTTTTGATTTCCCTCCATGGTTTATATTCTTCGCTATAGATATAACGGGCGTCGCAGGTTTCCATGCACATTCCTTTAATGATACATAGAGTACATGGGCATGATCCGTCATGATTTTTTTCAACCTTACTACAGTAGATTGCATCAGGATCATCTTCGATATCATCATCGATCCATTTTTTATACGTTAGACATCCCTTACAGTGATTCATTATTCCCCTCAGTCAGTTGTGGTATAGATTTTATGACACTCGCCACATTTGCATTGAGTCATGAATGGGTGTGATCCGTCTATCATATTTATATCTCCACCACAGTCTGGGCAAATATACACAGCAATACATCTGCCGACATAATTGTTTTTGTCTTCTCTTTCTTTTACTTTTTTTAGGATTTCGTCGTGTGATAACATTATTATTCCTTTCGAACGCGGTTAAAAAAATTTTAGGATACCTTCTGGGATGCCGGACAAAGATATGCCCGGGCATCCCAAGAAGTAATCTATTGCATATAGCTCAAGAAGAAGCCTCCCATAAAGAGACCGAATCCTCCTAGTGCTAAAACACCAAAGAATATGAACTGCGCAAAGATCAGACCGATACCGAATCTGAACCCATCCCCGACTGTAATCCTGCCTACGTTGTCTGGCATTTGACACCTCCTTTGATTTACATCTGAATCCATATTTTGTAAATCACACTTCCCACAATGGTTCCAATAAGGAGAATCAATCCCAAAATCTGTGCTCCTCTTGATTCTCCCATGCTCTTGTCAATTGTCCAAAAATCGAACTCATCTTTGTCATGTTCCATTTAAAGACACCTCCTAGTTATTGGTGAAATGGCTGTGCCCATAATTATGATAAACACAAAATCCAGGTTTGAGGTTTTGGCAGAGATCACACTCATCTATTTCCTTTTGCATCTCGTCGATGCTTTGTGGAAACTTATCTGGAGATCCAGCTGACTCAATCTCTTTTCCAAATGTTTTGAAGCTTAAATTCCCATGATTTAATCTTTTTGCCATTTGACACCTCCTACACTTTACTTAATAAATAATTCTTATATTAGTAATTAATATATATACCAAAAAAAGTGATCATGGATAAGAAATGATTATTTGCCCTGGATGCATCACAGGGCAGGTTATCATCCTAGTACGGTTTCGGAATCCTGTACCAACACCAATGTTATTTCTCTGGAGAAGCAAAAGGAACAAACACAGCACATTCAGATCCACCTCTTAAATTGGAGTGTTCATAATGTCTGGATTCGAATCTATATATCCATCCACCGGGAACTCTGGTAATTTCCATATCATGTATCCGAGTTGTTTCATTTAACTTCAATTCATAGATATCCTTATCTCTTGACATATAACACCTCCTTATGATGGATATAGATATTCCCACACCTGTACTAAAATTACTGTAAGTGATAACCAAACAGAAAACAAAACAATACCGAGCATGAGGTTACTTCTTGGAGTAACATACACGAAGCGAGTCCAACAGTTGAGACAGGTATTGTTAGCGGGAAGACTTAGAGTTTTGCAGTTTGGGCATTCCTTTATAGTGAACATAATTTACTCCTCTCCCTTTAAAGGGCAAATCATATATCTACATTCTGTTTTAGTATTTCCGTGAAAACAGTTATGATCTTTAGTGAGAGTGTTCAAAGCATGATACTCACATTCCAATCTAGCATTATCGAACATATCTGAATAAGTGCTTGCTGATATAGCTATGGCAGAAATGAGATCTTTGGTAGTTTGTTTTTTATTCATATTATTTCCTTATTGAACCAGTAAATTAAATATGTGAATACCGATTCCAAGAAAGAATCCAATGATTATCAGTATAAATATACCACCCCAAATCGGCAGGATTTTTTTCCCAATGAAGAATGATAGTATAATAGATACGAGTAAAGCCAGAACGAAAACTTCCCAAAATGTCGGCATATATGACTCCTTCCTAGTAACATAATTAAAAGGGGGTGATTGAAATTAATTTGAATGATGGTGAATTTAAATGTAGTAAATGTAAAGGGAATGGAAAATATTTAGTTTCCAGTGTATCAGAACTTTCTGCGCATCAACATAATCACAGTATTAATCATAATCATGGTACGTCGTCATATGCAGTAGAAACGGTATGTTCAAAATGTAATGGTATTGGGAAGGTTGATTGGATTACAAACGCTATGGGGGAAGGAAAGAATCTTAATAATTTACACACCCACTCATTCCCTTCCCACACACATGGAAACTTTTCACTAGCTTCTCAGCAAAATGATATTAGTTTCTATTCAGGTGGGAAGGAAATGTTGAAGATTGCGGATGATGGATTTTATGCAGATGGAAATAAGATAACTGATGATAAAGATGTTTATAAGAGGTTCCACAAATTCCTCAAGAGTTCTGGGTATTAATAAGAGTTAAAAGCATCATCGCTGAATGGATGAGTATCGTCATGACCCCATTCATACTCTTCGTTGTTTGGATTGAGGTGAGCGTAGTATCCTCTCGGGTTATGGATGTTGTGATATCTGTCCTTATGCTTATTAGAACAGAATTTTCTCCTTGCCTTTTTCTCGCATCCTTCTAATAAACACTCGGCCATAATCTACCCTCCTTCTTTTATTAATGGAATGTAATTACAATCGTCGTCCGGCCACGTAAGAACTCGGATCATTTCTGCTCTGAAACTTCCAACCAACATAGGGGACTTTGTGAAAATGTCCAGTTGTTTTAATTCACCGACTTGAGGATGACGCGCCAGTTCATACGTAAAAGATCTTTCCTCATGAACGCTCATAAACCGTTCGGGAAATACAAACGTCAAAACTTCCGGCATGTTAAATTTCTCATGATACAAAATCGGTTCGATGAAAGGTTTCCCCATTTGAAAGATATACTCAAAAAAGTGATGTCTCGGAGGTCTATATTTGACAACGCCAACTCGACATTTAAAGGGATAGTAACATACATCATCTTCATCACTTTGATAATTAATATCCCCTAAACATTCCTCAAATATATCTCCCATTCTTACCATAGTTGTAGCAACCATAACTTACTCCTTTATTCGTAGTCTCGAACTGCTTCTGCTTCAGCAGGAACGCCAACTGGTTGTAGTGGTATTCCATCATCTGAAAGTTCAGCATAACGAACGGTTAACATTTTGTCAATATCATTGGGAAGGTTGATTAACATTTGTTTTCGGTCTTCAACTGTGCCTCTTGGTCGAGCGTCAAACTCTCCACCGCTCTCGGTTATACATCTATATATAACACACCCTTCATCTGTTCCGGTACCTTCTTTACCACCAATGATTTTAAACTCGGCGTCTTGATATGCTTTGAGTTTTTCAATATCATTGGAGTTATACTGAAACATATATATTCCTGCTTTGTTTTTCAGCATTCCGCCTTCGTATCCCTGTTGAACAAACATATCATGATAAAATTTTGCTTCGCCGGCGTCATGAATTAGAAAGGTGGGAGTCATTTTAATTGGACAGTCTGGGTATGAATGATGTATGATCGTAAGCTGTTCATCCATCCATGCTAATCTCTGCTCAAATGGAACGTTCAACCAGGAAACATCATACAACCAATATTCCAATAGATGTTGATCCGATTTAATCTTCTTTGTATATGAACCGATCTTTTGAAGGCTCCACCCATGTTTATATAATTCCCCATGAACTGGTGCTGGAGCATGTAGCATAGTAACCCATTCATCTAAATGAGCAAGGGTTGTAAATTGATGACCGCCCCTTGAATGATGTTGGATTAAATTTGGTGATGGAGAAAACTTTGGAGGAACCATTGGAGGCTCAGCCAAGTTACAAACTCCATTCAGTTTCGGCTGAATATAACATGGATAAACAATCTTTCCCTTACCGACCCCTTTCGCTAATTGGGGAAGTATAAGTCTTGGAATATAATTGTCTGGGTCTAACATATGAGGCTCATAGTTTTCAAATCTTTTGGCAGTCCATTTGGATTGTATCTCTGATAGAGCTTGTTCAAATGGAGTTGTCTCATTCGACTTGCCAATGTTCTTGCCCTTCTTGATCATCTTGGGTTTGATTTGAATTTTACCACCAACATACCCTGCCTCAATAATAATGGAAGCCATACCGTTTTCATGCTCTTCGACTTTCGCTTGCCATTGTAGTACTTTGCTGAGTCTACTCATTCCGTAGAGTATCGGAAGTTCTTTCTGTTGCATTACTGTTGATTCTCCTTTGAAGATTGTTAAACTTGTCGACTAACTCATTGAGTTTGTCGGCCAGTTCTATTTCAGTTTCCGTGGTTCGTTTCCCGCCTACATCGACTTTCGTAACTTCTTGACTAGACATACATTCCTCCTTAGATAAAAAATGAAGCGGGGGTCATGGCAGTTGTTATCCAGACCCCTCTGAGCTTTGCCTGGTTACCAGCTCTCCCCGCTTCTAATCATTTTATTTTTCCGGAATCATAATAATGCTAGGAAGGACTAATTCAGCATCCGGTGATGTTTTATATGATTCCATTAGAGTTCTGATTCGTTTTTGTGCTGTTCCTGTCAGCTGCCCATATGGAAAACATTGTAATGCACTCTTAGAAGAATAGCAAAGAATGTCTGCTTGGGTATCATAAAACATATGAACATATATCGGGGCCACTCCAATCACTTTATTTTTAATTGTGACCCTTGGTCTTAGATGATCGGCTTCTGCCATAACTGCTGTTGATACAAAACAAATGAGTAAGGTTAACATGATAATTTTTTTGACTAACATAGACACCTCCGTTGGTTGATAACATCTAAACTGCACGTTAACATCCGGGATGTTATAATGCAGAAAAGATGTTATGGTTATGATTTTGTAGAACAAATTATAAATACTCTATTTGGAGAATGATACGATGAACTCTCTACCACAAAGACTGGGCCAAGAATCTACACAGGTTGCAAAGAAACATTACAATAAGATAAAGAAACGATGTAATAAGTATCTTGGTGTGAGATCAGTTCGTAGAAAGAATAGCAGAGCTAAATTAAATAGATGTATGGATGGACTTAAATTATCAGTAATGCGAAAAGCGCGTGCTCATTTAAGGGACGGGATTAGTAGATGTGAGAGAGATAAAGAATGTAGAAATGATGTTAATAGAAACATTGATCAAATGACAAAATACATTGACTATAAGAAACAATTGATTGCTGATCTTAACCGAAAGCTCGGAGAATCCCAACTCATTGAAAGTTATTTAGATCACCTCCACTCCCCATGAATGGGGCACTCATAATTTATGTGCAATACTAAACGGGTGTGTTTACAAATACATCCTTCTGGAATTGGGTCTTTGCGAAATACTATCATAATGGCTTTCACCATTAGACCAACACCAGCTAAAATTGCAAGAATTCCTAATACGATATTAAACATAGACACCTCCTTATTCATTAGTTTCAGGAAAACTTCTAACCGATTTATCCCAAAATTCAATTGCTCGATCTCGTTCAGGATTTTTAGGCATTAGTGTTTCAGTATAGCAATCCAATTTACAATTGAATCTTTCATCCCTGACTATTGCTATGCACTCTTTCCGAAGAAGCTTCTTTTTATCTCGACCATACTCCCAAAAATCATCTTCGCTCATCATACATGCTTCAACAGTTGGGACATCAAGTAAACACCTATGAAAACAAACGCTGAACTCATCTGATTTCATATAGTCACCTGAACTTGCGCGTGACTTGGTTGCATTAAATACCCCAGCAATTAGAAATAATCCTAATAGTATGGCAATGATTATTAATAGCATACGCCCTGTTTTTCGTTTCATAGTTTATACCTCCTAATTAGACAGGGTGATTTGTTTTCTCATGCGATGAGAATTTAAGTTAGTTGGAGTTTGATAGCCCTGTTTATTTTTGCATTTGATACAGAACTTTCTGGGTTTTGTAGTGCCTGTCCAGAGAATCCTCATCTCATGAGTTTTTTCACACCTGGGACAATAGCATTCCACAATTTCAGACTCAGCAGAATACCCTCTTTCCGAATATGGTTTAACTGGATATTTTTTTGCCGGCATTTTTATTCCCTTTCTTTATGATTCGGACTCGGGTCACATATCCTCTATCTAATTTCATGATCAGCCAACGTATGCATGAAATGCGAACCATATAATGTTCCCCGAAGTATCCTTTGTTAGCGGCGAATATAATTCTCATATCATCTCCTTAAAAAAGGAGTCGTGGTGACCTCCTTTTTCTTTTTAAGTTAACACCCTATCGAGCCATCCCATGAATTTAATCGAAGCAGCTATAAGGAGTACGCCTGCTGAAATGGTCAGATATGCAACTACAATTTGTGAAAACATAGACACCTCTAGAATTTGGTTTGAAGTCCAAGATACAGGGGCGGTTTATCCGGATCGGCCCGATGCATAAATAGGAAAGCTGCGATCATTTTGACATTATAAACCACAACATTAAATTCGAATCCGCTGAGCTCCACGAGCCTTATTTTGGTTTTGGCCCCGTTGTGCGTAAACATATCAAAAGTTGATTGTGCCATCGGTATGCTTTCAACCAACGACCGAAGATTTTTATCGAGGGTTTTAATCCCGTCTATTTGATAAACATCACAGAATGATGTTATCGCGTCCTTGCCCGGACCGTCCAGGTAATTGAACATTTCGCTGATCAACCGTTCAGGTTCTTCTTCTAACACTACAACTGTTTCACCTTTACCAGTAATTAAATTTTTTGACATTTGACACCTCCATTAAAAGATTAATATTTGTACAACTCTTATTCCTAGTTATTAATATATATAGAAATCGTTTACAAAAGGGTCATTTTTCGTTTGGAAATATTTCATCCGCGTCAAAATAAAGAGCTTTAGCAACAGCTTTTATTTTATCAGTTTTAATTTGACGTACTCCTGTATCAGGATTGCTATCAATCATTTCTAGAAAGTCACTTATTATCTTACAGTATGTTACAGTTTCTCCATAATATCGTGGTCCATCTTCACATCTATCGAAACAAAATTTGGTAATAGATGTTTTTAGATCTATATCCGGGTGTCCGTTTTCCATTATTTCAAATACTTTTTGTCTACACATTACTACAACTGGGCATTTTTCGCATGGGCAATCCATTACATTTCACCTCCAATTCGTTATCTTTTTTGATTTAAGTGTTACATTTAGTATCATTACTGATCTCTTTTTGAATAAAACCTTACATAAACGGTCAAAAAATGAACAAACTTGACATTTGTGAAATGAGGCATCATCCGTAGATGACACCTCATTTCAAGACAGTTATAGAGAATCGCCATCTTTGACTGTTGAGGCACTTTCTTCAATTGGAATAGCATCAACAGCTTTACTCGAACTATCATCACTGCTAAATATCATAACACTGAGTCCAAGAAAAATTGCAAGTAGTAAAGCCGCACATACACCGATATTTCTTATAGCAGCTCTCTTTCTTCTTGCCATTGCCGGTTGTTGTATCCGTTGCATAGTTTCAGAGATAAAGTCATCAGCTGATTTAAGTGATGAATATGAATCCGGCCATCTTTTGTGTCTTGCATAGTACATCAGTTCCGTTTCGGACATTCCACTTTCGACCAACATTTCAAGGATTCTTATTTTGACTCCTTTAGAATGGCTATCAAAGTTGGACAGTAACATTTCCGCTTTTTGTTTAACATACTCTTGACTCATTGATCCCCCTTTTTTAAAAAAATGATATGGGGAGCTCATAACACCCCATATCATTTCGACCATTACAGGATGAAATGGCGGCCACCCTTTTCGGAATGCCCGCATCTTTCACACCTGTCACCCCGGAATGTCAACCTTAGGCATTCGGGACACTTTGTTAACTTTTTCGATTTGTTTCCATCTTTGGCGATAACCGGTCTGATTGTTAATGGATAATTTATTGCTGCACTACCTCTTTGCATTTGACACCTCCATGTCTAAAAGAGTTGATAATTGTTATCCTATTTACTCATTAATATATATAGTAATTTAAACGAAAATGGAACAAAAAAAGAGATACCCTAACTAACTGGGCACCTCTTTTTATTCTACTGAATCGACCCGATTGTTTGGCTCATGATATTAAATGTGTCGGAATTTATTTCGGGTTCGTCGGAGATGAGTTCTTCCAATATTGGTAAAGCTGGAATACACGTTCCACATTCCTGACACTCAGGAGTTTTGAATTTCTCAATCATTATTTGAATTGTTCCGGAAAGGAATGTACTGACCTGACGAATATCCTCAATTCCGGAACCCATACCTTCGGGAAATTCAAATTCATCAGTTGGCTCAATCGTTTGTAACATCCCAAGAAGTGTTTTGCTCAGTATGTATTTGGTTTCAATGGACTGGTTAATGTCGTCCGGGAATGCATCAACGAATTTTAAAACATCGTTTTTCTTTTTGATGCTCTCAAGTAGCGAGAGCACCTCTGACAATTTAATCTTCATAAACACCTCCAATTACGTCATTTGTGCCACAAGCTCATCGAATGTGTGGCCGGTTAATTGTTTGGTTTCTTCATCAACATCACCGATTATGGTTTCCGCTTGCGCGAGAGCTTGAACATCCATAAACTCCAGATGGTTGTCAAACCAGAATAGAGCCGATTCCTCTTTTTCCTCTTTTCCCACAACAGTTAGGATCATAATATCTTCCGACATTAATCGGTAATAGATACTCAGGAGAGTCGGGGGAACTAAATTTATATTTCCTGACTCGCAAGATTTTTGTAAAGTTCTGAGAGAGTCAGGGGAATTGATTTTACCGACTTCTTCTCCATCCACTAACAATTTGTACTTGAGTAGTTTCATAGCACCTCCAAATGTTTAGTTTAATTGGTTTCTATTTACTTATTAATATATTTAGAACAAATTATAAAAATGGAATTTATTTGGAGGTTCTGTAAGATGAGCGATAGAAGCAAATGCAAAGATATGACTAAAAGGTATCGAACCATTTTACAACAGTTATTAAGGTTAGACCATGATGCACCAGAAGCTTGCAACAGATTAAAAGATGTAGCTCCGCAGAAGTATAAGGGTTGTATGGATTCATTAAAGGCAACTAAAAAATCTGTTCGCGCATCAAGAATGGCTGTCCGCCTTCAAATGCAAAAATATTGTAAACGTTCTATGGCAGCTCAGGTTGCAGGAACAAAACACGCTCCGAAACATACCGAAGAAGGAATAAGAATCATTCCTATGTCGGAAGCATTAAAAGAATAACCATTCAAATAAATCTACTCCAATATCCCACCATACTTTCACCCCAAATCCAAATGTGACAATAATGAGTATTATTCCTACTAACATCAGAAGTGCCATGGTATTGTCAAAGAACATAAATCCAATACCTTCTACTTTAGTTTTTTTCTTATAATATTTGTCATACATGGAGCATTCTCTCGATTTCCACATCCATGTTCTGTTTTGACAAGTCGCTTGTGTGATACATTTATCGCATGGGGTCTTTAAAAATTTAACTAAAAATTTCATATCAACTCCTAAGGAATGAAGCTGGTGCACCGAAGTACACCAGCCCATCCATTATGATAACCATTTATCTTCGATTCGATTAACCAACACTTCAACTGGATTAAACCCGTAGAGGCCGATATAGTCACGATCGAAGTTTGGAGTTGTGTTATTTTCAATGATATAAGGACCGTCCTTTGTCATATTAATATCACAGGCGTTGAACCATGCTCCAATGGCCTTGGTTGCTAAGATAGCTTCTGAGATAACATCAATGGGAATCTCAGAGTTTGGAATTGAATTGATCTTGGAACCTTTCCCTCGACTCCCAAACCAATTATCAATCAGTTCTCTCCTATGCCCGAACATCAACTCCCCATCACAAATATAAATCCGATAATCCTCGAACTCGACTGACGGAACATATTGCTGAAGTAGCATAGATCCGTGGCTGGGTCTCCAGTCTGTTTCAGCAGCCAATTGATCTCGAGTTTCAATCAGCTTTACACCGACTGTTCTTCCTGAGAGACTCGGTTTTTTGATTACAGGATATTTGTATCTGGTGTTTGCCACAGTTAATGCTGCCTCCGCATTTCCGCATACAGTTGTATTTGGAGTTCGAACCATCTCTACTTCCATCAATGATGCGGAAAGGAATTTGTTAAAGTCTGCGGAACTGGCAAGCATTCCATTTACAAGAGGAATCCCAGCTTTTTCGATTTTGTTTAATACGGTGGAGTATTCCAACATATCAAAAGCTGGGTCAATTGACGCAATGCCTGGCATACAACGATTGAGAATCAGATCAGATTGATATATGTCTTTGTTGTCCGGAGTTAAAAGCGAAACTGAATACCCCCGTTCAGTTAGAATTTTAGCAAGCTGCATTTCAGTCCATTCCGAACTGTTATGTAAGATTACTATATGCAAAGATATACCTCCTTTCAATAGTCTATTCGATCGTATTTATTTTCGGGTTGATTATAAATGTAATGGTTGCCGTCAGCGTAATTGAACCAGACATCATCGCTGATTTTATATTCTACCAATCCTCCCAAGTCTAACTTTGCCCATTCATCTTCAGATATTTGAGTGATGTTGTTTTCATGAATTTCATATTCCTGCATAATATCACTCATCTCAACATCAGTCTTTTTGTTGTATCTGAATTTGTCATGGATTTCTTCATGCTTCACCAGGAGATTAACCATGCAGTCTATATCGTGGGCGCCCCTGATTTGCTCTTCGATATGCTCCTGAGTTAGATCTTTTAGAAAGTTACCCTGCGAGGTATAATAGACTTCCCACTCAGAATCGAAAAGAGGTTCTGTCAATGTAGTTGTTGACGCGAGTGTTCCATCGTTGTATCTGGTTTGGAGGATTTGAATGTCGACCATCTCATACTTTGATCTTTTCCTTTCAAAAATGGTTTTGATCTGGTCGAGAATTTTGCTCTCATCCCAAACTTCTTTATTGCCTAAGATTGAACGTCGAATTTTATCCTTTCTGAATTTCTTGAGATCGACTGATTCCCCTCTGGAAAACCTTTGAGCTTCCATGCAGTCACAATGCCCGTTGATAGTTTCAATCCAGTACATACAACGTGAACTGGTCATGGACTCCTCTGAAAAGAAACATATTGACTGCTTGTCCCAGACTCCAATCTGTGAACACCTGGACATTGTTCCTTGTAGACAGAGTGAGATAATATCTGCCTGGTTGAGGGTTTTCCTCCCACGATTTTTTAGAACCCTCATTTGGCGATGGTGATCATTAGGTCCTTTAAATGTATACTCCCTTTCTCTTGTATTTGGCATTTTTATTGTCCTCCTGCTAGAACATAATTATAATAGGTTAAAAGGTAATTGACTATGAAACTAATTAATAAATGTTTTAATGAGATAATTGATCTTGAGGAAGCGGTCATTTCAGAACCTGAGTATCGCGGAAAAAAGGTGAGAGCTAAACTTAAGATTGATATGTCAGATGAATCAAATCTTTCGCAACCTGATCCGTACCGAGAAGGTGATGAATATTTTTATATGCTAAACAAACATGAGCTTCCAACCAACCTTAAAAGAGTAGAAGTAAAAATTGATGATGATTCTCCTGTGGATGAGGGAGAGGGTACGAACCCAATAGATGGATTCGTACCACTCTTTAATTAACGAACGGAGATTTTCATAATGGTAACCGATGTGTGTTCATCAGTAAATCTTTCTAATCGCTGGTTGATTCGATATTTTGTAACTTCCTTGATGACCGCATCAGAAATTTGATCCAGCGGTATCGTGAAGTGAACATCCTGATCTACTACAATGTCCACAAACACTTGCAAATGAGTTTGGTGAATTGCAAACCCTTTTACTTTGCAGGTAACGTTTGAATACCCATCAGTAAGGGACGCATTTGCATAGCTCATAAACGGAATCGACAGCGCTGCCAACATTGCCAGAACGACGATGATCTTAATTAAAGCTTTCATAGACACCTCCAAGTTTAAAGTTAAATTGGTTCTCTAATTATAAATTAATATATATAGCAAAAGGGGCAAACACTAATGAGTCAGGACACTGTAACAGGTCAAGGATCGACTCCAAACCCAGAAGATGAAACTTATTTGTCTTTACTAAAAGGAACTGTAAAGAAGAAAGGTATTCGTGTAAAGATAAAAAAAGAGAATGCGGGGTTGACGACTCCTCACGGTAAAGGACCACCTGATCCCAGTAGAGAGACTTATACAAACCTTTTAAAGCATACAATTAAAGTCAAAAAAATTGAAGTTGATGAAGATGATGATTCCCCCGACTCAGATGAATGAGTCGAGGGAACACCTTTCTATAATGCCCACATTGGGCGCTGACCGTTTTTGCTTAACCGATACTGCTTAATCACATGATTTCCAATGTTTCGTAATGCTGTGCTGAGTTGCATATCTCTTGTAAATTTCGGATGGCATTTCGGACACACTTCAACGTGGTCATCTAAATGCCCAACCCCTTTTGCCGGATCAAATTTGTTTCCACATACTCTACATACTAACATATGACACCTCCCAGTGATAAGTTAATAAAGAATACATTCCTTTCTACTAGTCATTAATATATATAGACAATCAATTCATACCAGCAAAAAAATGCCCGTGTTACTACATATATAACTACTATCCTAAAGGGATAGTTTCGGGCAAGTAAGGGTGATGCGCTTCATACATAACTAAAGCACATTCTTATCATATACCCTTAAATGTTGCTACTTTCTTTTAGACTTGTCGCCTGATTTTTGGGATGGCGTTCTGTCTTTGTTACTGTTGTAGCGATGATCATGACCGCCGTCTTTTTTATCAGGGCCGTTGACGATCTTATTCACTCTATTATAGTCTTTTGCCATAATAAATAAATCCTCCTTTCTAAAGATATCCCAACCCACGATTGTACCGATGATGCACAACCAAAAGCTATGCACCACCGGACATCGTGAAAGGAATAGCATACAATTAACCCTAAGGTACCGCCGCATGCCAGGGCGGCTCACACATTACTACTTTCCCCGCGATGTGTGAGCGCGAAGGGCGATACCTGGTCCTGCTCCAAGATCGCCGGAAATCTTACTAATTGAAAGTTTTGAATACTCCATAGATGTAACTGAATAGAAATACTTTGGCAATACCAAGAGCAATAATGCCCAACCAAAACCAAGTAGATAACCAAAGCACAACTATTGAGAATAATGTTAGTACAAACCAAATCGACAGAAGTGGATGCACATATACTCTATTTATCCTCCGAATAAGGGATGACATAATCAACTTTGTTCTCCTCCGGATCACCCACATAGGGTCTGTTAATAAATTTACGAATTTGCATTTGACTTTGATCTGCAAAGATCGATAAAATAACTGATATTAAAATGAATAAAAATCCCATTATTCCAACCCAAGGAAAAGATTTGGTTACCACAGTTACCGTGGCAAGACAAGCACCAGCACCAAATAAGAAACCAGTCATTATAGCCAAGACTGATAATGTTAGAACTTTACCTTCCATTGCTTTTTTCTCATCAATCATTTGACACCTCCATAAAGTTAAAATAAGTTCTTCTTCTATTAGTTATTAATATATATAGTTAGAACAAATATCCATAACGAAAAGGAGGTATGTAATATGGCAAATTTTGAAGAAGCGTATAGCAAAACTATGGCTCATGAAGGTGGTTATGTTCATGATCCTGACGATGTTGGTGGTGAAACTTATAAAGGAGTTGCAAGAAAATACAATGGATCTTGGAGTGGTTGGAGTGTTATTGATGCACAAAAAAGCAATTCTAATTTTCCCGGTTGTTTGGATGATATTGATGAACTCCAAGAAAGCGTCCATGCTTTTTATAAAGAGAAATACTGGGATGTTAATAAGTTAGATGATTTTGCAAATCAAGAGGTTGCGGTAGAAATGTTTGATACTGGAGTCAATATGGGTGTTGGTAGAGCTGCTAAGTTCCTCCAGAAATCTCTAAACTATTTAAATCGCAATGGATCCTTATATCCTGATCTTACAGTCGATGGAGCTATTGGTGGTAAATCATTGAGTGCATTAGATAAAATCTTTCATGATGGGGATGATAAAATTCTATTGACAATGCTGAATGTTCTCCAAGGCAATCATTATATGGAGTATATGGATAAGAGTCCATCACAGAAGAAATACGCAAGAGGATGGTTCAAAAGAGTAAAAATTTAACCAATAAAATTTATGGGGCTTACGCCCCTTACTTGACACCCTGCCCACGCTCCGTTTTATGTTTTAATTCCCTTCGTCCTACAAGTAAATACTTTAAATTGGGTTTTTGGTACTGCATTTGATTTTCCCTCCTGTGATAAAAAAATTGGGAACCCTTTCAAAATCCCCAATTTTTTATTAAGACACCAACCCTTTTACCCACGGATATCTAGATCTTTTTTGCAGACGATGGTTCCGTCCGGTTCGATAAGATGCGGGGTATAAAACTCCATTTTCTGCGCCGGAGCTTTAATCGGTTGCGGTCTGGTTTTATTACATACAAATGAAATTGCCAATATCATTCCAATGGGCCACAATATCCACATAATTTTTCCTCCGTAATTATATGATTGATGTATGTTGGGTCTGTCCCATGTTAGGCGCACAGGACAGACCCAGGAGAAAAAGATGAAGAAATTATATAAATAACTTCCCCTCTTAGTTATTAATATATATAGATTTACCTTTTTAACCCAGAAGAAATAAAAGTTATCCTTTTAAGTTATTTAGAACAAATATTAAATAACTAATTATTGGCGAGGAACTAAAGATGAAGTTTCTGATATCTTTATTTCTAACGGTCTTTCTATTAACCTCGCCTCTATTTTCTTTAGCCGAAGAAAGGAATTTTTCAAAATATACTACAACATACAATGAAGCTACTACGGAAAAGTTGGCAGGTGAAATATATGAATATATAAAAAATATTAAAGAAGAGCAACGAGTGCAGAACTTTAGAAATAATAGAGATATAACTTTAGACATCTTTGCTATTGTTGATAGATATGGTTGTAGCAAAGAACTATATGTTATTAATAGAGGTATTGACATAAGACCCAAGGAAGGCAAAAGTAGAGTAATTTTCTTTCAACTGTTTCTAATGAACGCTATCGGTTTAATAGATGAGGTAGTTGTTATATTTGATATTGATGCGACTAAGAAAGGTATACCGGTTGAAAAACGAACTAACATACAACGGAGTTAAATAAAGTATGGAGAAAATAAAATGATGTTTATCCCGGAGAAAATAAAATTACTTTTCATTGAGGATGGTAGTGCGGATGCAAATGCAACAGTAAGTTATTTGAATGTAGATAAACATATTGATTTTGAGATAGTTCGTCGTGTTACCTTAAAAGATGGATTGGAATATCTCACAAACTATTGTCCGTCAGTCGATTCCTGTAATATAGATGTTATTTTATTAGATCTCACGCTACCAAACAGCGAAGGCGTATCAACATATCAAAGGGTTAGGGTAGCTTGTGATTTTGTACCCGTTGTTATCATATCCAGACATGAAGATATAGCTTGTCAATGTGTGAAATTAGGAGCTCAGGACTTTTTATTAAAACCAGATTTAAATACGAATGTGGTTACTAGATCTTTAAAGTATGCGATTGAAAGAAAGAAGTTAGAAGATGATCGTATGTTATTGCAGAATCAGTTTGATGAGGTTATCGCATCAAGTCCTTTGGGCGTTCATATGTATGAGCTTAAAGGTGGCCATCTTATTTTTTCAGGTTATAATCCTGGTGCTGATGCTATTCTTAAAGTCAATAATATTCAATTTCTTCATAAACCAATTGAAGAAGCATTCCCTACTCTGGATCCTGAAATTTCAAAACAATATTTAAGAGTGATACAAACTGGAATTCCTTGGAACGCAGATATTATTACTTATGAGGATGATCAGATCAAAGGAAACTTTAGAGTACATGCTTTTAAAACTGGGCCAAAAAGAATGGCGACTAGTTTTGAAGATATAACGATTAGAGCTAAAATAGAAAATGAATTAAAACTTAGTGAGAAAAAATATAGGGATCTAGTTGAAGCTACTAATGCTGGAATATATGAGATTGATTTTGTAAATGACAAATTCACTTATGTAAATGATGTTATGTGTAAATTGACTGGTTGGAGTAGAGAAGAGTTACTGAACATGGGTCCATCTAGTATGCTTACAAAAAAGAGCATAGAAGACTGGATTATAAGATGGGAAGCTCTTAACAACGGTGAGTATATTGAAAAGACTTTTGAATATGAAGCAAAGATAAAAGACGGTTCAACAATTTGGACTCTCGTGACTGCTGAGTATGAAGAAAATGAAGAAGGAGCAGTTGTCGGAGCTAGAGTAGTGGCAATTGATATTACCGAAGCAAAAACAATTAGAAAAGAAATTAAACAAAAAGAAGAAAGTATTTTCAACGAATTAGAAAATAAGTTACATGAATGGCGAGATGAGCTTAAAGAATCTAGTACATTACAACAAAATAAAATAAGAGATGTTAGCATGAACATTCAATCTATTACTAACACTGTTGGAGTGTGATAAATGGCGGATATGGATCTCTTAATAAAATTATTTGATACCTTGAAGGATACGATGAAGGATCAACAAAATGCGCATAATGCCCTTTTATCGAATCAGAACGATATTGGCAATCATATGAAGACGTTGCCTATTGAAGAAATTAAACTGATGCTTAAAGACCATTCTAAAGAGTCAACTAGTGATATAGATTCTTGCACAGAAACAGTTGAATCTAAAAGCGATGCAATCCTAGAAGAAGTGAAAGAGATTAAAGGCAAAATTAAAAATATGATTCTAGTTGTCATAGTGGCGGTTTCTCTTTTTGGCATTGCTATTTTAATAGGAGGGATAGCATTTAATAATGTTGAACCGAAACAGGAAACAGTATCTCATGAAAGTATAAAAAAAATAATTGAGGAGTATCATAAACAAGAAAGCGAAAGAAAGGAATAAAGGATGAACATTAAGAAACTGTTAAAAATCGAAGCAGAGAACCTATCAAAAGACCCAAACGTAAAAAACAAACAAGTAGCAGATTGTATCATTTCATTAAAGATGGCAGATGGGCACGTTCATAATGTGACTCCAGACGATGAAGAAATTACAGACGAGTTGGTTGAAGATCTGTTATCTTACACAAACCTTTCACCTGCAATGGCAGCACCTGCCGAAACTAAAGCAGAAGCACCCGAAGAAGTAGTCTTTCATAACCGCCAGGCGTTCGGCGACATTCTAACATTTACTGCTGGGGTTAGAGATTTTAAGAAGGCATTCCCAAGCACTAGAGTAGGTGTTATTTCAACGGCTATGCATATTTGGGATCATAATCCACATATAGATCATAACTTCAGAGATGAAAAGCATATTGTTAAGATAGGTCCGGGATTTCTTACTAATAGATCAAACCAATGGAACTTGCATATGTGTAATGCATTTCGTGTTGATATAGAAAACAAACTTGGGGTTTCATTTCCACAAACGGATATACGTCCTGATATATGGATGACTAGAGAAGAGTATAAACGAGATCCTATTATTGATGGACCTTATTGGGTTTTCATTTATGGTGGAGAACCTGGATGGCCAGTAAAACAATATCACCGGTGGCAGGAAGTTATCAATATATTGAGGGATGATATTAAGATTGTTCAGCTTGGGGTAAATAGTCATCCATATCCAAAGTTAAATGGAGTAGTTGATTATGTTGGAAAAACTCAACATGGAACAACGGGGATAAGAGATCTATTTAATATCTTTCTACATTCTCAAGGCAGTCTTGGTCTTGTATCTATGCATACGCATTTATCTGCTGCATTTGGGAATCCATCTGTTACAGTTGCAGGTGCAAGAGAACCTGCTTGGTTTACAAACTATTTCGGACACCAATATATTCAAACAAATGGTACAATGTTTTGTGGTGAGCATTCAGCATGTTGGAAGTGTAAATTAGAAGGTTGTAGGAATTTGGTTGAGCCGGACAATATAGCACCAGGCCATCCTAGTAAAAAGGTTCCTAAGTGTGTTGAGATTATTGAGCCTGAGGAAATTGCTGAGGCTGTTCTGAAATACTATAAAGGCGGAAGACTTGAAATGGGCAAGAAGGTTCCAAATAAGTTTTTTAAGAATATAGTTGAAGAAGCGAAAGTATTTGTTGCTCCAAAAGTTGAAGCCGTTGATGATGAATATCTGGAGAACTGGGGATTTAAATGGGGCAATGATCATCTTACTGATAAAGATTGGATCTTTATAAAAGATATTCTAAAAGAGTATGAGGTTAAATATATACTTGAATTTGGAAGTGGTTTATCATCGCTATTATTTGGAACGATGGTAGATCAAGTTCTATCGTTTGATGAGCCAGGCGGATATATTAATAAGGTTACTAAGTGTATTGACAAAAAGAAAAATGAGCTTGTTTTGTGGGATGGAAAGACAGTAAATTTACCTAAAAAATACTCTAAAACAAAATTTAATTTAATTTTTGTAGATGGGCCACGTGGTGGAGAAAATAGAGAATGGTCAACTAAGTATGCATCAGAAAATGCTGATCTGGTTATCGTTCACGATGCCGGAAGACAAAATGAAAGAAAATGGCAAACAAAATATTTAGAAAAGGATTTTCAACTAATTGCTAAAGGTGGTCATCGTTCTTGGTTGTGGCAGAGAAAAAGTTGTATTGCTCCAATTGTAATTGACTCTTCAAAACCAATAGCGAGAATGATAACAACTACTCGTGGATGGGGAGGAAGTGAAAGATCAACTTGTGAAATTATGGGAATGCTTCTTGAGAGGGGTTATCATGTTGAGTTAGCATCAACGAGTAATGTATCTGGCGAATATCTAAGCAACATTCCAAAGGGTGTTATTCAAGTTCCTTGGGAAAATATTAAGCAACCTGTTGATGTTACAATGTTATATGCAAGCGATACTATATGGAGTTATTCAAAGGATAAGTATTTAGATGTTATGCCTCATATAAAATCAAAACGAAAGGTTATGGTATTGAACTATAAATTGGGTGGAGCCGGCCAGGTTCCTTGGACTATTGGTTGGGATAAATATCTATTTTTAAATTCAACCCACGAAACAGATTTATTGAAAAGAATGCCCGATGCTGTTACTGTTTCATTACCACCTCCAACAGATTTGAGCAAGTTTCTTGCAGTTGAACCTGATTATAATGCACCATTAAGACTCATCAGACACAGCTCACAAGGCGATAATAAGCATCCGGAATACACAAATAATATGATTAGAGATATGCTCCGTATAGACTCGTCTATTGAGTTTCATTTTATGCCTGCTCGAAGTGATTGTATTGACCATCCCCAAGTTTATAAATATCCGAAGAATAAACCTCCAGTATACGACTTCTTGAAACATGGAAATTGTTTCT
>Ga0114922_10001220_pt1 | contig 24574 bp, 16 predicted proteins | sample AartaG_FD_100975 | JGI IMG/M metagenome (GOLD analysis project Ga0114922, IMG submission 100975) | Deep subsurface microbial communities from Aarhus Bay to uncover new lineages of life (NeLLi) - Aarhus_00045 metaG | ecosystem: Environmental > Aquatic > Marine > Oceanic > Sediment | place... | reverse complement strand
GGAAAGTATCTGACCTCCCTCATTCGCCACGACAGCCCCCTCATCGAACACATAAAATGTGGAAAACAAGGTGGATAACTATGAAAAAAAACCTTGATCTGACACATAAGACGTCTGGGTAGCGTGCACAACAACAATCTGAGCCCCGGAGGGGCGACCCTCCGTGTAGTGAAGACCTACCCCTTGTTTTTACCTTTTTCAGCACTACAATGGGGGTATGTTTATTCGACCGGTAGTCGTCGAGAAGAACGGCAGACGCCACGCGTACTGGGCCAATGGCGTGAAATCAAGGCGTCCGCGCCGTTGTAATCAGCCTGTCTCGGGCTTATGGCATAGGCCGACGCCCACCCCCGAAACTACGAGGAATCCGACATGGACTTCGAAGGAGACTCCGCGGCCGAAGCGGGCCAGCCCTCCAGCCGAACAGCCAAGACCTATCTCGTGCCTGCTGTGTTGTGCATGGCGTTTGTTGTGCTGGCGGATCGTTTTTTTTATAGGCAGCCCCTCGGCTGGACCCTCGGATGCTACGGATTGCTTCTGCTGGCCGCGATTGTGATACGTGCCGGACGCCCCCTCCGCCGCGGGCCCGCGCTCCTTGTAGTTGCGGCATCGGCGCTTCTTCTCCTCTGGTGCTTCGAGGAGCCGGGCCTGTTGACCGTGCTTCTGGGGCTTCTCGGCCTCGCGTCGGTGACCCTCATCGCGGGAGACGGCTGGACCGCCAGCGCCCTTGTGTGGTTCAGACGCTGGGCATCGTTCCTGATGGCGGGATGGCTGTACCTGGCCGGCGAAGCGCTTGCCTGCCGCCAGGCGCGGCAGGCCCAAGACCAACCCCGCGCGCTGGCCCGTGTTTTCCGGTTGTGGTTCCTTCCTATAGGCCTGGGCCTCGTCTTTCTCGCCTTTTTTGCGTCGGCCAATCCCATCATCTCCGACTGGCTGGTGCGCGCCTGGCAGTTCCTTACCGACCTCATCGCGAGAATCCCCTCTTTCGGCCGCATCCTGATGTGGGTACTTGTGGGCGTTTGGGTCTGGGCGCTGCTCCGGTTTCGTTCCGGCATCGGGCTCCCGAGCCAAAGCGCCGCACCGGCCTCCGCCCCCATTTCCGACGCCTTGTTTTCTCCCGGCCTGGTTGTGCGGTGCCTGCTGCTGTTCAACGCGCTCTTCGCGGTGCAAACGGCCCTCGACCTCTTCTATCTCTGGGGCGGCGCGAAGCTCCCCGAGGGCATGACCTATGCACAGTACGCGCACCGGGGAGCTTATCCGCTCCTAGCGACCGCGCTTCTTGCGGCGCTTTTTGTGCTTGTGACGTTCCGGCACGGCTCGCGCACCAACGGCATGGCTACGGCGCGCGGGCTGGTCTATCTGTGGATCGCGCAGAACCTGCTTCTGGTCATCTCGGCGGGGTGGCGGCTGTGCCTCTATATCGAAGTATTCAGCCTCACGCGCTGGCGAATCGCGGCGGCCATCTGGATGTTCCTCGTTGTTTGCGGGCTCGTGTGGATTCTCACCCGTATTGTTGCCAGGCGCACCAATCTCTGGCTGGTCAACGTCAACGCCGTCACGGCGCTCGTGGTCCTTTTCGCGGTATCGTTCGTCGATTCCGATGGATTGATCGCAAGCTTCAACGTAAGACACTGCGAAGAAATTCACGGCAGCGGGCGGCCCATCGATCTCGCCTACCTCGAAGGCCTCGGCCCAGAGACGCTCCCGGCGCTCGTATGGCTGTCCGGGCAGCTCAAAGACTCCTCACGGGCATCCGAGGTCCACGGAACAATCGCTCGGCTCAGCCAAGAGCTTGACGATGACCTCCGGAATTGGCGCGGCTGGACCTTCCGCAGGGCGCGCCTGGCGCAGCTCGAGCTTCCAGTGGAGAGCCTGCAGCCGCAAGTCCATCCCGCACAAAACAGGGAACGTCAGGGCCGAAGGGCTCTCTGATGGATCCGGGCCCGGCGAATCCGAGGTGCAACCGATGGTCGGGGCAAGCTTCGACCTGCCGGGTGCGGGGGTGCGGGGGCAAGCATGAACATGATTCGACTTGAAACCTAACGCTCGAAGTGGTATAAAAAGTGCGTGCAAGCCAATAACAAGATCGAACACACGGCTCAGCGGCCTGAGTCTCTGAAGGCGCTCTTTTCTTCAGGCCGCCGCTGGGCCCCGGACCCTTAGCAGAGGAGCAGAGATGAAGAAGACAGGACTTATCGTATTGATTCCCGCGTTGGTTGTCGTGACGGCCGCTGCCGCGTTGGGCGGAGAAGCTGCCTGGCCGTGCCTTCACGGGCAGGGCCGTGACAACAGGTCGGCCGAGACCGGGCTCTTAAAGGCTTGGCCGAAGGACGGTCCGCAACTGGTGTGGACTGCGCCCGGCATCGGACACGGATACAGTTCGGTCGCGGTGGCAGGGGGCCGCATCTTCACGGCGGGCATGATCGAAAAAGAAACTTACGTCACAGCCCTTGATCTGAACGGTAAGGTGCTGTGGCGAAAACCAAACGGAGAATCGTGGCAGGCCTCCGGGCGACAACGTTGGGCAGTGGCTTACTCCGGGTCCCGCGGTACACCAACCGTTGACGGCGACACGGTCTATCACTTGTCCGACCTGGGGAAGCTGACGGCATTCGACGTTCGCACCGGGGATGAGCGTTGGCGCGTGGATCTCCCGGAAGCTTTCGAGGCAAAGATACCGAAATACGGCTTCAGCGAGTCGGTGCTGATTCAGGGCGACCGCCTGTTCTGTTGTCCAGGTGGCAAGACCGGTTACATCGTGGCGCTGGACAAGCGGACCGGCAGCACGTTGTGGGCCAATACCGAGGTCGCAGGCTCGATCGGCTACTCCTCGCCGGTCGTGGCGGAGATCGACGGCGTGGAACAGATCATCAATATGAGTGCGGCACGTGTTTTCGGCGTAAGACCCGACAACGGCCAGTTGCTCTGGCAATACGCGTTCGGCAACAAGCGGAACAACAGTGCGACGGACGCAATCATTCGTGACGGGCTGGTCTACGTCTCGAGCGGTTATGGCAAGGGAAGCGCGCTGTTGCGGCCGCGGCGGCAGGACGACGGTCGGTTCACCGTCGAACCGGTGTGGAGCAGTGATCTCCTCGACAACCACCATGGCGGTGTCATCTTGCTCGACGGGCATCTGTATGGTGCCGGTCACCAGGCGAAGGGCTGGTTCTGCCTCAGTTTCGAGAATGGAAAGAAGCTCTGGCAGGCGCCGGGCAAGGGATCTCTGACCTATGCAGAGGATCGGTTCTATTGCCTGGATGAAAAAGGCACAATGTCCCTGATTCAGCCGACCCCCGAGAAGTGGAGCGTGGTCAGTTCGTTCGCTGTGCCCAAGGGCGGCCGGGGGGCCTATTGGGCTCATCCGGTAGTATGCGGCGGCCGGCTGTATGTCCGGCATTCCGAGACGCTTTACGCTTACCGGCTGAACGACAACTGACGTCCGGGGGCGGCGGATGCATCCAGGGCGGCGGGCACGGCCTGTTCGACGACATCCCGATAGAGAACGTCCTGACCATGTTCGAATCCGCGCTGGAGTATGGAGTTCAGTGAGCACGAGGGTTCTCGGCGCTTGTTGATAGCTTTGTGTAGGCAAAAGGTCATGCGGCTCCGACGCCGCCTATAGGTGTTATCGAGAAACCATGTAAGACGTAGTTCGGCGGGAGAACACACCGATGAATAACGAAGAAGGCATTCTGAACCTACTGGAGAGAATCCGGGAGGACTAACAACGTGAGGCAGAGCGAACAAGGGTTCGCTGGACCAGATTGACGATTGTCCTTGCTGTAGCTCTCCTCGTCGCGCTGCCTGCCATCTGCTCTTACATTCATCACTTGCTCGTTATCTGGTTCTGAACAAGAGATGGCGAAGCGACAGAGGTCATTCCAGGCACAGAGCGGTTGTTCATCTTGAATAACGTGCGAAAGAAGCGAACGGAGACCAAGCCGAACAAAACCATGCATGCGACATCGCTAATCGCGCCGCGCATGATAGTCTACGTTCGGCAAAAGAAGGATAGAACTATGGCAACAACTTGCAGATACGGTTTTCGATATGATCCAATGGCGTTCGTTGAGGACAGCGATTCCATCGAAGCCGCGAAGGTGCGCAAGTTAGTCTTTGTGTCTCCGAAACCTGGCGATGACGAAATCCTCCGGAAGCGGATTGATGAGATTCTTGCAGATCAGCAAGCAGACGGAGCCCTCAGTGACCACGAGTTGCATGCTTTACTAGCGACCGGGCGGGACAAGATTGGCGAACTGATGGCTCTCGGCGCTTCGCCACAGCATCCACAGATCAAGAAGGCTATCGAGTATGTCCTTGCTCGCAACGGGCGCGACCCCATTGAGAAGGATACTGGCGAGTACGGCATGCCTATCGGCGTGGCACTTAGTCTACATGCCGCAGGCGCCGTCGACGAATCTGCAATACGAGACGGCGCGGGAAGACGGATTGACACTGCCGATCGTTGGATTGAGACTCGCAGTCTTTGTCCGTGGACGCCGGAAACCCAGATACGGACCCTCTGGCAGGCACGCCACCTTGACGAGCGTGCCGATGCCCTCATAACTCAGGGCCTTCAGAACATAGTCACCGCCATAGACACCAATTCGGATACTTACAATGACCCTTGGGGTTACGTACATGTTGCCGGGGTCGTGGACCACCCACTGGGTCGAGAAATCGTAGAGAGACAGACGCCGATGATTCTGGAGCAGCAACACGAGGACGGTGGTTGGGGAGAACACAGCGTGGAGGTCTTTCAGGCACTCAATAGGTACGGCCTCCTGGAAGAACTCCGGGCTCTGCCGCCACTGCCAGTCGGAGCATCTGCCGAACAAGGCAATGCAGCCGACTCGTGAACTCGCGGCTGGTTGCAGACGTTCGGCCCGCCTCTGAAATCCCTCTCCAGAATGGAAGCACGTCGCACCACATCTCCCGCCCTCGCCTGATCCCGCGTCGTTCTACTGCCGGAAACTCCTTCCCATGGCTGTACGGCGCCGACAATCGGATCGGCAAAGTCGCGCCTTGAATCATGACCGGCCAAATGATATAAAGTACCAGCCCGAGACAGCCAGAGCCACGCCGGAAATCAGACGAAGGATGAACACGAACCCGACATGACCCCAAAAGAAAGAATGCTTTGCGCGATCAACCACGGGCAACCGGACATGGTGCCGGTGGCGCCCGACATATCGGGGATGCTGCCCACCCGCGCGGCGGGGCTGCCGTTCTGGGATTCGTACCTCTACAACAATCCGCCCGGGGGCGATTGCGACCTGGCAGAGGTCAAGCAGAAGTTCGGCAACAAGCTGTCTCTAATGGGCAATCTCTCGACCACCCTGGTCACGATGGGAACGTCGGCCGATGTCCGGGAGGCCGCGCGCAAAGCCATAGATGCAGCGAAAGAAGGAGGCGGATTTATTCTGTCCACCGGGGACGAGTGCGGCCCGGAGACGCCCGACGACAATATCTACGCAATGGTCGAGACAGCCCGGACCTACGGGAGGTATTGAACACCACGGTGACGTCTCGGCGCACCACCGGCGACGGCTCCTGAAGGTGGCGCCCCTGCTCGCCATCAAGAAGCTGTGGAAAAGCATGCGCCTCGGGGCTTCCGGTGTTGGGGATCGGATTGGGGGGTTAGGGCTTGAATCCTGACTCTCCAGGTGGTATAAAGAGCGAGACAAGGCAACACAACTCCGCCATTCATACTGGCTCTACGTGGTGTGGGACCTGCTCGACAACCCCGATCGCAAGCCGGTTCGCATTCAGAATCCGGTCAAGTGCCTGGATCATGCGAAACGTGAAGTGGTGGCGGCACGATATTTTGACATACCGGCCGACGCGGTTGAAATCGCAGCTCGCAGTATTTTGGGAGAAGGCAATGTGCAATAAAGACTTGAAGAACAAGCCGCTTGTTGAAGCGTTACTTGAACTCAAATGGTTGCTGAGCCCACAAGAAGGGTCCGACCTCAGGATTGACCCCCACTACCGCTTGCTGTTGGGGCGTTTTTCCGAGCGTATCCAGAGCGATTACCCGTTTCACGAACCTTTGCCGACTTCAGAAATCCCCGACACAATGGGTGCCCATATGGCGCAGCATCGATTTCGGAGGTCAAAGGGAAGTTGGCCCCTGCTTCAGATTGGCCCAGGTCTGATGACAGTGAACGCAACAGATGATTATACTTGGCCCGACTTCCAAAGACGCTGTGAGGGCGCGGTAGCTAATCTGTTTGACGCACATCCCTGCAAGAGCGAACTTAAGGTAACAGACCTGACACTGCGCTACATAGATGCGGTTGACGTGGATTTCCAGAACGAAAGCGTTTTCCAATTCCTCATAGATAAAATGAAAACCGAGATCAAGCTGCCAGAAAGCCTTTTTGAGGGGGTGAACATCAGTAATGTGCCGTCAGCGTTTAACTGGCAAGCATCCTTTCCGCATGATATACCTGGCGGGTTCATCACCCTCCGTTTTGCAATGGGCCAGCGCGGGCGGAATTCGGCACTGCTATGGGAAACACTGGTCCAGACAAATCGAGACCGCATTCCTGAAATGCCGGAAGGCTTTGGCGAATGGCTGAGCAAGGCACATGATCTGACAGATGACTGGTTCTTCAAAATGATTCGGGGGGAGTTGCAGAGGAGGTTTTCCAGTGACTGATACATCTACTATAGAGGAGCATGCCAAGTCGTCCGAGGTAGACGCCACAGCAACAGGTTCATGGAGCGAGGACTTCATTCTGCGCCCAAGGAGGAAAATGATCCCCCCTCGAATGCTGGCGAGCCTCTTGATCCTGTTGGCTCCCCCTGCGACTGCAGTGCCAGATATCTGGTATATCGACAAACGCCAGCAGGAATCAGCTACGTTCGCTGAAGCATTGCAGGAGAAGGTAGGAAAGCCAATTTCGCGGGCCGAAGCATTGCAGATCGCTCGCCGTGCCCTAGAGCGCGCTGAACGCAGGCGATTGGAAGTTGCTGAGTATGAAGCGGCCAGAGGTATTCAATGGGAGGATGAGTCATGATCTATGAGTTTCATGGGGATTCATCTCCCATACGTCAAGGCGACATCTTCGTAAGGCTACCACGTGTCGATTTTGCTTTGGATGAAATGGCGCTTGTTAGTCAGACGGAAGATCGGAGTGTCGCTTGGTCGGAAATCGCAAACAAGAATGAACCGTTAGATATAATCGTATCTGTTCGTTCAGTTCCAGCTATCGTGGCTACACAGGACTGTGATGCACTGCGGAGTACGGATATCACACTATGCGAGATCCGCAACTTCAGAGATGTGGAACGGAAGAGCCAGAATACTTCTTCACCTAAGAAGTTTAAGGATTTGATCACCCAGCACGCACGCATTAACCAGAAGTGGTTCTACCTTCCGCCAGACGAGAGGATCGGCTTCGAGGAGAAGATGGCTGTCGATTTTACCGTTACTCTACGTCTGCCACGAGAGAATCTGGAGCGCATGCGTTCTTCTTTCAGAAAAGGACGCCTAAACCAGGTTGCTGATGAGCACTTTCGTGAAAGAATAGCCGAGTTTTTCAGACGTTATCCCTATAACGAATGGTATCCGCTTTCGGGCGAGGAGTTGAAGGCCTATCTGAAGCAGTATCCGGATACTGAGCTGTATTCGTGGCAGAGGGAAAACGTATGGTGACCACGCACCGCCGCCAGTGACGCCTTTGAGAGCTCAACTCCACCGCTTCTATGAGGGTGCAGGGCTGCTGACCAACGACGGAGTGGTATAAAGGTCGGCAGATCGTAACCACTGCATTCACCATTGCGGGCATCTCGCTCTGAGAACTATTCCGGAATGCGCCTGTGAAAACCAACCCTGACCGGCCGATCGTCAACGACCCCGCTGCCCTTCAGGCCAGACTCCGCCGTCTCCTCCCGGTCTTCTTCGGCTTGCTGGCGTTCGCGTCGGTGGCGGCCACCATCAACGACCCCGGCCCCACGTGGGACGAGCCAACCTACCTGGTTGCGTCCGAGGCGTACGTCGACTGGCTCTCGTCTCCGTCTCTGTCCGCAGAGGCCATCGAGGACGCGTGGACGGTGAACCACGAGCACCCACCCCTCGCGAAGATATGGATGGGGGTCGTCAGGCGTGCGGTTCAATTCATCTATCCGGGGTTTCCGAATCTGATTGCGTCGCGCCTTGCCACGGCGATGCTATTCGGCGCCCTGATCGGCCTGGTCTGCGCGGCAGGACTGAGAATGGGGGCGGTCGCCGGCATCTCGGCCGCGATTTTCGCGCTGCTGATGCCGCGCCTGTTTGCTCACGCGCACTTCGCCGCGCTCGACCTCCCCATAGCGCTGGCGTGGTTCGCCACGGCGTGCGCTTTCGAACGCGGAATGACCAGCCGCAAGTGGGCCGTCGCCGCCGGCGTCATCTTCGGCGCCGCGCTTCTTACGAAAATCAACGCGGTGTTCATTCCGCTGCCTTTGTTCTTGTGGGCGGCTCTGGCGTATCGGAAGAAGGCAATTGTCCCCGCCGTGCTGCTCCTCGGCGTGGGGGCCGCAGTTTTTCTCGCCGGCTGGCCGTGGCTGTGGCACGAGACCCTCCCCCGGCTCGAGGCCTATTTCTTGGGCACGACCCTCGGGCGGGCCGCCGTCCCGGTTTACTATCTCGGGGATATCTACGCCAAGGACTACGCTCCCTGGCATTATCCGCTTGTCCTGACCCTGCTCACAATCCCTGTGGGCGTCTTGGTGTGCCTGGCGCTCGGCTTGCGGGGCGGCTTCAGGCCCGGAACCGATGATCGCCCGGTGCCCCAAGGCTGGCGGCTGGCGGCTTTCAACTTCGCGGCGATCCTGCTGCTGGCGACGCTCCCGTGGTCGCCGCGGTACGACGGCGTGCGACTGTTTCTTCCGCTCTTCCCGTACGCGGCGCTTCTCGCCGGGTTCGCTTTTCAGGGCATTTGGGACTGGTGGGGACAGAGCCCGTGGAGGCTCCTCGCCGCTTGCGTGTTTGTCGCGTTACAGGCGCTGGGCGTCTTCCTGTATGATCCGTATCAGACGTCGTATTACAACCTGTTGTGCGGGGGGCTGCCGGGCGCGCAGAAACTCGGCCTCGAAACGACCTACTGGGGCGACGTCTATTCCGACCCGGTATTCGAATACGTCAACAATCTGCCCGAGGGCAGCCAGGTGGCGTTTTATCCCATAGGGGCTTTCGTCAATATCATCTACCAGGGCGACGGCTACCTGTCGGGCAAGATCACTTATGCCGACTTCAAGAAGGACGACTTCGACTACGCGGTCCTGATGGCCAGGGAGGGCTGGCTCCTGCAGGACGAACGCGCCGCGCGGCTCTTTCGCGAGGGCGAGCCGCTGCTCGAGATCAAACGCCTGGGCGTGACGCTTTGCGTAGTGAAGGCGGCAGAGCACAAAGATTCCACGGAATAGAAAGAAAGCTTGTGCTGGGGGGAAGCTTTCTGAAGAAAGGTTCTCCTAACGCCTTTTCCGAAAGGCGCCCCCTCTCCAAAGACTTTTCTTGCCGTGCCGGCAGGAGCCGGCACGGCTTGCTGTAACAGCCCAAAAGTTTCTGAAGGGGGGCACCTTCTGAAGGCGGCGCCTTTCGGAAAAGACGTTGGGGAAGCTCTTTTCGTATGTGTTTAGCGTGCACGAACGCGTGGGCTGTCGTCAGCAGACCGAGCATGTCTGCTCTTGAGCCCCGGAGAGGGCGCCTTATTGTTAGCCCAGGGCGCAGCCCGCCTTCAGGCGGGCGACAACCCTGGGTACCGGCCACACCCAAACATACAAGCCCCGGAGGGGCGTACCTTCTTCACCATCGATCTGCGAGAGTCGCCCCTCTGGGGCTCACAAATTATTGCGCGCTTCCTACCCAGGGCTTGCCGGTCGACCTCCGGTCGGCCGCCGCCCTGGGCTAACAATAAGGCATCCCTCCGGGACTCAAGACTCAGAACTCAGGAACAAACGATTGCGCTGAATCCTACTGTCTGCGTGCTGTGCAGGCAGGCTTTGGGCACCTTCACGCCAAGCACATACCTTTTTGAAAAGAGCTTCCCCAACGCCTCTTCCGAGACGCGCCCCCCAGGACGCGGCTTACTTTCCTGCGCGCCACAGCTTCGCCGTGCCGTCATTACTCCCAGTGAGCACCTGTGTTCCGTCTGGTGAGAAGGCAACGGAATAAACCACGCCTGCATGGCCTCTGAAAACCCGGACACGGCTCGCCATTTCGGCGTCCCACAGAAAAGCTCCCTGGCCCCCGCAAATGGCAAAGTGGCGCCCGTCGGGTGAATAGGCCGCTGACTTGAAAGTCCCGTGGACGAAGGTGCGGATGGGCTGGGTTACAATGTCCTCCGCCAATACGCTCTTGCTGCCGTCCCCATCATTCTTCTCTTCCGGAACCTGCGCGGAAGCGTTGGCGGGCGGGTCGGCAGGTTTTTTCTCGTCTGTCGAAAGGCTCACCACGGCGCCGGTCGCGACGGCGGCAACAAGCGCGGCTGCGAGAAGTTTCACCTTCGCGGCGCCCAGCAACGTGACGCCGGCCGCTGCCTTGGTCTTCACGGCGCCCGCAAGCACCACCTTCCCCAGAGCAGCCGTGAGCGATGCCGGGGCCGCGTAGACGGCGTGCTCTGAAACCAGCGATGCGAGGAGTGCGGCGGAGACGATCACCCCGGCCTTTTTCAGTTTCTTGCGGAGCTGATCGATGCCCGAGTCAACCCGTCGTGAGACGGTCATCGCCGATACGCCAAGCTCCTTTGCGATGTCGGACTGCGTTCGGCGTTGCAGGAAGTGCTCGACGACAACAACGCGCAGATCGTCGGGCAGCTCTTCGACCGCCTTGTCCAGGTGCGGGGCGAGGTCGTGCCACGCCGGTTCGTCATTGGATGATTTGTTCATTTGGACGCTCAGCTCCTCCTTGTTCTTGCGGAGAGCCCGGCGGCGCACTTCGTCGACGGCCAGATCCGTTGCGCAGCGATGCAGCCAGCCGCCAAGCGAGGATTGTACGGTACCTGCCTTTCGCAGAAGTCGCAGAAAGCATTCTTGCGAGGCGTCCTCGGCGCCGGCGGGATCGCCCAAGGTCCGCACGCACGTGCTGTACACGAGGTTCTGGTAACGCTTCACGATCTCCGAGAAGGCGTCGGTGTCCCCCCCTTGTGTGAATCGCTGCAATAGGACGAGGTTGGTTTGTTCCATCTCAGGCATGCTCCGGTCGTTTTCCTGTTTTGTTTGCACCTCCAATTATAAGCCGAACGGGGCATGCATTTCTAACACAAAAAGTAAGATAGTGTAAAACCTTTGGAATCGGTTTCAAGCAATGATGGTGGGAGGGAAACTCTTTGAAAAGAGTTCCCCCCCACACCCCCCTTCAGAAACTTTTCACGGCCGGGCCGGCAGCCGGCTCGGCCTGGTGTAAGAGTCCAAGAGTTGAGGGAGGGCGACGACCTTCAGAAGCCCTCAGGCTGTTAAAGCAAGCCGTCCCGGCCGCCGGGACGGCTGTGAAAAGTCTTTGGAAAGGGGTCTGGGGAAGAACCTTTCTTCAGAAAGGTTTTCCCCAGAAAGGTTTTCCCCAGAAAAGTTTCAAGGGCCGCGCTTCACTCTACGGGCAGTCGCTCGTATTCCGCGGCGAAGGTGTCGAACGAATCGCGGTCGAAAAGGACAAAGCGCACTTCGTCGATCCCCGTCTTGTGGTCGTTCTTCTTGAGATAGTCGTATACCACGTGCAGCATGTCCTTTGCGCAGGCGTCGATCTTGTAGCCGCCCACGCCAGTGCCGATCGCGGGGAAGGCCACCGACTTGCAGCCCTTATCTTCCGCTCGCAGAAGGGAATTGAGCGTGGCGTTTTTCAGCGACTCGTGCGTCACGCGCCCGCCGAGGCGCATCCCGGCGGCGTGAATCACGTATTTGGCTTTCATCCCTCCGGCCTTTGTGGTGGCTGCTTCGCCCAGTTCGATCGGGCCTTTCTTGTTGCAATCCGCCTGGATCTGCGGCCCCCCCTTCTTGCGAATTGCGCCGGCCACGCCCGAGCCGAGCTGCAGGTCCGTATTGGCCGCGTTTACTATCGCGTCGGTATCGGCTTCCGTAACGTCGCCTTCGACCACAACGATCTTGTCTTTGATCATAGCAACTTTCCTTTCAATCGCAGCCCCGCGAGGTCGGGTTTCGCGGCAAAATACGTGAGGTGCGCATCGCAGCCCTGCGAGCAATCCGACGATCCGAAACCGGGCGCCGCCGTGCGGGCCCCTTCGAGCGCCATCACCGCCCGGTTGAGAGGGCATTCAAGTTTAGTTGCGGACGGATAGCCCCTGCACTCCACCAGTCGGGCCGCAGGCGACACGAGGAGATAATCGATATGCCAGTGCAGTTTCTTCGCCGCACGGCGGTGCCGAGCGATCCTCGCGACAATGCCGCGCATCGCGCTGCCCGCATACACGTACCATCCGCGAGGTAAATCGAGAGTCCCGAGCCGTCCCGTTGTAATGCGGGATCTCTTTGAGAGCTTGATCAGAAGAAGGTAGGAGCCGGAGTCGGTATTCATCGTTGCGTTCTTGGCTGGATGGCGTGAAATTGAAGCCTTCAGAGGGCAGGCAATTCGCTCGAAGACTCGCTCAGCCGGCCCCTACAATGACGCGGACGCCTTAATTTCACGCCATTCCGTTTTTGGCTGGTGGCACCCGGACTACCTCTTCGTCATGCCCCACGTGTTGCCCTTACAGGGCCAATGGGATGTTTCGAGACTCAGGCAGATGGGCTTCAGGCGAGCGTCACGATTTCCGTGCCGTTGCCGAAGAGCGGCGTGCTGTCGATGCGCTTCTTCGCGATCTCGCAGTACGCAGGGGAGCTGTCGATGAGGATGAAATTGCGCTCGAGCTGCGACGCCACCACTCCGACGGTGCCGCTGCCGGCGAACATGTCGAGCACGATATTGCGCCTGTACGAGTAATACCGGATCAGGCGGCGCGGCAGTTCCTCGGGGAAGGGCGCCGGGTGGCCGATCCGCTTCTTCCTTTCGGGGCTCATACCCCACACGCTGCGCGTGAAGTCCATGAATTCCTTGTCGGTGATGTCGCAGAGTTCCTTATCGCCTTCGAGCTTCCACTGATCCTTGGAAAAAATGATGATGTATTCGTGGCGGGGCACTATGTGCGGGTTGCTGCAGCTTTTCCAGCTTCCCCAAGCGCAGTGCTTGGCGGCGCTGTTTTTGTTCCAGATGATCGTGCCGCGATAGAGCATGCCCAAATCCACGCATTGGTTGATGAACGCGCTGAACGTGGGGTAGGTGATATTCTGCCTTTTGTTCTCGCCGATGTTTATGCACAGCCGCCCGCCGCTCACGAGCACTCGGAGCGTGGCCGCCCACACCTCGCGCATCCAGTCGAGGTACTTCTCGTAATCCAGATCGTCGTCGTGATGCTCGTAATCCTTGTCGAGGTTGTAGGGGGGCGATGTGATCGCAACATGGACAGAGCTCGCCGGCAGCGCGGCCAGGCCGTTCATTACATCGGCGCAGATTATCTTATTGAGGTAGGGGCTCTGGGTGCTTGATGCGTGGTCTTCCTGCGTGAGCGTCACCGGTGTGTTGTCCTTTCCGTTCTCGAGTCCCGCCCCGTTACCGTTATTCTTGCGGCACTGCAATCGTCCTTTTGCCGGCGCCGACGTTGCCGGCGGAGTCGCGGGTGCTGATGACCACGGTATGTTCGCCGGGCTCGAGGGCCTCGGTGGTGAACTTCACCGTCTCGTCAGGGCCGTCGAATATTCCGTCCTCGGGCGACAGCATCACCCAATCGCCGGAGTCGACCGAGTAGACGGCGTTTTGTATGGGGCTTGTGGTATCGGCGAGGCGGGCGGTCACCTCGGCCTTACGGCCGTCGCCCATCTCGGCGTTCATGTCGGTCACCGCGGGCGGCGTGTTGTCGATGATAAATGGCTCGCTGACCTCTTCGGTCGCGAGTGATCGTCCGGGCGGGTTCGAGGGCGCGTCGTCGGCCCTCACCTTCAGCCGGTAGGTGCCGTCGGGCACGCGAACCGTGCTCCACGTTATCATAGGCTCGGTCAGTTCATCGGCGATGGACTTCCAGTTGGCCTCGTCCGCCCCCTTGAAAAGGACTTCGAATTCGAGTTTATCGCCGTTGGGATCCTCGGCCTCCCAGTCTATCTGTATTCTTCCGCGCATGGGGGCCGGGGCGGCTTTCTGCGTTGCGGCCACGCTGCCTGTGTAGCCGGACTCGGACGGAGGCGGCTGGCCGTCGGAACTCGGTGGAAATGTGATCGCGGTGATCCTCGGGCGGTAGTTGGGGGGCAGGTAGTACATTTCGACCGACCTGATCGTGGGTGTCTTTGCTCCCCGGGCTTTCAGCAGCAGGCGATACTGGAAGAACCTGCCTACAGGGCTGGATATCTTGACACCGGCGGGGTCCGCTTCTTCCTTCGACCAGTCGCTCCAGGTGTCGTCCGGCTCGGAGATGTTGCCCGTTCGCGTCGCCACCGATACGCCCTCGGCCATGTCGCCGGCGTAGCGGATCACGCCCCACCGCGACGGAAACGACATGTCCTTCACCATCGAGGTAAACGTCCCCTCGTCGGCGAGGTCGTTGCTCAGGCGATACACCTTTCCATCCCCCGCCGTGCCGAAGTACAGCGTGCCGTCGGGCGCCGCTGCGAGCGAAGGAATCTGCGGCTGTTCGACCTGCGTGAGGATCGTAACCTGCAGGTCGTCGTCGATTCTCAGCAACTGCCCCTGATTTGCCGTGCCGACATAAACGGAGCCCTCGTAGAGCACCATGGAGAGAAGCGCCATCCCCTCGCGACGGAATATCGAGGTTACCATCCCCTCGGGCGTGATCTTGTAGACGAAATTGATTCCCCCGATGGGCGGTCCAACGGCTTCGGGCGGCCGGGGGGGAGGGGCGAGTTCTGGCGGAACCGGAGGGTGCATGCCTGCATCGTCGTCGGGTTCTTCCCCGTCGTTGGCTTCTTCGGCCTCGTCGGATTCCTTGGCCTCGGCCGGCCCCGGCTGTATCTCGCCCGGTGGCCCCTCGGGCGGCTGGCCGCGCGGGCCCACGCCGGCGGTGCCCGGCTGCATGCCGTCGGCCGTGCACACATACAGGTTGTCGGCCTCGTCTATCGCGAGGCTGTGCATCTCCTCGTCCTCGGAGTCGAACAACGCAAACACCTTTTCGTCCGGGCCGATGCGAAAGACCTGGCCTCCGGTGCTCGTGCACACGTAGGCGTTGTCCTTGCTGTCGGTGACCACGTCGAGCAGGTGGGGGCTTTTGGTTTCGAATACCGTTTTCGACTGGTCTTTGGCCGTGATCTTGAGGAGCTTGCCGTTATCGCCGGTGGCTGCGTACAACGCTCCTTTTCCGTCGAGGGCCAGCCCCCAGATGTATTGCTCTTCCGAATCGAGATAGACCTCAACGTCGCCGCCGGGGGCGAGCTTGTATATGCGGCCGTTGGGGGCGGTGCCGGCGTAGAGATTGTCGGTCTTGTCAACGATCAGGCAGAGGATCTCCGATTCCTCCGAGTCATAGAACATCTCACTCTTGCCGCCCTCGATCTTGAGGATCTTGCCGTCGCTGCCGGTCGCGGCGTAGACGATTCCGCGAGAGTCCATCGCCAGCGCCCACACCTGGTCGCCGGCCTCTTCGATGATGGTCTCATTCTGCCTGCCGAGTTTGAGCTCTCCGATGCTGGTGAGGGCGATGTTTTCCCGCTTGCCCGACTCGAAATCCGCCTGCGATGCCTGCACCCATCTTTTCGCGGGCTGGGCCAACGCGTGCGGCGCGGCCCATGCCGCGGCGATGCAGAGCGCTGCGAGGGCGCAGCCGCGAACTGGCGAAATCACAAGAGCCGTCGGGAATCGCAAGCCGGATGTCACGTCAATCCTCCTTTTCCACGAGCAACTGCAGGTTTTGGGAGCCGATGATCTGGTATTCGGTCTTCAGCGAAGTTTTCTGGACCGCCCCGATGAGTTCGTTTTTGCTGCGGCCGACGGGCGTGAGCATGCTGAGGTATGAGGAGGGCAGATTCTTGAGCGGCGTGCCGCGCACATTGAGGCCGGTCTGCGGCAGCAGGATCAGGGCATAGATTTCGTCGTTGGGATATTGCATCCTCAGCAGCTTCAGCATCTCGTTGTAGTTCTCCGGGTCAAATTCCGAGGGGGCAGCGTTTCTGGCTGCCTGCTCGGCGGCTCGCGCGTCGCCTATCAGCAGGTCGTAAACGCCCTCCGGCAGATCCGCGGGAATCGGCACCTCAATGGTAACGGTGGTTGACGCTTGCCTGTAGCGCCGGAGGCGCACGTTCACCCGCGCCGACTTGCCGGGCGCAGCCTTGACGTTGAGAAGCCGGACCGAATCTATGACGGCGGCCCGGTCGCCGAGCTTGATTTCGACCTCCGCCTCAACCCTCGTGATTCTCGCCGGCTCGAACGGGTTGTTCATCAGCGTGTCGACCGTGCTCGTAACCGCGCCGAAAAACCCCCACATCGACATCCGCGACGCCGATGATGCCATATCGCGGAGCTGGATCACATCGTCCTTGTCGGTAACGATCTTCACTTTGTAGTAAAGGGTGTATTCGAGGGGCGGCCTGCCTTTCATGTAGAGGCTGCTGAACAGGCCGATGTCTACCAGCAGCGGCGTGAGGTGGCGAGTATCGGCCACGCGGTAGTTGTAGTCGGCCTCGCCCGGGAAGTCCCCGCGGTTTACCTTCACGCTCACGGGCACCATGCTCGGCAGCTTGCCCGTTCGGCCGTACACGCCTTCGGAGCGGTCCACCAGCAGCGTTCCAACTGTTTTGCGCGCGGTGCTCAGCTTGAATGATGACAACAGGCTGGGGATCACGGCGTCGACGCGGGCGGTAGCCATCGGGAGTTCCACGCGCCCCAACTCCATCATCGGATGGCCGAAGGCAATGATCTCGTCGCCCACCCGGTCGGTGACCGTCCCGATGCCGGCAATGGTCATATCGCCTTCCATGAACGACACGGCCACCGGCGCTCCGGGGACAAGCCCCCCCGCCTCGGCGTCGTTGTCTCGGGGGTCGAGGCCGGCGCCGCCGCCTTGGACAGGCAGCATGCCCATTTGCTCGAACCGTTGTGAGTAGTGGCCGAACACCGTCTGCGGGCATCCGGAAATGACCAGCGGCGCGCGGAGGTGCCTGAGGGTCGGCGGGCCTTTCCCCGTCCGTTGAGCGGCGTGCCACAGGTCGGCCGAAGCCATCCTCGGCTGAGATCGCGACGCCTTCTTCTGCAGGTTCCACAAGCCTTGCGGCTTTGGCCGGGCGGCTCCGTCCTTCGGCTCAGCGGCCTCGGCTATCAGATGGTACATGTACTCGGCCGGCGTTACCCCGGCGATCGGTTCCTTGCTGAACATCCAGGCGTAGGCCACCGCCCCGAGCAGTTTGCCGTCGATATACAGCGGGCTGCCGCTCATCCCCTGGATCACGCCCGTTTCTTCAAGACCCAGCCCGGAGAGCCTCACAAGGAAAATATCCTGCTTGGGAAAGACATTCTTGAGGACGCCAATGACCTCGAACTGGAATTCCTCGATTTCGTTCCCTTTGAGGACGGTGCGCCCCGTGCCGTTCATCCCCACGTGGACGTCATCCGCCTTCCAGAACCTGTCGGCGTGCTCCCCTGCTACAGAGGGCCCGCAGACAACAAACAGAAGTGTGGTCAATAGGAAGAACTGCTTCATTCGCTCCTCCGACGGGGGCAACGGCTCCGACCGCTCTATGATTTCTGAACTATAACACAAGGTGATAGCCGAATCAAGGGCAAAGTCGAATGTCCAATTCCCAATGCCCAATGCCCAATGAAAATAGAGCGACAATGAGACAATGGGACAATGAGACCATGGGACAATAGGCGTATGGTCCCATGGTCCTATAGTCCAATGGTCCCATCTTCTGTGCGCTATGTTGAGCGCAAAGTTGTTAATCATGCAGACAGGAGGAGAAACATATCCGGGGCGCGGCCCCGACGTTTTCTCTAAGGAAGGAGGAGCCTATGCCGGCACCCAGCCACATACCGCCTCCCGTGGTGAGCGCGATTCGGGACCACCCGGGCTTCGACGGCGCCCCGACCTTCGGGCTGCAAACCGATGTGCGCAGCGACGGCAGCTTCGGCGAGGAGTGGCTTGTGCTGACCCCGGGCTCTCTCTATACCGTCTTGCGAGACTCCGACAACGCCACCGTGCGGCACCATCTTCCCCTCAGCAGCATCAAAGAGGTCACCGCAGAAACGATGGTGGGCGGGGGCCTTCTGTGGGTGACCAGCCGCGAAGGCATCGTGACGCAACTGATGCGCTACTCCGGCTCGCAGGCAAAGGCATTCAGCGAGGCGGCCGGGGCGGTGAGGACATTTGCCCGGTCGGGACGCCTCACGGTGGACGAGGACCTGCTCGCGGGGCAGTTCTGCGGCAAATGCGGCCAACGCCTCGCCGACGGCACCAGGGTATGCCCGATCTGCCTCGACAAGAAAAAGGTCTTCAAGCGGCTGATGGAGTACGCCCGTCCCTACCGCGCCAAGACCGCCCTGATGGTGGGCATCCTTCTCATGATCACGTGCACGCAGATGCTGCCCCCCTACATCACCAAGGTGATCATCGATGACGTCCTCGAAGACGGCTCGATGAGCATCCCGAACCGCCGGCTTGTCCTCATAGCGATGGTCCTGATACTGGCCGGCGCACACATTCTGCGGTATCTCTTTTCCATATTCAAAGGCCGGCTTGCGGGCTGGCTGGGCAACCACCTGACCTACGACATCCGGGCGGAGGTGTTTCGCAACCTCCAGAGGCTCTCGCTGAGCTTTTTCGACAGGCACCAGACTGGCGCCGTCATGTCGAGAGTGAATCAAGACACCAACCACCTCCACGGCTTTCTGGTCAACGTGCTGCCCTTCGGGATTCAGAGCACGCTGATGATCGTCGCGATCGGAGCGATACTGTTCGTAATCAGTTGGCGGATAACGCTGTTCATCCTCGTGCCGGTGCCCTTCCTGATCTGCATGGCAAAAGTAATATGGCGGCGGCTGCACATCTATTACTCGCGCTATTTCGAGCGGCGGTCGCGCCTCAATGCCATGATAAGCGATTCGCTGTCGGGCATTCGCGTTGTCAAGGCCTTCGGGCAGGAGGGTCGCGAGATCAAGCGGTTCGGCATGAAAAACACCGACTTCCGCGACGCGGGCATAACGCTCGAGCAAAAATGGGCCCTCTACATGCCCGTGATCTCATTCGTTACGATGTCGGGCACTATGGTCGTGTGGTACGCGGGCGGGATCGACGTGATAGGCGGATCGATGACAATGGGGTCGCTGGTGTGGTATGTGGGCAACCTAGCGATGTTCTACGGGCCGGTGCAGATGCTTACAGGAATGACCAACTACCTTTCCAACGCACTCACTTCCGCCGAGCGGGTGTTTGAGATCCTCGACACTCCGTCCGAGGTGCGCGAGACCGACGATGCCGTCGACCTCGGCCGGCTGCAGGGGAAGATCGAGCTGCGCAACGTAACTTTCGGATACAGCAAGCTCGAACCCGTGTTGGAAAACATAAGCCTGAAAATCGAGCCGGGAGAGAACATAGGGCTCGTAGGCCGAAGCGGCACGGGCAAGACCACGATCACCAACCTCATATGCAGGTTCTACGATCCGCAAGAAGGAGAGGTGCTGATAGACGACTGCGACGTAGGCAAGATCAAGAAGCAGTGCCTCGGGCGCAACATCGCGGTAGTACTGCAGGAGACATTCCTGTTCGACGGGACCATCGCGGAGAACATCGCGTACGGCCGGCCCGACAAGACGCGGCTGGAGATAATGCGCGCGGCAAAGGCCGCAAATGCCCACGATTTCATCGTCAGTTTTCCGCACGGTTACGACACGCGCGCCGGCGAGCGCGGCGGGCGGCTGTCGCTCGGCGAAAGGCAGCGGATTGCCATCGCACGGGCGATCCTCAACGACCCCAAGATACTCATCCTCGACGAGGCCACGTCGTCGGTGGACACCGAAACCGAGCGCGAAATACAGGAAGCCCTCGACAGGCTGACCAAGAACAGGACGACCATCATGATAGCTCACAGGCTGTCGACCCTGCGGAACACAAACAGGATCATCGTAATGCACGAGGGCAGGCTGGCGGAGATGGGCACGCACGACGAGCTGATGAAGCAGCGGGGCAATTACTACTGGCTCGTCAGGGCGCAGATGACCTTGGAAGACCAGGCCGGAGGCGAAGAACAACGCCATGCCTGAAACAGCCACGCCAGCGGCCGTCCGATACAGCGTCCGGCGAAGAGGAGGCGCAAAGGACCTCAGAATCCTCGATCCGGCCTCCGTGACCATATACCGGCCCGACAGCGGCTTCCCGAATCTCGTCCTGAAGGAAGAGGCCTGCTACCCTCGGATACGAGCGGTTCGCTGCTTCCCCCTCTCCGGCAGATTCATATACGTTTCGCTCCGCGATTGGGACAACCGGGAGATCGGCGTGATAGAGAACCTGACGTTCCTCGACGAGAACTCCGCCCGGATCGTGCGGGAGGAACTCGACAAGCGATACTTCCTGTCGGAAATAAAAGATATTCACAGCATCAGGAATCAGTATGGCTTCATCATTTTCGACGTCTATACGAACCGCGGTCGGCGGGTTTTCAACGTGCGCGACCGGCACCGCAACATCGTGCACCTTGGCCGAAGCCGGGTGCTGGTGATCGACACCGACGGCTGCCAGTACGACATCCCCAACTGCCGCCGCCTGAGCCACCATTCCCAGCGGCAACTTTTCAAGATACTGTGAGAACGTTCGCCCCAGAGACCACCCTCCCCGGGCAGGCCACCGTGAACCGGGAACGGGTGCAATTAAATATCTTGGTCTTTCTTATTTTTTGACGGTTGAGGAGCTGTGCGTGGATTGCATCACAGCGTCTGTCTGCGTGCCCGCACACGCAGATTCAGATACGGCTATGCTTGTGTCCGTTGGACGTTGGAAGTTGGATGTTCGATGTTGGACGTTCATTTCTTCTCTTCTCTGTGCCCTCTGTGTCTCTGTGGTGAATCTTCTGCCTTCACTCCAACTCAGATGACGGCAAAGATAAATAAATCCGGCAGCATTTCCTTGACAAATCTTCTCGCGGGTGTATAATGAAGATGGAGGGTGGCATGTCATACCATAACGTCAAGCTCTCTTACGTGGCCGTTCGCCGCGTTTTGCGCATAAAGGACGCGCGAAAACAGATCGTAAAAGCCATTCGAGTTTCATCATCTTATCGTGCGTCCTTGTCATATCTAAACGGATGAGTGCTGCCCCGATGTGGAGGGCGCGAGGCAGTTCATTTACAGAATGGAATCTTCGGTCGGACGTGCATGTCGCACTTTGAACAAGGACAGGTACTATGTGTAATCGCGGATTGAAAACAGGAGTGTTATTTGTCGCAGGCATCGTCTGCGGAAGGCTTTTTCACGGCATGAAAGGAGCAGGAGCCATGTCACGGTTTACCAACAAGATGAAGTCGTGGACGTGCCTTGCCTTGGCGACCGGCGCCGTGTTAGCGTGGGCCGAGTCGGCGTTCGGCATAGGCTTGATACATGAGCACTTCATCCCTGGCATCGAGGCCCGTCCCGGGTATCACGCTGTCGCAGGCATCGCGCTGTCGCCCGACGAATCTAGGCTCTATGCCGCGCATTGGCAAGCAGGCACCGTCCAGAGCAACGACCCCATTGCCGTTTACTCAACGGCGGACTATTCGCTTTTGGACGTGATTGACGGCGGTCAGTGCGTCGGGGACGTCGTTATCAGCAATGATGGCCGCTATGTTTACGCACCGGAGTACTACGGTGGATACATCTGGCGTTACGACACCTGGAACTCCAACGCCTCGACGTCAATCGATCTTGGCTCGTGGGCCAACAAAGTATGGAAAACGCCAAATGGGGAGAGAATCATTGTTAATTACAGTGCAACGTCCGACTCTCCGTCGGCGCACCACCGGCTCGCGCTCATCGACATCTCGGATGATAATTTCTCTGTAATCGCTTCCTTTGACGCGGGGCGTCCGCTGATGGGGACCAGTGCGGCTTTCTCGAATGACGGGCAGCATATGTATTTAGCTGCGGGTAGCAGTGAAACGGCGGGACCGACGCTCATGGACGTAGACGTCGTCGGAACCTTCGAGATCGAACGCGAACTGGAGCTGACAGCCGCGGCGAACCAGAGTTGGGTGCTTGCAGGTGTCGTCCGATCCGGCGGCACGCTGTTCGTCGGGGATAGGACTGGGAACAAGTTGCACGTCGTCGACGAAGCGACGTTTACGAAAATCGTGCCGCACGAAGTGCCCCTGCCGGGCAGCCCGTCGAACATTGCGCTGCATCCCGACGGACTGCATCTTTTCATCATGTATGGGGACGGCACCCTCTCGGTAATGAACCTTTCAGCGCTTTCGGAAGAAACCAGTCTCATGCTTCCGCACCCTGGCATGTGCGACGCCGTGTTCACGGCGGACGGGACAAAGGTCTACATTGCACACGGTCATCAAGAGCAGGGCGGGATCACCTCGGTCATCGTGACCGACGCGGCGCCACCTCCTCTGCACTGGACCCGCATCGCCGACCTGCCCGGAAGCCAGCATGCTGCGTGTGCCGCTGTCGTCGATGGAAAAGTCTACCTGGTAGGCGGGCAGAATCCGCCCGGTCCCCCGAATTACAACATGTTGCGCATCTACGACACCCAACACCCTGAGCTGGGCTGGGTCGATGGCCCCTCGATGCCGACCAGGCGGTACTGGCCGGGTGCGGGCGTCATCGAATGGGGCGGCGAGAAGGAACTCTACGTCGTGGGCGGCTACAGCGGCTTCAGCGGGCTCTCTACAGTGGAGCGGTACATCGTTTCCGAGAACCGGTGGGAGGGCGCTGCATCCGTCACCGGCAATCGCGGCCACGGTATCATGACCGCCGTGGTCGGCAACAACCTCTACGCCATAGGCGGGTTCTACAACGGCCCGACAGGCTACTTCGATACCAATGAGGTCTACGATCGGGAGAACAACACGTGGCTTCCCAGGCAGCCCCTGCCCGTCCCCCTGCAGGGCGGGATGCCCGCCGTGTGGAAAGGTAAAATCTTCATCTTCGGCGGGAACAACAACACCGGCACGTTGAATACGACTCTCATATACGATCCATCCACCGACAGTTGGTCATATCGTGCCGAGGTGCCTCATGCGCGTAACTTTGGCCGCGCCGCGACCATAGGCGACTACATCTACCTGGTCTGCAATGCGCCAGGCAATCCGGCAGTGATAGACGTCTACGACCCGGTCAACGACACCTGGCATACCCACGAGACCTATCCCGGCGGCAACGACTACGTGCCGGTCATCGCCGACGACGGGACCAACGTCTATGCCCTGGCCGACGCTTACACCCTGCCAGGTGCCCTGGAGTGCTGGGTTGGTTCCGTTGGCCCCGCTCCGGACGCCGACGGCGACGGCGTGCCCGACCTAACCGACAACTGTCCAGACACCCCGAACCCAGACCAGGTCGACAGCGACGGCGACGGCATCGGCGATGCCTGCGATGAACTCCCTGCCGCCCTGATCTTCGAAGGTCCCATCGATCGCGGCGAGGGCCCCGTGCCACCCGCGACCGACGGCGGGGATCCCTCCACGGTGTCCGTCGACGTCTACGCCCAGGCCTTTGTCGGCTTTGCCGGGGTGCAGACCAAGCTCGCCTTCGCACACGCCGAAGGCGGGCAGTGCAACTTCCAGCTCCAGAGCGTCGCCTTCAACGAAAGCGTCTTCACCAGCCGGCTTGATGTGTTCGATCCGGGCAATGGAATCGCCGGCTTCGTCCTCGCGGACGGAGAAGTCGATCTTGCCGAGAAGACCCTTCTGTACACTCTGACCTACGCCTACACCTCGGTGTGTCCGGTAGGCGAATACACGATCGACGCTGGGGGGGATACCATCGTTGGCAGCGGCGACGGCGTGGCTTTACCCTTCCAGACGGTCACGGGCGCCCTGGCCATCGGGCCGGTGTGGCCCATACTGGGCGACGCAAACATGGACTGCAACGTCAACATCCTCGACCTGCTCTTCATCCGCAATCGTCTGGGCTGCGATCTCGGTTCCGGCCAGTGCTGGCAAGCCGACGTCAACCAGGATGGCGCGGTGAACATCCTCGATATGCTTCTTGCGCGCGATCACATCAGCGACAAGTGCGATTAGAAATGACCGGCTGATACATCAGCATAAAACCAAACACGGGCGATCCGCAATGAGCGGGTCGTCCGTGTTCGATTGTCAGAGACGCGGTATGTAGGGGCCGACGGCGCGCCGTCGCCATAGCGGCTTTGGCGCGTCGGAGACTTGTCCGCCCTCTTGGGGCACACAAGCCGTGTGCCCCTACACAAGACCCACCGCGCGCCGGCGCACATGTAGGGGCGATTCGCGAATGTGTTTAGCGTCGTTGGGCTAATCATGCCGAGTTGCCCAAAAGCAGGTCGGGCAGAGAACGCCTGTAAATGCGCATGGGCGCGGTAGGGGCGGCGCTTCGCAGCTCGGCCGGCCCTTTGCGGCCGGGCGAGACCGAATTGCCCGCCCTCTG
>Ga0114922_10001219_pt1 | contig 24611 bp, 18 predicted proteins | sample AartaG_FD_100975 | JGI IMG/M metagenome (GOLD analysis project Ga0114922, IMG submission 100975) | Deep subsurface microbial communities from Aarhus Bay to uncover new lineages of life (NeLLi) - Aarhus_00045 metaG | ecosystem: Environmental > Aquatic > Marine > Oceanic > Sediment | place... | reverse complement strand
TATTTATGACAAATAAGATTCCTGTAATTCTTGACACTGATATAGGATTGGACATTGATGACACATGGGCTCTAGGACTATTATTAAAGTCCCCCGAATTAGATGTTAAACTAATAACAACTTCATCTGATAACACAACGGTAAAAGCAAAACTAGTTGCCAAATTTCTCGAAAATGTAGGGCGAACAGATATCCCTATAGGAATTGGCCTTGAAGAAAATCGGAAAAAAGGTTGGCAATATCCATGGATAAAAGATTATGATTTATCGCAATACCCTGGCACTATTTACAATAAAGCTGCGGAAATGATTTGTTCTACAATAACTGATTCTAATACTCCTATTACACTTATCGCCATTGGACCATTAGGAACGGTAGCAGAATCACTTAAAATGAATCCTGATATTACTGATAATTCTCGCTTTGTAGGTATGCAAGGAAGCATTCGCGAAGGATATTGGGGTTCTAATAGACAAAATAAGGAATATAACGTGAAAAAGAACATCAAAGCGTGTAAAGAAGTTTTTCAAGCACCGTGGGAGAAAACAATTACACCACTGGACACATGTAGAGAAATTAGACTCACTGGTTTACTCCTAGACCGCTTTATGAAGAGCGATAATTTAGTCGTTAATTCAATTAAGGAAAATTATATTATATGGAAAAAAAAAATCCTAGTTAAACTAATAATGGAGAAAAAAGATCACACTTCGACCCTTTTTGACACAGTCGCGATTTATCTCGGTTTCTCTGAAGAATTACTTAATATCGAAGAATTGAAAATTGAAGTAACTGATAGCGGCTTAACTCAAATTAGCGATAACGGAAATTTAATACGCTGCGCAACTTCTTGGAAAGATGTCCAATTATTTAAAGAATTGCTAGTTGATCGACTCACAAATTAAATTATTTATCCCTTTTACCAATTTTTATTAAGTATTACCTTTTCATGAATATTTATATACTTGATATTGTTAAGTATCATAACCAAATTAATAGAAATTTCAGAAAAATGACATTTAATAGTTTTAATCGCAAATTTCCAACTGCGGTAACGTACATCTTTTTTTGTATTCCATTCTTTGGCATAATGGGCTTAGATCTGTACTTAGCTTCATACTTATTATTTTATTACCAAGCCGTAATAGGAGTGCCCATTTTTGTAATTGTTATCCCTACTGGAATAGTGAGATTGATTATTCCATTCTTTCAACCTTTACTGGGATCAATTTCAGATAGAAATTATCCATTTACTCGAAACAAGGGAAGGCGCTTTCTTTGGATAATTATTTTTGGGTTTCAACTCCCTATCTTTTCTGTACTTTTGTTCTGGATACCCGCGTTTGATATAATGATTTTTTTAATTATTTTCACAACTTTTTTCATACTCTATAATGTGATCTTTTCACTCTTTACAACGAGCTATACGGCCTTACTACTTAACAAGTTCAGAAATCCCAAAGAACGATTACTCATAGCAGTAGTATCAGAAGCTATCGGTACAATTGGTATCATTTCTATTAATACCTTTGTGCCACTTTTCATTAATTTCGGAGATCCTTCGTCTTTTCAGATTTCAGCTATTTCGGTTGCTATCGTATTTGTTGTTACGCTTTCCTTCGGCATATTTGACTTATTAGAAGAGAAAGAGTTAATTGATACTTATTTTAGCCCAAATCAAGCCCCGAAACAAGGGTTCTTGAGATAAATGTTCAAAGGCTTTGCTATTTTTAGACGTAAAAACTTCCTAGTCTTACTATTTCGATGGATTGCCTTCGGGTTATTTAACTATCTCTTTATTTCTGGGTTAGTGTATTACGCAGAGTATGTGTTAGGAGCCCCTTATTTCACTGTAACTTTTTTATTTGCGGGATATATGTCATGGTCTTTAATCGCACTCCCGCTTAGTTTCCTTCTTTCATATTTTATTGGGCACTTAAAAGTATCTATTATATCTGGTTTTGTAATGGGAGCAACACTCCTTCCATTTCTCTTTATCAATGACTTCTTTATTGCAATTATATTAATATCTATAATTGGCTTCGCCTTTGGTCTCGGAGCAGGATCGTTAATCCCTCTGGTAGGAGATGTATTTGACGAACATGCAAATATTAATCGTAGACGCTCAGAAGGGGTTTCTTATGGGATATTGAAGATGTTTGGGGGTTTAACCATTATGCTTGGTGGCATATTAACTGCTTTCGTTCAGGGCATTACGGGATTCATAGCCGGGTGGGGGGGTCCACAACCGGCTTCAGCAATACTGGGAATAAGAATACTTAACACAACGATTCCTGGTATACTACTAATAATCGTGATGATTTTGTTCACTGTATTGTACGATTTAAAGCCAGAAAAAACGGAAGCCATTCGAATGGAACTTAAGGAACTCGAATTATAACCTTTTTTTTTCTTTATTAAATAAATGTAAGTTTGGATAAAGAGTCATTTCAAGTGTTTTTATTCTATAAGTAAAATCTTTTTATCTGATGTAAAAAGATAATATCTTTAATGAGAGTCGAAGAATTTGATGTAGTTGTAGTAGGCGCAGGTCTAAGTGGCCTTAGAGCCGGCTTAGAGTTATCGGAAAAATGGAACACTGCGGTCATTAGCAAGGTTTATCCCGTCAGAAGCCATTCTGGAGCTGCTCAGGGTGGAATTAATGCTGCGTTGGGCAATTTAGAAGAAAGCAAAAATGACACTCCAGAAGGACATGCGTTTGACACTGTAAAAGGTTCTGATTACCTTGCAGATCAAGATGTAGTGATGTTCATGTGTAAGGAAGCTCCTAGGATCGTGGTAGAATTTGAAAGTATGGGGGCACCCTTTTCGAGATTAGATTCGGGTCTTATTGCACAACGACCATTTGGAGGAGCAGGTTTTCCAAGAACTTGTTATGCGGGTGATAGAACAGGACATGCATTACTCCACACGTTAAACGAGCAGAGCGTGAGAAAGGGTGTGGAATTCTTTAACGAATACTTTTTAATAGACCTTATCGTCGTTAACGAAAAAATTGCGGGAGTAATTACTTTAGACGTAAACAAAGGGGAACTCGTAATTTTTCGGGCTTCGTACGTTATATTAGCAACAGGAGGATTTGGCAGGATTTTTAAAAGCTCCACAAATGCTTTGATAAACACCGGAGATGGGGTGGGTGCTGCGTTTCGCGCTGGAGTCCCTATGCAAGATGTAGAATTCGTACAATTTCACCCTACTACGCTTTACGGCACGAACATATTAATTACTGAAGGTGCTAGAGGAGAAGGTGGGTATTTGTTTAATACCGAAAGGGAAAGATTTATGTCAAAAACAGCTCCAAAAGCAATGGAACTTGCTCCACGAGATATTGTTGCAAGGGCTAACGATATTGAAGTTCTAGAAGGAAGAGGTTTCGAAAATGCTTATGTTCATTTAGATCTTACCCATCTGGGTGCTGATCGCATAAAAGAAAGGTTACCCGGAATTAGAGATATATCAATTTTTTTTGCCGGAGTTGATCCAATGGAAGAACCTATCCCTGTGCAACCAGGTCAACATTATAGTATGGGTGGAATCGGAACGAAATATAAAGGTATATATGGAGAAACAGATCTCTCTGGTTTATATACTATAGGCGAGTGTTCTTGTCTATCTGTTCACGGTGCTAACCGTTTAGGGGGAAATTCGTTGCTAGAAACATCTGTCTTTGGACGTTATATTGGAAGAAAGCTACTAGAAATTGGTCTACCAAAGATTAAATCTTTAAATGATGTTAAAAAAGCTGAAGATAACGTTTTAGAGAATGTCGAAAAACTTCTAAAAAGTTGGGACACGAATACAGGTAAGAGACCGATAGAGATTAAAAATAGTATGGGTGAGACTATGAACAAGAATGTTGGAGTTTTTAGAACTCATGACGATCTATCAAAAGCATACGAAATTCTGGTTAACTTACAAAAGGAATTTTTAAATGTCAAAGTTTCCACAGAAGACCGTAAGTTTAATTACGGTTTACTCCGAAATTTGGAACTTCGATCTATGTTAGACATTGCGGAAGCTACTGCGTATGCCGCTCTTTGGAGAAAAGAAAGTAGAGGTGGTCATTATCGTTGGGATTATGATTCACGAGATGACGATAATTTTCTAAGCCATTCAATGATATACCGGGCAAAAGATGGCTTAGATTTGAAAACTAAACCTGTTGTATTAGGTATATTCGAAGTAAAAGAGAGGAAGTATTAAGTGGAGTGTGAATAAAAGTGAGTGAAAAGCAAAAATTTTTAGTTTATAGGAATTCAGGAAATGGATCAGTTCGATACGAGAGATATGAAGTACCTCTTTCAAAAGGTTTGAGCATATTAGACGCCGTTTTTTATATACAAGATTACCTCGACTCTACTTTCGCTTTTCGATATGCTTGCAGAGGGGCAATTTGTGGTAGTTGTGGAATGATGATTGATAAAGTCCCTATGTTGGCTTGTAGAACTCAAGTTTCAACAGTTAAAACAGTAAAAAAACCTATGAATCTTCCTGATGTAATTTTTGGAGATACGTCTAATTGGGACCAAGAAAACGAGATTTTAATCGAACCCTTACCAAATATGACGGTCATTAAAGATTTAGTGGTAGATATGGAACCATTCTGGAAGTTTTATAGAGAAATAGAACCTTATTTTACAAGAGAATGGAACGATACTGCTCCTGAATCGACGCAATTGCCTAACGAAATGAAAAAGATAGAGAGGTTAGTCTATTGCATATTATGCGGAATATGTTGGATGTGCCCTGTAAACGCAAAAAACCCACAGTATCTAGGCCCAGCACAATTAGCAAAATCAGATAGATTCATACGAGATTCTAGGGTTGACAGCGAAAAACAGGAAACTGTTTTATCACGAGTTTTACAAGACGACGCAGTTCCAGCTTGTGAAAAGTATTTCGTCTGCAGTAGAGTGTGCCCTAAGGGAGTTATGCCAGGAACGGCTATTAAAGACATCAGAGATAATTGGGTATCAGAAAAATAAAAAAAAATTAAAAGAGATATTTTCTACTTCCATCGAGGTTGTGTAGGATTCCACATTCCCACATAAAAATTTTCATTTAACTTATCTAGAATAGCCATGTCATCCTCAGAAATAGAAAAATCAAAGAGATTGCTGTTTTCAATTATATGTCCTTCATTAGATGATTTTGGAATTTCTACTACCTTATGCTGTAAACCCCATCGTATTAAGATTTGAGCACTTGTTTTATTGTATATCTTCGCAATATTGAGGAGTTTAGGATCATTTAGCTTTTTACCTCGTGTTAAGGGGCTGTATGCTTCTAATGTTATACCTTTATCAATGCAGTATTCTTTAAGCTCTTTTAAATAAAGGTATGGTGTAAATTCAACTTGATTTACAGCAGGGATAATATCTGCTCCACTCAGCAATTCGTCGAGATGATGTTGATAAAAATTGCTAACCCCAATCGAACGGACTTTTCCTTCTTTTAGAATGGATTCGAGTGCTTTCCAAGCCTCCAGTCTGTAAGCGGGTTCTGGCCAGTGTAGCAAATAAAGATCTACATATTCTAATCCTAAATTTGTAAGACTTCTATCAAAGGCTCTTAATGCCTTCTCGTATTTAAACGCGTCAATCCAGAGCTTTGTTGTAATGAAAACATCTTCTCGATTTATTCCTTGTTCTTCTAAGGAGAGCTTTAAACCCTTACCGACTCCTTTTTCATTTCCATATATCCGTGCCGTATCAATATGTCTGTAGCCATTACCAATTGCCAATCGTACCGCATTTACAACTGATTCACCTTCTCTTATCTCCCATGTACCTAATCCGAGAAGCGGCATCTCAACGCCATTGTTCAACTTAACCTTTGTATTAATATTCAAACTCATAATTTATCACCTTTTAATTAATCATTCTTTTTAGTAGAAGCAGCTGTTTTATCTGGATCTGTTATGATCTCAACGATAGCAGGTTTACCAGATTTTAAAGCATTTTGCAATGCTTCATCCAATTTATCTGGTGTATCTACTCTTATTCCAAATCCTCCGCACGATTCAGCAAATTGGGCAAAATTTGGGTTAGGAAACTCGACACCAAATATCGGGTATCCGTCGCGAACTAATTCCTTCTTTATATTCTTCAAAACACTATCGTTAAACACAATCGCAACAAGATTTAATTTTTCCCTAACAGCCGTAGTGAAATCTGCCATTAACATGCCAAAACCCCCATCTCCCGCAACGCAAATAACTTGCCTATCTGGAAAGTCCAACTTTGCAGCTAAAGCGGCTGGTAAGGCGAACCCCATACTTGCCATATTTGCATTTAAATAAGGTTTATGTCCCTCACAAAGGAATTTCTTGTAAAACCAATAGGTATGATCTCCTACATCTACTGTTATAATTGCATTAATATCGATATTTCTTCTTAGAGCTTGGATTACAAAACCAGGGTTTATAGGAACAGAAAAATCTTTAGATTCCCTTTCTAATTCTTCCATATGTCGAAGTTTCATATCGAAAACTTGAGTTAAGAAAGCTTCGTTTTTTTCTTTTTCTTCCAGTAGAGGCACTAATTTTTCTAATACTCGATGTCCGTCTCCGACGAGTCCAACATGAACATCAAAAGTTTTGCCAATTCTTGTAGGATCCTTGTCAATTTGTATAAATTTCACTCCTGGTGAAACTAAGTTCGCTTGTCGAAAACCGGACCCAATAATGATGATTAAATCGCAGTCTCTGATAGCCTTGGCAGCATATTTTGTTCCTATAGATCCTAATACCCCTAGGGAATATTGGTAAGCTTCGTGAACAACACCTTTAGCCCGAGAGGTGGTGGCAATTGGAGCCTTAAGTTTTCTAGACATTTCCATAAGTAAATCTCCCGAAAATCGGGAGCCCCACCCTCCGAAAATTACAGGTCTATTACATTTGTTAATTAAATCTGCAGCTTCTTGAATGTCTTGATCTGACGAAACGGATTCGCTGCTAAAAATCCTCATGTCAGGTTCAATAATAGGTTCATCCAATTTATCTGCTAATACGTCTGTTGGACAGCTTAATACTGATAAACCGGGTTTCTTGAGCGCATATTTAGCCGCCATCATTGTTAACTTAATCGCTTGATTTGATCTTGCGACAGTTTCAGCATATTCAGCGAAAGGTCGAAACAATGCGATTTGCGATATTTCTTGAAACGCTTCACTTCCTAGATATACTTCGGGAATTTGGCCTACGAGCGCTAATACCGGACTTCTATCGGTAGCGGCATCCATCAATCCTGTGATTAGATTCGTTGCGCCGGGACCCGCAATAGACATGCACACACCTAACTTACCCGTTATTTTTCCGTGGGCGGAAGCCATGAAGGCTGCTGTTTCTTCGTGTCTAGTTAAAATAAAATCGATATTATCGTTTTTTCTTATGGCGTTCAGAAGTGGTAGATTAGAATCTCCCGGTATTCCATATACGTGCTTAACTCCAATTGCGACTAGTTGCTCAATTATTTTTTCTGCAACATTCGTTTCGATACCTTCATCATCTTTCTTCGCACCTTCAGCTACAAAAGCAGATTTAGGTGCACCGCAAACAGGACAAGTCCAAGAATCTGGTAGGTCAGTAAATCCTGTCCCTTCCGATTCTTCGTTGTAAATATAATTACACACAGAACATCTATATTTTGCCAAATTTTTCACATCTATCTAAGAAAAAAAATTTCTACTTCTATTATAATCGGTAATAAGTAAAAATAAATTTTAAGCATATATATTATAAAATCAAAGAAGAATTAGAGATAATTGTTAAAAATGAAAGAATATCGAATTAACGATAAATGGATTTTAGATCGAGTCTCTTCTCAAAGCACCAGTTTTAGTCAGTGGATAGAAAATTTAATGAAAACTGTGGAAGATTCAATAGAAGAACTAGATCCAGAACAACTTAAAGCGCTCAAGAAAAATAAAGAGTTTAGCTCTCTTAAAAATCTGGATAAAGAGATAGCTCGTGCTCAAAGAGATATAGGAAAAATGGGGAATGTTGGAGGATTACTAAATAAAATGGGCTCAAATATATCCAATTGGGTAGCGAAAACTATTGAGAAAGAACTTGAGGGAACAGAATCTGAATTAGAAGAACTTGATTTCGATATCGGTATGATTACCGGACAACAAAAAAGTTTATCTTCAGCTCTTTATGATGTATCACAGGATCGAGGGATTGAATCAAAAGGATTATTATATCTAATAAAAGCTTTACCAGATCTTGAAGCCTTTCTGTACAGCACAAGCGTGCAAAAATACTATAGAGATCATACTGAACACGCCCTTCGTGTTGCTGTTTTAGGGGATTTTCTATTAGAACAAGATTTAGGTCAAGGGACTCTATCGGGAGTAATTTCTGATTTGACGGGATTAGACAACAATCTACTTAAAGACAAGTATTGGTGGGTTGCTGGGTTAATCCACGATATAGGTTATCCTTTAGGAAAAATGACAACAGCTGTTAATTTTTCTCTTGTGAATCAGTTGCTAAAGTGTTATCCAACTTTAGATTTAGAATTTTGGCCATTTGAGATTTCTTTATCTTGGAAAGGTAATCAAGAAGAATATTTGAACATTATAGAAGACGGTTTATCTAAAGAAGCGAGAGCTTTGATAAGGGAAGGAGTAGGTTTTAATAAATTTAATAAAATCTCTCAAAAATCTCATGTTTATTTAAGAACTGAAGAGGGTCACCCCGAATTTAATTATCAAAGTATTTTAAATTTGGATCACGGAGTAATCTCTGCTCTTTCTCTTTTGAACGGACTTGGAACTCCAGACGAAATTAAAAATAACGAAGAATATGAAGGATATATAATGACAGCAAAAGCGATAGCTCTACATAATTTCAAAGCTCAACTTAAAGAATACACATTTGATAGCCATGCCTTAGCCTTTTTCTTGATGTTAATTGACGAATTGCAAGAATGGGGTAGACCTATTCCAATCCAAGTTCGAGATACTTATTTCACTACGGAAATAAAAAAAGTAACACTAGTCGATGATATCTTATTAAATCTGGACGAATTTTCTTGGTTATTGCAATTTAAGAACGAAAAAGCTAAAGAATTGATGAAATTTAACTTTAATTCTTTTTCTAAAGAAAAAAAGAAAACTTTCGGGAGATTAGACCGTGGAGAAAGCTTCTCTAAAACAACTATCAATCTTCAAGACTTAAAAATTAGTAAAGGGATAAAAAAGAAAGGGCAAATCCTTGACCAATCAACAATCGTTATCTAAAAATAAGCTAATGTTCAAACTTATTGTCTATTAGTATAAACTTTTTTTACTAATCCGTTTCTAATAACCATATACTAAAACAAATTATGGTTGTTTTAAATTTTGAATTACCGCGTAGAAAAAGATGTTTTGGGCGAAATGGAAGTTCCCAGCGATGTATATTGGGGCATTAATACCCAAAGAGCATTGCAAAACTTTCAAATAAGTGGAAAGAAATTCCCTAAGATATTTCTTATATCACTAGCACAGGTTAAAAAAGCGTGTCTATTAGCAAATATTGACTTAGAATTAATCGATAAAGAAAATAGAGATGCTATCCTACAAGCAGCTAACGAGATTATAAGAGAAAGTAAATTCTTAGACCAATTTCCAATCGATATTTATCAAACTGGGAGTGGAACTCAAACAAACATGAACATGAATGAGGTATTAGCTAATAGGGCTTCTCAAATCCTAGGATTCCCTATGGGTAAAAAGCACCCCATCCATCCTAATGATCATGTAAATAAAAGCCAATCTTCTAACGATGTCATCCCAAGTACGATGCATATATCTACTGTGCATATGATCAAGAAATTATTGCCTGTATTAAATAGATTAAAAGAATCTCTAGAAACAAAAATTGAAGAATTCGAAGGTATTGTTAAAGTAGGAAGAACTCATTTACAAGATGCTGTTCCAATACCACTGTCATTAGAATTTGAAGTTTACAAAAAACAAATTGAAATCACCATTGAGAGATTAAATAATGTAATGGATGAATTATTCTATATTCCAATTGGTGGTACCGCATTAGGTACAGGATTGAACGCTCATGAAGATTTTGATAAACTTACTGTTTCCCATCTCTCGAAAATAACCTCGTTACCCTTTAAAATAAATCCAATAAAAGCAGAAGGAATAGCTTCACATAATACGATAGCTTATGCTAGCAGTAACTTAAAATTATTAGCACTATCGCTTTTAAAAATGGCAAACGACATACGATGGATGGGTAGTGGTCCAAGAGCGGGTCTTTCGGAGTTAATTTTACCGCAAAACGAACCCGGATCGTCTATTATGCCCGGAAAAATCAATCCAACTCAATCTGAAGCGTTAATTCAAGTGTGTCTTCAAGTTATTGGCAACGATTCAGTGGTTACGAGCGGTGAAATGTATGGAAGCATTTTAGATTTGAATGTGAGTAAACCGATAATGATCATTAATGTTCTTGAGTCACTTGAAATCTTAATTGGTGGAATTAATTCATTTATTGATAATTGTTTAGTAGATTTAAAAGCAAATACAGAAAAAATTGATTCGAACCTAGAACAAATGCTAATGCTTGTTACTAACCTAACACCAATATTAGGCTACGATAAATGTTCTGAGATCGCCCAACGGGCGTTTAACGAAGGTAAATCGTGTAAAGTAGTTATTAAAGAAATGGGGTTAAAAATCGATCATTTAGACGAACTTTTAGACCCGAAAAAGATGGTTTAGGAGATAACAAAGGTGAAATTATGACTTTAGAAGAACTAAGTTTAACTCAAGTTCGAGAGGAAGCCAAAAAAAAACTCTTAGGAGTATGTGGAGTATATAAAATTTGCGATGGAGATTCAATGCGAATATGTCAAGGCCAAAGTTACGGAAGACCACTAGGTTTCGGTGGGATTGGAAGTGGGGCTTCCTTTAACAACAATATTCTAGCCTTGAAGAAATTGAAACTTAAAATGAAACTCATTGGAGATGATTTTAAAGCGGATACTAAGTATGAGCTTTTCGGTAAGGAACTTTCAATGCCAATAATGGGTGCGAGCGTTTCAGGAGTAAATAGTTTCGGAGGTGAAAAAGTTATTTCTGAAGAAGAGTTTTGCCGTTCAGTAGTTCTCGGTTGTATGGCAGCTGGAACATTGGGCTGGCGAGGCGATACTTATACTTATTCTCTTGATAACTCATATGGAATTGATGCAATTGCTGAGGCTAGCGGATTTGGAGTTAAAATCGTAAAACCAAGAGAACAAGATTCTATTATAGAATTCTTCAAAAAAGCAGAAACTTCTAGATGCGTGGCGGTTGGGGTAGATGTTGATGGATGTGGTTCTTATGCTATGTCTATACATAAAAAACCAGTTTATAAGAAAAATATTGATGACCTTAGGGAATTAGTATCATTTACAAAATTACCCGTCATTGTAAAAGGGATTATGAGTGTGGAAGATGCCCTTCTAGCAAAGGATGCGGGAGCAGCAGCCATAGTTGTATCGAATCATGGAGGAAGGGTTTTAGATCATACTCCGGGAACTGCAGAAGTACTTCCTGAAATAGTAACTAAATTAAAGGGTAAAATTAGAATTATTGTCGATGGGGGAGTTCGAACGGGATACGACGTTCTAAAAATGCTTGCAATTGGTGCAGAATCCGTATTAATTGGGCGTGATATCGTAAGGGCAGCAGTTGGGGCAGGAATAGATGGTGTTCGAATTCAAATGGAATATTTACAGAAAACACTAGCGAAAGCGATGATAATGACTAATTGTAAAAATCTGAATGATATTGGTCCTGAAATATTACATTAAAAAATACTGTATAAAAAAATGTTCTATAGACTGAAATATTTTTAATTTTAACAGCAAAGTTTCTTTTTTTGTATAGTTTCTCGTATTTTTTGTGGAAATATTTATTTTACCACTCTACTTTATGTTCGTACTAGGACTTAATTTTCAAATATTGTGTCAAAATCATGAAAGCGGATAAAAGAAAAATTGGCGAAGATTATGGGGATGCTCACCCCGAGCTCTCTACGCCAGAACTTCCAAAAATACATAAAGGTTTAGTTGGACTCTATGTGGATGAAAGTTTGATAACATATATTGATGGAATAAATGGAAAATTATATTATCGCGGTTATCCTTTAAGGGAGTTATGTGAGAACTCCACTTTTGAGGAAGTTGCGTATTTACTTATACATGGAAAGCTTCCAAGTAATTCTGAGTTTAGCGAATTTAAAGATTCTTTAATAAAGGAAAGGAATATCCCAGATAATATAGTTAGTATTCTAAAAAGCTTTCCAAGGAACACTACGAGGATCGAGCTTTTAAGAACCGCAATTTCCGCTCTGTCTTTGTACGATCCAGACGATTACGATTATACTGAAGCTGCTAATATTAGAAAAGGGCTTAGAATTGTAGCAAAGATGCCTACTTTATTAGCCTTTGCCCATAGGATTCAAACTAATTTGCCATTAGTGGAACCTTCAGAAGAAATTTCTCACTCTGCCAATTATTATTATATGATGACAGGTAATAAACCAAACAAGGACTTTGAAAAAGCGTTTGACGATGTGTTAATTTGTCACGCAGATCACTCCATTAATTCTTCAACTTTCTCTTGTCGCGTAACGGTCTCAACGCTTTCAGACATTTATAGTGGAATTACTAGTGCAATAGGTACACTCAGAGGTCCTCTCCATGGTGGAGCAAACGAAGCAGTCATGAAATATATGGTTGATGAGATAAAGAGAAAGGAGTTTGTTATTCCATGGGCAGAGAAAAAATTTGAACGGAAAGAAAAAATAATGGGATTTGGTCATCGAGTATACAAAACTTGGGACCCTCGGGCTAAAATTTTAAGAGAGATATCCATGAACTTTTTCAAAAAGGCTCAAAATGGTGAATCGATAGACAAAATTCCCAATAACGGACATAATATTCATGATGAAGTTGATTACATAATAGAAATGACTGAGATTCTCAACGAGTACGTAATGAAAACGAAGAACCTCTATCCAAATGTCGATCTCTACTCTGCCGGATTATTACATACTTTAGGCATCCCTACAGCTTCTTTTACACCGCTATTCGCCGCGAGTAGATCAGCAGGATGGGTTGCCCATGCCCTCGAACAACTCAAAGATAACAAATTAATCAGACCAAGACTTCACTATATCGGTACGCTAGATAAAAACTATGTGAAAATCGAAGAAAGGTAGTTCATTTTTCAGCATTGATCTTGTTATTCTAATTCCTTTTTTAGTATGTTTTCTCTTATTTATTCTCGAAATTAATGATTTAAAAGCTTAAGAAATATATAACTTTCTTTTTTACTTTAAGGTAGATTTAGGTTTTAATTAGAAAATAAGGTAACTCAAATATGAAAAAAGATACTCGTAAAATAAAAGAAGATTATGTCCCAGAAGGGCCTCTGCTCTGCAGTCTTGACAGTTCAAAAACCTATAAGGGACTAGTTGGAATCTATGTAGACGAAAGTTTAATTACTTTAATTGATGGTGAAAACGGTAAATTGTACTTTAGAGGTTATCCTCTTAAGGAGCTAGTTAATAATTCATGTTTTGAAGAAGTCGCATATCTCTTAATCTATGGAAGTCTACCTACCGTATCTGAGCTCGAAAAATTTAAGAATCAGCTAATAGAAGAACGAAATATCCCTGACAGCATCTTAACAATTTTAAAGAGTTATCCCCGAAATACAACTCGAATTGAATTATTAAGGACCTCAATTTCTGCTTTGTCTCTTTACGATGCAGATGATTATGTTTATACCGAAGAAGCAAACATTAGAAAAGGAATGAGGATAATTGCTAAAATTCCTACAATTCTGGCATTTGCACATAGAATTCAAGAAAACCTCCCATTAGTAGAACCGTCAAAAGAACTATCTCATGCGGGAAATTACTTTTATATGATGACTGGCAGGATACCAAGCAAAGATTTTGAGAGAGTGTTTGACAAAATTCTTATTTGTCACGCTGACCATTCTATAAATTCATCCACTTTCTCTTGCCGAGTCACTGTTTCGACTTTATCTGATATATATAGTGGAATTACAAGTGCTATTGGTACTCTTAGAGGACCATTGCACGGTGGTGCGAACGAAAGAGTCGTTCGAATGATGCTAGAAGAAATTAAGAAAAAGGAAAATGTTCTTCCTTGGGTTAAAAAAAAGCTGGAAAACAAAGAAAAAGTAATGGGATTCGGTCACCGCGTTTACAAAGTATGGGATCCACGTGCGCTTATCCTTCGAGACCTGTCTAAAGAATTTTGGGAAAGAGAAGAGAAAGGAGAGATCGATAAAATTCCTGACCAAGCACATGATGCTCACCGTGAAGATATTGATAATTTATTTGAGATGACGGAAATACTTACTGACTATATAATAAGCACGAAAAATATTTACCCCAATGTAGATTTATATTCTGCAGGATTACTTCATGTATTAGGAATACCAACAGCATTATTTACTCCGCTATTCGCAGCGAGCAGATCAGCAGGATGGGTAGCTCACGCCCTCGAACAACTCAAAGATAATAAACTAATCCGACCAAGACTTCGATACATTGGTGAAGTAGATAAAAAATATGTAAACATTGAAGAGAGATAGATGAGTTAAATGAATGAACTCGAAATTCAAAACAATTTAAGGGAAAAAATTAATATTAACGGCCAAATTGCATCGATTTACAACCTCAAAAAATTAAAAGACCTTGGAATTGGAGACATAGACATATTACCCTATTCCATACGGGTGTTGTTGGAAAATATAATCCGAAATTTAGATGGAGAAGTTGTAATAGAAGAAAATTTTCTTGCACTCTCAAAATGGATACCAAATCAAAAGGATAAAAAAGAGATTCCTTATAAACCATCAAGAGTATTACTTCAAGACTTTACAGGTGTACCCGCTGTTGTTGATCTCGCGGCATTACGATCAGCTGTAAAAAGAGCCGGGGGAGACCCTAATAAGATTAATCCTCTTATCCCCGTAGATTTAGTCATCGACCATTCAATCCAAGTTGATTATTATGGAACTAATGAAGCTCTAAAATTGAACGAGGAGAAAGAATTTGAGCGAAATTACGAGCGCTATGTATTTTTAAAGTGGGCTCAAACTGTTTTTAACAACTTTCGCGTAGTCCCTACAAGTCGAGGAATATGTCATCAAGTAAATTTAGAATATCTCGCGTCTGTCGTCCAACTTAGGGAACAAAAAGGAGAGATTTATGCGTTTCCCGATACCTTAGTTGGCACCGACTCTCATACTACCATGATTAATGGATTAGGTGTTCTAGGCTGGGGGGTTGGTGGAATCGAAGCAGAAGCTGTAATATTAGGTCAACCATATTACATGAATATCCCTGAAGTAGTTGGAGTTAAGTTAATTGGTGAACCTCAAGACGGAATAACTGCAACTGATGTAGTTCTAACCATAACGCAAATTCTTAGATCTCATGGTGTAGTAGGTAAATTTGTCGAATTTTATGGTCCGAGCCTTAAACACTTAAAGTTGCCCGATCGCGCAACAATCGCAAACATGTCTCCAGAATACGGAGCTACGATGGGATTTTTTCCTGTTGATAACAATACAATAGATTACCTCCTATTAAGTGGACGTAAAAACGAACACACTGAATTTGTAAAAGGTTATTTAAAAAAAGTAGGGCTTTTTTATGATGCTAACTCTCCAACTCCAAATTATAGTGAATTCGTAGAAATTAACTTATCTAAAGTAGAACCTAGTTTAGCGGGACCAAAGAGACCACAAGATAGAATATCTCTTAAAGAAATGAAAATAGAATTCATAAACCAACTAAAAACTTCTTATGCCAAACCAAACGAATCAGATTTACTTGCTAATATAGATTCAGATAAGTTAAAACATGGCTCAGTAGTCATCGCAGCAATTACATCTTGCACAAATACTTCCAATCCTTCAGTTATGGTTGGAGCAGGAATGATAGCGAAAGCTGCTGTCGAGAAAGGTTTGAAAGTAAAAAAACATGTTAAAACGAGTTTTGCTCCTGGTTCACGAGTAGTCAGAGATTATCTAGAAAGCGCGGGATTGCTCTCTTATTTAGAAGAATTAGGATTTAATATTGTAGGCTATGGTTGTACTACTTGCATTGGAAATAGTGGACCGCTGTCTAGTGATATAGTTAAAAAAATCGAAGATGAAGATCTGGTTGTTGCTTCCGTTCTTAGTGGCAATCGCAATTTCGAGGGTAGAATAAGTCCATATACGAAAACAAATTATTTAGCGTCACCTCCTTTAGTAGTCGCTTACGCAATAGCTGGTACTGTCGCTATTGATTTAGATACTGAACCATTAGGGTTGGATTCAGATGGAAATCCCGTGTTTCTCAAAGATATCTGGCCATCTCACGCGGAATGTCAACAAATATATATGAATAGCGTTAGTCCTGAGCAATTTGTTAAAGAATACGGAGAAATATTTAAAGGATGGGATTTATGGAATGATTTAAATCCTCCAAAAGATAGTGTATATCAGTGGGAAGAAGATTCTACTTACATTAAAGAACCTCCTTTCTTTTTGGATTTTCCCTTGGATACACCTCCCTTAACAGATATTAAGAATGCTAGAGTTCTTGCTTTGTTAGGAGAAAGCGTCACTACTGATCACATTTCACCTGCTGGAGCGATTCCAGAAGATATGCCAGCGGGCCGATATTTAATATCGAAAGGAATCGAACCTAAAGATTTTAATTCCTTTGGTTCAAGGAGGGGTAACGACCGCATTATGGCTCGTGGAACCTTTGGGAACATTAGGATTAGGAATCTTCTTGTTGATCGAGAAGGAGGTTGGACAAAATATCATCCAACAGGAGAAATTATGCCAATATATGATGCAGCAATGAAGTACATCGCTTCTGAAACGCCATTAATTGTTATTGCAAAAACAGATTATGGGATGGGAAGTTCTCGAGACTGGGCTGCCAAAGGAACTCAACTCCAAGGAGTGAAAGCAGTTATCGTCGAATCATTTGAAAGAATTCATAGGAGCAATTTAGTAGGTATGGGTGTTTTACCACTACAGTTTAAACAAGGGGAAACGGCAGAATCTCTAGGCTTAAACGGAACTGAAACTATAGATATTTCTGGAGTTAAGAGCATAAAACCATTATCTGAATTAACCGTTAGCGCAACAAAACAAAATGGAGAAATATTTTTGTTTAATGTTATAGTAAGACTCGATAACAAAGTTGATCTTGAATATTATCAAAATCTTGGGATACTACACACAGTATTGAGAAAAATACTTAAAGAAATATAAAATAAATTTTACTCCGGAAAAAATTAGATCTAAAAAAGAAAACTTAATCCCCAAGCGCTTAACAAAATTATAATTGCTATAATAGAAAAGAGCCTAACCGCTAACAAGGTCCCCCTTTTTTTACTGCGTGAATTGAACAATTTTGCCTTAGATTCATCTATTCCCAATTTTTTTAACACATTTTCAGTGAATTTAGTGTCCCATCCGCAATTTTCCAAATTTCCATACCCAATTTGTTTTCCTGAACGATCGGTAACTATTACTCCTCCTTCATAAGCGTACCCTCCACCCGCCCATTCCATCCGTTGGTTTTGCGTTAAAGGAGAAATAAAAAAATCGCCTACAGGCGTATTGATAAACTCAAACTTTGTTGGATATTTCGAACCATCTATATAAGTATAATCTAAAATTCTCAATTGTAATTCTGGTATTGATTCTTGTTTACCCTCTGGACTTAAATATTGAGAAAGTTGCTTTTTAGGATTAAAAAATTTATTTTGAGGAAGTGCTTTCACACGCGCAGCTACAGTAGTTAAAAACGATCCGTCATCGAAATGAAAACCAAACCAACTTTCATAACCGTATAAACCAAAACCAGCGTCTAAAAATCTGAACTTTACTCCCAGAGCGTAAAGAAAATTGCAAATATTTTGAATTTTTTTGGTAAGAGGTGTTCCTATAGTTCCCCATTCATGGTCTACACCAAAACCTCCTTCTAGAACAACATAATCCTCGTCATTATATTTAAGTGTTCCAGATGTATGAAAATATGGTGCTGTATAATATCCATAGGCTATTCCATTCTCAGTATCTCCCATATAACCAGTACCTGAATGAAGTAGAATTGGATCTCTTCTTATTAATTTGAAATCTATTGCGATTTCTTTTTGATCGTCCTTTCCAATAACTCGAAGCGTTTCGAAATAATTTTCATCGTCTTGAAGTGATACTAGTTCAAGGTTAGGCGTTTTAATTATAAACTTCTTATTTTCGCGATCAGGGAGTTCAAGAGTATTATTATAATTCCATACGGCAGCTGGTTTCGATTGAATATGAGCCTTGTCTTTAGAAACAAGCGAAAAATGAGTTTCAAGAATCATTTTTTGATTTCCGGGCTCAATCCTGCGGAACATATAGCAAAATATGCAGCTAAAATTGATCGGTTCTCCCACATGGTCACCAATCGAATCTATCTTCGAACATTTAACATATCCTCCCCCCATATACCATTCCAACGCCAAATTTTTATGGGTATAGTGATCTTTTGGAAATTTAAGAGGAATTTCTTCTGTTATTCTTCCAAGTCCATCGGCACTAGTCTTGCCTATTGGCCCCGTTCCGATTAAACAATTAACTGAAATCGCCTGTTCTGGTGTGATATCCTCGTGAATTGCATTGAGAAGGATTTCTCTCCGTTCTCCATCCATCAACTTCTCGACACGAGATTTCATAATATCAGATAATTTGCTCATATTCAACACTATAGGATTTTTTTTTCTTAATATATTATTGATTTCACTCTTAATTAATAGTTAAAAAAGATTAAAAAAAATAATTATTTTTTCTTTTTGAAAAAACGACTATAGGATGTGTATTCCCACAACATGTAAATGACTGTTCCTATTATCATAAGCATGCCAAGCCATGGGGCTAATTTTCCAAAGAAAAGCACGGGGGTGTAGAAAAAGAATGATGTGAATATGTAGATCCCAATTCTAATGAGTTGTTTGTCACCAACCGCTTTCGCGTCTCGAAATATTAAGAATGATAACACAACACCTTGTATTACCCATGGAATGTTTCGAATTAGTTGCCACTCGTAAGGAGCCGTTTGAGCAGTCCATTGATTTTGAGGAAATACAAAGATGATCAATCCAACTATTCCTACACCAATTAATACTTTAAACAATAAACTCTTTTGGAGGTCAAAATGTACTCTCCAAGCATCTGTGAAAAACATAAAGAGAAAGATTAAACCAACTGATTCTAAAAGAGTCCCGATTCCTAAAACGATGTAATTCAAATCTACATTTCCAGAGAAAAGGGCAACTAATCTTGCACCTACGTGCCCTAAATCACCAATAAACAAGGCTATAAATGCTAAGCGTATTCTTTTAGCCGTAACAATATCTTTCTCGTCGACATTCCCCATGTTTTTTAACATGAGAATTACAATAAAGCAAATATAAATTAGATAGATAACATTGAAAGTCGTTTCCATCATAACTTGAGGTTCTAAAGCCATAACTCTTGAAATTTTTATTAAACTATAAACCTAACTAAATTTCATGATTTACGTTGAGAGGTGTTCGGTTCTTTTAATTATCTCGTCTTACAAATCTTTTTCTAAAGTTAATTATCAAAATGGCGTTAGTTCTAAGGAAAATGCTAAATTTTTAACTTTTTAAAAAATTATTTTTAGATATATTCGGAATTTCGGCGTTACAACAAAAAAAATGGGAAGCTTCAGATAGATGAGCAAAATTAAATGTTTCGGCATGGTAATTGATCAAGAAAAATGTGTCGGATGCGAGGCGTGTAGTTTAGCATGTCAGATCGAAAATAATTCAACAGAATTCTGGATTAGGATTGAGACTCAAGGTGGTAAGGAAAAGAACGCTCCAGCTGGCAAATACCAGGACCTAACTTTAAGTTTTCTCCCCAAATTATGCAATCATTGTTCAAATCCGCCTTGTGCTGATGTATGTCCCGTTGATGCGTTTCAAAAACGAGATGATGGCCCAGTAGTATTAGATCAGGATTTGTGTATAGGGTGTAAAGCCTGTCTTGAAGCATGTCCATACGATGTTATCGTTTTTAATGAAAAGAGCAATCTTGCTGAAAAATGCAATTTATGTGTTCATCGAATTGATAAGGGACTCGAACCTTTTTGCGTTATTTGCTGCGAAGGACAAGCCTTATATTTTGGTGATTTAAACGATCCAACTAGTAAAGTTTCCCAATTTCTTTTAAAGAGGATAAATTTTCAATTAACACCGGAAATGGGGACAAATCCTTCGATCTATTATCTTTCTCCTAAAACACCGAGAGATTTTAAGTCTAAGTAGAAAAATGCTCGGTTCTTCTAATTATCTCTTCCTGCAAATCTTTTCCTAAATTTAAATAGTAATCGCTATAACCAGCAACGCGGACAATTAGATTATGATATTGTATTGGATCTTTTTGTGCAGCACGTAAGGTATTTGCCGAAACTACGTTAAATTGAATGTGATGACCCCCCATCTTGAAATAAGAGCGTATCAGATGAGCTATGTTGTTAATTCCTGATTTGCTTGAAAAGAATTTGGGTGAAAATTTTTGATTTAACAGAGTCCCTCCAGTTCGAAGATGGTCAATTTTACTAGCGGATTTAATTACCGAGGTTGGGCCATTAATATCCATCCCTTGAACCGGCGAGATCCCTTCAGATAGAGGTGTGTGTGCCTTTCTACCGTCTGGCGTGGCACCGGTTACCTTTCCGAAATAGATGTGGACAGTTGTAGGAAGCAGGTTTATTCTATGAACTCCTCCTCTAGTGTTTGGACGGCCGTCAATAGCACTATATACAATCTCGAAAATTTGTTGGGTGATAGAGTCTGGATATTCTTTATCGTTCCCGTATTTTGGAGTTTTTGATACCAATTTTTGTCTTAATTCCTTAAAATTCTCGAAGTCATTTTTAATTGCTGTGAGCATCTGCGCCATTGTAGTGGTATTATTGTCATAAACATTGTATTTTAAAGAGGTCAAGCAATCAGTTATACTTCCCATACCCACTATCTGAATGTAGGATGTATTGTATTTTGCTCCACCGTCATTATAATCTTTTCCATTTTCAATGCAATCGTCAATAATGATTGATAAAAACGGAGAAGGATTTTGAGCCCAGATACGCTCAATTATTAAATTACCTTTTATTTTAATATCAATAAAATGCTTTAGTTGTTTTGAATACGCTGTTAACAACTCTTCAAAGGTGGTAAAAGTTGTAGGGTCTCCCGTTTTTAATCCCACTTGTTTATCTGTTAAAGGATCATATCCATTATGTAAAGTAACTTCGAAAATTTTCACGAGATTAAAATAACCCGTTAAAATATATGCTTCCTTTCCAAAAGCTCCCGATTCGACGCACCCACTTGCGCCCCCATTTCGAGCATCTACTAGAGATTTTCCTTGACGCGTAAGTTCTTGAACTATGGCATCTGCATTAAACACGGATGGTTGACCAAAACCCGTTTTAATTATCTTAAGTGCTCTTTTAATGAATTCATCTGGAGTTTTTTCACTTACTTGAATGTTACTACTTGGTTGTAGTATTCTCATCTCTTCAATTACATCTAGAAGAATATAAGATAGTTCATTTACTCCGTTAGAACCGTCCTCCTTTAACCCTCCAAGATTAATATTGCAGAAATCTGTGTAAGTGCCACTTTCTTCTGCGGTTATGCCAACTTTTGGAGGTGCCGGTTGATTGTTAAACTTGATCCAGAAAGCTTGGAGTAGTTCGACCGCACTTTCTTTAGTTAAAATACCTTCGGAAATGTCTTTTACATAGAAAGGGTATAGATGTTGATCAAGGCGTCCAGGATTAAAGGCATCCCAAGTATTATATTCCGTAATAATTCCTAAATGAATAAACCAGTAATGCTGTAACGCCTCCCAAAAAGTCCTTGGAGCCTTGGCTGGAACATGAGAGCATACTTTGGCTATTTTTTCAAGTTCTTTTTTTCTAATTGGATTAGTTTCTTTTTCGGCTAACCTCAAAGCTTTTTCAGAATGTCTTTCAGCAAAGGCAATAATACTATCAGCAGCAATATCCATGGCTTTTAATTGTTCTCTCCTTGCAAGAGCGTCAGGATCGTTGAAAAAATCCAACTTTTCAATAGATATCTGTATTAATTTTTTAAAATCTAAAAAGCCCATTTTCCAGATATTCTTACCCGCGACTGTGTGTCCAGGAGCTCGCTGCTCCATAAACTCGGTAAAGATACCAGCTGAATACGCATTTATCCATTCTTGATCAACTTGAGAAAATATTTTTTCTCGAATTGTTTTTCCTTCCCAGAAAGGAATGACAACATCCTTAGATTGTTGCCATACATCGTTGTGCACTTTGAACGAGATTTTCTCTCTAGAATCTAAAATTTTTAAATCATGTAAGGAATGACAACATACCTCGGGAAAGGAGGGAGTAGCTTTTGGTTCAGGACCTCGTTCTCCAACTATGAGCTCATCATCATTAAAACAAATCTCTTTGTTTTTGAGTATATACTCGAAAGCTTTTGCTCTTGAAACGGGTGCTGAGTGTATTTGAGTAGCTTCTCTCTTATAAAAATCTGTTATTAATAAAGCACGCTCTAATGAAAGATAAGGGATTGCTAAACGACTCTGTTTCCTTAATTTTCTGATTCGTTCATTCATTTTAGACACCTTTAAGCGATTGATGCTTTATTGATATGGATGATTTTACATAAATAATTAAAAAACTCTAATATAAATACTATAAAGATTGGTTTAAAAAGTATATTTTTATTAAACAAAAGAACGGCCCTAAAAGAAAAAAATAGAGATTATGTATTAAGTTTTTGAAGCAAGAAAGCCATATTTTTTCCTAAGTTTTGAAAAGTAGCTATACCTTCTTCGTCTTCCATAATTCTATCTGGTTCTGAAACGTGTGGATTTACGCCTAAATTCCAATAGCTAGAGCCAACGACAAACATCTGATTAATCAGGAAAAAATAATTCATGCTCGAAAAAACATGGGTTGCTCCTGCGCGTCTGACTGAAACTACAGATGCGCCAACTTTATGTTTTAACAGGCTATTGTTTACTTTGCTAACAAGACCTGCTCGTTCGATAAGTGCTTTCATCCGAGCCGTGGTGTCAGCAAAAAAAGTTGGTGAACCCAGTATTATTCCATCTGCTTCTAACATTTTTCCTAAATACTCGTTTAATTTATCGGTTTTGACTGCGCATTCTTTATCTTGGTTCTGCACACATCGATAACAAGAAATGCACCCTTGGATATTATCCATGCCTATCCAAACGTATTCCGTCTCGATACCAGCACCATTCAACTCATCCATTACGATATCTAAGCATTTTTTCGTAGCGCCTTCGCTCCTAGGACTTCCATTAAATACAACGACTTTCATAATATTAAATTTTAATTAATTTAGGATTAAAAAGCTTACTTCTATAATTCTTAATATGCTAAACTTCTGGACTAATCTAACTTTCCATAAAATACTTTGGTATCGTATTCAATTCTAATGAATCCATTCCTCTGGTGCTCATTAAATAATTCTTCTAATTCTAATATCATTTTTGGAAAAATAAGATTATTAGATAAAGGAATATAAGATGCTGAAAGAACTCTACCTTTAAAACTAGAATAGTCCAAATCTTGGTAATTATAAAATGATTCCTTTTGATACCAATAGAAACGTTTTACATTTCCCTCTTTATTCATTACTTCTTTATAATCTGTGCCATATTTTAACATAAATTTTTCGTAATTACTATTAAAATCTGATCCGCCTTTTCCACGATTGTTCCATATTAAGACTACATACCCATTTGGTTTCAAAATTCTTATGAATTCTTTCTTAGCCTCCTCTACATCGAACCAGTGAAATGCCTGCCCTGCAATAACAAGGTCTATACTATTATCCTCTAAACCTGTAGACTCAGCAGAACCTTCGAAACTCGTAAAATTGGGATAATCTTTAAGAATTTTTTCAGCCGCTTCCCTCATATCTTTATTAGGTTCAACCCCATAAACCTGATTACCATGATCCAAGAAAATTTTCGTTAAGATCCCTGTTCCTGAGCCAATATCGGCAATCACAGTACTCTTTGCTAAAATCGCTTTCTTTTCCAAAAAATCAATAATTTCCAGAGGGTATTTTGGTCGATATTTGATGTAGTTCTCGACTCTGGACGAGAACCTTTTCTTAGAATCTTCTAAAAGTTTCTTTTCTACCATATAATGTACTTGAATAAAATGAAAAAGTAAAAAAAATTAACTAATAATTTAGTTGGAATGTTTTTGCTTAATGAAAGGAAGTTTTCCACCAGCTTTTAAAACTGCGATCTCTGTTTCGCTTAGAGAATGATCCAATTTGATTTCAGTGCCTTTTGTAATATTTTTCAGAGGTACACTTCCAGATTCTAGTGTAGTAAGGTCAATCTCAAATTTGTCTCCCTGTTCAATAGTAGCGTAATCTTCTTTATTTGCGAATGTTAATGGTACAATTCCAAAGTTTACAAGGTTA
>Ga0114922_10001218_pt1 | contig 24619 bp, 18 predicted proteins | sample AartaG_FD_100975 | JGI IMG/M metagenome (GOLD analysis project Ga0114922, IMG submission 100975) | Deep subsurface microbial communities from Aarhus Bay to uncover new lineages of life (NeLLi) - Aarhus_00045 metaG | ecosystem: Environmental > Aquatic > Marine > Oceanic > Sediment | place... | reverse complement strand
GGTGTGCAAGACGATGGCGGTACACGAACCGAGGCCCACCAACAACATCCCGTAGGGCGTCAGGTGGCGCACGCGGATAAAAAGCATCCGATCACCGACGGGGTGGAACTGGTGTCGGATGCTTTTTATCCGTAGCGTCGTGATCATGGAGATCCAGCGCCAAGCTCTCGATTTCAAAGTTGCTGTTCTGGCGAACGATGACTCTATCTCCCATGATAGAGTCCTTTACTCGAAGGTGTAGCAGATATCGTCAAGCGAGATGCTTGCGGATAAAAAGCATCCGTTGGATTTGCTGCAGCAGGTCCTCGATTGCTAGCGTTACGTTGCCTCGGCTACCGGCAGTCGAATGATAAAGGTAGAGCCTTCCCCAACTTTGCTCTCTACGGTGATCTCACCACCGTGTAGGCGAGTCAGTTCCTGGGCAATAGCCAGACCCAAGCCGATTCCCTGTTGCTCCATTTCCTCTCTGCCGATCTGGCGGAATCGCTCAAAGAGGTGAAGCATCTCCTCGGCGGGGATACCCACTCCCTCATCCTGCACGGTCACCTCTACCCATCCGTCCGTGGCCTGGACGGTTATTGCAACTCGCTCTCCCTTGCCTTGGGAGAACTTGATGGCATTATCCACCAACCGGCCCAATATGTTCACGAAAAAATTCTCGCACAGTCGCACTGGAGGTAAATCGGGCGTTGTCTTTACCTCCAGAGTCATGCCGCATGATGTGGCCTGTGCCTCGTATTGGTAGACTACGCGCTCCACGATTGTCCCTAGATCACGGCGTGTATAGGTCAGGAAGTCGAACTCTTCCATGGTGCGACCAGTGTCTATCTGGACCAACAATAAAAAGTCCTCCACCAGTCGGACCAGCCGATCGGCGCCCTGTCTGATCCCTTGCAGAAACTCGTAGAGGTTGTCGGGGGAGAGAGATGAGACGTCCGCCATTGCCAGGTCGGTGTAGCCACAGACGTAGGTGAGGGGGGTGCGTAGTTCGTGACCCAGTGTGTTGATGATCTGCTGCTTGAGTTGGGCGAACTCCACTTCCGTGGCCTCCCGAATAGCCCGAGCGCGTTCCAGCCGGGCGCGGATCGCCACCGTCAATTCCTGGGGGTCGACAAAGGGCTTGGTCAGATAATCCTCGGCTCCCATTTCCTTTCCCCTTAGAATATCTTCTTTCCCTGCCTTGGCGGTCAGGAAGATGAAGGGGATAGCGGTCCATTCGGGCTGGGCTCGGATCGCTCTGTAGAGATCATACCCGTCCATTCGGGGCATCATGATGTCTGCCACGATCAGATCTGGGTGGATTTCTTCCATCACCTCCAACGCCTGTACTCCGTCAACGGCGGTGGAGACGGTGTAGTCTTCCATCTCCAGAATGCCGCGGATAGCCGTCAGCAAGGGCTCGTGATCTTCAACGACTAGGATGTGTTGTCCGCTCATGTTTTTTCCTCCAATTCTCATCTCACAGGGTTTCTGCCCGACACCACATTGCCAGGCTTAGGGCCTAGTCTTGAGACTCCTCACGTACCTCCTGGTCATCTTCTTTACCCGGTTCCGAGGGTAAGGGAGATTAGGCGATAGGCAGCCAGACGGTGAAGGTGGTACCCTTTTCTACCTGGCTCTCCACCGTCACCCTACCGCCGTTCAGTTCCACAATTTCCTTGACCATAGTCAGCCCCAGGCCTGTTCCAGGGATCTGCATCAGCCGTGGCTCTTCCCCTCGGAAGAATCGCTCGAAGATGTGCGGTAGCTCCTCCTGGGGGATGCCGATTCCCGTATCCGCCACCGTCGCTGTGGCCCACACTCGTCCATCTGCCTTCGCCTTGCCCGTGGAGACGGTAATTCGTCCTCTCTCCGGTGTATACTGGATCGCGTTCTCCACCAGGTTGTTCAGCACTTGCATCATTCGCTCCGTGTCCACCAGTGCCACCGGCCCCGGTTCCGCCGGTCGGTGCTCCAACGTCAGCTCCCGCTCCTGGGCCAATATGTTGTGAGTGGCGATGGCTGTCTCGGTCAACTCGTTGAGCGGGGTTGGGCGGGACTCCATCTCCAGCCGCCCAGCGTCAATGCGCGAAATCTGCATAATATTCTCCACTAGCTGCGCCTGCCGGTCTGCCTCCTGCGCCAATGTGTTCAGATACTTCCCCCATCTCTCCGGCGGTGTCCGCTGCATCAGCGCCACGTACAACTGGATCGTTGTTATGGGCGTGCGCAATTCGTGTGAGACGTCGGAGACAAAACGGGATCTCATCCGGTCCAATGCCTTCAGGCGACTGACGTCGTGGATGGCCACCACCACTTCGGTTTCTTCTGCCCCTGGCTCGGAGATTGGCGCTGCCTTCAGTTCCAGGTCCAGGCCCGTCAGTTCCAGTACCGTCTCCTGCCGCTCCCCAGCCCGCTGCGCCAAATCCCGCACTACCTCCAGCAGCCGGTCCGCATCTTCCGGTGAGAGTGTCTTGGTGAGCCAGGTCTGGACGACGGGGTTGGCCTGGAGAATCTTGCCCTCTCTGTCGGTGACGAAGATACCATCGGCGGTACTGCTCAGGATGGCCTCCAATCGAGCATACTGGGCCTGGAGTTGGGCGGTGCGCTCCAGTACTCGTTGCTCTAACTGCTCGGCGTGGCTGAGTTGTTCCCAGTACAACTGGGCGTTTTCGATAGCAGTGGCGACATGGTGGGCGAAGGCCCCCAGGCGTTGGGCGTCGGCGGGGCCGAACTGACCCGGCCGGGTGCCGACTACGTTCAGGAAACCCACCGTCACGCCGGTCACCTGGATGGGCGCGCCGACGTAGGAGCGCAGCCACTCCCAGCCCGCCAACGGGACCCAATCGGGGTCGGCGCTGCTGTCCGGCGCGGCGAGTGGTTTCCCCGTCTGTATCATTTTCACCAGTTTGGGGTGGTTGGCGATGGGGGCGGCGAAACGGGAAATGGCGTCCTCCACGCCCAGGTGCTTGTACCCCCGCCAGCGGACCATCCGCACGGTGCTGTCTTCCTGCACTAACATGATATTGAAAGCGTCCCCCGGCACGACTCGCTCCACCTGCTCCAATATCTGATCCATCACGTGGTCGAAGTTCAGGCTGCTGCTGACAGCGGCGGCGGCATCTTCCAGTGCCTCAGCCAGTTCCCGCTGCTCCCGCTCGGCCTGGAAGAGGCGACTATTCTCGAAGGCGGTGGCGGCCTGAGCGGCAAATGCCTCGGCCAGCCGGGCATGCTCCTGGGTGTAAAACCCCGGCTTCCGCTTGTCCAAGGCGACCATCCCCACCAGCCGCTCGCCCACCAGCATCGGCACCCCCAGCCAGGAGCGAATGTCGGCCTGGACGTGGGGCTCGCGCCGAAACCCTCCGTACGCGGCCGGGGCATCCTCCACGATGAAGGAGGCCCGGGTGCGAACCACCTCGCTGTTGGGGTTGTCGCCGCCCACGGGGAAGGAGAGGCCCAGGAGATCGGGCAGGTTGGGGAATCCACGTCCGCCCACAATTTCCATACGATCCTCCCTGAACAACTGGACCGAGGCGCTGTCGTAGGGCACCACCTCCTGCAACTGGGCCAGGATACGCTCGATCACCTCGTCTCGGTCCAAGGCGGTCGTCAGTGCCAGTGCCGTTTCCCGTAGCGTCTCTGCCTCCTGCCGTCGTCGCCGCTCCGCTTCGTATAGCCAGGCGTTGTGAATGGCGGTGGCAGCTTGGTTGGCGAACATGCTCAGCAGTTCGGTGTCGGCTGGAGAGAAGGGGCGTTGGGGGCGTGCCTGAACGACCAGCACTCCCAGGAACTCCTCTCCGACGCCTGCCGATCCCCAGCGGACAGGCACGCCCACGATGGCTGGGATCGGGAGTCCCTCGTAGGCGGCTGCCCGTCCCTCCCAGTGCTCGTAGTTGCTCACCACCAGCGGTTCACCCGTCTCCCAGACCTTGCCAGCGAGACCCTCGCCCCGGCGGAAGGTACTCCCCGCTGGCACAGCGACGTCACCGACGATCGTAACCGCCTCTAGCACATCCCGCTCTGGCCGATAGAGAGCGAGGCTACCCCCGATCCCCTCCAGTAGTTCCATAGCCCGCGAAGCGATGGAACGGAGAAGGGCATTCAGCTCCAACTGAGCGGCGAGTTCCAATCCCACCTGGCGCAGCGCCTCGAGTTGCTCGGTGCGACGGCGCAATGCTTCCTCCGCCTCCCGCTTTTCAATCGCCCTGCGGATGGTCACCAGCAATTGATCTACATCGTAGGGCTTCTGCACGTAGGAATAGGCCCCCAGGTTGACTGCCTCGATGGCCGACGCCTGCGAGGCTTGCCCGGTTAACACGATGCACTCCGTGGCAGGGGAGCGTTTCTTGATCTTCCGCATTACCTCCAGGCCAGGTATGTCGTCTAACTTGAGATCAATTACCGCTACAGCAGGTCTCTCCTTCTCGATACTATCCAGTGCTGCCTGCCCCGTCGCAGACTCCGTAGGTACATACCCCTTGGCTCTGAGGATGCCAGAGAGGGACTCCCTGATGTAGGGGTCGTCATCTACAATGAGGATGCTAGCCTTTGCACTCACGGCTTACCTTGCCTTCGCTAGAAGGGATGCGGATGGATGCAGATGTTGTAGACTCCAGCGGATAAACTGCATCCGACCGATCTTGTCAGTGCGCAGCTTGGCTGCTGCATTACGACCAAGTGTGATGAAATTATAGCACAGCCGCCAATGACTGGCAATACTACCGTAACTTCGGTTGGGGCTTTCAAACATTGCCCCGACCCAAAGGAATCGGGGCCGGGGTGTTTATGTAGGAGCGGGGTGCAGAGTTGCGAAGACCCCCGCTCCTACACGTCAACCGCTCTTGATGAGCCTGGCGAAACGAGCGCCAAATTCCTCGCCATGCCTTAGATCCTCCTCCGTCGGGCCACCGACGAATTCGAATGAGTCCACCAATTCCCACTTCAGCGGTTCGATGAGCCGCTCGAAGTGACGCTGCGCACCCCCGCTCCACCCGTAACTGCCGAAGCGGGCGACCTTCTTGTTACGAATCCGCTTGGTGGCCGCCATGTCCAGCACCTGGGCCATCGGGGGGAAGAGGGAACCTTCGTAAGTAGGAGCACCCACCACCACTCCACGCTGCATCCACAGGGAAGGCAGGATATAACTGACGTGGGTATGAGTGACGTCGAAGATGGTCAGCGGTACCCTCTCCCGAGAGATGCCCTGCGCCACACCGTTCATCATCTTCTCGGTGTTGCCGTACATCGAACCGTAGATCAGCGTGATGCCGGCCTCTGTGGGACCGGTGGCGTACTCCGCCCACTGTTTGTACAGATCTACGATGAGCTGTGGGTTCTCCCGCCATAAGAGGCCGTGGGAGGGAGCGATGATGGAGACCGGCACGTTGGCCAGCTTCGCGATTGCCTTCAGAACCGGCTTACTAAACACGGCCACGATGTTGGCGTAGTAGCGCAGTGCCTCTCGCTTGTAGAACTCGGGGTCGGTGCACTCGTCGTCGAAGATAGCGCCGCGCAGGGCCCCGTAACTCCCGAAGGCGTCGCAGGAAAACAGGATACGCTCGCTGACCTCGTAGGTCATCATCGTCTCGGGCCAGTGGACGAAGGGGGTGTAGACGAAGCGCAGGGTGTGCTGTCCCAGGGAGAGGGTATCCCCATCCTGGACGACCTGCACGCCCTCGGTGATGCCGTAGAACGATTCGAGCATCGCGCGGGTCTTTTCGCTGCCCAGGATGGTGACCTGTGGGGCCATCCGTCGCAGGGTGCGCAGCACTCCCGAGTGGTCCGGCTCCATGTGATTGACAACGACATAGTCCAACTGGGAGATATCGGTGACTTGTCCTGAGCCTTGTCGAAGGGCCTGATCAATTTGATCGAAGAATTCATCCGTCTTCAGCGCCTTCGACAGGTCCACAACGGCCTTCTTCTCGTCGTTGACCAGGTAGGCGTTGTACGAGACCCCCTCCTGGGTTATGGGCCACAGTCCCTCGAACAGGTCGGTCGTGCGATCGTTGACGCCGATCCAGTAGATGTTAGGTTTGATCTCAATGGGTGGCATGGTCCCTCCTACAGCAGTCTTGCCAGCCGGCGCAGGTGCTTCTTCTCCTCGCGGATGACGCTGGAGACGGCTGCCCGGTCTGCCTCGCTCACCATCTCGCGCGGGTCGTAGAAGAACAACATAGTATCCTTCTCGAAGCCCATTGCGGCTCGCAGGGCCGTCTCCCGGTCCTCGGCCTGCTTGGCCAGCGCCAACGCCCCTGCTCCATACGGCGGCCCGGCGAACAGGGCATTGTTGAGCGCGACCTGGACGTAGACCTGGTACTCGTCGTACTCGGCGGCGGATAGCTCGGGGGCAGGCTTCATCCCTTCCAGCATCTCTTGGAACACCTGGTAGTGTCCTCGCTCCTGGTCAGCCAGGTCTTCGAAAAGTGCCTTGATCTCTGGGTCGGTACTCTTCGCAGCCACGGCATTGTAAAATGTCTCTCCGTTCTTTTCAATCTCCATCGCCATCTCGAGCGCTTCTGCAGCAGTGAAAACGGCCATGCTTTGCTTCTCCTTTTCGTAGTGATTAGGGTTGAATTACACCTTCAGGGTCAGGCCCTCCCGCGCTACAATGGCCTCAGGAAAGAGTGCTTGGGCCCGTTGTTCAATGTCTTCCAGAAATGCGTCGTCGTGGAGGGCATTGTGATGGGTGAGGGCCAGCTTTTTGGCCCCGGCGGCTTGGGCCACCTCGACTGCCATCTTCCATGTGCTGTGACCCCAGCCCTGCCTGGGAGGGTTCCCGTCAAGGTACTCCTCCGGAGTAACTCGGCGTCGTGGATCAACAGGTCGGCCCCCTGGTCGAACTGGATCAGTCGCCTATCTCCGCCAGCGTAACCCTCGACATCGGTGGCAAAGATCAGTTTCTTGCCGTCCATTTCGATGCGATAGACAAAGATCCCTTGCGGGTGGGCGTAGCTATGCATGACCCTCATCCTGACTTCCCCGGGGGAGCACTCTTTGTATTCACGGTAGACGTTGCACACTTGCGGCGGTGCATCTGGTTCGCCAAGAACAATCATCTCGCTTTCAGATACGTTACGGATAACCCGCAGCGACCTCAGTTTGTCTGGTTCAACGGGGAACACTGGCGGCAGCATGGCGTGAGCCAGGACAGCCTCCAGGTCCTGGTGCAATAGCTTAGGCCCAAAGATGTGCAGTACGCTGCTGCCCAGACGCGACGGCGTGAAGAAGGGGAAACCTTGGGTGTGATCGTGGTGGGTGTGGGTAAATAGTATAGTGGCCACGATGGGCTTTTTGTCGGCCTGGTGTTGGGCGGTCAGCTTTTCACCCAGACTGATGATGCCCGTGCCGGCGTCAACGATGATCAAGTGGTAGCCGGCACGGACTTCCAGGCAGGTGGTGTTGCCGCCGAATTTGTTAGTCGTCGGTCCAGGCTTGGGATACCCACCTCGCACGCCCCAGAAAGTCGCTGAGAACGTCTGCTCTGGCATGGGTTAGCCTCCCTCCTTTCTCCAATCGCCTGATGGTTCGACTGCACTCAACATAGGCAACGCTTTGCAGGACAATTGTCAAATTCAGTGGTATAAGTGGATGCCCGAACTTGTTCGGGAAGCTCTGAATGGCCAGGAGAGCGCTTATCCAGGCGATTCCGCAACAAGTTGCGGCTTCCGGAACCTTTCAGGCAAGCGGAAAAAGCCCCGTAAAGTACTTGTGCAACACTGAAACAGCAATTCTCATTATGGGGTTCGTAGTAACGACTTGTGAATTTTGATTTATTAATCGGGTAATACGCTCTGTTCGCCCAGGTCCGCCCAGCGTTGGAAAAAGTCGGCCCAATTTAAGCGAAAGCCAGCTGCACCGGGCTCTGGAACCCGCTTCCAGCGGGTTTCCGGCACTAGCTGGGGGTTCTCTGAACCACCGGCGACCGCGCGGCAGCACGGCTTTATACCCGTTTAGTTTGTCAAAATTCATTAGTCGTTTTGGCTGCGTAACCAGCGACTAAAATCGCCACTACGAACCTACACAACGTGATGGTAATGTCAAAATGAGAATTGCTGACTGAAATTAACTAACTCTGCCTTTCTTGTCGGCGAAGCAGCGACTTGCCAACTTCACCCAGCATCGGCCAGAGTGCACGCCGGTTACCCAGAAATCTGGATCTCCCGCGCACCCTCCCACAGCCCATGGATGTTGCAGAGAGCCAGCGCGTGCAACGTGCCAGGCTTGCTGATCTTTAGCGATGTGGTCACCTCGTGGTGCGTATAGACGGGGCCTTGATTCGGGCCAGCGGCAGACTCGCCGTGGGCGTTGAACTCGAAGCGGCTCACATCGTAGGTAAACTTGTCACCTTCCGGGTGGAAGTAGAGGGAGATCCAGCGGATGTGATGTTCGCTAGTGTTTGGATGAGCGATCTCTTTTCCCAGGCCGACCTTCAGCTCAAAGACCTCGTCCGCCTTCACCTGGTCCGGGCACTCGATGACTGGCACGTGCTTCTCTTTCTTCCAATCTGCCGTTTGAATTCTCTCTCCGAAGCTCGTTTTCATGGTTATCCCCTTTCTTTCATCAATTGGATATCTTCAGCGAGGGATTGAAGGTCTTCCTCGTGCATGATCTCGTCTGTGAGGATCGAGAGGACAATCTCATACGTCACCGGGTCAGCATCCTTGGTGAGTTCTACCAACTGCTGGTAGGCCCCGATGGCGCATTGCTCGCCCTTGATGTTCTGCTCCAGCAACACTTCCACGTAGGGGTCTTCAGGGGCCTCGTACCCACAGTTGGTCATCTTGTACCAGTCTTCGGGCTTGAGAAGCGGCGTGCCACCAAGCTGGATGATTCGATCCACGAGCATCAGTGCGTGTCCGAGTTCTTCAGTGGCGTGCTCTTCGAGCTCTAAGACAACTGCTCCTCTCATAGGCCCCTTGGCTACCTTGGCTCCTATCCAGTACTGATAGTATGCCAACCATTCGTCTGCAAGAGCCTTGTTGAGCACCTCGATGAGATTGTCTACGTCTATACCTACAATTTCCCTTCCTTTTGTACCCATTTTAGTCTGATCTCCTTTCGTTTATTATTGGGCTTGTTTGGGTGCGGAATGTGGTTCAGGCTAACAGTGACTTCAAGTCGAAGTCATCATCCAAAAGGTGATTGGCGTGGGCTGAGACGTCTACGCCTTGCTCAATGAGTTGAGTGATGGACCTCACCCGCTCTCTGTCGTTGAGCAAGATAGCGCCCACGATGTGACCCTCGCGCAGCACGAGCTTGCGGTAGTGCCCGGCCGCCAGGTCTACGTGCCGCAATTGGACGTATTCTTCCGTCTCCACCACACTTTCCCCCAGCGAGGTCAACTCTGCCCCGGCGACTTTGAGTGTGGTGGCGGGAAGCGTGCCGCTGTAGGTGGTGCTGCCGGGCGTGACCATGTTGGCGGCCGCGACTCTGGCCTGCTCAATGGCAGCCGGAATGATCCCATATACGCGCCTCTCGAACTCGGCGGCATCGCCCGCAGCGAAGACGTCCTCTGCCGGGTGCTTATCAACCTGCCTCGTCTGCAACTGGCCATCTACGACGATACCACGGTTCACTTCCAATCCCGCGGCCTGGGCCAGTGCAACCTCGCTGCGGATGCCGGTCGAGAAGAGCACCAGGTCTCCGGTCACCACGCGGCCGTCCTGGAGACGGATACAGTCGGCACACTTATCGCCCAGGATGGCCTCCGTCGTAGCGTCGGTGAGCACTCGCAGCCCCTGTGCTTCCAGCAGCGATTGCAGAACGTCGGCTCCCTCGGCGTCCAGTTGGCGCGGCAGCAGATGGGGAAAGAACTCGACCACCGTCACTTCCAGACCAGCGGTGTGCAGCGCGCGTGCCGTTTCCAGCCCCAGCAGCCCTCCGCCAATGACCACCGCCGTGGAGACCTCCTTTGCATACGCCTTGATCGCCAGCGCATCGTCCAGCGTGCGCAGGGTGAAGACGCCCTCCTTGTCCGTTCCCTCACAAGGGGGAACAAAGGGGCGCCCGCCCGTGGCAAGCAGGAGGCGGTCGTATTCCACAGATCTTGCTGCGGCCGGTCTCCGACCGCACCCCTCCAGGGTGAGGCGATGAGCCGCCGGGTCGAGCGACGTGGCTCGAATACCCAGGTGCAGGTGAATACCATTCCTGGCATACCAGTCCGGCGGTCGAAAGTAGAGCGCGTCCTGCTCGATCTGACCGGCGATGAACTCCCACAGAAGAGGGCGACGGTAGTAGGGATAAAGCTCCGCCCCGAACAAGTGCACCTCGGCGGCCGGATCGGCCCGCGTGATGGCCTGCGCTGCTGTGACGGCGGCCACGCCGTTACCTACGATGGCGTACAGCATCCCTCATTCTATCTTCTCGAACATATCCTTGTCAGCGCCGCAGTCAGGACACACCCAATCGTCGGGCAGTGTCTCGAAGGGCGTGCCGGGCGCGATCCCGCTATCGGGGTCGCCCACCTTCGGGTCGTAGATATAGCCGCACACCAGGCATTCCCATTTGTCCATGGCGGTTCCCTCCTATGTAGGTATTACGAAGCCTCGTCCTGGCCTTCTTCCTTGTCTTCCTGGGATGCACACACGGGGCAATAGCCGCGAAAAACCACATTGCAGTCCACCAGTTGAAATCCGTGAGCGTGCTCAGGTGCTAGAACCAACCTCTCGGGATCACATGGCACGTCTTCTACGCGCCCACACCTCAGGCACACCAGGTGGGCGTGGTAAGCCGTGGTGACGTCGTAGCGGCGCTCTCTCAGCCCCAGGTTCAATTCCTGCAGCGTGCTTATCTCTACCAACTCGTGCAACGTGTTGTAGACTGTGGCACGCGATATGTCCGGCATCGCGCGGCGCACGTGCACGAAAACCTGCTCGGCGGTAGGATGCGAACAGTCCTCCAGCAAGACCTGGATGATGGCTCGACGTTGGGGCGTCACCCGGCGGCCCCGGGCTCTCAATTGCGCGCACAGACGATTCACAGGAGACATGGAGCTGTCTATAACGTTTCTAATCTTATATTCATTCTAACATACTCAGGACTGTCTGTCAAGTGCGTTTTGATCAAGATGTGCGGCTCTTCACTGATACGCACGTACAATCGGTGTGTTTCGGGATCTTTTCGGATTGCGTATTGTGAAGATGTAAGAAATGGGTTATAATCACGCTATAGTCAATCAGGGCAGCATGAAACTCGGCATCTGGTATGGATCAAACAGCAAATCGGCCAAAAATTCTTTGTATTGGTGATGCCCCGGAAGTGCGCACGCTGATTCGGCGGCTGCTCTCCTCCCACTACCACGTCTTAGAAGCCGATGACGGCCTGCAAGGTGTTGAAATGGCAGTAGATGCTCAGCCAGACTTGATCCTGGTTGATTTGCGTATGCCTCACTTCAGCGGCTATGAAGTCGCCACTCGTATCAAGTCGCTCATACCCCAAATTCCCGTCGTTGCCCTTACAGCCGATGTGACCTCCGACGCCCACGAGCGTGCCCTGGCCGCCGGTTGCGATGGGTATCTGGCCAAGCCGATTGATCCGGACAAATTCAAAGACCAGGTTCAGGCATTGTTGGCTGGCGAACGGGAGGAGCTTGGGGACGACAGTTACCGCCAGGCTTATCAGCAGACGTTGGTGGCCCGGTTGGAGGGCAAAGTCCGCGAACTCACTCAGGCGCTTCAGCGCAACGCCGAGCTCAACGAGAAGAACCTGCAGTTGCTAGAGCACGCTCAGCGCCAGGCCCGGTTGTTGGGGGCCGCGGCCAAGGTGGGACGAAGTATCGCCTCTATTCTCAATCTGGATGCGTTGTTGAGTGCCACCGTGGACGTGATTTGCGACGAGTTTGGCTTTTACTACGCTGGCGTGTTCCTGATTGACGAGGCCGGTTCGCGGGTCGAACCGGGCGGCGAGTGGGTGGTGCTACGGGCCGGTCGGGGTGAGGCCGGTGCTGCTATGGTCGCCGCGGGGCACAAGTTGAAGGTGAATGGGCACTCGATGATTGGTGCTGCCACTGGCCGGCGCAAAGCGCGCATTGCCCTGGACGTAGGTGAGGAGCCGGTTCATTTCAAGAATCCCTATCTGCCCGACACCCGCTCCGAGATGGCCCTGCCTTTGATTGCGGGTGATGAGGTCATCGGCGCTCTGACGGTGCAGAGCACGAAAGAAGCCGCCTTCGGTGACGACGACGTCACCGCCTTACAAGCGATGGCCGATCAGCTTGCCATTGCGATTCACAATGCCCGGCTTCACTTTGAAAACCGATGGCTGCTGGCGCAGACTGAACGGAGCAGACGGCTGTTGGAAGCGGCCGCTCAGGTTGGACGTGATGTTACCTCCATTCTTGACCTGGATGAATTGTTGAACAAGACGGTTGACATTATGTGCGATGCGTATGGCTTCTACTATGCCGGCGTGTTCCTGATTGATGGAGAAGGAGAGTGGGCGGTGCTGCGCGCTGGCCGGGGCGAGGCTGGCGCTGCCATGCTTGCCGCGGGACACAAATTGAAGGTGGGGGGGCTTTCGATGATCGGTACTGCCATCAGGCAGCGCAAGGCGCGCATTGCCCTGGACGTGGGCGAGGAACCGGTTCATTTCAAGAATCCCCATCTACCCGACACCCGCTCTGAGATGGCCCTGCCTTTGGTTTCGGGTGATGAGGTCATCGGCGCTTTGACGGTGCAGAGCGTTGAAGAAGCCGCCTTTACCGACGCCGACGTCACCGCACTGCAGACTATGGCCGACCAACTGGTCGTTGCGATCAACAACGCCCGCCTGCTCAAGGAACTGGAAGCCACCCACGGTGAACTGGTGCGGGCCAAGACCTTTGAGGCCATCGCCACCGCCACTGGAGAGGCGATCCACTGGGTGGGCAACAAGGCCGCGCCCATCCCTGGCAGCGTGGCGCGCATCGCCGAAGACCTGGTACGTTATCTAGCGCTGGTCAACGCGCTGCTGGCGGAAGCGCCGTCCGAGTTGCGCGAGCATAAGGCCGCTCAACTGCTGGCAGAGGCGGCCATGGAGATAGGCAGCCGGAACGGCTTCCTGGAGCAGACTCAGGCCGAACTGGAGGCTCAGTCGCTTAAACGGCTGCGTAAGATGCTGAGTATCGAGTCTATTTTTGAGGATCTGGAGATCATCGAAAGCAGCGCCCGCGCCATTTTGAACATTAAGGAAGACCTCATCGGCCCGGCTCGCAAGCGCAAAAAAGAGGTCATCTCTCTCCCAGACTTGTTGCAAGAGACCATCGCTTCGATGGGGATACCGGACGAAATCGTGCGCACCCTCTTTGCCGACGACCTGCTTCTCGTGCCGGCTGACAGGGCTCAACTGGCCCGCGTCTTTACCAACCTCATCAAGAATGCCATGGAAGCGATGGAGGACGTTGAAGATAAAACGCTGTTCGTGTGGGCTCGCAAAGCTGACGAGCCTGGCTTTGTCGTGGTTGATGTGACCGACAGCGGCGTCGGCATTACGCCCGACCAGATTGACAAAATCTGGGTGGCGTTTTACACTACCAAAGGGGACCGGGGCGGAACCGGTCTGGGGCTTGCGGCCTGCGCGCAGATCGTTGGACAGTTAGATGGGAAGATCACACTTGAAAGCGAGGTCGGCCTGGGCACCACGTTCAGTGTGTTCTTGCCGGCGGTGGAGGACACAAGCGATAGCAGCCTTGAGAGGACAGAACAATGACAGAAGATATTAGAATCTTGCTGGTGGATGACGAGCGCTTGGTCCGGCGCAGTATGGAAAAAACACTGCTGCGAGCTGGTTTTGACGTTGACACGGCCGAGAATACAAGCGACGGCTTGGCTCTATTCAAGACTGCCCTGGACGGTGGTGAGCCTTTTCACATCGCCGTTCTGGACTTGAACATGCTCAACTTGGAAGGGCAGGCGGATCCCAACGCCGGTCTCGAACTATTGACTAGACTCCTTGAGATTGATGCTAATCTACCCGTCGTCGTCCTCACTGCTTTTGACGAGGTCACCCGGGCTAAAGAGGCGGTTGCGCGTGGCGCACGGGCCTACTTCGTCAAGGGGCGCGAGGCCGGGTTGATTGAGCTGGTGAATAGAGAGCCACTCTATGGGTATAGAGTTCGAATGGAATCCAGACAAAGCAAAGAAGAACATCAAGAAACACCAGGTCTCGTTCAACGAAGCTGCAACGGTGTTTGGCGATTCTCTATCTATGACGTTTTACGACCCAGACCATTCGATTGACGAAAACCGGTATATCACTGTTGGGTTATCACGTCTTGAATCTGCTCATCGTTACTCACACAGACCGCGACGACCGCATACGCATCATCAGCGCGCGAAAAGCAACGCGCCGTGAGAGAAAGTTCTATGAAGATCAAAGCTGACACACCAGTTGACGATGAGCTTCGCGCTGAATACGATCTGTCTCAGTTACAGGGAGGCGTCAGAGGTAAATATGTGGAGCGCTACAATCAAGGCACTAATCTGGTGCTGCTAGCTCCAGACGTGGCAGAGGTGTTTCCTAGTGATGAGGCAGTAAATGAGGCACTGCGACTGCTAATGAAGATCGCCAAAGCTCAAGTCAACTAGGGAGTTCACGTCTAGCACGCGGTTCTGGCTCCTGTAGGAACTCCTGAGTAGGCCGCTTGAGGTCGACGACGACCGGCCGGTCGTCGTCCTCACGGCCTTTGACGAGGTCGCCCGGGCCAAAGAGGCGGTTGCGCGTGGCGCACGGGCCTACTTCGTCAAAGGGCGCGAGGCCGGGTTGATCGAAATCGTGAACAACATCATGAGCGATTGATAAGGAGCATACTGTGAAGAATAACATAGCTCTAGCCGAACGGCGCGCTGCCCTGCTTCAGGCCGGGGCCAAAGTGAGTCGCAACGTCACTTCGATACTGGACCCTGAACTTCTCCTGGATCGAACGGTTGACATTATTTGTGACGAGTTCGGCTTCTATTACGCTGGTGTGTTCCTGATTGACGAGGCCAGTTCGCGGGGCGAACCGGGCGGCGAGTGGGCGGTGTTGCACGCTGGTCGGGGCGAGGCTGGCGCTGCTATGGTCGCTGCTGGGCACAAGCTGAGGGTGGATGGCCATTCCATGATCGGCGCTGCCACCGGCCAGCGCAAAGCACTCATCGCCCTGGACGTGGGCGAGGAGCCGGTTCATTTCAAAAACCCACATCTGCCCAACACCCGTTCCGAGATGGCTTTGCCTTTGATATTGGGCGACGAGGTTATTGGCGCATTGACGGTGCAGAGCGTTGAGGAAGCCGCCTTCACCGAAGATGATATCACTACCCTGCAGGCGATGGCCGATCAACTGGCCGTTGCTATCAACAACGCCCGGCTCCACTTTCAAAACCGGCGGCTGCTCGCACGAGCTGAAAGGCACGCCCGGCTGCTGGGAGCGGCCGCCCAGGTTGGACGTGACGTCACCTCGATCTTGGACATGGATGAACTGTTGAACAAAGCGGTGGACATCATTTGCGATTCGTATGGCTTCTACTACGCCGGCGTGTTCCTGGTTGACGAAGCCGGTTCGCAGGGCGAACCGGGCGGCGAGTGGGCGGTGTTACGCGCTGGCCGGGGCGAGGCTGGCGCTGTCATGATTGCCAATGGGCATAAGCTCAGTGTGGGTGGTCATTCTATGATTGGCACTTCCATCGAACAGCGCCAGGCCCGCATCGCCCTGGACGTGGGCGAGGAGCCAGTCCATTTCAAGAACCCCCATCTGCCGCACACCCGCTCCGAGATGGCTTTGCCTTTGGCTGTGGGCGACGAGGTCATCGGTGCTCTGACGGTGCAGAGCGTCGAGGAGGCCGCCTTCAGCGACGACGACGTCACCTCCCTGCAAGCCATGGCCGATCAACTGGCTGTTGCCATCAACAATGCCCGGCTGCTCGAGGAACTGGAGGCTGCCCACGCCGAGTTGGTGCGCACCAAGACCTTCGAGGCCATCGCCACCGCCACCATCGAAGCGATTCACTGGATTGGCAACAAGGCATTGCCCATTTCGGTCAGCGTCGGCCTGCTACAGGATGACCTGGAAAGTCTGGATGAGGCGCACCCTGACCTGGTGGAATCCATGCGAGAAGACCTGACGATGATTGAAGACAGCGCCTGGTTAATCGTTTCTGTCCAAGAGCATTTGATCGGCCCGGCCCGCGAGGAAAAGCCCCGGCCGGTGATGGTGGACGACGTGGTCAAGGACACGGCGGTAGCGCTGGGGATTCCGGCCGGGATGACTGATTACACCGTAGCACCCAATCTGCCTTTGGCGGTAGCGGATACCACTCAACTGAGCCGTGCCTTTGGCTACGTGCTGAAGAATGCGTTAGAGGCAATGGAAGGGACGGCCGAACAGCACATCACGGTGGATGTCGCTCCTGCCGATGACGGTCGCTTCGTCGTGGTCCGCATTGCCGACACTGGCCTGGGCATTCCGGAAGAGGAACTGGATAAAATCTGGGCTGCCTTCTACACCACCAAGGGGGCAAAACACGCCGGGTTAGGATTATCTGCCACTCTGCAGATTCTCAAGCAGATTGACGGCCAGGTTTCGGTCGCCAACGTTCCCGGCGGCGGGGCAGTGTTCGAGTTGCTGATTCCCGCCTTCGATGGCTCTCTCCCGACCGTGGAGTTGCCGGCTGGCAAATCCGTCCTGCTCGTTGACGACGCCGACGCCTGGAGCCGCTTTGTCGAAGCGACGCTTACGAACGCCGGAAGCACTGTTGTCTGCTCTGCTGACGGACAGGCCGATCCAGCCGCGTTTGACCTTATCCTGGTGGATGACGTGCTGGAGAAAGCCGACAGCCTGGCTGTGTTGAAACGGTTGAGCGCAAGCGGCGCAGGCGGCAAAACCCTCGTTGTCGCCTCCTGCCTGCGAGTGGAGCGGACGATGGAGTTGATGCTATTCGGCGTCCGGGATGTGCTGTTCAAGCCCTACACGCTGGCCGCGCTGGCGGAAATCGTCAGTTGAGAGTATTGCGTGCCAGTCAGATCAAAGTCAAGGGAGGTATCTAATGGGGTTAAGACGACGCCTGTTGACCGCGATGGAGATCGCAATACTCGTGGGCGCGGTGGCCGTGGCCCCGTCTGGGATTGTACTTTCGTATGTTTCAGCCGCGCCACTGCGACAATCCACCGGCTCGGTGACGATTGTCAGCGATGGTTCTGAAGCCGCGTTACTCAGTGCCAGTGTCATGGATCCTGATCCCTACTGGCGGTCGGCGACTTTTGACGATAGCAGTTGGCAGGGCTCTTATCTGGCTGCGACACTACCTGGCTGGGGCAGTCCTGTGGGCGGCGTAACCTCGGCAATCTTCATCTGGGGAGGGCCTGAAGGCGCCCCCCCTGGGAACATCCCCACCAGCCCCGCCCCGCAATTTCTCTTTCTGCGCAGGAACTTTTGCATCCCCATCAATGCCAGCGTCGCCTCGATTCAGGCGGCCACTCTTCTCGATATGCACGTCGCCGCCAGCCCCGGTCTCGCTTCTGTCTATTACAATGGCTCCGATATCGCCCTGAGCCTGGCTGGTCGTGAAGACGGTTTTTACTATGCCTTAAACCTGGAACCCAGTCTGATTGACCCCGTGCGCCGCGCGGGTCGCAACACGCTGGCGATCAACGTCGAGGACGCCGTGGCCGACACACTCGCCGCGGTGGCCTATCACCTTCAGTTTACCTATGCGATTGACGATACTTCCATCACGTTGAACTCCGGTTCTGCCATCGTCGGCGAGCCAGTTGTCTTTAGTCGAGGCGGCACTGGCCCGGGTGGCGATGGCCCCTACACTTTTTATTGGGACTTTGGAGACGGCAAGAACAGCACCGAACCGAGTCCTTCAAAAGTGTACTGGGCCGCTGGCACGTACACGGTCACGCTCACTATGACCGATAGCTTTGGATGCCCTTCTTCCCCTGTGACCGCTCAGTATGTGGTGTCCGATCCGACGCCCACGCTGACCAACACACCTACCCCGACCGACACACCCACATCGACCAATACACCTGCACCATTGACTGACACGCCTGTTCCTCCTCCCCCTCCCCCACCACCGGCTGACACGCCTGTCTCTTCCCCAACACCTACACCTACGCTCACCCCGACCGTGCCACTGTTCTTGCCTGAAACCGGGGACACAGACTGGCCATCGGATGCTTTTTATCCGCCATTTACCAATTCTGCCTTCCTCATCGTGGGGGCTATCTTGTTGGTCGTTGGCTATCTCTTGCTTCGCCGTCGTCTGGCCTGTCGTGATTGACGAGCCTTCCATACACCTGGTTGGGGAGGAATTCGCTATGAATACGAGAATGAGGAGAGCCTTAACGCTCATCCTTTCGTTCGTTGGGGCTATGGCAGCCCTGACACTGTTGCTAAGCACCATTTCCTGGGCTAGAGACGCCCTGCCTGCAAATTCCCCCTCCCTCCCGCCCGCGCCGCTCCGCCGATCTCACAGCCCCAGTAGCGGAGTTTACACCTTGTACGATACCCTGACGCCTTCCGACGTGCCGACAGCCACATACCAGTGGATAGAAATCCGTCACAGTGCAGATTACGAGTGGGACCTGGGAGGTGTGCACAGCGGACATGGCGATGTTTCCTGTTCCTACCCCATTGGCTTTGTGTTTCCCTTTTACGATGATTTTTACACTCAATTCCGCATCAGTGAGAAGGGGTACATCTTTTTTGAAAAACAGGGAGTCGAGGTCGGCAGCGGAAGAGGAAGGCCGGGCCTGATCCCCAGCAATAACCTCACCGGCACCGATGCTGCCAATAACTTCATCGCTCCCTTTGCCGACGACCTGTTCGGCCATCCTGGGATCTCGCACGTCTACGTCAGGAATGATTCCAATCCCCGGCGCACTATCATCCAGTTTGAGAACGTCGTCTGGTGTTGCGGATTGTACAACCCGCGTACCTTCCAGATCATTCTCGAACCCAGCGGTGACATCACGATGCAATATCTCAAGATCACCAATTTCGCCGGTCCACTGGACGAAGACTTGAACAAAACCGTCGTGGTCGGGCTGGAGAACCTGTACGGTTCTGCGGGCGATGTATATACCCAAGGCTTCTTTATCCCCAGCGCCACAGATTTCTGGCAAGATAAGATGGCGATTCTCTTCCGACCCAACTTCACGGGCGTCCAAGCTGTCTTCTTGCCCCCCAGCCAAGTCTTATGGGACGATCCAGGTAACTCGATCACGACGACCTCTGATCTGTACCTTGGGGCCAGCGAGGAAGTAACTCGGAGCTTTAACCTGACCTACTCTCTAGCCGTCAGTTCTAGCGTTCCTATCGCTACCTGGGCTCAAGGCATCACCTACCCAACTTACGTCTCCTCCTTTAGTGGCACTTACAGCACCACGCTCCAATTCGTCACGGCAGTCCCGGCCGCTGCCGACATCAACGACGTGGCCACCGTAACCTTTACAGCCGAGTCCACCGCTACTACTCCCCCAATCAGTGCTACGTTTACCCTCACCTATGGCCCTGCCCACCGCGACTTGCAGATCGAGAAAACCCTGAATCCCGACATCCCCCCTGCCGACGGCGGCGCCCTCCGTTACCGCCTGGTGATCACCAACACCGATTTCAACGACAGCAACCGGGGAGCGATTGCCCATGGGGTGATGGTGACAGACCTCTTGCCGTCCGGCGTTACCTACGAAGACTGCCGCAGAACGTACTGGTGGCACGGGTGCGGTTCGGCGGTCACAACCGGTACAATCGGCAGCCGAACGGTCGTCACCGTGAACGTGGGCACTATGCGTATAGACGAGGTAGAGACGATATGGCTGGAGTTGCGTAATAGCAATGCCTCAGGATCAGTCATCAACACGGCCCATATAACGACGACCGGGAACGTTGAGCTGGGCTATGGTCCCAATAATAGCGATAGCGAGCCCTTCGCCGTCGCCGGTTCCGTGGCGTCCGAGTTGCACGTCCACAAACGGTATCCGTATCCGCACAGGGATCAGAACTTCACTGCCGCCGGCCAGGCCATTCCCTACAACGTCTACTTCTACAACGACGGCCGTGATGGGCATACAGGCAATGTGCCTCTCTACGACGCGACCATCGTTGATCTGTTGCCCGAGAATACCACCTTTAACCGGGCCGAACTCCGTTACGATGGGCCGGAACTGGTGGTGGGCGCAGAAGGCCCGATCACGCCCACTATCGGCGGCCCGATGAGCAGAACGCTGACCTTTGATATTCCCTTCGTGGACAATGGCTTCTGGAACGAGGCCCGTCTCCAGATATGGGTCAACGTCCCGCAGACCACGCCCATCGGCATACACCTGACCAATACTGTTACCATCAGCGATGGTCTCTCTTTCGACAGCGACAGCGAGGTGGTAGAGGTTACCAGCAGCTACGTAGACCCCTTTGTGGATAAGGAGCCGTCCAGGGATGAGTTGGGGAACATTATCCCGCCCGAGCCGGGCAAAGACTACACCTATTGGATCACTTATGGCAACCGCAACATGCTGACCTATGCCACCAATGTGTTCATCACCGAAACACTGCCTACTTCAATCACGCTGGTCAGCGCCTCGTCAGGTCGTTATCTCACCGGGCCGGTGACTTCCACGTTGCCGGGGGGCATCGTCCAGATAACCTGGTACACCGACACCGCGCCGGGTATCCCGCCGGGCGGTATGGGCCAGATAGCCGTCGTGGTCCACGTCGGCAGTGACGTGCCCCCGGGCACCGAGTTGGTCAACCAGGTGGTGATCACCTACAGTGGTGAGTTCACTCCTTCAACTACGGTGGACGACACGGACATTGTGACCGTCGAGGTGGCTTCCGAAATCAACGGCTCTCGAAAACTCGTGAGCGATGCAAACCCCAGCGCGGGGGATACCATCGAGTACACCATCGTGGTCAGCAACACCAGCCTGACTTACACCGTCAGCTTTACCGTCTCCGACGTGTTGCCGGCGGGCCTGCTCGCCTACGTCGGTCACGATCTACCGTCAACCGGTAGCATTGTGACTGGCGCCAACTCCATTCTCTGGACGGGGGAGGTCATCTCGAATAGTGAGGCAGCGCTCGCCTTCCAGGCGACGGTCACCGAGGCGGCGTACATCAACCAGGTCATCAGAAACTTAGCCTACATCACCGGCACAAACGTTACCGGAGGTGAGACCAGCATCGTGCGCTGGGTTGCCGTCACCGTTGCCCGTGGCGTCTTTGGCAGTTCCAGCAAGACTGCCAGCTCTGACCAGGTGGCCAGCGGTGATCCTCTTACGTACACGATCACCGCTCTCAACAACGGCAGTATCAGCCGCGTCGTCACCGTAACCGACTCGTTGCCCCCGGACGTGACTCTAGTCAGCGGCAGTTTCGACCCCACTGCAGGAACTGTCATCACTAGTAGCGACAGCCGCGTCTTTACCTGGACAACCAGCGTAGCAGGCCCGGGCAGCGAGAGCCTGAGCTTCCAGGCGACCATCACCGAGGGCCTCGAAGACGGCGTCACGGTTGAGAATATCGCCTACCTGGATGACGGCTATTCTCCCGACCCCATCCCTCTCGCGGCCACTGTTACGGTCAAGAACCCAAGCATCATCTATCTGCCAATTGTTCTCAGAAATTGACCTGGGGGCTAAGCTATGCCCATTGAAAACGCCCCACCGGTAGGGTGGGGCGTTTTTGATGACGGGGCGTGAGGGCGCTCATCGGCTGGCCTCCAACGCAGTCTCGGCCGTTGTCCTATCAGGTCCCCAAACGATCCACACGCGGTCGCCCTTGCGCCGCAGGCCCACGGCGACGCTGTCAGCTTCCCACCACGTATCGTCGGTGGCGGATGCGCCCTCGAAGCGGGCGGGGATGACGGCGCGGTAGGCATCCACGAACTCGACTGCGTCGGCGCTGCTATCCCACACCGTTTGCCACAGAACCAGCAGATGGCCTTCGGGGTTTTGCCACACACCGATGCGGTCACCGTCCCACCCGGCTGCAGCGGACGCGGCCTTAGTGGGATCGTCGAGGAACTCGTCCAGGTGCACGGAGAGCACGAATTCGCCCAACGTGTCCTCGATCACCAGTTGCCAGCCATCACCTGGAGTGGGAGGCAGGTAGACCTCTTGTGGCAGATCCCTGTAGTCGTAGTACTTTTCCGGATGCAGCACCTGCTCCGTCGAGCGGGGCGGGTCAGCGAAGGCCTCATTGACGCCTGTCCAAGTCCAATCGTATGTGATGATCAGATCCACCACGAAGTACGCTCCCTCCTGATAGGGAAAGGCCACGATCTCGCCCGCTCGCTCCGACACTCCCTGAAGCTCCAGTTCGGGTTTCTCGGCGAACGAAGCCTGGTAGGCCAGGTACTCCCACTCGGCCTCCATGGTGTTGCCGTAAGCGTAGAACGCCATGACGACGGTGGCGTCCCCCTCGACCAGCGCGCGGGCGGCCAAGTCGGCATCGGTGGAGGTAACGTTCTGCAGATAGCTGCCCAGGTCGAAGTGCTGATCCTGGAGCGCGTGGGTGTATTCGTGGGCAAAGATGGTCTCCTCCTCTGCGCTCATATTGGCGCGGTGGGTGACGACATAGATGTGACCCTGCTCAGGCACGTAGAGCCCGGAGAACTGGACGGTGAGGGTCTCTATTTCCTCGTCACCGATGGTCGCGTCCTCCGCCAACAGGCCCAGGACTTTGTAGAGCGTCCATTGGCGGTCCACCTCCGTCCGGGTCTCCTCGACGGTGTACAGGTTGCGCATCTCGCTTGCCATCTGCTCCCGGCTCAGCAGACTGAAGGGCACCTCGGCGGCCGGTTCCAGTTCGCGGATGAGGATAACCTGTTCGATGACGCGCTCGACGATAGACTGGTTGTAGAACTCGCGCGGCACGACGCGCGTGTTGGTGGGCCGCGGGGTGTCGGTGGGCAAGGGGGTGGACGAGGGGTTGGGACTGGCCGTGGAAAGCAGGATGGCTACAGGGGTGGCCTGCCGTACCGACGCCAGATCACGTACCGACACAGCGACGGCGCTTGCCAGCAGGCACAGCACGATCAGGTCGCCCACTGCCAGGGCGAGCAGGATCAGGCGCTGGCCTCGAGAGAGATGGCGCAGATTCATAACTGATGGTGGTGCAAATCGTGTCTTGTGGGCATTGTAGCACGGCAATGCGGGCAGGGCAAATCACCACATCCCACTCTGTATTGCATTAGTAACCATTCCGTGTTAAACTAACTAGGCGAGGGTGTGGGTTGTTATGCGGCGTGTTAAACTCTCGGAATGGGAGGAACTCAAATGCTCTTAACTTGATAACGGCACATTGTAGGTCGGATTTGCCTATCCGACCTATGGCGGTTAGCAAAACCGCCCTACAGGGTCTTTGCAGGCCCCCAACGTGGGCTGGGGCGAGCGATTTGGACCGCCAGAGGCCAAATTCAGCTAATGTGCCATTGTCGTATTAAGATCCCCGAAATTCTGCGAGACCGCGGAGATTTGATCTGGAGTGTTTTTGTGAGGTCGGATGTCCATTTTGTAAGGCCGTTGGAAGGCGGGGGGAATATAACGGTGGAGGGCAGTAGGCAGGGAAACGAGCAAGGAAGCCTCTTCGCACCGAGTATGGCGCAGCAGTGATGGAAGCCTTGCCGATACCGGGGCCGACTATACGCTCAAAAGCAGGATCGACTTTTCAGGCGTCGTTCACCACAATAAGCAGAGCATGTTGGGGAGCAATTTGTTGGACATCCGACGACGGGCTCGTCGTATCTTTCGAGATGGCCCCCGGGGATGCCTGCCCATCCCATTCTTAGTGGGGGCGGCAATATCTCTACTGGCGGTGGGAGCAAGTTATTGGCACGTCTATCCCCCGTATCCACTGGAAAACGAGCGGTTCGGCGTTGGACTGGCAGGATCGGCGCAGTCGGTGCTGCAGTACGATCTGGAGGCATTGGGGGCAAGCTGGTATCTGAACTGGTGGACGGCCCTGAACCCCCCTCATCCCAACGGGGCGGCGTTCGTACAGACCATCCGACTTAACAATGGGAACCCCGTTCAGGACCTCGCGACTCTCTCTGCTATCATCAGGGCTAACCCCGGAGCGGTATGGCAGATCGGGAACGAACCGGACAGCCCCTGGATGGACAACACCACACCGGAGCAGTACGCGAAGGCTTACCATGATCTCTACCACTTCGTCAAGGCAGAGGATCCGATGGCACAGGTGGCTTTCGGGGGTTTGGTTCAGGCGACGCCACTGCGGATGCTCTATATGGACCACATCTGGCAAGCCTATCAAGACTCCTACGGGGAGGAGATGCCGGTGGACGTGTGGACGGTTCACGGCTTTATCCTCCGCGAAGGTCGCACCGGCTGGGGGGCGGCGATACCGCCCGGTATGGACGCCTACGCCTACCTGGGCATGGACTACCAGATCCGCGACCACGATGACATGGGGTTCTTCGTCGAACAGATCGTCCGCTTCCGCCAGTGGATGGCCGACCACGGCCAGCGGGAAAAGCCGCTGCTGGTGCCTGAGTACGGCATCCTGATGTGGTCGGACATCATGGACGAGGATGGCCAGGATTTCAGCGACGATCGGGTCAGCGCCTTTATGTGTGCCACCTTCGATTACTTCCGCACAGCCACGGATCCCAGCCTGGGGTATCCGGCGGATGGGAACCGGCTGGTGCAGGCCTGGGCC
>Ga0114922_10001217_pt1 | contig 24644 bp, 19 predicted proteins | sample AartaG_FD_100975 | JGI IMG/M metagenome (GOLD analysis project Ga0114922, IMG submission 100975) | Deep subsurface microbial communities from Aarhus Bay to uncover new lineages of life (NeLLi) - Aarhus_00045 metaG | ecosystem: Environmental > Aquatic > Marine > Oceanic > Sediment | place... | reverse complement strand
TGGTGCAGGCCTCCACACAGCTGGTTAATACTGAAACCAAAACCACAATACTCAGTAGCTCAGCAAATGCTTTTTTCATGTTAATACTCCTTTGCCTTATTTTGGTAATGTCAAAAGTGTTTTACTGATTTTGTTCTAAACCGTTTATTATCAAGTATCTGAGTGAAAATGACTTGCCCCATACTGCCGTACTTGGAGAAGTATTCCAGGATGAGGTCTTTGACCGTGTTTTGCCCGTCCATCAAGTTCCAGAGGAAAAGCTCCTCCTCGCCCAGGGTGATATACTTGTCCTTATCGGGGTTCCGCAGCATAAAGCGTTTTGTTGCGGCTCTGCTAGTTACTTCTGCAAGTTCTGCATCAGCAATTCGGATTGGGCGATATTTAGCCGGGTTCAGCCGTTCTTCAGCTAATTTCCATATGTCGAAAGGCGGCGCCTCTTGACGCTGTGTCAGAATGTCGTCTTCGATTCTTTTCCAGACACTCGGATCGGTACTATTGCTACCCAATAATATGATTCCCTTCTATCTTCCCATGCATGAAGCAGGCATTTTATTTTCGGGGTCCCTCTTCTCGTATCTTACTTGATAGCGAGATTTAGTCAACAATTTGGGTGGGGTTTAGTAAAGAGGTTCTACTTCTGGGTTAGTTTTTTGTTTCCTGACCGCAAATGCGGTAATAACAAGAACTTAGCCGTCGTGTCCGCTTTCCGGACAGTCAACAACCACCACCCAAGGGTGGTGGGTTGTTGACTAAGAGTTCTCTTCTGTTAAACTGATTCTTGAAGTAAATTATCCAGGAACCGGATCGGCAAGTGCTGGGTTTTGGCTTAGGCTCCAGGAGAAGGCAGGGGCTTTGTTCTGATGTACTATGCCTTGAAAAAACGAGACCAGATGGGAAAAAAGGAAGAATCTCAAGAAACAATTTGTCAGAGAGTTATCGCGGAATACTAAAAACTATGTCGGAGGAGAATAATATGAAGACTGTGCAGTTGGGAAATGCCGGAGTTGAGGTGAGTGCGTTCTGTTTGGGTACTATGTTTTTTGCCAGTTCTACTAATGCGGGGATCTCATATCAGCTCCTAGACCAATATGTTGAGGCAGGAGGCTCCTTTTTGGACACTGCCAACATCTATGCTCGTTGGGTGCCGGGATATGTGGGCGGCGAAAGCGCGACTCTGTTGGGAAAGTGGATGCGCCAGCGGCAGAACCGCTCTGGGCTATTCCTTGCCAGCAAGGTGGGATTTGAGATGCCGGGAGTGGAACGAGGTCTGCGAGCTAGTCAGATAGAGGAGGAGTGTGAGAAGAGCCTCAGAAGACTCAGTGTGGACAGCATAGACCTTTACTATGCTCACGCCGATGACCGCAGTACTCCTGTGGAGGAGACAATGGAGGCGTTTCACAAACTAGTGAAAGCCGGCAAGGTGCGGTTCATTGGAGCAAGTAATTTCTTAGCATGGCGGCTGGAGGAAGCACGCTGGGTGAGTCGAACTGGGGGTTGGAGTGAGTATTGCTGCATACAGCAGCGCTACTCCTACGTGCGTCCTAAACCCGGCGCAAACTTTGACCCTCAAGTTGCGGCCAATGATGATTTGCTTGACTACTGCAAGAGTCGTGGCATCACGCTATTAGCCTATTCACCACTACTAAGAGGTGCCTACACCAGGGCAGAACGACCTTTCCCTGACCAGTATCTGGGGCCAGACACCAAGGCTCGGGTTGCTGTATTAAAGACTATCGCTAAAGAAAAAGATGCTACTGCTAATCAAATAGTGCTCGCATGGATGATACATAGTGAACCATGTGTCATTCCCCTGGTTGCAGCCAGTACCACGCAGCAGATGAGAGAGAATCTCAGTTCTCTGAATATAAGTCTCAGTACCGAGGACATGGCTCGACTAAATAATGCTGTCTCTTAATCTCCAGAGCCCTATTGCACCCGTCGAGCCAATTCTTGAGAAAATTGGTTCGGATTTGTCCAAATACACACCGCCACACAGCATCTCTCATTATGAGACGGGGGCATCGATACCATCCGTAGTTGAAATTGCCGAAACAGTTGTCTGCAAGTCTAAGCTGTAGCATTTACTTCTGACTTAGATTATGATGATAGCTAAGACTGGAGGTTAATTTGAAAAAGATACTTACCACTATGGGTCCCATGGATGATGATCAATTAGGTATGATTCTCCCCCACGAGCATATTTTTGCTGACTTACGTACCTGGAAAGATCCCGGCTATGCCAAAGCTGATACCCAAGAAGTTGTTAGTGCAATGGCTAAGGAAATAAACAAAGCCCAATCATGGGGAGTTACTGCGATTGCTGAGTGTAGCACCGTTGGTGTTGGAAGAAGAGCCGATATTGACAAAGCCGTTTCTGAGGCCACCAATTTTCCCTTAATTGTTCCCACAGGAATTTATCGTGAACCGTGGATACCGGATTGGGCTCATGAAGCATCAGAAGAATACCTGAAAGAATGGATGACAGAGGAGTTGCACGGTGAAATTGAAAACAGTAAAGTTCAGGCTGGCTGGATTAAATTAAGTGCAGGAGATGATGGGATGACTGAGTGTGAAAAAAAGATATTGAGAGCTGCTTCTCTGGCAGGAATATTAACACATGCAGTTATTGGAAGCCACACTGTGAAAGGTGGGGTAGCTTTGGAACAATTGGATATCATAGAAGGAATGGGATATACACCCAATCGTTTTATTTGGATACATGCCCAGGCAGAGCCTGATTTTAAGCTACATCTAGAAGTAGCGAAACGAGATGCATACATAGAATATGACGGAATAGGGAATGGAGATACCGACGATTATTATAGGAACAGCATTAGAAAAATGGTGAACGCTGGTTTTGAAAATCAGTTATTAATAAGTCATGACCGAGGATGGTATGACCCTGCTCAGCCGGGTGGTGGGACCCCCAAACCTTATACTTATATAAATGAGACTTTCATTCCCAAACTTGGAAAAGCAGGTTTTAACGAAGAAGCTGTCAAAAAGTTGACCCATACCAATCCCTTTAATGCTTTTGCTCGATAGCTTTATTCAATCACACATGACTGAGATGACCTATCCCCATTGAAAGGCCACTTGTTAAGTTGGAGTCAGCGGAATAATAGCCTCCGGAGCAGATGGCCGGTAGTTCAATGCTCTATGCGGTCGTATTGCCCAAAAACCAGATTAACAAGGACTGAGATTTGGGCTAGCTTTTGCACATCAAGATATAGTCAGTGGATTTTCCGGAAATGGTGCAATAGGCAACTCAGAAGCTCCAAGAATAAAAGAGAACCCTGGCCCCACAGATAGGAGATAATCGTGGAATTCATAGATCTTATCCGAACTGATAATAAGATCCTTCTTGATGGGGCTATGGGAACTGAATTGGATAAGCACGGTTTAATATCCCAGAGTCACAACAATCTTACCAATCCCGAGGTGGTACTGGAAATCCACCGAGCCTATGCCCAGTGCGGATGTCATATACTTACCACTAATACACTGACCATGAATCGTATCTACATTGAAACCCACCATCTAAATATAGGTGTAAAAGAGGTGAATCAAGCTGGAGTTGAACTAGCAAGGCAAGCTGCTGGTGAGAATCAGTATGTGCTAGGGGACATTAGCTCCACGGGTCAGTTCCTTGAACCCTGTGGAACTTACAAGGAGTCCGAATTCTACGATGCATTCAAGGAACAGGCTACAGTTCTAGCAGAAGTAAGAGTAGATGGGTTTATTATTGAAACCATGTTTGACCTACAGGAAGCATTATGTGCTCTTCGTGCATGTAAGGATAACTTTTCACTCCCGGTGATTGTCTCAATGGCGTTTAGTACTGAGACAAAAGGAGGAAGGACGATCATGGGAAATACAGCAGAGGAGTGTGCTACAAAACTCACAGATGCTGGCGCGGATGTTATTGGTGTGAACTGCGGTGATCTTGACCCCTCTCAAATGGCCATGGTAGTATCTTTGCTTAAATCAGCCACCTCATTACCTATTTTGGCGCAGCCCAATGCAGGAAAACCTAAGTTGGTGAATAACCAAACAGTATTTGATATGGGCCCAAAAGATTTTGTCGCAGGTATCGCCAAATGCTTGCATGCAGGGGCACATCTTGTGGGTGGCTGTTGTGGAACATCTCCTGAACATATTCGCACCCTAGCTAATCTGTTGAATGAAAGATGCTAAGACCATATCCATCCAAAACCTAAATTGACAAGTACTGAGATTTGGATCAGGTTGGTATTTATTTGAAGTTGTTGAATTACGCTCTGAGTAAAGGTTTCACTAGCTCAAACTGATATGTCATATTGCGAGCACAACATAGTAAGGATCTGTCCTTGAAACGGAGAACAAGGGCACGAAGCAAATATTCCCCCCACGGATTACCCTGAAGAATTGTACTAGAAAGTTCTCTAATGAATAATAGGTGGGAGGACCTTTATCGTATCCAAGAAGCTACCCCGAAGAGTGGTTCAAATGAAGGAAAAGGAGAAATAATGTGCAGTCTATGCTAATTGTTGGGATCATTGTTTTCACTGGGTTTGTCTTTGGAGAACTAGTTGCGAAAATCAAACTCCCTAAGGTGACAGGATACATTCTAGCTGGCATATTGCTGAACCCTGGTTTGTTTGGCTTTATACCACGGGATTTTGTAGATCACACTGGCATTGCCACCAATATCTGCCTTGCCTTTATCACCTTTTCGGTAGGTGGTACTCTCTTATTATCTCGCCTGAAAAAACTGGGAAAAGGAATTCTGTGTATAACCATATGTGAGGCTGAATTTTCCTTTCTGATAATCGTCATAGGCTTTCTGGCAATAACGCCTTTTCTTGTTCATCGCGTTGGTGCTACCTGGTTTACTACCTTCATTCCTTTGAGTCTGCTTATCGGTTCTCTTGGATCTCCCACTGATCCGGCTGCTACACTAGCAGTTGCACACGAATATGGAGCCAAAGGTGAGGTTTCTTCCACCATAATGGGTGTTGCTGCGCTCGATGATGCGACCGGTATTATAAATTATAGTCTAGCTATCGCTGTAGCCAGTGTACTTATTCTTCGTCAAGGTTTCGATGTGTATTCCTCTTTATTAAACCCGCTCATCGTCATTGTGGGAGCGGTAATGTTAGGAATAGCCTTTGGATTCATTTTTAACTTCATTACTAGGTTTGTGGACAGGGAGACGGAGGGAGTTTTTATCGTTTTAATATTGGCCCTATTGACACTCTGTTTTGGTATGGCAATGCTCTTGGGCCTGGACGAACTCCTGGCAACAATGAGCATGGGGGTTCTCGTCGTTAATTGCAACCCTAAAAGAGATAAAATATTTAAAATTTTGGAGCGCTATACCGAGCAACTAATCTTCGTGTTATTCTTTACTTTAAGTGGAATGCACCTCGACTTCTCTGTATTATCAAGTTACTATATTCTTGTGTTACTATTTTTCCTTCTTAGAACTCTGGGGAAAGTTACCGGAACCATGCTCGGTGCCTCTATTTCAAAATCGTCTCCAATGGTTAGGAAATATGCCGCAGGTGGTTTGATCCCTCAAGGTGGTATCGTCGTTGGATTAGCTCTCATGCTTAAGCAGAATCATGCCTTTGACAGTATTTCTGATATTATTATCAGCGTTATCGTTGGAGCCACTATTGTGCACGAAGTAGTTGGACCTATTTTTCTAAAGAAAGCACTTAAGAAAGCAGGGGAAATAGAAAATTAATGTCTTGTTGCACCAGAGACGTCCAAAGAAAAGGACGTTGCAGGATGTCTTTATATCGTTCAACTCCAGGGAGGTCTAAATATGATGGATATCACTCGATACAATAGTGAGGCATGGGACCGGGAAGTAGAATCAGGAAATGTCTGGACAAAACCGGTATCGTCTGAGCTGATTAGGAAAGCAAGAGCTGGGCAATGGGAAATCTTTCTTACTCCGGCTAAACCGGTACCACATGATTGGTTCCCTAAATTAGAAGGGCTACGAGTACTCTGTCTTGCTTCTGGGGGTGGACAACAGGGTCCGATTCTTGCTGCTGCGGGCGCCAGGGTAACGGTCTTTGACAATTCAAAAAAGCAGTTAGAACAGGATATACATGTGGCAGACCGTGACCATCTTGATATTCGAATAGTAAGAGGCAACATGACTAATCTAGCCATTTTTTCAGATAGTAGTTTCGATTTGATTGTGCATCCTGTATCAAATACTTTCGTTGCAGACGTCTTGCCAGTTTGGAAAGAGGCTTACCGGGTTCTCAGCCCTGAGGGCACCCTCATATCCGGCTTTGATAATCCGCTGGTTCATATCTTTGATTATGAGCAGTACCAAAAAGGAATCCTCAAAGTGGCGTATTCAATTCCTTACTCGGACATTGAGAGCTTGCCAAAGGATCAACTAAAGAGACAACTTGAAGCCAGAGAACCGCTTGAATTCGGCCACACTCTTGAGGATCAAATCAAAGGGCAAATTGATGCCGGATTCATCATAAACGGATTCTATGAAGATAATAGTGCGGGCAAAGAACTGCTTGACCGGTATATAAATACATTCATGGCGAGCAAAGCAGAAAAGGTTAATGTCAGCAAGTGAATATCGGTATGACTTCGTCTAAGTAAACATCTGAGCACCGTTCTCTTCGGTCTTTTGGCTTTGGGTACATGAGCGTGCCAAAACCAGAATCTTTACCACGCCACACCCTCCAAAAACCAGATTAACAAGTGCGGAGATTTGGCCTATGGGAAGGGGAAGGAACAGAAGCCTCGTCCTCTAAGAAACAAACCCCTCCAGTGGCGACAAAAAGTTACCTTTTCAATGGCACAACAACTGTGCCTTCGGTTACCTGATCCAACGGCTTGACATGACGCCGCCGCTTCTGAACAGGCGGCAACCCATCACTTTCTCCAGGTGGAGGGAAGCAGAAGGACCAGCACCGTATAAATCTCCAGGCGGCCCAGAAGCATGTTGAGACTGAGGATTACCTTTGCTACCGGGGGAAGGAAGGCGTAGTTCTGGGAGGCCCCTACGAGCCCAAGTCCCGGTCCAACATTTCCAATGGTGGCCGCTGTAGCCGCCACCGAACTTACCATATCAACCCCGAGTTTCATAAGAATGAGGGAGGAGATGAGAAAAAGGAGAATATAGAGGATGAAAAAACCTGTGATACCAGCAATTACTCTTTCTTCCACGGGTCTACCTCCCAGTCTCACTGGAATAACCGCCCTGGGACGTGCAAGACGCAACAGCTCCTGGTAAGCCTTTTTTAGGAGGATGAGTATTCTTATGTTCTTCATAGCCCCTGCCGTGGACCCGGCACAGCCCCCTATGAACATGAGGAGGAGAAGAATCCCCCGGGACAGGGGTGGCCAGAGGTCAAAATTCTGGGTAGTAAATCCGGTAGTAGTATTTATGGAAACCACTTGAAACGCAGCGTATCTAAAAGAGGACCATATAGATTTGTAGGTCCCACCCCACAGATTAAAAGTTATCAGGATGATAGCAGCAATCACCACAAAGCTATAGAATCTGAATTCACTGTCTTTAAACAATGCCTTTGGCTTTCCTTTTAGCAAATAATAGTACAGAGCAAAGTTGCCTCCCGCTAAAAACATGAAGCAGGTGATAATGGTTTCCACCCTAGCACGGTCAAAAAAACCGATATTTGAAGTGTGAGAGGAGAATCCTCCTGTAGACATGGTGCTGAACATGTGGATGAAAGAGTCAAAGAGGGGAAGACCAGCTAGTTTTAGGAGAATAACCTCGCTGAAGGAAAAAATAAGGTAGATTCCCCACATGATTTTTGCAGTTTGGGCAATGCGTGGGCTTAGTCTCTCTGGCGCAGGTCCGGGGGATTCGGCTGCCAGAAGTTGCCTGCTTCCCACGGCGAGCTTGGGAAGGATAGCCATGCCCAGGACGATGATACCCATGCCTCCCAGCCATTGAGTGAAATTCCTCCAGAAAAGGATGCCGTGAGGCTGAGCTTCAATGTTGGTCAGAACGGTCGCTCCGGTAGTGGTGAACCCGGACATGGTCTCGAAGTAAGCATCGATGAAGCTGGGGAAGGTTCCTGCCAGGAGAAAGGGGATAGTTCCAAAGAACGCCACGACTACCCATCCTAAGCTCACGATGGCAAAGGCTTCTCTATGACCTATCTCCTCGTCTTTGGCTCCCGAGCACGACCTTTGCATCAAATATCCACCGAGGAGCGTTACGGCAGCCGAGATAGCCAGTGGAAGAAAATCCGACTCCCTGTAGGCTAGAGACATTACACAGGGTATACCCATCAAAGCGCCCACAAACTTGGTCAGTCTACCTACTGAATAGAAAACCGCCTTAAGGTTCATATTTAGAGACTAATCTAGCCGAAGAGCCTTTCTATTTTTCTAACTGCCGGGGGTAACATGAAAACGATTACCCGGTCATTGGGGGCGATGATGGTGTCTCCCCGAGGAATGGTGATCTTACCGTCCCGAACAACGGCTCCTATCAGAGCTTCTTGAGGGAAGGCGGTATCTCGAAGGGCTTTCCCGGCAACTGCTGAGCTCTCCTTGACTAGCACTTCCAGGATTTCTCCCTTACCTTCTTCCAAAAGGGAGAAAGACGGAACTCCTCCTCCTCGAGTGTAGCGCATTATTTCACCGGCAGCCGCCAGTGGAGGGTTGACAGTCACGTCGATCCCAACTCTCTCTACTATTGGAGTGTAATCCATTTTTCTTGAGAGAATGATGACTTTCTTACAGCCCAGATTCTTAGCGCAGAGGGAAGCTAGTATATTGACCTCATCATCGTGGGTTAGGGCGACGAAATAGTCAGCGTCCTCAATCCCCGCTTCCTTGAGAACTTCTCCGTTAGTACCATCACCTTTAAGAACCAGAACGTTCGATAATTCCTGTGCCAAGTCCAGGGATCTTTGCGGGGAATTTTCCACAAGACGGAGAGAAATCCCTCGACCGGAAAGCTGTTTCAAAAGATAATACCCTATTCTTCCTCCTCCCAGAAGAATTACTTTCTTAGTCTTCGGCTCCGAGGGTCCCACCAATTCTTCCAGTTCCTTGAGAGCTTCTTTTATTCCTAAACCAATGACGTAGTCCCCTGAGCGAATCAAGGTGTCTCCCCGTGGAATGGTGATTTTTCCTGCTCTTGAGTGAGCAACCAGAATCCATGAGGATAGTCTCTCCAGTTCACTTAATTTTTTTCCTTCCAGGCCCGCTCCCTTCTTAACCTCCAATTTCAACATCTGAACTCTTCCCTCGACAAAGACTTCTGAGAGAGAAGCGAAAGGTACCTCGATCAACTGAGTGATTTTATCAGCTACTACTTTTTCAGGATATACAGTGTATAATCCGGTCTCTTTCAACAGGAGAGGGTTGTCTAGCTGTTGAGGACCACTAATTCGCGCAACTACTCTAGGAACCCGGTACGTTTTTGCCAAAAGAGAAGCTACGATATTGACCCCATCATTGTTGGTAACAGCAGCCAAGAAATCTGACCCCTCAGCTCCGCCTTCCTCCAGGACTCTATGGCTGCATCCGTCACCCAAAATGGCCAGGACATCCAGGGAATTTCTCACCTGCTCAAGAGTCTCTTCCTGAGTATCAATGACTACAACACTGTGACCCTGGTTCGACAGACTCTGAGCAATACGAAAGCCTGTTTCTCCTGCTCCTACAACAATTGCCTTCATTTATGAATTTCTTTCCTCCTTCAAATCTGGCCCGCTCTATTCTGTTTGGATCAAACTGGTAAATATTGTTTAATATGACTAATCTCTTTTGGCAGTCAATTCTTACACTCTGCCATAAACTCTCTTTCAGGAAACGTCTGAAAAATCTGGAAGAGTGCTGAGGCATGCTCAGAAGCCTCGGTGGCCCTTCTTCCTTGCATGGGTGGGACCAGGGTCAGGAACCCATTGCTCCCGCTAGCGTGGTGAAGATGATAACAGCTTTTCCAATCGGAGTCAAGTTAGCCCATTAATGTAACCGAAGGGTAACTGGTTCTGCCAGATGAAATGTAACCGAAAAACAGGACAGACTAGTCCCCAGTCAGATAACAGTTGACCGGGGAGAAGGAGAAAATGGAATGGATGCTAAAAGTCTTATGCAATACCGTTTGAATAATCTCTGGATCTCTACCATACTCCTACAAAACCAGATTGGCAAGTACTGGGATTTGACCTAAGGTTGGTATTTGTTTGAAGTTGTTAAATTACGCTCTAACTGCATGACCCATTTTCCTTCCTCCAAAGAAACTTCCAAAGGGATAGGGATACTGATGGTAAAGGTAGTTCCTTTTCCCTTAATGCTATCTACCTTTATCTTCCCTTTATGGCGTTTGATGATCCCATAGCAGACCGAAAGACCAAGACCGGAAGCCTTCGGGTCTTTAGTGGTAAAGAAGGGATCGAAGATTCTATCCTTTATTCTCTTGGGGATACCCTTACCAGTGTCAGTAAAGTAAAGTAAGACCTCCTTTCCCTTGGCCTCGGTGCGGATGGTAATTTCTCCCCCTTCCCTCATAGCATCTAAGGCGTTGAAGATCAGGTTAGTTAAAACCTCCATTAGCTCAGATCTACTGCCTAAAAGAAGCGGTAGCTTTCCTAATTTTTCTTTTATCTTAATGGTAGTTCCCCTGGCTTCGGCTTCACCCTTCCAGTGAGGAGAAGTAGAGGCCATAGCAGACCTTACGATTTCATTTAAGTCAATCCTGCTAAAATCCTGGATCGAGACTTGTCTCTGGGTGAAATGCTGCAGTCTTCTTACTATTTCTGCTCCCTCATAGGCGGTCCAGACAATAATCCTCAGGCGCTCTTTGATTCCCTCTGCCCTATATCTTTTTAGTTTTTTCTCTAAAAGCTCAGCATTTAAGAGAATAATGGCCAAAAAGTTATTAAAATGATGACCCACTTCTGCCACCATCTCTCCTAAAGCTCTGAGCTTTTCTGATTGGAGAAGATTCTCCTCTGCCTCCTTGAGTTGGGTCATGTCCCGGAACACCAAAACGCTACCGGTAACGTTTCCTTTCTCATCTTTAATGGGGGCAGGGCCGTCAAGTAGTATAGGTATTTCTGTTTCGCCCTTAGCGATGAGTAGGGTGTGATTTTCCAGGTCGACAACAACGCTCTCCTGCAGGGCCTTCACTGCCGGCTTCTCGATAGGGGTACCTGTTTTCTCATTTATGATATTGAATACCTCTGTCACATCCTTACCCAAAGCATCTTCCTGCTTCCATCCCGTCAGTGCTTCGGCAACGGGATTCATAAAGGTTACCAATCCCTTCATGTCGGTGGTAATCACAGCATCACGTATACTTTTGAGTGTTGTGGTAAGCGACTCCTCGCTCTTTCTTAACTTGCTTTCCGTCTGGCTCCTACAAAGAGCTATCTCGATAGTGCTGCGCAGTTCTCTTTCTTCGAATGGCTTGAGTATATAACCAAAGGCCTCTGTCATCTTTGCTCGCTGGAGCGTTTTTTCATCTGCATAAGCAGTAAGATAAACCACCGGAATATTGAAATGATCATGGATATGTTGAGCTGTCTGCACCCCGTCCATCTTTCCTCTCAACACAATGTCCATCAGCACTAAATCGGGATGAGTGTCTACTGTTCTTTCAACGGCTTCCTCTCCGGACGATGCGACAGCGGGAACAGCATATCCCAAACGTTTTAAGCTGGTTGCTATATCCCTGGCTACAATGTTTTCGTCTTCAACAACCAGGATCTTTGCAGGTTCCATTGTCTTAACCTCCCCGCTTATCTTTTGGCTCAATGAAGGCAATTTTGAATTTGGTTCCACCAGTTCTATCAAGCCCTATGGTACCCTGAAGCTGATCTACTAATGTGCATGCTAATTGTAGGCCTAATGATTCTGTGTTTCGGAAATCCAAACCTTTTGGGAAACCGACACCGCTATCGCTGGCAATCAGGGTAAACTTACCCTCTTTTTGCGAGTGAAGGTCAATGCGGATTTCGCCTTGCCCGCCTTCTGGAAAAGCGTATTTTAAGGAATTTGAAACAAGTTCATTGATAATCAAACCACAAGGAATGGCCGTATCGATGCCCAAGAAAACGTCATCAATATTTGTCTTCAGGGTGATGAGGTCATAGTCGGCCTTATAGGAGCGGAACAAATCAGCTATCAGGCTTCGGACGTATTCAGCAAAGTCAACCCTGGCCAAGCCTTTGGATTGATACAATTTCTTGTGGATGAGCACCATTGACTTGATCCGGTCCTGACTTTCCTTGAACACATGGAGGACCTGCTTATCTTTGATATATCGGGACTGAAGGTTAAGCAGACTGGAGATAATCTGCAAATTGTTTTTGACTCGATGGTGAATTTCCCTCAGAAGCACTTCTTTTTCCTTAAGAGACGCTTTGATTTGATCCTCCGTCTGCAAGCGCTGCAGTGTTACTGAAGCTTGCCTAACGAACGTCTCAATGAGTTTGGGGTTTTTCGGCTCTGTTCCTTTGCGCATGAGAATCGCGGCACTGCCACATAGTTCCCCCTTCCAGATGAGACTTATCGCATATGCGTCACCCATGCCAAAAAGCTTTTCAAGCACATTGCACACAGACTCAGGAATTTGATTGACAGCAAGCTCATATAACCCTCGCGGTACTTTCGTCAACTCCCCTTCTGACAGACCTTTTCTTGCCTGATCATTTATCGGGAAGGTCATCCCTACCGGCTCTCTCCTCAGTATCTTGAGGACCCTGGTGGTTGATTTTCCCACTCCCAGGACGGCACGAACACGAAAGAGATCAGTCGTCTTATTGAATGAATTGATTATGACAATGCTCTGGGGGAAAAGCTTCCTGATTTGCTCTCCCACGTAGCAGTATATATCCTTGTTGGAGGTGAATTCGACCAACTCCATGGCAGTTTTTGAGAGAAATGCCAGGTCACTGAAGTACTGTCTTTCTTTCTCCTCCATCTTCTTTCGCTCAGTGATGTCTTCATGCATTACCACAACATTTGTTAGCGTATTGGTTGTATCAAATATCGGAAATAACCTGCTTTTTGTAACGGTCTTTCTATTTTCGTAAGGTGAAATAAACTCTATCTCGGGTGTTTCAACTATTTTCCCGCTCAAAGCTTCCTTAATGTACTTGACTACGCCCTGTCGCACATTCGCCGGTTCTGTTAGGGCATTCATTCCCAGAACCATCTCTTTTTTGGGAACATTGTAGGCCTTCAGGAATGCTTTGTTCACCATCACAACAATCCCCGCTGAGTCTATCACGAAAGTTGGAAGCGGTGATTGCTCGATAAGGCTCTCCAAAAACTGGCTTTTAGCCTTGATTTCTTCCTCCGCTTTCTTGCGCTTGCTGATGTCCCTGAGTATATTCATAGTGCCCACTATTTTACCGTTTCTTTTGATGACTCTAGTACTCGCTTCTATGGAAACCATCTTGCCGTTTTTATTCTTAACTTCCAACTCCAATATGCTTATGACTTCTTTACCCTCTATTGAATTTCGGAAAAGCTTGACTATTCTCGGTATATTCTTCGGCCTTAAGACTCCCAGTTTGACGAAGTTCTTCCCTACTACCTCATCCCGCTTGTAACCGAAGATATCCTCGACTCTCTCGTTAATATCGATTATCTTGCCATACTTGTTCACGTAGAGAATCACATCGTTGGCGTCTTCGAAAAGCATCCTGTATTTCTCTTCGGATTGCCGGACTTCCTCTTCCGCCTTCTTCCTCTCGGTGATGTGGTTTATGACAGCTTGTATCCCAACTATTCTTCCTTTTCTCTTGATAACAGCGGACTCATAATCTACATAAATTGTATCTCCTGGCTTGGTTAGTGCCCGAACCTGGTAATTTTTACGAGCCTGCTGCCCAGATAGCTTTTTTTTGAAGTTCTCCATGACCATGACTGAGTCTTCAGGGTGAACCAGCTTGCGCAAGTGAAGCTTTTCCACTTCTCCCACAGTGTATCCCATCATTTCACAGAATTTTTGATTAACAAAACTCAAATAGCCCGTCGGTTCAATGATTATCACCCCACAATTGGCATTGTCTACCAACTCTCTATATTTCTGCTCCGATTCCTTCAGTGCTTTGTTGGCCTTCTCCAGGTCCAGCACCTTCTTCTCAAGTTGGTGAAGATTCTTCTCGTTGTCATGCGCCATGAGGACCTTCATCTTTTTTGGCTCCGTCTGTTTTTAGCTTGGTGTTCTCTCCCTAGCTTAAAGACTTCCCCTAACCACTGCCAGTTCATCGTCCTCTAGCTCCTTCTCAATAACCTCAAACCCTTCGTCTGGTCCAAGACGAGGCTAGCATACAAGGCTTCCTCTGTCAATCTTTTCGGGGTTTGGTCTCAATGCAAAGTAATTATGTCACCCTTTTTGCAAAATAGAAATGTCATACCCCTACGGCTAAAGATTCCTTCTCTCCATTTTCACTTCCCCTTAGCACATAGCAGCACTTCAGTCACACCAATACCGCTATGATGATATTTTTGCCCTGAACTAGTACCAAAAAAAGAAAAAACCCATTCTCTCTCTTGGAAAGAATGGGCTCATCGATTGATAACCTTGGTACGATGTTTGCTTTTGATTGGAGGTTTTGATTTTTCCCTCCTTGTCGTTTGGGATAATCTCTCTTTTCGCCTACCTCCCCATATGGGTGACCTCACTTATGTTATACGCACGCAGTATAGCATTTTCATAGCTTTGGTCAAATCGAATAAGGCACATAACTAGTGCCCCTGTTTGTTCATCTATAAACTTTCTCATGTTCCTTTGTTTCCTGACCATAAAGTCAGTAATGATGATGGTTTAAGCATGATGTTTGAGTAAGGATCGAAAAAGAAGGGGATCCGAAGGGTCTCTATTCCCAGCATCAATAGTCCAACTTGTTCTGCTTGACTTTCGAAAGAAACTTGATAGTCTATGAGACAGAAATAAGTAATAGGAGGATATGCTATGTTAAAGAACAGAAAATGGATTGCGGGGGTTTCTCTGGTATTTGTATTGTTGCTCAGTGGGGGTTTTTTCTTAGAAATAGCCAATGCTGCCGAGAAGAAAATCCGTATAGCCGTTATGCCGCTGGATATGCGTCAGGTAAAGCACTGGTGGACCGGGAACTGGGATGTGGGGGACGGCATCGCCGAGACTATTACTACAGAGCTAGTGAATACCGGTGAATTCACCGTTGTCGAACGGACCCAGCTGCAGAAGGTGCTTGACGAGCAACAACTTGGAAAGGAAGGAGTTCTTGATCCGACAACAGCAGCCAGGGTAGGTAAGATTCTGGGGGTCCAGCTCATGCTCCTAGGGACCGTGACCGAATTTAGTCTCGATACCCAGAAAGTCAATGTTCCTATTCTTGGAAAGGTTGACTTCACTATTGCCAGGTGTGTGATTAATGCCAAAATGGTCAGTATGGAAACTGCTGAGATCATGGCTGCCATGAAGGGAGAAGGACAGTTTGATCGAAAGGGATTCGCTCTGGGAGGTGTTTTTGGTGATCTGCAGGGTCTGTCATTCAGCAGCAGAGAGTTCCGTGACCACATTCTTGGTCAAGCTACGGAAGTAGCTGCAAAGCAGATTGTGGAGCAGACTGTAGAAAAAACGGCAGACCTAGAGCCCATGTTGATACCAGAGCCTGCTAAGCTCAGCGGGATCGTAGCCGATGTGAGTAACGGAGAAATAACCATTAACGTGGGAAGTAAAGCTGGAGTAGAAGTAGGTGATATCTTTGAGGTCTACCGAAAAACTAAAGAAATAAAGGATCCGAACACCGGCAAAGTGATTATGGTCAAGAAGGAGAAAATAGCAGAAATCGAAATTACCGAGGTGGTAGAATCAGCATCGGTAGCTAGAGTGGTTCTCGTTGGCCAGGATAAGGAGATAGAAGTTCTTGATGAGGTAGTTAAACAGGAAGGCAACTAGTATTTTGGTAATTGGTAGACTACTACTGACCAGTTAGTTAAAGCATCTCTGGAGAGATGTTTTGTATTGGCTCTATTATTTGAACGCCAATAGCCTGTTTCATTTTCCTTTTTCTCTCAAACTTTCATCCTTTGAAGAAACCGATTCTCTGGGTTTACTCATGAACAGCTCCTCACTTAGAATCCATACCCTGGGAGAATCTTTCTTGACTCCCCTATCGTGGTAGATTTTGAAGACTGGTCCAGCATCTGTGCGGACAACGAAGTAGTTTCGATGATGCCTCAATCGCCAGTCTCTCTTATTTGGAGTGGATTTTGCATATCCCGAATCCGGCCATGAATGAATTATTTTATTGATGACATATCTTTGGCCACGCCAGACAAAGGCTGAAGGATAAAAGGACTGATTGAGTGTTTCAACCTTAATACGCTCACCATAGAATCTTGACTCTTGAGCAAGCTGAAAAGGATGTTCCTTTTGGATGTTCACTTTTTTCTGCATTGCTTCCTTACCCAGAAGACTACGAAAATCTCTGCTGTCGGTCTTCATTTCTTTCTTAATGACTGTTTTCATCTTAGCTCAAAAGATGTCCTTGTCAATGAAAGGGTCTAAGATTTCAATCGCTAGTTGACGAGCAAGTCCCCTCTGCTAGACTAGCTCTTGTATCAGACTCCTATAAACCAGATTGACAAATGCTGAGATTTGGCCTGGGTTGTCTCTGTGACACTTGGGCATTAGGAGTAAGAGATAATATGATACAGGCGGCGGATGACTAAAAAAGAAATCACTAATCTCCGCAACATAAAATGGAGAACAAGAAGGGATTTACGTATTACCACTGAGAAAGGTGCTCTCGACTTCATTGACGATGTCGGGTTTTGTTTTGCTTTTGCAGGTAGTGGAATAATTGCTGGTAGGCGCCAATTCCTGGCTGAAACTGCAGAAGATACTTTTGGCAATAATCTACTGCCCAGTCTGTGGGAGGCTGTCTGTGGTGTACCTGGAGGAATTCCTGCCATCCATCCCCATCACGATCCTTACATTGGACCGGTATGGGGCTACAAGGATGCTCTTCCTTTAAAAAGAAAGGTCTTCTACGGAAAAGTGCTCAGACAGAAGCCAACATTTATTTCTTCAAAGGTCCTTCCTTATTTCTATGCTATCTTTGGTTCCCCCACTCCGGAGGAAGACTACCTTAAAGAGTATCAAAGAGGGGCTCTTAGCCAAGAAGCCAAGGATATCTTTGAGTGTCTTTTAAGATCTGGCTGCCTGCCCAATACACTCCTAAGAGGGGAACTGGGGATGCTAGATAAGGCTCGCAAATATCGCTTCCAGAAAGCAATGACCGAACTTCAAAGCACTCTGAGAATTGTTAAGGTTGGTATCTCTGATGACGGTACTATCTGGGACCTCTTCTCCCGGTGGATGCCAGAAGTAATCGAGGCAGCTTCAAGGATCAAAAGGAAAGAGGCCATGAAAAATATTGCTCTGACATATATCTCTGACCTAGTTATTAGCACCACAAAGATGATGAATAGGCTGTTTGGATGGGACCTGGAAGAAGTAAAACAAGTTCTTGAACTGCTAGCCCAGGATGGCCAAGTTCAACTGGGAGTAAAGATTGAAGGTTTGCACGGAAATTGGATAACGAAGGCAGTCTAGTTGTGGTTCATTTGTAGGAAGACACTCGATCCTTTGCCCTGGGTTCTAATTAGACTGACCTTCCAAGTTGGGTGAAAAGGGATTCGTATGAAACCATTACGCTTAATTTTGATCTTGGTGATTACGGGGACGATTTTCGGAACCTGGCAAGAACCTAGTCTATCTCACTACCAAGATGGGGAACCACTGAGTATTCGGGCTCAGGGAATGGGAGGTATTCTTCCCTTACCGGTGCAAGACCCCTCTGTTGTACTCTTTAATCCAGCAGGACTAGGATGGCTAGAAGGTGTAGGCTTGTCCTTCCCAGCATATGACTCACACGAGTTGCCTTCTTCGAATCTCAGCACCGCACTAAACATAGGGCCCCTAGGAATTAGGTGGTTGAGAAATGAAATTTCAACTACCTGTAAGGTTGGCTACGGATTCAGACCTGTGCCCTGGTTCAGCTGGGGTTTGAGCCTTAATCTCGATGGCAGGAACGAACCCCTGGATTTTGGTGTAATTGTCTCTCCTCGTGCTTGGCTTGACATCGGGATGAGCCAGAGTAGTTCCCTTTATGATGATGAAGAACCGCAAGGGAAGCAGATTGTTTCTTTGAGCAGTAGATGGCGAGAAGGTGGGAGTGTTTTTGTCCTCGCCGGGATCCTACAGGAAAAGGGATCTGAGCTGCGAATGGGTCTGGAACACCAGATTTCAAATCGCTCAGCCTTGAGAGCTGGCTATAAGGTTGATCATTTCACTCTAGGAGCCACCCTAGAGCTATTCTCCGGGTTTGATCTTGACTATGCAGTAGAGCTGGAGGGAAATGGTGGGACCACTCACTACTTAGGATTGACCTTTGGTAGACCTAGACACGTCTTTTACAGAAATGACCTTCACAGGGTTGCAGAAAAATCGGAGTTTGGCGAGGATCGGTTTGCCTTGGTTGATGGCCATAACCTGCATTATGTAGAATCCGGAAAAGGCAGACCCCTTGTGCTGATCACGCCATTCTCAGCAACATATCGAATCTGGAAGCCTCTAATATCCTCCCTCTCTCTAGATCATCGGGTCCTAGCTATTGAACTTCTGGGCAGCGGTGACTCCGATAAGCCTTCCTTTGGATTCGATTACACTCCTGGGCAACACGCTAGTCTTATCAAGGAGCTCATGAAAAAGCTAGGGATTGAAGAAACTGATCTCATAGGCCTTTGCTATGGAGGGACCATTGCCTTAGAGTTTGCCAAAAACTATCCGGAGCTCATCAAAAAAGTTGTTGTGATCGAAACTTCTCTCGACCCTCAGAATATGGTGAAAGAGCAACGGCTTCTCTACACTCTCCGCTCAAAGCCGGTGGTGGGGGACCTGTTCACGGGTGTGGCGCGCTCAGGTGTGTTGGATGGACCTTTAACTAGATTGGTTATGGGTGAGAACTATGATAAAATGAGCAATGAAGAGAGGGAAATGGTTAGGGAAATCGTTCACTGGAGCACCGTGAATACTACACGAGTCTTCTGGCAGAAACTGGCGAGTATAGACCCGAGAAAGCTCAGGGTGAAATACGACGAAGCTCCGATAGAATCCCCAATTCTATTTCTGATAGGCGAAGACTCTCAGTTTGAAAGGGATCTCCTAATAACTCTAGAAGTTCTTGAAAACAACACGAGGAATCTTGAAGTTGTTAGGATCAATGAGGCTAATCATCTTCTTCACCTTCAGTATCCTGAGGTGTGTTCTCGTTTGATTCTGCAATTTTTAGGTGATCCTTTATCCCCATAATCAGGCTGGCTGGACATATAGATACCAACGCCTGTAAAGGCGTGGGTATCTATATGGGGAGACCAATAGTTTCTTAGAATTTGTCACTGAAAGACGGAGAAGTATTGCTCGAAAAATCGTTCCTTGTCCACTTTCAGTGCAATTTCGTGCATTGCATTCGAATCACTCGGTTTCCAGTAGGTGAACCCCTTCAGTTTATCACTCATGAGTTCTATTCCTACATTTCCCTTCTGGAAAAGGCAGACTTGATCATCAAAAATGGTTGCTGCTGCTAGTGGATCATGAAAGGTAATCCTTTTTGCCTGGTCAAACCAGATCTCAGCGAAGTCAACTAGAGGTTGAAGTAGGCCAGATCGAAACTTCTCTCTGATCTGCTTAGCATCCATACTAACCTGGCAGGTTACATCCAAACCAACAGATCGGTGGACATGAACAGTTGTCCCATATACGATGGCCGTTGCATGAGGATCACCAATAGCGTTCCACTCAACAGGACCAACTCCGGGCAAGCAACTGGTAAATACTCCGCACATCATTACGAGACCCTTCAAGAGAGAAGGAATCTCTGGATCTATTCTAAAGAGAAGTCCTATGTTAGTCAGTGGGCCAATTGTCAAAAGAATAATCTCCTTCGGATGTCTATGAATGGTTTGCCTCAAAAATTCTATTGCTTCCCCTCGTGGAAATCTCTTCTTATGACTCCATTTCCTTAGGACTACCGCCTGGGGTGTGAGATTCTGTTTCTGAGGAACGAGAATTGGTTCTTCAGATCCGGGCAAGATTGGGATGTTTTTTCCCGCAGCTTTACAAAGAATGCTTGCCAACATTGCTCGTTTGTCTGCTTGGCCAGTGACGGTGGTAATACCAAGTAATTCGCATTCAGGCTGGGCAAGTAGATAGGCTAAACAAAGAGCATCATCGATATCGGACCCAATGTCCGTATCTAGCAGGATTTTTGTTGCCATTGTAACCTCCTGATAATGGTGATTACGACCTATCAGAGTTTTGCGGAGTCAAGGTGCTCGGCTTTGTCGTTCAAGAGACTCCTTTGAGTTCGGTCTGCGAGACAGGGTAACAATTCTGACCCATTTTGTCCAGTTTTAGGAGTTCACTCCACTTTGACTATTTGATACTTTCTTGATCCCATTCCAATTTCTTCAGCATATTTTAGGATGTAAGGACCTCTTAGTTTTTTTCCTGATTCTTTCACCATCAGCAATAATTATTGGGATTCTTGTGAAACCGTGTTCTTTTGCCAGCTTTATATGTGTCTCTTTTGTTGTTCGCTCACCCCCATATAGTATGTTTGTTTCGATGAAATATGCTTTCTTATTTTGATTTTCGATATAGTCAATTATTCCATTGTAGTATTCAGGCTTAACAAACGTTGTATTCCCCCTCTCTCCGAAGTGTACTTTTAATGGAATTCCTTGGCTTAATTCGATATTTTCTCTCTTTAGGAGTGTATCAACCAATCCCCTTGCATAATTACTTATTTCATTGGGCTTCAAAGATGAGTCTGCTTTCTTAGAATATACCTTTGACATTATATTCCTACTTGTGCTTATTTTCTCAAATTAACTCTCAAGGCTAGTATCGGGGTCGACCGATTACTCAGCCTTGTATGTTGGCAAGAATTCTTTACTTTCTGGCAGTTCCATCCCAGAAGATCTGATAAATCGTATCCAGGTTTTGTTGTACCAGCGCTTCAGGGTAATTGAGAAAACGCCGAATAGTCAGTTACCTGCTCCCGAGGCTATCATTTCGCTCAGTCTAACTTAACAAGCGAGACTATTCTGGAAATGGAACCTCGATTCTTTTTCCATCCTTCATAGCTGACTCATGTGCACATATACCGGTCATTGTCCAGTTAGCTGCTGTATCTGCGTCAACATAAGACTGCCTCTCTTCCAGTATAGCGCGTATGAACTCGTGTGTCAGATGAGGGTGGGAGCCGCCGTGACCTGCGCCCTGGACGAATGAGGTATGTTCATGCTCTCCATCATATATTCCTCTCATCGTATAGGATGCAATTTCCTTCGGCAAAAGGTGTCCGTAATCGGGAACTTCTATTCTTTTTGCGTCCTCATACCCTGAATAGACGACAGGACCTTCACCTACAACCTGCTCCCATTCAAAGGAAAGCTTTGTGCCATAGATATCAAAGCTTTCTCTGTACTGTCTAATGGTATCAAATAGTGATCTGGTTACCTCACATGTAAGATCTGAGTTGCGCAACTTCAATAGGGCAGTTTCAACTGCAAAAGGTGAGTTGTACTTATCAATATGCTCTTCTCTAATTCTTCCTGATCCTTGACAAACCACAGATTCAGCTTCTGTTTTAGCAAGTGCGAGTAGTGGGCTCACGGCGTGTGTTGCATAGTGCATCGGGGGAAGACCATACCAGTAATCCGGCCAGCCAGGTAAACTCATATTCTGTTGGTGAGAACCTCTTAAAAACTGTATCTTACCTAACTTTCCAGATTCAACGAGTTCTTTTGAATAGAGAAATTCTCTTGTATATACAGCTGTCTCCATCATCATGTAGACTTTATCTGACTTTCTTCTTGCCTTCGCTATCTCAAGGCACTCTTTTTTTGTGTTAGCCATGGGAACGGTGCAAGCAGTATGCTTTCCCGCATTGAGTGAGGCAAGTGTCATGGGAGCATGAGCAGCTATTGGAGTAACAATATGAATTGCATCTAACTCTTCTATTTTTAATAGATCCTCAAATCTGGTAAAACGTCTCTCTACACCAAATTGCTCACCCACTTCATTTAGATGATCTTTGCCCCTCTGGCAGATTGCATAACACTCCGCATTGGGGTGTTTCTTATAGAGCGGGACAAACTCCGCACCAAAACCAAGTCCCACTACTGCAACCTTCACTTTTTTCTCCATTTTATTTTACCCCTCCACTGATAGTATTATAACTCTGACCTGCCCCATTACTTGTATCACTTTCTGAGTCGGAGTCAAGTGGATAGTGGTCTTAGGACCAGATACTCGGCAGTTCAAGGCACTATGCGGCTGCGCACTCCAAAACCCAGATTGATAAGGGCTGAGATTTGGTCTCAGTTTTCTTGGCAGGATGCTTAAAAGGGGCCCTTCCCTCATTAAGGATGTCCGTTATGAGAGAAGGGCATGTTGATGGCAAAGAACCTAAATCCCTTATTTCTTGTCAGCCTTTCCACCCAGAATGGCCCTGGCGGGAATCACTAGTCCAATAACAAGAAGCACCAGGCCAATTAGCATTAATACCGTATTCATTGAAGATGACAGGGTAATGTAATAAGCCACATTGCTACCCCAGACTATGATACCCGACACCAGAAAAGCAAACCAGCTCCACTTCTCACCCTTGCGGTAGCTAGTCAATGCCAGCATGATACCAAGGATGGACACTGCTAAAACCATTGCCACCGTAAGTCTGTTGTTCATTATCCACAGGTCCGCCGCCTTGGTCTTGCCTTTTTCTCAATCTCTTGATTCAACCATTGGTTTCTTCTTTGGAACTGTTCTCTCACCTCCTCATGTGTTATTTTAGACTTACCTTCTTCCTTAGAATCACTCTATTATCTCTATAAAGATAGGGCTACTGGTGAGCCGAATTGAGTCTGAGGTGATAATCTTCTCGTTTCCAGAGATGTCCGTTACCCTCACCTCACCTTTTATTTCTGAAGGAAGTCTGCCTTTACCCCAGAGCACATGAATCACTCTATCATCCCTACTAAACTTATATTGGCCCTGCAGAATAGTCTTTCCTCTTATCTGTTGTTTGATTGTCTCTACCTCCTGGAAATTTCCCAGTTTCAGAGCGATGCTCTGATGGGCAGAGAAAAGTGGTGTTGGCTTACCGGAGGAGTCTATCAAGGTGGATAGATCAGAAAAACCAGGTCCACCCTCCGCCTCAGAAGGAAAAAACGGAGGTAGTCTTAAATTGACATAGAAGAGTTTCTCTGCTCCGTTAGCAAGAGCAAAGATGTAGCTTCTGGTTAGCAATGTCAAATCAAGTTTCATTTGTTTTCTGTCGTAATCACCATAACTGGCCCAGGTATAGTTTTTAAGATAAGGAAATCTTTTTTTATTCTGATACACGCTTTTTGGATTTTCTTTTATTTTCAGTCAAGTATCGCTTTCTTAAACGAATGTTCTTTGGGGTTATCTCAACCAGTTCATCGTCTTCAATAAATTCCAGAGCAAATTCAAGTGTTATTTCTCTTGGAGGAATAAGCGTTACAGCGTCATCAGAACGTGCAGCTCGCGTATTTGTAAGCTTTTTTCCCCGAAGTGTATTAACAACAAGATCATGACCTTTATTATTAACTCCAATAATCATCCCTTGGTAAACATCATCGCCCGGATTAACAAAAATCTCCCCTCTTTCCTGAAGCCCAAACAAACCATAAGCAACAGCGTTGCCATTATTCATTGATATCTGCACACCTGACTTGCGACGAGGGACTTCACCCTTATACTTCTGATATCTGCAAAAGTTCTGATATATGATTCCTGTTCCGCGTGTCACTATTAGAAATTCACTTCTAAATCCAATTAAGTTTCTTGTCGAAATTATAGAGGTCATGCGTATCGTGCCAATGGAGGTTATCTGCATATCCTTCATATCTGCTTTTCTGGAGCCAAGCGCCTTAATTACAGCACCCTGATATTCCTGATCAACCTCAACAAGCACTTCTTCAGCAGGCTCAAGAGTCTCTCCATCCATCTTTATTAATATCACATGAGGGGGAGAAACTTCAAGCTCATACCCTTCCCGGCGCATTGTTTCAATGAGTATGGAAAGATGAAGTTCTCCTCTTCCTGAAACCTTGACTTTTTCAGTCGCAGCGATTTGTTCTATCTTAATTCCCACGTTTGTCAGTGCTTCGCGTTCAAGTCTTTCTCTAATATGACGTGAAGTCAAAAATCTTCCGCCGTCTTTTCCTGCCAGAGGACTGGTATTATTTGAAAAAACCATGGAAATAGTAGGCTCATCAATTCTTATTTTCGGCAGTGCTTGCGGATTGTCTATTGATGCAAGAGTTTCTCCAACTTTCACACCATCTATTCCTGCAATTGATACAATATCGCCTGCTTCTGCACTATCAGTCTCTACTTTTTTGAGACCCTTATATTTTAATATTTTGGTGACCTTTCCCTCTTTTATTGTCCCGTTGGTCTTTACAAGAGCTATTTGTTCTCCGTTTCTTATTATTCCGTGAAAAACACGGCCTATTGAGATACGACCGATATATGAATCATAATCCAGCATAGTTATCAACATTTGAAAAGGCTTTTTGGGGTCTGCAACTGGAGG
>Ga0114922_10001216_pt1 | contig 24649 bp, 22 predicted proteins | sample AartaG_FD_100975 | JGI IMG/M metagenome (GOLD analysis project Ga0114922, IMG submission 100975) | Deep subsurface microbial communities from Aarhus Bay to uncover new lineages of life (NeLLi) - Aarhus_00045 metaG | ecosystem: Environmental > Aquatic > Marine > Oceanic > Sediment | place... | reverse complement strand
GCCCGTCAGGAAGCGGTCACCCGCCGGGACGCCGTCCGGCGCATCTCCGCTCCCTTACGGTCGCAGTTCTGTCTTGCAAGCCTGACCGGCAACCCGCAGTTTTGGGTGTGACCAAGCACTAGTGTAGTGATTCACACAGTTCGCATCTTATCCGAGCCGCGACCGTGAGGGAGCGAAACGCTCTATGTAGCTGGTAAGCACGAAGAACGGTATCGGACTATGATGCACCATTCATGAATCACTACACTAGCCCCGGAAGACAGTCATCCATCGCAGACCGGCTGGAAAGCCGGTCACACAGGGGGTTCTGGGATAGACTCCTGATTGTTCATTATCACTCGTTAGTGGAAGCCCACCTCCGTTCCGCCGGCCTGACCATACGCGACCGTGCCTCCTCGGGTTACTGACCGTCGTTCTCGTTGTGCCCGCTGCCGCTCACCCACCCCGGCCTGCCGTTGATTCTGCAACCGCCGGGGATTCCTTCGGGTCCGTGCCCGCCGCGCGGGCACACACGGCTGCGGATGGTCTCGTTGAATGTCACACGCTGCTCGGGCGTGAGCAGGTTCTTCTTTTCCAGAAGATGGTTTACGGCGCACCACTGAAGCCGCTGTTGGAGCGAGGTGATCTTGTCGAGCCGGGTCGAGATGCTCGCCCGATCCGGCTCCGCAGTCGCCAGGAATTCCGCGAGGGCTTCTCGCTCGGCTGTCAACTCTCGCCACAACTCATCGACCTGCTCGAACAGCTTCTCCCTGGCCGCGTTCATCTGCGCCTCTTGCTCTGGGGTCAGGTTGAGTTTCTCGTGGAGATTCTGCACACAAACTCCTTGGCCGTGTCCGAGGCAGCGGCAGTGCTCCCGATAAGTCCGCACGCCGAAGGTGGTCCCAAAACCCGCGTTAAAGGCGAGCGATACGATCAGAAGCAACAAAAGCCCGTTGCTACACGAGGCGAGCCGGCGCATGGTTCATTCCTCCGTTTCTTGCAGAAGGGCCAGGTATCTTGCTCCGGTTGAGTCTCCGGGAAACGCATCGAAACAGTCGGCGTAGAGCGTCTGTGAGCGATCTTCCTGCGTGGACCTTTCCGAAGCCTGGTCGCCGTTCATCAAACCGGCCAGAAGAACTCCGAAAAACAACCCAATCGCGCCGACTGCCACTGGTGCCGGGCGCAGGGTTTCCAGCCAATCCCTCAGCCACGCGCCCCTGGTTCGCGTCTGCGGCAGGCGAGCCATCAAACGACCTGTGAAGCCCGGCCGAGGTTCGGGCACGGCCAGCATGTCCAGCACCTGTTCACAGCCGGGCAATCCATCGGCGAAGCGCTGACATCGCGCGCACCCGGCTACGTGGGCTTGCACGGACCGTCGGCGTTTCTCGTTGAGTTCCCCGTCGAGGTCCGCCGAAAGCAGTTTCTGTACTTTGCTGCATCTCATGGCCGGTGATCTTCCCTCACTATCATTCAACACCGAGCGCCGGGGAAACTTGCGTTGGGGCATCGCTTTCACTCGAGTTTGCCGTTTTCCGCAGTGTCAATCTCGCCCGGAAGAGCAACGACTCGACCGCAGACACGGAGGTTCCGAGAACGTCCGCTATTTCTACGTAGGAAAGCTCCAGGAAGTGCCGCAGAAGGATCGCAGCCCGTTGGCCGGCAGGCAGGCCCGCGACAGCCCTTCTGACCGTCTCGGCCCGCTCCCGGTCGATTGCCCGTGCGTCCGGGCGGTCCACATCCGGCCCGGAGGTTTCGCCCGCACCCTCGGCACCGAGGGAAACCGCTACACGAAGCCGGCTGCTGCGCCGGTAGTTCAGACATACGTTGGTGGTAATACGAAGCAGCCAGGTCAAGACCTTCGCCTGTGGGCGAAAGGAGGGAGCGGCTTTCCAGGCCGCCAGGAATACATCTTGCGCCAAGTCCTCGGCGGCCTCCCGACCGGCGATTCCGAGAAAACGGTGCACGAACTGAACGATGGCGCAATGGTGGCGCTCGACCAGGATACCGAAAGCCTCCCGATCCCCCTGGGCCGCTGCCAACATCAAGTCCGTGTCTTCGCGTGGGCTCATCCTTCGTTCTTATCAGCACCGCGGCCGGCGGAAACTTGCGGCTCCAGGCAAAAATATCGAGACGGGCCGCTGAGGAGACTGAATCAGGCCGACCGTCCCGGGAGCGGCCACGGTGTTCTTCGTTCTCGCGTAGCGTCACCCCTCATGGGTGACGTAAATGTCCGCAGAACGCCACCCACAAGGGGTAACGCTACATCCGCTGCGCGAAAACGGAGTCTGCTCTAATAGTTGACAAGCCGCCGGCCGACCATAACACTATGAGCATGAATTACGAAGACCCCAAGGCCGCCTTTCAAGATCTTTCCGCCCGGATCGTCGCGATTCGGGACTCTCTTTGACTTCCCCGCCAAGGAAAGCGCGCTCGCCGAGATCGAGAAGAAGATGGCCGCGGCCGGGTTTTGGGGCGACCCCGAATCGGCCCGCGATACGGTGGCCGAGTTGAAGCGGCTTCGGGCCGTGGTCGACTCGATTCGGAACCTGCAAAGCGGCTCGGACGAGTTGAGAGCCATGCTCGAGCTGCTCGACGAGGGGCACGACCAGGACGTCCGGGCCGAGCTGGACTCCGGGCTTGAAGACATCGCGTCGGGTGTGGATCGGCTGGAGCTGCTTACGTTGCTGTCCGGCCCAAACGACGACAGGAACTGCTTCTTCAACATCCAGGCCGGCACCGGCGGGGCCGACGCCTGCGACTGGGCCCAGATGCTGCTGCGGATGTACCTGCGTTACTTCGAGCGCCGCGAATTCGAGGTGGAGGAACTGGCCACCCGCGTAGGCGAGGAGGCGGGCATCCAATCGTGCAACTTACTGGTCAGCGGTCCATACGCCTATGGATTTTTGTCCTGCGAAACCGGCGTCCACCGCTTGGTCCGCATATCCCCGTTCAGCGCCCAGGGCAAGCGCGAAACCAGCTTCGCTTCCGTGGACGTTCAGCCACAGGTGGACGAAGTCGAGATCGACGTCGACTGGGACAAGGAAGTGCGCGAAGACACCTACCGCTCCAGCGGGGCCGGGGGGCAGCACGTCAACAAGACCTCATCAGCCGTGAGATTAACGCACTTGCTGACGGGGCTGGTCGCTCAGTGCCAGAATGAGCGGTCGCAGCACAAGAACCGGGCCGTCGCCCGTAAGTTGCTGGCGGCGAAACTCTACCAGAGGGAGGCAGCGAAACGGGACGCGGAATTGGCCAAACTCTACAATGAAAAAGGTCAGATCGGCTGGGGCAACGCCATTCGTAGTTACTTCCTTTACCCCGAGCAGCGTGTGAAAGACGCTCGCACCGCAGCGATGACCTCCAACACTCAGGGCGTGCTTGACGGTGAGATCCAAGTATTCATCGACGCTTACCTTCGCAAGAGAGCATCGGAGCGCCATAAGTAGATTGGTGAAGCGTATCTCGTGAAGCGTATCTCGTGAAGCGTGGTAATGGTAGCGTGGTAGGGCAGGACGAGCGCAGCGAGACCTGCCGCGACTACCTGACTCACACCAGCACGAACCTACGCCGCCGATGCCATTGTGGGATCGGCTTTCCAGCCGGTAAATGACAGGCTTGGAAGTCTGTCCCACAGTCATCAAACGGCAGGTCTCGCTGCGCTCGTCCTGCCCTACGGTGCGGGCCCGTCGCTTCACGAGCTACGCTTCACGTGGTACGCTTCACGAGACCATGTCGCGCCTGATTTACATCGACGGGAACAATCTGTGGCATGCCATGCAGGCCGGCGGAAATCGTCGCGCGATAGGCCGGCAGCAGTTAGTCGTGCTCCTGGACCGTTGGGCCTGCGCCGGCGGCGATCAGGTGACGGTCGTGTTTGACGGCCCGACACCGCCTGACGGAATGTCGGCCCAAATGCGAACGCCGCGCATCCGGACCCGTTTCAGCGGACATGTTACCGCCGACGAGGTCCTTGTAGGAATGATCGAGCAGGCCAAGGACCCCGGTCGAGTCTGCGTGGTGACCGGCGACCGGGCGATCCAGCACGCAGCCAGAGCCCGTCGTTGCGCGACCGTCACCGCGAACGAGTTCATCCGGGAGATGTTCCAACCTGACGTCGCTTCCTCCACCCCGGCGGACGTTCCGAGGGACGAGCCAGAGGAGATGACCAAAGAAGAGGTCCAGCGCTGGCTCGACCAGATGGAGGCAAACGACGACACGCTGCCGCCGTACTGGCAGCAGGGCTAAGTGCCTATCCCATGACTGTGGAAGAGGTTTTCCAAACCTATCATTTGACCGGCTGGAAAGCCGAGTTAGGCCGGCTGAGCCGGTCCCACGAGTACTTTGGGATAGGCATTAAGCGACAACATGTCTTCGAGGGCCCGGAGCCCGGGGCGATGAGTGACGCCTGGGTATATTCCGAACGGGGTCCGGATGGCCGCCGTCTCGTTCAAAAGCTCGCGACGCAGGCGGGCGGTCGGACGCGACGCGAGGCAGGCGTGGGGTGGTCGGGCCACGAACGGTGAACCAGTCGTCGGCCCGTTGCGTTCATCGGCTGTGGCCTGTACAAGATAGGTCCGTAAATTCTGCCCGCCGCAACGGATTGCGTATGGGTCATGTATCATATGTTGGATGCATCTGCGCCGCAGGGCGCACGGACCGGTTTGAGGTGGTATCGTGCCACATGGGGCCGCATGGGTTGGATTGGCGTGTCTGCTGATGGCGGCGGGGCCGCACGCTTTGGCGCAGGAAAAGGCCCCCGCCGACGGACAAACATCCGCCAAGACCTCAGCGCCAAAATCCACCGCCGATCAGAATGAACCGCCCGCCGATAACGGGGCTCAACTGGCCGACTTCAGACACGCCATCGTCAGCGAGGCCAAAGCTCTCGAAGAACGACGTGCCGTAGCCGAGCTCCTGCTCAAATCGCCCATTCCCGGAGCAGACGCGGTAGTCGCCGAGATCTTGCGTGACGGCGGCAACCGGCTCGCGCAGGCGGCAATTTGCCAGGCCGCCGCCGAGGTCGGCATGGAGAACCAACAACTTCTGGGAGCCGTCCTGGTTGATCCACTGATCGAGTTGCTGCGCGCCCCGGATGAATCGCTCCAGGTACAGGCGGCAGAAGCGCTGGCCGTGTTCCCCGACGGCGATGTGGCTCAAAGGCTGGGAGCGGTCGCGGCGGACGGCACCGCGTGTGAATCCACTCGTTTGGCCGCCATCGGCGCCCTGGCTGCGAACCTCCATCGGTGCGAGGTGGTGGAACAACTCATCGGTCTGCTCGACGATCCGACGCCCGGAGTGGTGGAACGCGTTCTGGTCGTTCTCGCCCCTGCAGCCCGCCAGCCGCTTGGGGACGACCCGGCCAAGTGGAAACAATGGTGGGAAGGCAAACGAAGCCTCGACGAGACCGCTTGGCTTGACGACCGTATCAGAATGCTCAGCGACCGCGTGCGCGATCTGACCGCTGATCAACAAAGCCGTCAAGCCGCCACAAAGCAACGCGAAGCCGACCTTGCAAAGGGAATCGCCGAGTTTCAGCGCGATACGTTTAGACGGTTGCCGACCGACCAGCAGGACGCCAAGCTGGTGGAGTGGTTGGGCGATCCGATCGCCGTGGTGCGGCGTACGGCGATCGAGCTAATCATGCAGGGGCTCAGCGACGAGGGCCGGCGACCCGTCGACGCCGTGCGGGCGGCACTGACGAAGCGGCTGGACGACCCGTTGCCGGCCGTGCGGCGCGAAGCGCTCGAGATAGTCGGGGCAATCGCCGATCCGGCCGATGCGCCTGCTGTGCTGGCGCTGCTGGCCGCCAAGCCGGACGCGAGAACCCGCCAGGCCGTTTTTGACGCACTCGGAAAACTCCGCAACCCGGCGGCCATCCCGGCGCTGGTGCAGGAAATCAGCAACGAGGCGGCCCAGATCGAATGCGTGCGGGCAGCGTCGTTTGCCCTGGCCCGCCTTGCAGGCCTGTCCAACCCCTTGTCCCCAGACGCCCTTGCTACGACCGTCGAGCCGTTGAAGACACGGCTGGCGGCGTTGCCTGCCGAGGATGCAACGACGCGGTCGGCCCTGCTGACGGCAATGGCGGAGATCGCGGACCCGTCGTTCGCCGGCGAGTTCTCGGACCAGTTGACGTCAAGCGACCCGATCGTGCTCCGACCGGCGATACGCGGGCTGACGGCGGTTGGCGACGCCTCGTCGCTGCCGGTGGTACGTGCGTTGCTCAGTGAATCACCAGATGCACTGGTTCGCCAGCGGGCAGCCGAAATGGTAGGCAAGATCGGGCGCGAGGACATCGATCTCGAGGCCCTGGCCCGGCGCGCAAAACGCGCCACTGAATCAGACGCCGCCGTTCGCAATGCCGCCTGGAAGGGATTCTTGACGGCGACCTCGACACGCAGCCCCCAGCAACGACTCGTAACCGCTCAACACCTTCGCGACGATCAGGCCTTGGAGGAAGCGTTCTTGACCTCGTTGGTTTCATCGCTTGCTCAGTCAGGCGCAGACGGGTCGGTTCTTGAATCCGCACGGAATCGCCTGGCGGACGTGCTGATGTCACAACAGAAATATCCGGAGGCGATCTCCCATCTTCGAGCGCTGTATGATGCCCTAAAAGCCCGGAACGATGCCCAAGCGGTCGCCGCCGGCGTGCGACTTTTCCACGCCGCGATACACGCTCACGCGCATGACATCCTACCTGAAATCGTCACGAATCTGGCAGCCGGAGGTGATCAAACGGTCATCGACGGCCTGGTCGATGAAATTCGGGCGTATCTCGATTCACCCGCGGCCACAGAGCAGCCGCAGCGTACCACGGCTCTGCTCGAGAAGCTGCGATCGATCCCGGCCGAAGGGTTAGGCGAAAAATGGTCGCAGTTGGTCCTGCCCCCCCCCGGCGAAGCCGACTCCGGGGATAAGCCCGATGACGCGAACGCCAAGCCGCAGCCGCAGACCTCGCCCGAAGAAGACCCGCCGCCGGGTGACGATCCGCCAACGCCGAAGCCGGCGCCCGAAGAGCCCGGCGGACAAGCCCAGCAAGACCCGCCTTGACCACAGTCGGTTCGGTAGCTTCCCGCCGAACACCTCACGTCGCCCTTGATCTGGAAAACGATTGGTCGTCTTGCTATCATGAAGTGGTTGAGCACGGTCCGCCATTCGGACCACACTTGGTAGCGGGAGGTGAGGCGATGACATACGCATTTGGGTATTCCATTCGACTCGGACTGGTCTTGGCACTGACGTTCGTCGTTGCCGCCGTCGGCCAACCACGAGAGCAAACGTTGTTCGTCGGCAACAACGTGTCGGACACCATTTCGGTTTATACCGTCAATCCGGACGGGACGCTGGACGAGATTGAGGGGTCTCCCTTCCCGGGTGGCCAGGACGTGACTGCTCTGGCCCTCACTGCCGACGGGCGATACCTGGCCGCTACCAACGCCGGCGGCGGGGTCGTCGAGGACCTCTGGCTCTTCCAAGTGGGCGAGACCGGTGACCTGACGCCGGTGCCCAACGCGCCGTACAAGATCGGTGACGGACCGCTGGGGCTCGATTTCACGGTCGGTGACATCCTGGTCTCGCCCTCGGCCGGTGATGACGAGCTATACATCTTCAAGCTGCAAGACGACGATCTGGTCGCCGGCCCCGGCTCGCCCCACGCCGTGGGCAACTTCCCGCTGGAAACCGATTCCACTCCGGATGGGCGGTTCTCGTACGTATCTCATCTGGGCGGCGGTATAACGGGATACGAGGTTCGGCCGGACGGCAGCATCACCGAGCTGCCGGGCTCGCCCTACCCCACGCCGGGCAACGCCTTCGAGCTTATCGTTTCCCCCGACGGGCAGCACGTGTATGTCGGCACCGGGCTGGGCGATACGGTGGTCGGTCTCGAGATTCTGGTTGACGGGGCGCTGACCCCGTTGCCGGGCTCCCCCTACCCCACCGGCCAGCGCAGTGCGGTCAACCTGGCCATGGATCCCAGCGGGCGCTTCGTTTTCGTTTGCCACGTGGTCAGCGAGTCGGTGATGACTATGGCCCGCCATCCGGACGGCTCTCTCGAAGCGGTGCCGGGCAGTGTGCGGGTCATCGGCATGGACGTCCGCAAGGCCGTCGCCAGCGACACCCATCTGTTTGTAACGGATGAAAGCGCCATTGACCCAGGCGTGGGTGTGATGGTCTACAAGATCGAGCCGGACGGGCGCTTGACCCTGGTGCCGGGATCGCCCTTCCCTGCCGGATCGCGGCCGCAGGACATGGTGCTGTACATTCCCGGCCAGGGCATCGACTGTGACAAGATTCGCAAGTTCAAGGTCTCGTGCAGCGACGCGGGGAAGCTCAAGGCGAAGCTCAAGTCGCGTTTGTCGCAGGGGACCATCCTGACCGCCTCGAACAACGGACAGGACCTCCGGTCGATCACCATCAACGCTCGCGGCAAAGGCAAGGCAAAGTGGCGTAGGCAAACGGGTCCTCACGAAGTCTGCATCACTGAGTGTCCCGAGGTTTGCAGCGATGCGGCGTGCCCGTAGTCATGATGAGATGACAGGTTTCGCTTCGCTCCTCCGGCCCTGCACAGTCTGGGGCTCGCTGCTCACGCTCTAGCCCGGGTGGCCCACCTCCCGTGGAGTTTGTCGATTTAGGCCAAATCGGGTGCCGGAAACAGGATAATCAATGGTCAAGACCATGGTTTTACTCTTGACAGGCGTTTCGTGAGCGCACGAAGGCACTAAATCGACAAGTCCTTTGAAGGTGGGGGAGTCGATGATGGCCTGCCGTTTGATGTTCGCGCGTCGGTCATTGTCTCCCCCACCTCGAAACGAGGTGGCCCCCCGACCCATACCTGCAAGTCACGGCTCTTCAGGTTCCGGCGCCGCCTGCGAGCTGAACGATTCGAACTCCGCCTTCAGCTTGTTCAGGAGCGTGTTGCCGGCCCCGGGCTTCTGCACGACCCAGGCGCGAACTTCGCCGGCACCGAGTCGAACCGCCAGGCCTTTCGCCAGCTCACGACCGGAGTAGCTGGTCCGTCTGGGGGAGCGTAGATCGTAAACCACATAATCTTCCTCAGGCTGGACGACGAACCACTCCGGAAACTGGTTGATACGCGGCCAGTCGAGAGGCAGCCCCATAAGCGTGTCGTGTCTGGGCGTGTCAAAACGCAGGCTTCCCTCCCAGGCTCGCTCGGCGGACATGACCACGGCAACCGATCCGCCGCTGCCCACGGCGCCGAACTCAACATCCTCACGCCAGGGCCGGACGGTGGTCCCCGCTGTTTTCCACAGGCAGTACATGATGGTCGTGCGGGCGAAGTTGCCGTCACAGTGCCAGGCGTCGATCACGCCGTCCGGTTTCTGTTTCGCCCACATGACTTGAATCTCGCTGTCGATCCATCTGGCGGCGGATTCGACCGGCTCGCGGTTGTACAGATTCAGGGCGCCCTCGATGGCATCCGCGTACCCGTCGGCGTTGTCGCCCTGCCACCTGTGGCTGCGGTAGTCATCATAGAGAGAACCGAGTACATCCCGCACGGCCGCCCGATAGGCCGGCGTGCCGTCGATCAGAAAGACCGTGTAGTATCCATTATAAGTGTACCCCCACGTGTCGGCGATGCCGCCGTCGACAACGGTCCCGCCCTTCGGATCGATAACGTTATAAAACAGGCCGTGCTCGTTCCGCCCGACTCTCAGGATGCGATCGAGCATCTCGTGGATCGGCTTTTGATAGGCAGTCTTCTTCTTGGGACGGGCGAAGTGAACGGTGGCGTACAGCTCGCACAGGCCGGAGACGATCTCACACCCGTGATCGCGGAGTTTCAGGCGATTGTGATCACGTGTGGGGTGATGACCGCCGAGCAAGTAGTAGTCGCCCAGACGAGTGGCCCAGCCAAGATACCTGCGATCGCAGGTCATCCAATACACGCGGGATAGCGTTTGGAGCATCTCACCGTTGACCTCGACGTCGGCGGAGACAATGCGGCCGAAAGCCGTATCGACCGGTGCGTGTCTCCACACGTCGTCCAGAATCATCAGCATGCGGTCGCACCACGGGCTGGGGCCCAGGTACTCTGCGAGCGGCAACAGTCCATCCTTAACGTACTCGGACGCGCCGAAAATGATGCCACCCAACTCCGGCCTGTCGGTGTGAAAGCCCTGCCTGCCGAAGGACCACGTATCCGGGAGCGAGTCAATCCGCGAGGTCAGACGCGTCTCCGTACGCAGCATGTCGAGCATGCGGCCTTGGAAAAGAGTCTGGTCGGTCAGAGCGGCGGTAAGCACCATGAAAGGATAGTTGTCCGCGGCGCTGTCCTTCGCGTTCCAGTACCGTTCTCGGAAGTTGCGCGGAATAAGACCCGTAACCGGGTCCGCGTGCTGCAGCCAGCCGTCAACAAAACGGCGGCAGCGGGTCAGGCCCTCGTTGGCGAGCCTGGCGTTTTCGATTGCTTGTGTCAGGACGCCCTTCGGTTTCGGCTGGGCGGGCGGCGAGCCCTGTGCCACTAACGTCCAGAGCGCGCCGCAGAATACGGCGTATGCCAAACTGAGCCTGTTAGGTAGCGGGCGCTTCATGGTGGCCTCCCTACAAATCTACTATGGCCGGCCGGGGTCTACGCCGCCCATATTCGCGAGAACGTCGAAATCAGAACCCCCGTACCCGCACGTACTCGATGCAGGGCTTGCCGCTGCGATAGCCTTGCAGTTGACGCTCCAGCCGTTGGATGCGCCATCGCTCCCCATCGTCTTCGGCGAGCTCGATGGCCCGGGTGGCGGTCTCCACCGCCTGCGCGAACCGGCCCCGGGCGGAGGCGATCGCCGCCTTGATCTGCAGGTCTTCCGCCCGCACGCGGCCTTCCAGCCGGATCACCCCGTTGATGACCGCCTCCGCCGTGGCCGGGTCGCGGTGTGATTCGTCGGGACACGTTGCCCGTCGCCAGGCGTAGGTCCGCGAGAGCCTCTTGTAGCGATCCTTGTCGGCCACGCGGCGACCGGTCTGCAGTACCTCGAACGCCTCGGAATAACGGGCTCCCGCCATGTACGCCTCCGCTAGGTGAGTGCAGGCGTCCGGCTCGCTCGGATCCAGCTTGACGGCCCGCTTCAGGGAGGCGAGTGCCCGCTCCGCCTGGCCGCGCTCGATCCATTGCAGAGCGAGGAAATCGTGGGCGGGTGCATGTCTGGTCCGTTCGACCAGATCACGGATGATCGAGAACCAGCCCTCGGCGACGTCCTCACGAATGTGGATCGGCGTCGTATCCGGGCGGCCGTAGACCAGCACGTACTCGTCGTCGGCCGCCTCCAGAACGGCCCGGGCGTGGCGGTACAGCTTACGGGTGAGTACGATCTGCTCGGGTCTGTGTTTTCGAACCGTCTCGATGAGCTCCTCCACGGTCAGGTTGCCCGTGCGGACGCGCTTCAGCGAGGTCAGGCACAGGTTCGGCGGGACGGCAAAGTCACCCCGGAACGCGTACATCGGTCGGTCCGAGACCACAATCCGCGTCTTGTCCTTGAAAGCGTTCATGACCTCCAGGGCGAAGCGATCGTAGTCGCCCCACATGACGCTGATCGATTCCTGCTCGCGCTTGCCGCCCCGGGCCAGGGCGACTACCAGACAGATCGTCAACGCCGCGGCGGACAGCCGGAGGACGACGCGCGCCAAGTATACCCGGCCCCGCTCCGGCTTCCATCCCGGGGCGAATATCTGTCCTGCCCCGACGCCGGCGATCACACACGCGGGGATGCTCAGCAGCAGGTGGTGATGGAACCACACGGGGTAATGCAGCGTCAGCACAACCAGCTCCGCCAGGCACCAGCCCGGGGCAAGCGCCAGCAGCCACCGGCACCGAAGCGCCAGGTGGGCGGTACCCAGAATCGCGAGGATCGCAATCTGCCAATCAGATCGGATATTCCGCCACAGCACAGGAGGTACAGCGGACTCCGGAATGACCTCGGGGCGGGAGGCCTGCAGGTGGGCCTCGTACAGGTGGTGGAAATCCGCAGGACCGACGACAAGCAGCACCACCGCGCCCACCACGCCGATCACGGCCAGGCACCAAAGCGCAGGCGGTACCAGGATCTGCCAGCCGGGCGCCTTCCGGCTGCGCTGCCGCCACGCCACTACGAGCACCCACAGCCCGAAAACCGGCAGCAGAGACCCCGTGAACACCTTCGTCATCAGCGACAGGCCCATCAGCACACCGGCTGCCAGCAGCCAGCTCAGCCGGCCGCAGGTCGCCCACCGCAACAGGGCCCACATGCACAGCAGCGCCAGCGCGATCGCCGGCAGACCCACCATCACGCTGACGCTCAGCCGCATGAAGTAACTCGTGCACGGCAGCAGGGCCGCTGCCCCCAGACCGGCGGCGTGCCCCCACAGCAGGCGGGCCGAATCGTAGGCTGCGAAGACGGCCCCCGCGGCGAACAGCAGAATGAGGACCCGGATGTTGTTCACCTCCCAGCCGACGAGGCGGCACCACCACGTCATCGCGAGGCTCAGCAGCGGCGGCTGATCGTCCCAAATCTCGCTGTAGAGCTGGTGGCCGCGGTCGAGCGTCCGGGCGATCAGGACGCGGTTGCCCTCGTCCGGGTCGAACTCGAACACGTCGCGAAAGGGATAGAAGGCTGACATCGAGACGAAGTAGACCCCCCCCGCCAGCAGCGCCGCCAGCCAGCCGAGATCCGTTCGCGCTCGCCCGGCCGGCGAACGGTCGGTCGGCGAACTCCGGCCGTCGGCGGGCGTTGACCGCCTCGCCCGCCGCGCGGCGCCAGCCTCGGTCGGTTTCGCCTTCCGCAGTCGTTTGCCCCGCTTGGAACCCATCCCGATCCGCGCCTCCCAGGCCGTCCGCTCGGTATGATTCACCGGTGGATGAACCTGGCGAGCAGGAGGGTGCGGTGCCCGTCAGACGGCTACAGCGCCGCCTGGATGTCAAGCGCCCGTGCCACCTGCCTCAGGCGTTTATCCAACGTCCACAACGGGGCGTTGCTCAACACGGCCCAGGACAACAGGTGTGCGTCCATCCATCCGATCCCTGAGCCCGTCAGCCGGTGGGTCCGAATGAACACCAACACCTCGTCATGGTCCGCCCGGACCAAAGCGGTCTTCCCCTTGATGGCGCTCAGCCGCCCGGCCTCAGCCAACAAGCCGTCGTCGATGTTCAACGTCGTTCTGATATGTATTAGTCTGCATGATATAGATATCCCGGTCAAGGTGCTGCTCAGCAAGGTGGCGCGCGTCCCGGACGCACCCTTCGTGGCTGCATCGGCTTGCTAGTGCGTCTCGCCATAAGTTCTGATACACCTTAATAGGGTGCGACAAGGTGCTGCATGCAGCCCGGAATCGTGTCGACCATCTCCTCCATGTTCCCGGAGAAAGGTGTTCGTTCCCAGCGACCGGTGTGGCGTTTGACACTCAGGCCATACGCGGAGGCCGACTGGCCGGCTACGAAGACGTGAACGACGCGCGGGGTGCCACTGGCAGCTTGCCTGCCAGTGTGTCTGCGTGAACAATGGCCCGGGCACGGGCGGATAAGCCGCCCGTGGCACCCGGCGAAAGAGAGGCAGGCCGCGTCCACGAGCGAGACCTGCCTGCCGGCAGGCAGGTGAGCCGGTTCGACACGCAGATTCTAACGAGCCTGAAAGAACCTTAAAGAAAATCCTTGATGGACGTGCCGGGGAAGTGGATTGATCGCGCTGCCCAACGCCGCTCCCTGCACAAGCTGATCCTCGACCTGAACAGCTCGGCCAACGAGACCTACGGACGCCGGGAACGCCTTGGCGATCAGCGGCGGCCGCGAAGCGGCCGACCGTCTGTGCCTTGTTATGCGACATTACTTAGACCGCAGGGATCATTTACTCCCAGAAGAGCGTTTGTTGGTGGCTCTTCCGGATGCTGACCACTTGGCCCTCTTCCATCGCTGTTACGGCTGCTTCCGTATCTTCTATGGACCACCCTTCCATGAACCGCACAGCCGAGAGCGCCGCATACTCTCGGTTCTCGTCGATGCTCAACCACTTGCGATTCAACTCTTCAGCAACCTGGCCGGTCGTGTTTGAGCCAGAGAAGATGTCGACGACCAAGTCGCCGGGGTCCGTGAGGAACTTGATGAAGAAGCGAGGCAGGTCTTCCGGGTAGCGCGCCGGGTGCCGGTCTCGGCCCAGGGCCTTACACGTTCGCTGGTAGTGAGAGTTACTATCTGTGTTTGGAATCTGTAGAAGATTCGATGGAATCGCTCCACCGTTTCCGCGTCCGAACGCATCGGCGATGTCGTGACCGGATGGCCGCACCTTCGGCGTGTAGAACTTCGCCGGGTCTTTGAGCAGCTTCTTCATCCTGTCCGAGTAGGGGACGAGGACCTTTCGAACGTCGGCTTTCGGATTCTCCGTCTTCGAGAACCACCACACAGTGTTGACCGAATCCTTCGCACGGATCTTTCGTCTGTTCACCCATTCGATGGGCGACGGAAGCTTAGCCGGGTTGTGCCAGAAGAACTCTTCGGCGAGGAAATAGCCGAGCTGGTCACAGAACTCAATGAGCACTTGGAAGTTGTGGAGCGACCGAATGGGATGCCCGCGTTTATAGGCACCGCCGAGGTCGAGTACGAAACTGCCGGTGTCTTTCAGCGCGTGCTGCGCAGCCTTGCCAAACTCGCAAAGCCACGACACATATTCGTGCTGCGCCTTGTTTCCGTATGTTTTCTGACGCAGAAGTGCAAACGGTGGGCTGGTCACGATGAGGTCGACGGACTCATCGGGAAGCCGCGCGAGCAACTCTCGGCTGTCGCCGGCAACCTGCAGGCCAAACCGGGTGCGATACACGTGGGTGTCTTTAGGAAGCCGAATCGCCATGCTCTATTCCTCCGGAAACCCCGGCCCACGGCGCAGCTCCCAGCGCCGCGCAACCCAACTATCAACGAATGCCCAGATGAGCGTCACTGCGTAGTGCAGTTCCGGTGCTCGGTCTTGCAGGTCAGCAATCGCGGTGTTCACTCGTTCCCGTGGCAGGTGACCGACCAACCACACGAGCCACTGGGAAGGACGTCCTGTCCTCAGCGTGGTTACGAGTTCGTCGACGATTTGATTGGGCAGTCGTTCTTGCTGCCGGAGGGCCTCGGCGCATCCTGCTGCGATGTCGGTATCTACACTCTTGAGCCCTTCAGCCATAATTCGCACGGTGGGACCACCTACAGCGACGATTCCATCGAGTGCTTCCTGCCGGATGTTGAGATCGACGTCGGAGAACGCCTTCTTGAGCCGCTCCGAAGCAACCTCGCTCCCGATGCGGCTCAGCCCCCAGGCTGCAGCGCTTCGAAGGAAGTACTCCTTCTTGGCGTCGTCGAGAATCTCCGAGAGCAGCGCCACGGCCTCAGGTGTTGCAGTCTCACCGAGTGTGATGGTAGCTTCAAGCTGAGTCTGCTCGTCGGCGCTTCGGAGGTAAGGCAGCATGAGCTCGCGTACGGACTCATTGCAGACGGCTGCGAGGTACGCGACTCCTTCGAGCCTTACGTAGACGTCTTCTTCCTCGTCCTTGATAAGCTGTAGCGCCTCGTCGCGGTGGGGTGGCTCGCCGCGAAGCCGCGCAAGTTTCAGCCCAGTGAAACGCTGCGTTCGTTCGCGCGACGAGAGAAGCCGCCCGATGTGGTCCGCCGGTAGTTCGCCGGCACAGGAAAGCCGGTCGGATGGAATCGGTGAAACCGATGAGGCGAGGACTTGCGTCTGTTCTACCGTCTCACCCGGCGCCACCACCGCCGTTTGGCCTGGTCGAATCGTCCACGTGTAGCGGTGTCCGTCAGAACTTCGTGCGACGGTGACCTTTTCACCTTGGACAGCTTCGACCGTGCCCGTCCGGGTTGAGAACGTAGCGCCCCACGACCGGAAGAGCTCGGAGCCTTCCGTAACACCCTTCGTGCTGCTCCTCGTGTGGGGCGCCGCGCGGAACTTCCGAACAGTGAAGTAGTTGACCCACCCGAACGACTTCCAACGTACCCAATTTCGTTCGTGCCAGTAGGAGGATTCTGGTCCCAACTGCCCAGCACTCGCGTAGGCCTCCTCTGTGGCGCTGCAAACGGGGAACGCGATCAGGTCATTGTCGACCATGCCGAAGTCCCACGAGCGTGAGACCTCCATCTCGCTGTGGGACATGGAGAGGTCCGGTTTGGTCTTCGCGCGACTCTCGACCCGAACCCCGCAACGGGTACAGACCAAGTCAGGGATGCGCACCTGCTTGCGCTTCACATCCTTCCAGAGCTTGGTGTCGAGCGACCCCCGCTCAAGTTCGGCGATTGAGTGTCCCCGCTCTGCGAGGTCTTGAGCGACCGCCCGAGCACCAACGGCACCAATGGTGATCTTCCGGAAGAAGCTCGAATCAGGCTTGAGTGACAGTCGCGCCACTGATGTACTCCTTTTGGGGGCGTTGCTTGGAACTAGCCGCGCGGCCGCAACAAGAGACTGGTTGGCCGTTTCTATTCTCTTGGGGACCGGCCGGTGAGACTGCTCAGGCGCAGCGCCAGTCCCTTCTTCATTGACTCCAGTCCCTCGGTGTTGGCCAGGTATACCAGGGCCCTGTGGTGCCTGAGGTCCGAAGGTACATCCTCAACCCTCCGGGCAATCGGGATTACGGTTCGGCCGAGAGTGTGAGCAATCCCGGTCTCATACATGACGTTGGGATTACGGCCCGAGAAGTCGACGACAACTATCCGGGAGCAATAAAGCAGATCGAAGATGTCCTGCATGAACGTACTGTTCTCCCAGATATCGTCTGCTCGGACACAACGGAGACCAACAGACTCACACACTTGGGAGATGGCATCGAAGGTTGAGCTGAACTCTGCTCGGAAAGGCATCATCACGGCCGCTTGCGTCGGGTCGATGGGTTTGGCGGGTACTGTGAAGACCTCAGGCTTCACATGCGCTGGAGTTGCGGGCTCACTCTGTCCTGTTTCCTGCCGGACCCAACCTTGCGCCTTCTCCCGCCAGGCACCGTCCCCTGTGGTGGCTTCAACCACGATGGACACTGACTGGATGTGGTCGCTCGTCAGTCCTCGGGACACAGCTTGGATCTTCTCCAGAATCTGCGATTCAAGCTGACTCAGCCGGTCACCGACCTTGGCGTAGGCTAGAAGCGGAACGGAGAGGTACAGGTTGTAGATATCGAATCCCCCATCCCAATTATCGTGGGAGTACCACTCAAAACGGGGTTCAGCGGCCGAGAGGACTTCGACCGCGACGAGGTCGCCTTCGCCTTCCGCAGCAAACAAACGGGTCGCTGTTGCCAGCAGTGCTTCGATGTCCTCAACAGGCTGTGGTTCTGTTGATTCGCTCATATCGGTTTGGCTTTTGTCAGCTCCGGCCAACCATGATTAGATTGATCCGCATAACATGCGGAACTTTGGTTTCGTGTCCGTATAACACGCCTCTGGATCGTCTGCCAGAGGCGCGCTGAGTCCTGAATCTTCTGTAGGTGGCGCTCTGTCTCGCGGTTTGTCACGGCATTCTATGCGGATCGGCATAACGACCTTCCTCCCTGGATTACCTCAAAGCCCGTCGATCGGACTCAAGAGCGTGTATAAGAAATCTCTTTCCGAGCCGCGCCCGTGAGGAAGCGGGATTGCACCCGTTTGCTGCATCGCCGGAACCCGCTCCCTTACGGTCGCGGCTCGGTTTGTCGCAACGCTTCTCAAACAACCTGCAAGACCGACCGTGTCCGGATTACAGGGGCTTTGCTGCACAGGTCAAACTCCCGCCGGTGAAGGAGCTTGGTCAGGCGCCGTTGGATAACATGCAGGGAACATAACGTGGAGTGGCGGCCGCTGCAACTGTTCGCCCTGGCGTATAGCCTCGGGAACTTCCTGCGGCGTCTCGCGTTGCCGAGGTCGGTGGATTGGCTCCAGGGAGCGTGAGTCACGCCCATTTGTCCAGCGATGGAGGCTGTCTTCGCTTGGATTCAGAGGGCTTGCACGGTAAAATGGCGAATTGATGCAAGTGCTAACGTGGAAAGGGAAAGAGGCGGCGGCTGTTTCTTGTCCGTCTGCGTTTCTCCCGGATTTACCAGAAAGGACGTATTGTGATGAGAAAATGGGTTTTAGTGTGTAGTGTAGGGTTTGTGATGGCGTGTTGGGTCAGAAGTTCGTCGGCTCAGACGAGCGAGCTGTTCATCACCACGAGTGACACCAACGACATCTATGTCGTGCAGGGCGGTGAGGTCATTCGCCAGTGGAAAACGGTCGTCTCCGCACAGGAAGGGCCTATCGCCGTCAACGATTCGGTGCGGACGGCAGGCATCAACCTACAGGGACAAGGAGCGGAATATACGCTCCACGGCATCGACACTGGCAAGCGGTTCCTGCATCCAGAGGGCATCGCCGAGTTGCATGACGGCGCCACCGACGGCGAGTTTAATTACGTCGTCGAGGATGACAAGGATGTCGGTGTGTTTCGTACCGATCTCGCCTGGGCCAACCCGGTGCTTCTGTTCCGGCTCACCGTGCCTGAGTTGCATCTGGTCGGGATTGCATTCGACGAGACGGACAGTACGTTGTGGCTGGTGGGCAGCACCCGCTTCGACCCTGTCATCGAGCACCGGACTTTGGACGGCAGGTTGCTTGGCTCGTTTGTGCCCAAGGGCGAACTGAACTCCGCCCTGGCCCTCGATGCCGCTGATGACACGCTCTGGGTGGCGGAACGGACTGGACAGGGTGTCCTGCGGCAGTATTCGAAATCGGGCCAGTTGCTGCAGGACCTCGTAGTCGTTGGGCTGAATGGGCGGACATCCGGTGCTGAATTCCAATTCCACCCGATTCTACGCTGCATGTATGAGGTGACCAATGTCAAGAAGAAACGCATGAATGAGTGTAATCAGTCATGCGACGAGCTTCCGTTTGAAGTGGGCGATCAGATTTGCGGCCCGGTTCGGTGCGAGGATAAGTCGGACTGCAAGAAAAGAACCAGATTCCTCCGAGGTTGTCCGAATGGAGCTGTTGTGCAGGTCAAAACCGTACTGATCGGCTGCACCGAATGCACACCCAATTGCTCGCGGTAAGTGGCGGGTGGCCCACTCCAAAGGAGGTGGGGGACGCGATGATGATGGCCGCTGGGGGGGGGGGACGTGACACTTTCGGCGGAGGGGTAGCCATCATCAGGATGACGTTCGAGAGGGTCGAGTACAGCCTTGATCACGAGACTGGCCAGCTTCGGCTTCGCTTCGGCCCCCCTTCTCCCTTCCGCACAACGTCACATCGTCACCGGCAACATCACTGAAAAACGGCCTTCTTGATAGTGCCAACGGGGTCTGTGACGTTTGTGACCTTCGTGACTATCTCCAGAAAGGGGGGGTGACGCTGACGACGATGGGCGGTAGTGCGACGGCCTGGGCGGTGCCTTCACGGCTGACCCTTACCCACAACTTCTTGGTTGCGGCGCGGGGCTGAGGAGTTCAGCACCTTGGACCATCATCATCACGTCATACCATCCTCGCCAGATCGTCATCCACCCCGGTTGACCGTCGCGCTTGCGACCGATGAATCCTCCCCGCTTGGCAATGGTCAGCCAAAACTGGCGCGGCGTCAGCGTCTCCGCGTCGCGCTTGGCCAGCCGGGCGACGATCAGGAGCCAGGTACGCGGCACCAATTCCTGCAACGCCGCCGGCTGATTGGCGGGCGAGGCAGGCTCCTCCGCCTGGTCTCCCACAGCGGTCTGGGCGAGGTCGCGCAGCTGCAACAGGCGTATCGCTGCGACCGCCACCAGAGCCGCCCAACGCTTGATGCCCTCCGCCGTCTTCAGTTGCGACGTCTCCAACCGGCAGCCGGTCTTCTCCACGCGGTGCCACTCCTCGATCAGCCAGCGCAGGTTCTTCAGAGAAAGACTATCGAACACGTCGATACGTCGTTTCCTCAGGCGCCGGATTGCGCTTCAGAGTCCCAAGCCCCAGCGACGCGTCGTAGTTCGATTACAATTCTACACCCCACCAAGTGTCCAATCAGGTTGTTTTTCGCAGACTTTGGCCCAGGCGCGTCGGTTCCGCGCCGCATAATCACCAACTGAATGCAGGTGAATTGACCGCTTTCCGCGGTGAGATGTGACAAAGCTCTGCCTGTAGAGGCTGATCGCAGACGCGACGCTATTTGCGCCGCGGACGGGGTTTGTACTCGTCTTGAAGTTGTTTGATTGCTCGGCGGTTGGCTATCTTGGCCGCCTCGGACATGTTGTCGATGATGAGCCGGCCGTCGAGGTGGTCGGTCTCGTGCTGCCAGACGCGGGCCAGCAGTTCACTGCCGGTCTGCTCGAACTGGGAGCCGAAGACGTCTTGGGCGCGGATGGAGATGGTGGTCGCCCGCCGCACGGGCACCTCCACGCCTGGGAGAGAAAGGCACCCTTCCTCCAGCTCGTGCGATCCTTTTGCGTCTGACAATGTGGGGTTGATGCAGATACCGTCGTCTTCGGGTTCGCCGGTGACGTTATAGACGAACATGCGGATGAGGATTCCGACCTGGGGCGCAGCCAGCCCGATTCCATCGCCCTGGTGCATGAGGGCGAGCATGCGGTGGGCGAGGTCCGATAACTGCTCGCCGAACTCCTCCACCGGCCGACAGCGCTTCTTCAGGACCGGGTCCGGGTAGCAAACGACAGTCAACTTATCCAACCGCTTCGGAATGGCGACGTTCACGCTAGAAGTCCTACCTTATAGAAACTGATGCTCGGCGGTCGGGAGAACGTCAAGTTGAGGTTCGCGAGGGAGGACAAAGATTCTCTTTGCCTGCTGCCACCCGCTTCAACGCCGCCGAGCAAAGTGAAACTTTGCTCTCCCCAGAATCACTCTACCCAGAATCGTGACGCTTGCCCCGGCGTGCGCGTCCACGCGCGCATTTCTTGACACGATCCACCGTGCTGATATTATTGCGTGATTGTGGATTGTAAAGCGACGGCGACAGCCGCGGGTGCTCGCCGCTGGCAGATACTCTTCAACCGGGCGCGTGTGAGGTCAGCGACGCCCGGGCGCGTGAGGGCGTGTGGACGGTCGTTTTGTCGGCTCGCGTCCGCTCCATCGCCTCGGATCGATCGCCCTAAAGTGCTTCTGTAACTGCTGATGGCAAACAACATTCCTTCCGACGATGCGTCCGATAATAATGCTCGCTTGGCCGTCACCGAGCTTGACAAGGCCAAGGCCGCCAAGTGGTTCGAGCGGGCGATGGAATTTGGCAACCTCCGGAAGTATGACTCGGCCATCGAGTATTTCGTCAACGGGCTGGGCTTTTGGCCCGACGCGGTCGAAGAGGGCTTGCGCCCGTTGCACGGTTGTGGGGTGGCGCTCAAACAGACCGGGGGCAAGAGACCCGGCCTGAAAGACACGATGACGCGGTCCATGACCGGCAAGGACGCCAAGCGGGCCCTGCAAAACGCCTTATGGCTGTTCGGGCATGATCCGGACAAAGCCGGCTATGTGGAAGGCATCCTCAGAAACGCCAACAAGCTGCACTGTGACGACATGATCATGTGGGCGGCGGGGGTCTACCGTAAGATGCTCGACGGCGATAGGAAACCCAACGTCAAACGCTTCATGCTGTTGAGGGACATCGTTGAGCAGGCGTCGGAGCGTGCGGCCGAGCGTGGAGAGATTCCTTACGCGATCGCAGTCCTCCAGTTGGGGGTGGATGCGTTGAACGGACTTGCCCGCCGCGTGCCGAGGAACCGCGAGATCGAAACCACGGTCCGTGATTTGTCCACCAAGCTCACGATTGTCCGAGGCCATTATCAGGACGGCGATTCATTTCGCGACAGCCTGCAGGACGAGGAGTCGCAGAAGGACATCCACGACGTGGATCGCCTGGTCCAAAGCGACGAGCGACAAGAGGCGTTGATCGCCAAGGCTCAAGCGGATTACGAGGCCGACCCCGATCAGGTCGGCAACCTGAACAAGCTCATAGATATGTTGTGCCGGAGGGAGCGAGCAGACGAAGAAATACGTGCGATAGGCATTCTGGTCAATCACTTCAAACAGACCGGCAAGTACGGCAGCAAGCAGCGAGCGGACGACATCCGGATCAAGCAACTGAAACGGGCTCTTCGAACGGTCAAGAAGGCCGGCGACGCCAAGAAGACTCGGGATGCTGACACCGCTCTTCTGAGGTTCGAGTTGAAGGTATACAAGGATCGGCACGAGCGATACCCGACGGACCTGCGCGTGCTGTTCGAGTTGGGCGTTCGCCTGTACAGGGGCAGACAGTATGATCAGGCGATCCCTTTTCTGCAGCGCGCCCGCAACGACCCCAAGAACCGGGACGCATGCTCGCTTTATCTCGGGCGGTGCTTTTATAGCAAGAGTCTCTTCGATCAGGCAGTCGACACGCTCCAGGACACCATCACCGAGCGGGAGGTCGCCGACGACATCGTCGGGAAGGAGTTGATGTATTGGCTGGGGCGCTCGCAGGAGGCCGCCGGAGCCCAGGATGACGCTCGGAAAACGTTCGGGCATCTTCTCCAGATGGACTACAACTATCGCGACGTCCGTGATAGGATGGAGGGGCTGTCGGAGGGCGGCGAGCCTGTGACGAGTTAGGAACACAGGTACGGAGTTGGCAGTTGGCGAATTCAAGATCAGCGAAGAAAAGGATCAGACAGAACGAGAGCCGCCGGGTGCGCAACCGCGCCAGAAAAAGCGCGGTCAAGACTGAAGTGCGCAAGTACCTCAACGCGGTCACAGCCGGCGACGTTCACACGGCCAGGGACCTGTTTGCCACTGTCAGCAAGAAACTGGACCAGACCGCGGCCAAGGGCACCCTCCATCGCAATGCGGCAGCCAGAAGGAAATCGCGTTTGGCCAAGCGGCTTAATGGGCTGCTGGCCGCCAAAGCCGGTTAGGACAAATTCCGTTTTCGTGTGGCGGCCGTAGCGTCGCCCCTTGTGGGGGGCGCTGTGCGGATCATTGCGTCACCCACGAGGGGTGACGCTACGCGGAATCGACGTTTGCCTTAGCTGTCAGATGTTACACTGGTTTATTAATACTACAGCGCCACTTGGCCAGTTGAGGCAACGCAACCGCGCTTTCAGTATCAAGAATGCGTCCGCTGGCTGCGGAAAAATGCCAAGTAGCGCTGTCGTATTAAGGGAGCGAACCGTGCTTAGTGTCATTGGCCGTCGCGTTTTGCTGTTCGGATTGACAGTTTTTGTTGCTTGTGTCCTTGGTTGCAGCCTGTTTAGATCCCAGTCTCTTCACTGTATTGCCCAGGACCACTTGTGTGGTGGCGCCAGTGTTGCACTGAACGTGAGAGTTGCGTCGGGGTATTTCAAAACAACGAAGGTGCTGGAGGTCCAAGTTGATGCGCCAGGAGAAAAACCGCGTCTTTATGCGACCGACGTGACTGACCGGTCCGACGAAAACTACAGTTTGCGCGTGGATCCGGACAACCATCGGGTATGGGTGGTCACAAAAGAGTCAGGGCAGGTCGTATTGAGCGTGGATACCCAATCCCACCAGGTGTGGAGGGATCCAGGACGGCAACCTGACTGGGCGACGCGCGATTAACGCCAGGGCCAACGTTGTCACGCGGGTGATGCGTCCCGCTCGGGTGGCTATGTCGAGCGTACCACAGGTCTTTTTCTATTATATGATCGTGCGCGATTGTGCGACACGGCTTACTTCGCGAGATCGCGCAGGCAAAAGCCTGCGGCTCGGTGGGGCTGCAGGATCGCGCACGGTCATTTACGCAGCCGTGACCACCCCTGAACACAGCCAATATGTCTCACGCGGCGGCGAGAAGCTCGAAGCCGCGTTGACGGTGTTCGGCATTGACGTCTGCGGCTTGGTCTGCGCCGATTTGGGCAGTCACGTCGGCGGATTTGTGGACTGCCTGCTACAGCGTGGAGCGACCAGGGTTTACAGCGTGGACACGTCCTACGGGACGTTGGCCTGGAGACTGCGCAAGGATGACCGTGTCGTCGTCTTCGAGCGGACCAACGCCATGCACGCAGCGCTGCCCCAGCCGGTGGACCTGGTCACCGTGGACGTCGGTTGGACCCCGCAGAGCAAGGTGCTGCCCAATGTACGAAAGATGCTCGCGGCAACAGGCAGTGTCGTCACCTTGATCAAACCCCATTACGAGGCTTCAGCATCGAAGCTGCAAAACGGAATCCTGCCGGAGGGCGACGTCGAAGAAGTCGTCGCGGCCGTGCTGGCATCCGTGCGTAGCCGTGGGTGGGAGGTGGTTCAGACCGTTCAAAGTCCGATCAAAGGCCACGGTGGAAACCGCGAGTTGTTCGCACGACTTCGGCCCGTGTGAGAACCTATCCCAAGACTGTGGCACAGACATCTTGCTTGCGGGAGGACTATGGCACAGGCATCTTGCCTGTGGATCCCACCGGCTGGAAGCCGGTGCCAAAAGGGTTCTGGCTAGAGTCTTAATCTCACACCAGACATGGCGAAACCGGGGCCGCACCCACTGGCCCGCGCGAGTATCTCGCTTGGCGAGTGAGAAGGGTACGCCCCCGGCTTCTTGTTCACCTGGGTACCATGGCCACGCGAGACGTGGCCATGGATCCCAGTCTTAAGGCTTCTGCATTGTTCAGGGCGAGATGCCCGGGCCTATGGCTTGGGCATGGCACCCCGACGACTGTCGGCTGGCGATTAGTCGCCGCAATCAACCTTCCCCTCGAACTCGGGGCACTCTACGATGAAGAGGGTGTGTCCACCGGTCTGGTGCTTCTTCTTC
>Ga0114922_10001215_pt1 | contig 24664 bp, 22 predicted proteins | sample AartaG_FD_100975 | JGI IMG/M metagenome (GOLD analysis project Ga0114922, IMG submission 100975) | Deep subsurface microbial communities from Aarhus Bay to uncover new lineages of life (NeLLi) - Aarhus_00045 metaG | ecosystem: Environmental > Aquatic > Marine > Oceanic > Sediment | place... | reverse complement strand
GCCAGGCGAGACAATCCCATACGAACAAGACCGTCCGCCGGCTCCGGAACCTCGGCATCGAAGTCGGCCAGTTGAAATCTTGCGCACCTGATGACCTATGAGCTATGTGGCGCTGTAGTGCTAAGGTGGTGGTGCGATGTCGACGGGGAACGCTCTCGGACTCAGACGGATGATCAGCGACCTGGGTGATGTGCTGAGACGAGCCAGACTCGTGTATCTAAGGATACTCGGCGTTGAGATCGGAACGGGATGCATGATTAGCTTGGGGGCGAAACTGGATGTGAGGCGTGGTAAGACGGTAATCGGGAACAACTGCACCATAACGTATGGATGTGTAATCCTGTCACACGATGCCTCTGCCAAGAGAATCAGTGAGGACGATGATGGAGCAGGAACCGTGAGGATTGGGAATGGCGTCTTCATCGGCGTGAACTCGGTCGTGCTGAGGAATGTCAGGATTGGTGATAACAGTGTCATTGGGGCGGGCTCGGTCGTAACATCAGACATACCCGCAAATGTTGTGGCGTTCGGGAATCCTGCCAGAATAAGGAGACGTATAGGCAGAGGCGGTGATGAGGTGATTAGGGAGGCCGAGCGATGAAGGCGAGAGGATGCGCCGGAAGGACGCGGTTGCGGTCAACAGGGCAAGGAGCCGTTGGGAAGACTGGGTTGGTGTTTTCTCTCCTTGAACAGCAAAGTGATCCGCGATGGTCTCAAGTAGGCGCGTCTGAGCGCGTCTGTCAAGTGATGCGAAGTGCTGGTGATCAGGGTAAGAGGCTCCAATAGCACGGGGCGTCGAGAGTTGATTATCTGGGCCGGGGTTACTCACCAAGCGGCGATTGGCAGGGCAGATCGGGGAGATGAGGTCGTCAAGAGGTCGTGGGAGGTGTGAGCGGCCGTGGTCGAGCGGGGGCAAGGCAGATCGGCCCCGTACGTGCATAGGCTGGCAGGGCGCCCGAAAGGACGAATTGCCGGGCATCTCACCCGGGCAGCGCAAGGGACAGATGGGCATGAGGTTGCGGCGGAATCCAGCAACGCCCATGCGGTGCACGACGCCGGCGGACAGCTTCGCGGCCGCAACTGGCATCGCGCCACCAGCTTCCGACGCGCCGAACCACGCGGCCCGACAGCACGCCGGCGGCGCGGCTGACGGCCAGCAGCAGGCGGCCCGAGTGCCCGGCCCCTGTGGCGCTCGTCTTAAGCACCGTCCGCTGCACGCGTTTCGGGTCGCAGGCGGTGCCCGAGGCGTCCTGGAGTTGGCCGCGGATCGCCCCGGCCAGGTTGAACGGCAGCAGCTTCGACAGCAGCGACGCTTCGTTGGCCTCGAACGGCGCGGCCGACAGCCCGTTGCCCACGCACGGGTGGAACTCGCACAGCCGATCCTCGAACGTGCCCGGGCTGCGATAGTGCCCGAGCAGCGCCCACGCGCCCATCCGCTCGGCCGGCCAGTTGGTGATCGGGAAGAAGTAGCCCGGGAACGACTGCCGCAGCCCGGTCCTCGGATGCGGGAGGTCGATGACGACCAAGACGAGCCGGTACGGGCGCGTCCAGCTCTCGGACTGTTAGTACTACAACGCTACGAAGGCGTCCATTGACACGTGCGAAGGGCTTCCAGGAACAACCCGAGCGAATGGAGTCGAGCCAGGGCTCGCTTCCGATGCGAACGCTCGGCCTTGGCATTGCGGGCTTGCGTACGGAGCAAGTGCCGGCTGATCCTCTCGGCGAGTTTCCGCGAACATCGTCCATCCCGAACCCACACCGGCACCAGAAAGCGGGTCGCCGTGCGAACTTGGCGGATCGTCAGGTCCGGCTTTTCCCCCCCGATGGACCTCGTGGAACTCCGTCAGGAACAGGTAGCTGACACAACTGACAATGAGATGACGCTGGATCGACGGGAACCGGCGGACCTCGAAGTGGTCCATGCCCAACTCTCCCTTGCCGTCCTCGAACATCCGCTCGATCTTCCAGCGGCTCAAGGCCACCAGCAGCAGTTTCTCCACCGACGTGTTCCGCGGCGCATTGCTGATGAAGTACTTGACCTTCTCCGGCTCCAACACGTTATAGGCCACCAGCAGGTGATGCGGGGCGCCGGGCAGCCCGTCCTCGCCTCGCAGCCAAACAGCGATCCGCTTGGCCCGCCAGACGTGCGGCCCATTGCAGCCGTCCTTAACGTGGTACGTCTGCCAGTCCTCGCGGCGGAACAGCGGAGAGTACGACGCGACATTGCGCACCGGAACCGGCGGGTTGTTCCTGACCTTCAGCCGCGGGAACTTCCGGGGCCGACCTTGGCGATTCCGAGCGTGTTCGCGATACAGGATGGCCGGCGATCGGGTCCAGACGGTGAAGTTCACCGGAACCTCCCCCACGTAGTTCTGTCCCAGTTGACTCAGCTCGCGGAGGAACGGAGGCTTCCCGCCGTAGCCCTCGTCGAAGGTCATCCAAGCGAATCGGAGGCCGTTGGCTCTCGCCCGGCGGATTTGCTCCAGGCCGATCTGCCACTTGGGACGATACACCACGTCGTCGGGGATCTCGGCCTCGCGGCAGCGTGCGCGGTCCTCGTGCCAGGTCTCCTTCGGCAGGTAGACTTCTCCGTCCAGCAGCGTGTGGAACACGGGCGTGGCGTAGCCCAGATGCACGCTGACCACGCAGTTCTCTGTCTTGCCCACAGTTCCACAGTGCTGGCGCTGGACACAGGCCGTCTTCCGGCCCTTCTTGACGAAGCTGGTCTCGTCCAGAATGCCGACGCTGTGCTCGTGGGGGTGCCGCTTGGCGACGCGTTGCTGAAGGCGATCGCGCATGGCCGACTCATCCCAGCGGTAGAGGCTGAGGAACTCCTGCAGCGTGCGGGGCGGGGTGCCGGCGGCATCGGCGATCGGCTCGACGCTCTTGCGCGGAAGATCGCCGAGTTGGCCCAGCACGTACGTGTCGAGATGCCGCCGAGCCGTCACGCGGCCGAAACAGTCGTCGAATTCGTGCAAGTAATTGGTCAAAGCTGGCTTAAGCTTGAGCACCGTGTCCGCGTCCACGCCTTGTCTCCCTCCAGGAATCCGGTTCCTGGAAGGCGCCATCGCGTCGCGGCATAGGTTCTCTTGAGCCTTCGTAGCGTTGTAGTATTAGGTCCCCAGTTCCATGGCGAAGTCGTCGCTTTCTTTCGTCGGCGGCCCCGGTGGGCGCGAGAGGTACGGTTCGGCCAGTTTGCCCAGACGGGCATTGTTTCGGATGCGGCCGACGAAGCGCACCGGCTCGTCGCCCAGCGCGTCGAGCGTGCGGCCCTCGACCGGGCCGGCGTCGATCGGCACGTCGAGGTGCACGGCCAGGCCGCTGCTCTTGCGGACCGTCTCATGGATGAAGCGCATTGCCCCTTCGGCTCCGGCGGCATTGCCGCGCCGCAGGATCGCGTAGACGAAGCCCTCCCCGAGACGCTCGGATTCGCAGGTCCCTGCGGCGCAGAAGCTGGCGACCAGGGGATGGGAGATCCTCTGCCGGTAGTGGCCGTGCCAGGACCCACCTTGCTGCTTGGCATGGACCTCGATGGGGAACGGACCGATGTCGGTCGTGCCGCCGAGGATCTTCCTTCTTCGGCCGGCGGCTCGTTGCTGGCGGCGGACGCTCTCGAGCAGGGCGTCGCGCAAGGTCTGGCGGTGCGGCTTGCTGGAGAGCCGATGCATCAGGCGCCAGTCGGACGGCTGGCTGGCGAGGTGTTCATCGAGCACGGCCTGTCCGGGGCGGTCCCAGACGGCCAGCCGGACGGCCGGGTCGTGCGCCAGGATGTCCTGGTCATCCTGCTGGACGTGGCCGAGAGGCAGGGCGTAGAGGTGCTGACGGCGCAGTTCGACCTGCTGGTAGCGGATGCGGTCCGGGTCGCGTGGGTCGGTCAGCTCCGCGGCCAGGTCGGCCGTGAGGGCCAGGCGGTGGTCGACTTCGCGACGCAAGAGGGCCCCGGCGTTGTCGGAGATTCGATGATCGGCTTGACGGAGCTTGGCGGATCGGTTAAGCGTGGGCTCGAAGAGCCACCCTTGGCGTCTACCCATGAAGTACATCTCCCGTTCTGTTGGTGTGGGTCTCGATTACCCCTTGTTTACACGACGGAATGGGTCTGCGCCAGCGACGAAATCAACGGTCTGGTAAATAATGCAAGCTCCCTGCACAACTGCTCCATCCACCACACGAAGGCCGTACGGAAGTACGTGGACGCCCATCGGGATGGGCTGACGATCATCTGGAACGCCCCGTATGCACCAGACCGGAACCTGGCCGAACGCTTCTGGGGTCACCTGAGGCGCTCCGCCATTCACAACTACTACTTTGAGACTTCCAAAAGCCCGGAGAAGGCGATCATGCAGGCGGTTGGAACGCTCAACCCACAGAAGAACCATCCGTTACGTCTACATCTCCAGACTGTGCAAGCTGTGTCGGAGGCGGGTTAGTGGGAGCGCTCGCCAGACGGGGCACGCCATCGGCCACGCGGGCCGGAGGATGTGCTGCCGTGAAGTCCCTGACTCAAACGGGTCTGCCTGAGGCCGCTCAGTGGCTCTTCCGAAAGTCTGTTTCATAGGCCTCAAGTGCCTTGACCTGCTGGCCGGGGTCGAGCGGCCAAGGTACCTCGGTGGTGTTGAGAAGCAGCTCGTGTTCTTGGCCTCGGGGTTGGCGCGGCGCGGCTGGCACATCTGCATGGTGAGCTATGATCAGGGACAGGGAGATGCCGTGGAGTGCGGCGACGTCCGCGTCTATCGGGCCTACAGCCGCGAGGAGGGGCTGTACGGCCTGCGGTTCTTCCATCCACGTTGGAGCGGCCTCTGGGAAGCAATGGGCAGGGCCAACGCGGACATCTACTACCAGATGGGGGCTGGCTGCGAGACGGGGCAGACGGCACTATGGTGCGGGTCGCGCAACCGGCGCTTTGTGTTCGCTGCGGCGTCGGACCCGGACTGCCTCTCGGGTCTCCCGAGACTTCGCCTGCGCCGAGAGCGGTTCTTGTGCCGCTTCGGAATCCGGGCCGCCGATGCGATCGTGTCGCAGACCGGTTATCAGAAGGGACTCTTGGTCCGTGAGTACGGTGTCGACTCGGATGTGATCGGCGGCGCCTGTCCGGAGCCACGGGGGGGCCTCACGAGTTGGCGGCGAACCGGCAGTGGGCACGCTCCACACGTGCTGTGGATCGGACGGATCTGCGAGGTGAAGCGCCCCGAATTGGTGCTGGACCTCGCTGGGCGCCTGCCGGAGTGCATCTTCGACGTGATCGGCGACAGCAACGAACAAACCGCTTTCGCGCGCGAGTTTCGCCGGCGGGCAGGCGCGTTCGCTAATGTCGTCCTTCACGGCAAGGTCTCGGAGGAGCATGTCGATCGGGCGTACAGCGAGGCGGCGTTGCTGATGAACACCTCCAGTGTTGAAGGCTTCCCAGTGACCTTCCTGGAGGCCTGGAGCCGTGGCATCCCGGCGGTCTCTATGGTGGACCCAGACGGCGTGATCGCCCGTCACGGCCTGGGAGCCGTCGGTTCCGACGGGGCGTCGCTGGCGGCGTCTGTCACCCGCCTCCTCGATAACCGGGCGGCGTGGCAAGCCTGCTCGGCTAACGCGAGAAGCTACTACCTGGCCAACCATACGCTGGATCGGGCTCTGGACGCCCACGAGTCGCTCTTTGTCTCGCTGGCACGCAGGGCTAGGCGGCACAGCGCGCTGGCCCGTGCGACGCGCCAACCGAGACAGCAGGCATCATCTTGAAGGTCGCCTTCTTCAGCCGGTATCCGCAGGATCCGAGTTGCCCGCGCGGCGGCGTGGAGTCAGTAGCCGTCGTACTCGCCCGAGCCCTGGCCGACCTTGATGACCTTGACGTGCATGTGATCACGTTCCAGCGAGGTCTGCTCCATGCGCGCACGGAAGGGGACGGCCCAGCCACTGTGCACCGGCTGCCGGGCAGTGCGTGGCCGCAGATCCTCGATATCATCGCCGGGCCGGGCAGGAAACGCCTACTTCGGTGCGTCCACGAGCTACAGCCGGACATCCTACACACGCACGAGACGCATGGGCTGGCCCTGGGCAGGTGCGGTATCCCCCACGTCTTCACTATGCACGGCTTTGACCACGCAAACATCCTGGCGGACCGTGCATGGTTGGCCGGCATCCGGTCCCGCTTGTGGCGGCGGATCGAGCGCCATTGCTTGTCATACCAAAGGCACATGATTTCCATTACGCCGTACGTCCGACAGACGATTGAACCCCTGACTGGTGCGCGCATTTTCGACATCGAGAATCCCGTGGACAGACGTTTCTTCGACGTCCGCCGCCGCGAGGAGCCCGACAGGATCCTATCCGTTGGCTGGATCAGCGCCCGAAAGAACACGCTTGGGTCTGTGAAGGCCCTCAAAGGCGTCCTCGACGCAAGACGCGAAGCAATTCTGGTGGTGGCGGGCGCCGTGGCCGACGAGGACTACGCTCGGTGCGTCCGGCAGTACACCGAGGAGAATGGGCTGTCCGATCGCATTGAGTTCGTGGGACACGTCGCCCAGGAAGAGCTGACGTGCCAGCTCGCACGTGCTAGTGTGTTCCTGCTGCCTTCGCGCCAGGAGAATTCACCGATGGCCATCGCCGAGGCGATGGCGACCGGCATGCCCGTCATTGCAGCGAACCGCTGTGGTATGCCGTACATGCTCGATGAAGGGAAGAGCGGCTTCCTGATCGACCCAGAAGATACGGCCCAGATCACTGATCGCCTCCTCCGGCTCCTCGCGGATCAGGATCTCAGGGTCCGCATGGGCCGGGAGGCGCGCCGGCAGGCCATCCAGCGCTTCCATCCCATCAACGTGGCCCGCAAAACGCGGGACGTCTATAGAGCAGTTGTCGCTTCGTGTTCCGCGATGGGCCGCCCCGGGCCCGTCCCCAGCTGACGGCCTTGCGAAGAGTCGCTCAGAGTGATATCTGTTCTGGCATATGGCTTCATTGCGTTCGCCTATAGCGCGGTCCTCTTGGTAGCTGGATTGGCCCGGATCGTCCGGCAGCGGCGCTGGCGGCGCACGGGGCGTATCCTCGTGACGGGGACGTTTCACAATCCCAACTGGTATGTTTCACACATCTCGCCGTTGGCTCAGTGTGGTATTGGGGAGGTCATTGTCGTGGCAGACCGGCCGGAGGATCCGATGCCGGGGGTACGATTCGCATGTCCTCCGAGATGGTTGGCGAAGGTGGTGAGTAGGGCGGTCGCCAAGCTGATCTGGCTGGTCATCACAGGGCTGCGGTGTAGGCCGGACGCATATATGGGATACCACATCGTTCCCGCGGGATGCGCCGCTCTGGTCGCGGGCCGGCTGCTGGGACGGCCCGCGTGCTATCAGATGACTGGGGGCCCTATCGAGATCCTCGGCGGCGGTATCCACTCCGACTGCTGGTGCAGAGGCAGACTTGGGCATCCGTCGGCGTACCTGGAGGCGCTGGCGGCGAGGGTCATAGGGCAGATGGACCTGGTCGTAGTCCGCGGCGCGGCGGCCAAAGCCTTCCTAGCTGGCCACGGCGTCAACGGGACCGTATCGATCATCACGGGAAGCGTGCGCCCGTGTGAAGCGAAGACGAGCGTCAGAAGAGACGAAGACTTGGTATTCCTGGGCCGGCTGGCTCCTATCAAGCAACCCGAGCAGTTTGTCGATGTCGTTGCGGCGGTCGCGGATGCCAGGCCGTCGGTCCGCGGGGTCGTTGTTGGTGACGGGCCCCGGAGACAAGCGATGCGGGCTCGGGCGGCGGAACTGGGTGTGAGTGATCGGCTTCGCTTCATGGGTAGAAGAAAGGACGTAGAGGGAGTTCTGCAGCGTTGTCGTGTGTTTGTTCTGACGTCCCGGTCGGAGGGTCTATCGATCGCGATGGCAGAGGCGATGGCGAACGGCGCCGTTCCTGTAGTTCCCGACGTGGGCGAATTGGATGAGCTTGTGCGCGACGGCGTGAACGGCTACTTGGTTGAGCCGAACAACGTACGTGAGTACGCAGCGAGGGTCACCTCGCTGCTGAGGGATCCCGATCTGTGGCAGAGGTGTTCGCTGGCTGCAATGAAGGCAGCCAGGGAGAAGTGCAGCGTGGCGGTGATCTCAGCGCAATGGCAGAATGCGCTGCAGGATGTCCTTGAGCGCGGCGGGGCGCAGAGACTAGGGCCTCAAGATTAGCATGGGCCAGGCGGTCGCAGACAGGCTCGTGAGCGTGGCAGTCGGAAAATCACGGTATGGGTGCAGCGCCCCCTACGGACCGTCGTCGAGGCATGCGGAGTACCCATTCGGCCAGCCGGTACAGTCGGCTGGCACCAATCCGGCCTACGACCGTGTGAGGGATGCGCTACGGATACTGGGTCTCGACGTAGGCAGGTTCGGGGATAGCGAGTGGAACCCGTTTGGGTACCTGATCTCGCCTGGCGATACGGTTGTCGTGAAGCCGAACTTCATCCGTGATTTCCGAGAGACACAGGAAGGTGACGGTGAGTGCCTTACCACGCACGGTTCGATCATTCGCGCGACGCTCGACTACGTGTACGTCGCTCTCCGAGGACAGGGCCGTATCGTCATCGCGGACGCGCCGCAGAACGACGCCGACTTCCAGGCGCTGTGCGCCATGGCCGGGCTTGACGAGATCCGTGAGTTCTACCGTCGGTACGCCGGGTTCGAGGTGGAGGTCGTGGATCTGCGTCCGGAGAAGGCAAGGAAGCTGGACGGCGTCATTGTTGGGCATGATGCCCTTCCTGGCGATCCCGCCGGCTATGTGAAGGTGGATCTCGGTGACCAATCCGCCTTCATGGGGGTGCGGGACCTATGTCACCTGCTCTACGGCGCGGAATACGACACAGGCGAATTGCGGGAGCACCACCACGACAACGTCCACGAGTATCTTCTTTCAAGGACAGTTCTTGAAGCGGACTGCGTGATCAATCTGGCGAAGCTGAAGACCCACAAGAAGACGGGCCTGACGGTTGCCATGAAGAATCTGGTGGGGATCAACGGCAACAAGAACTGGCTGCCGCATCATCGCCAGGGCACGCCGTCGCAAGGGGGCGACCAGTTCGCGGACGACCGGCTCAGGAATCGCCTCGAACGCCGAGCGGTCGAGGCCTTCAAGCGTGTGTTTCCGTTGGTGGGGCCGCTTCGGCCGCAGTTCGCGAGATTGGCGAAGAGGGTAGGGAAGCGGATGTTCGGAGACACCAACACGGATCGTGTCCGTTCCGGCAATTGGTACGGCAACGACACGACCTGGCGGATGGTCGTTGACCTGAACCGGGCTTTCCTACGAGCTGGGGCGAATGGCCGCCTTGGTAGACAGCCGAGTAGGAAGTCGCTGGTGATCGTCGATGGCATCGTTGGTGGTGAGGGGAACGGGCCACTGGATCCGTGCCCGAAGCCGGCCGGCGTGGTTCTGGCGGGCCGCAATGCGGTGGCGGTCGACCTGGCGGCCGCTCGCATCATGGGCTTCGACTACCGGCGCATCCCCCTGCTCGCAAGGTCTCTAGGTGACCCAAATCTGGCGCCCTTCACCTATGGGGACGTGCAGGTGCGATCGAACGATCCGGCGATGAATCGCAGGCTCTGCGAATATGCCGGTACTATGCTAGGGTTTAAGCCCCACTTCGGTTGGAAGGGGCATATCGAGATTGGGCGGTAAGCGGATGAAACAGGCGATCTCTCGCAAGAACGCGTGGGATAACCTATCTGCCTCACTACGCGCTGTGGCGAGTGTGTTCCTCCGGCCGGTCCCTGCGCCCTGGCTTCTGGGAAGGGCATTTCGTCACCATGAAGGCCTAGTGAAGGCGCAGGAGTGGTGGTCGTCCGAGGAGGCCCGGGAGTATCAGTTGGGACAACTTCGGGGCATTGTCAGGTTGGCCTACGAGAACACGGCTTACTACCGGCGCGTGTTCGACTCGGTTGGTTTCAGGCCGGACGACCTGCGCTCGATCGATGACCTGTCGAGGCTGCCGATCATCGATCGAGGCACGATTCGCTCGCACGTTGAGGAGATGTGCGCCCGGCCGACGAGCCACCGGAGCGTCGACTACTGCTCGACGGGTGGGACGGGCGGAGAGCCGCTCTTCTTCTACATGGGGCGCGAACGATCGGCCATCGAGTACGCGTATCTGACGCAGACCTGGCGACGAGTGGGCTACCGACTTGGCATGCCGATGGCGGTGCTGCGCGGGCGGCCCGTGAGGCAGCGCCGAAACGGCCTGCGCCACGAGTATGACCCAATCCTCCATCACCATCACTACAGCAGCTTCTTCATGTCCGACGAGGACCTCCGACGGTACTTGGATCACATTGGCACGATCGGGACGTGCTTCCTGCACGTCTACCCGTCGACGGTGGCAGCGCTGGCGAAGTTCATCCGGCGAACTGGCGTGCAGCCGCCGGTCAACATTCAGGGCATCATTGCCGAATCGGAAAGGGTTTATCCTCGGCAGCGCGAGGTGGTGGAGAACACATTCGGCTGCCGGTACTTCTCCTGCTACGGACACTCCGAGAAGCTCGTCCTTGCGGCGGAATGCGAGCACTCCAGCGACTACCACGTCTGGCCGACCTACGGTTACTTCGAGTTGCTGGACGAGTGCGACCGGCCGGTCACAACGCCGGGGCAGCGCGGAGAAATCGTCGGGACGGGCTTCATCAACACTGTCGTGCCCTTTATCCGGTATCGCACGGGGGACTTCGCAACATATGTTGCTGATCGCTGCGAGTCCTGCGGGCGGCAACACGTGATCATCCGGGACATCCATGGGCACCGAACCCAGGAGGTGCTCCTGGCCGCGGACGGCTCCGAGATCCCGTGGGCGGCGGTGAACATGCACGACGACACCTTCCTTCGGGTTCGACAGTTCCAATTCTACCAGGACACGCCCGGTCGGGCCGTCCTTCGGATCGTCCCTGCAGAGGCGTTCCGTGATGAGGAGCGGGAGCAGATCGTCCGGCGCCTCGACGAGAAGCTCGAGGGACGGATCGCGATCCGAACCGAGATCGTGGACTCAATCCGTCTCACCGCGCGGGGAAAAGCCATCTATGTGGAGCAGAAGATGGCCACACGGCGTGGCGCAGGTCTTGCGGCTACTTGAGATGAGGAGACTGGCCGGGTGGGCAGGCAGTGGTAGGCACGGTAGCGGATGAGTCCATTTGGGTTCGGAGAGATTGAACGAGCGCGGGCGCTGCTGCCGGCGCGGAGGCCAGCGGGAACGTGGTGCGATGCTTCTGCTTCTGGCGTAGGTGAGTGATGCAGAGCTTCCGATGGTATCTCCGGCGATTGCGGGCCATGTCTGCGAGTGAGGTGGGATGGCGGGCCCGATCGGGCCTGCGCGATGTGGTTGACGGCGTGCTCGTGAGCCGGCGCCAGAGGCCCTTGCCGCTTCGGAAGCTCGTGCATGAGGACGGCGCAGGGCTCGGGTCCGGCTCCATCAGGCTCTGCGACCTGGAAGTAGGGCAATGGGCTTCCGCGCGCCCGGGAACGAAATCCGGAGAATGGCGCGCCGAGCTGCTGCGTCGGGCCGACGCCATCGCAGCGCACAGGCTGTCGCTCTTCGACCTTGAGGACAGGCACCTTGGCACTCCCATTGACTGGAACAGGGATCACAAGACCGGGAGACCGGCCCCGTTGAGGTTCTCAGCCGGCATCGATTACCGGGATCCTGACGTTACAGGCGACTGCAAGTTCGTCTGGGAACCGAACCGTCATCACCATCTGGTCGTGTTGGCCCGGGCATACCGGGCCACCGGCGATACGCGGTATGCCCGTGCGATCGCCGCCCAGGTGGATAGCTGGCTGGACGCCTGCCCGTACGGCATCGGCATGAACTGGCGGAGCCCCCTGGAGTTGGGCATACGCCTGATCAACTGGGCCTGGACGGTGGACATGATCCGCGAGTCGATGGCAATTGACCGCGGGCTCCAATGGAGGCTCATGCAATCAGTCTACCGCCACGTATGGGACATCTCGAGAAAGTACGCCCGCAAGTCGTCGGTGAACAACCACCTGATTGGCGAGGCCGCTGGCGTCTTCGTTGCCACGAGCTGCTTCCCGGCCTTGCACAACGCACAGCGATGGCAGGCGGAGAGCTGGCAGATCCTCTGCGAGCAGATCCTCGCCCAGACGTTCGCGGACGGAGGCTCGCGCGAACAGGCGCTGGGCTACCAGCTCTTCGTGGCCCAGTTGTTCCTTGTGTCGGGTCTCGTCGCGAGAACGTGTGGACGGGAGTTTCCCCGAGCCTACTGGTCGCGGCTGGAGAAGATGTTCGAGTTCGTCGGGGTCCTCAGCGAAGGGGGGCAAAACCTGCCCTTCTTCGGGGATTGCGACGACGGCTATGTCCTCGATCTGGGGCGCAACGGTCGTGACCATCGCGAATGGATGTCCGCCGCCGCTGTGTTGTACGGCCGCCCTGACTTCAAGGCCTGGAGCGGGGAGTACTCGGAGACGGCTCGGTGGCTGCTTGGCAGCGCGAGCGAGGCGGCGTATTGCTCGATCCCAGACGCGCAGGGAGAGGAATTGACCTCGCGGTGCCTGCCCGACAGCGGGTACTACCTGCTCCAGTGGGGCCGACGCGGCAGCCACGACCGGGTCAGCGTGGTGTTCGATTGCGGTCCGCTGGGCATGGGTCCACTGGCGGCTCACGGTCACGCAGATGCCTTGAGCTTCACGCTTCGCGCCTTCGGCCAGGATGTCCTCGTCGATCCAGGCACGTACGACTACTTCAGCCATCCCCGCTGGCGAACCTACTTCCGAAGCACTCGCGCCCACAACACCGTCGTGATCGACGGGCAGGACCAGTCCGTGATGGAAGGGCCCTTCCTGTGGGGGCAGAAGGCAACCGCGCAATGTGTCAGTTGGCAGCCCCAGCCGGGCGGCGGCACGGTTTGCGGCGAGCACGATGGCTACGCCCGTCTGCACGATCCCGTCACGCACCGGAGAGTGCTGGAGCTTGACCGAACCAAGCGATGTCTTGTCGTACGAGACAGACTGCTCGCCGCCGCGCAGCACGAAGCCGACGTGTTCTTCCACGCCGCGGAGAGCTGTCGTGTGCTGCGCGTCAACCGAAGCCGTTTCCGCATTGACACCAGTTGCGGCTTCGTAGTCCTGGAGCTCGACTCGCGTCTGGCCGTCCGCGTCGTGGAGGGAAGCGAGGATCCCATCGGTGGCTGGGTCAGTCGGGGATACCATCGCAAGCTCCCAAGCGTCACCCTGATCGGCCATTCTACCTTCGAGAACGACCTGACGCTTACCCACAGGATCCTGATCGGACAGCCGCATTCATCCCCATAGGGACCGATCGGCGGCGCCCCGGGGGCCCGGATCGCGTCTGGGCCCTGGCCGGTGGCGTGAAGCGCCTCGGCGAGGGGCCGCACCTGGAGGCTCGAACAGACATGTCGCCGCACTCAAGACGCCGCGCGTTCCTCTCTGCCTGCATGGTCACGACCGCTCTGTTGATCGCTGGCGGGGCAGGTTACCGGACCTTGGGCGCCTACCTGGGGCTCAGCGACCGCGCCCCGCTCGGGCCGATCAAGCTGCCCTCCACGATCGCCGGTTGGCAGGGCACCGAAGACAAGGTTCCGGAGGACATCGGCAGTCTGATCAAGAGGGACTGGGACCAGTTCCTCAGTCGCGTCTACCAGCGGGACAACCGGAGCGTTCGTCTCTACATGGCCTGCGGCACGAACGTCTGGAAGCTCATCCGTCACAAGGTGGACACGTGTTATGTCCTTGGAGGCTGGACCCTTACGGGTCGTCAGGAGGGCGAGATCGCTCCGGCGCAGGGCGCAAAGGTGCGCTGCACGGTCTTCCACTTCGCCAAGGGACCGCGAACCCAGACCGTCCTGAGCTACTACCTGGCCGACGGACAGAGCTACCCGAACACGAGCTTCTGGCACCGGAACATCCTGCCGCCCTCGTTCGAGTACGTTGCCAACGTGCAGATCTCCTGGACCGCCGCCAGGCTCTCGCCGAGCCGAGAAGAGGTCGCCTCGTGGGTTCGGGACTTTGCGACCGCCTCGGCAACGCACGTTCGGGCGGCGATGCCTGGGGAAACGCAGCCGGGAGATGGGGATGCGAGGCCGTCGGACGCCTCGCCCGGTGGACCTGATGGGCACCGCAAGAGGGACAAGAGAGGTTAGACTAATGGGCACCATCCAGACCAAGGCGGTCGCGGCAACGGGTAGCGGGACGACCCGCGCCGAGCTGGCTGTCTCTGTCGGCATCGTGGGCCTTGTCTTGGCCGCGCTCGTCTGGTGCTACAGCGACGTGATCGGGCAGCTAGTCAAGGACTGGCAAAGCAGTAAGAACTACTCCGTCGGCGTGTTGGTTCCGTTCGTGGCGCTCTACCTGCTCTGGCTGGACCGCGGTCGCCTCTCGGGCTGCCCCATCAAGCCGTGCTGGTGGGGGCTGGGCCTCGTTCTCCTCGCGCAACTGGCCCACCTCTATGCACTGCCGTTCCTCCAGGAAGCCCTCGATCGCTACTCGCTGATCCTCTCCGCCGTCGGGGCCGTGCTGCTGATCGCCGGCCGGCGCGTCGTCTGGCGGCTCAAGTGGCTCTTCCTGTTCCTCTTCCTGATGTTCCCCTTGCCCGGTCGCGTCCACAACCTGATCATGATGCCGCTCCAGGAGATAGCCATCTCCGGGGCCGTGTTTCTGCTGCAGGTCTTCCTCTTCGGGCTCACGGTCACCCGCTCCAACACCATGGTCGCCATCGGCGGCGTATCGGCCGACGTCAGCGAGGGATGCATCGGCATGCGCATGCTCACGGCCTTCATCGTCGTCGCGGCCACGCTGGCCTTCCTGGTCGCTCGGCCGCGCTGGCAGAAGACCGTCCTTGTCCTGTCCAGCATCCCCGTCGGGATCGCCTGCAACATCGGCCGCCTTTGTGCCACGGCCATCGCCTTCTATGTCCTCGGCGAGAAGGCCGGCAAGGCCTGGTTTGATCTCTACCATGACTGGCTGGGCTATGCCATGATGCCCCTGGCTGTCCTGTTCCTTATGTGGGAATTGTGGATCATGAAGAAGCTGGTCGTCCCCGAGCCGCAGCCGGCACGTCACGGCAAGGCGGCGTCGCCGGGCAAGCACGCCAGCCGCCCCGGCCGCAACGGCAAGAACGGCCACCGGCGCCGCCGGCAGCTCGCCGCATCCCGGAGCGGCGCGTGACCCAGCCTTGGCGCCCATTCTTCTGAGACCGAGCGAGCGAAAGACTGGAAACCACTTGACAGCCGCGCTAAGATTCAGTTTGGTTTTCGCCACAGGAGCAAGAGGGATCGCCGACCACGCACTCAGGGAGGACAAGGCCATCCGTCGAGGCCGACGCCATGCGAATTGAGGGCGCATGTTTGCGGGCAATCGTTACCGGAAGTCCCGGCGTTGCGGAATCTCCGGGCGCGGACCCCTCGCCAGCGCCCTGGGGGCTGGTAGTCCACCGTCCGGCGCGCGGCCGATCCCGCGGACCGCCCTGTCTGTCCGGGCAGCCTGCTGGTCGCGCGAGCTACCCCCGGATACCCAGCACGGGTGACACAAGGGGCTCTGCGCGGCAGGGACCATACAAAGCGCCTACGGAAAAGGACGAGGACCATGCGATCTCTTACGAAACGAAACGGCTGTATCGGCGTCGCGGCGCTGTGCCTGTTGATCGCTCCCTTGGCGCCGAACGCACAGGCCGATTACACAGAGTCCGTCATCTTCGATCAGGACGAGCCCTATCACGTGATCGACGAGATCCGGGGGCACGTCGCCAGCGGCGCCGACATGGCAGGAATGCGGGTCACGGTGACCTTCACCGATGGCGCCTCCGAGGCGGTTACGTGGGAGGCCACCGTCGACGACAGCGGCCAGGCCGTCGGCACCGGCTGGCTTCTGAGCCAGACCGGGGACACGTGGAACTGGTATGGCAAACCCTGGACGCTCATGAACATCTCGGCCAAAGCCATTCGCGAAGTGGAACTGGACGGAAGCCCCGACGACGCCCCCGAGGAGCAGCTCGACACTGTCTTCGATCGAACCTGGGGTGGCGACCCGGACCCCGGCACGGAGGGATCGGAGAAAGGCGGCAACTTCGAGGGCTGCGGCGCCCTGCCCGACGTAGCCGTCGTGGCCACATACGACGAGCCGGTCATGCTCGCCGAGGCCGATGTGCCGGTCTTCGACGTGTACCGGTTCCTGAGGATCCGATTCATGGACGACTGCGGGCTAGGTTCGGGCCAGACGCTGCAGTTCCTAGCCGACACGGACGTCGTCCCCGCCCCCGGGGCTGTCGTCCTGGGGATGATCGGTCTGGGCATGATCGGGCGGGTCCGGAAACGCTTCGCCTGATTCCCGCGTGTCGGCTATCGCGCGGGTTGCCGGTTCCGGCCCGGTTGCGGTCGATCTCGCGCGGCGTCTGTCCCGGTCGGGAACCTGCGGGACAGCGCGCCTCGAGGCAGCCCCTGTCACGCCACAACGTATCGTGAGGAGGATGGACAGTGCGGAAATCAATGGGACGATGGGATGTCGCGCGTCCCCTAGCGGTCGCTGCTGCCGTTGTCGTCGGCGCCGCGGGAGGGGCTCTCGCCGATCTGCCGGCGAGCTACGCGAAAGCCGATGCCGTGGACTGCGACAAGTTCGCCGAGCCGACGGTCGTAACGGAAGGAGACGAGGTGAGCTACAGGTTCGATAGCGACCCGAAGTACCGTAACGCCTGCGGCATGGCCAATGCCGCCGCGGCGCTGTGGGGCTCGGGGTACCGGAAGGTGAAGGACGCGGGCGGGAACCCGAAGGACGCCGCGGATCTGAGGGAGTTCTTCGAGTGGGTCTGCGACGACTACGCCGCCATGGTCGGCGGTGGGGACGACCCGTATCCCGGCATGGGGCTCGCGCAGCAGATCGCCTACATGAACAGGTACACCTCCGATCCGAAGACCAGCACGAACCCCAACGAGAACCCCCGTCGGAAGGCGGATGGACACGCCAACGTGGCCGACGGGGCCAACTACCCCCTCACCGGCCAGCAGCAGAACGAGGTGAAGCAGAAGCTCCACGACTGCTCCATGGTCAGCCTCATCCTCAGGGGCGAAGGCGGCCTGGCACACGAGACGCAGATGGCGGGATGGGCCGAGGACGGCACGTTCCGAATCTACGACCCGGATACGGATCGGGCCGTGTGGGACGATGAGAACCAGACCTGGACGTTCGAGGACATGGAGTTCTGGACCAGCTCCCTGACGGACGACAGGTGGCGGCTTACGTCCGAGAGCGGGGAGACGTTCGACGTGATCGGCTACAAGACCTTCGCCATCCCGGCCCCGGGAGCCGCCGTGCTGGGCCTGATCGGTCTGGGCATGATCGGGCGGGTCCGGAAGCGCTTCGGCTGATGCCCGGCTCGCGCCGGTGGCGCGGGTCCCAGGGACCGACCGGCCCACGGCGTCGGCCGGGTGGCCCGACGGAGCCCCGTCGGCAGGTGCGACGGGGCGGAAAGGAGAGACGAAATGACTGACAGACGCTCCATGATCTGCGTGGCGGCGTTCGTGGCCGTGGCGTTGGCGGCGCCCATCGCGGCCGAAGCCGACGTCTACGACTTCAAGTACGCCTTCACGCGGCAGTGGGACGATCAAGCCCAAGGCTACGTCACACTCATCCAGCACTACTACGAGGAGGATGCCGAAGGCAATCCCCTCCACACGCACTGCCTGCCGATCTACCGACTCGAGGACGGCGTGCCCCAGGATGTCCTGTGGCTGTGTCCGGGCCAACAGGTGGCCGTGGGCCCGGGCGGGGCGGTCGGGCAGGCCGGGCCGATCGGCGGCGGACAAGCCCCTCAGCCCCCTCCCCAGGGCTGGAGCAAGAAGATCCTGCAGGTGAACTTCCACAAGAAGGTCACCATCGCCGGCGTCCTGGGCGGCCCCATCCAGGGCAGGCCCGTGGGCGGGCCGGATCCTCCCAGCGACGACGATTGGGTCGACGTCGAGAAGAACAGCTCGTTCGGCGCCACGAAGGAATGCTGGCAGTTCCGCGGCCCCGATGGCGAGGACACCAAGCTCACCTTCTTCGGCTGCCGGGGAGGCATCACGAATCCCGCAGGCGAGGACTTCTCCGGCGTGTACTTCATGGCCAAGGGCGACTGGCCGGTCGGATACACGCCGCCGGCCTTCTTCGACGACGTCAACTGGTCCTACTGGTACATCGGCGAGTTCGCCTTCAGCCCCGCCGAGCCCGGCGTGGCGCGGGTCCAGGTCGAGTGCAATGCCGATGACTTCCTGTCCATCGCGACGGACGGCGTGTACGCCGGCTGCATCCCCGCGCCGGGAGCCGCCGCGCTGGGATTGGTCGGCGTCGCCTTGGTCGGTTGGCTCCGGAGACGCCCGACCTGAGGCGGCCGGGCGCTTGACGCCGGTGGTATCGCCCCAGCGAGAATCTTGACCGGCCCGGTTGCCGTGAAGGCGCCCGCCTCGTGGATGAGGTCGCCTAAGTGAAGCTCAAAAAAGAAGTTGGCATGAAAATGAGTGTGAAAGCGGCTCCGGCGAGCTGTCGAAAAAAACCGGTCGTTCCGCCCGATTCGCGCTTGACAGACCGCCGTTCGGGTGTAGAATCATGTCCTCAGCCAAGGGGCTGCAGAAAAAGGAAAGAGGATCGTATCCGTTGAAGAGGCCGCAGGTCATCTTGGTCTGTGCGCTGCTTCTGTTCGCCGGCGCTCACGTGCGCGCGGATCTCGTCGCGCCCCAGCCGCCCACGGTCCCTCCCCCGGCCCAACGGGCCGACCGGACCTCGCCGGCCGCCTTTGATGAGCTGGGGGTCCTGGGCTTCGGCGACGGGCTGCCCGCCCGCGCCCTGTCGGCCGAGGGCCAGCCGGCGCCCCAGGCCCAGGTCCTCCCCGGCGCCCCGTCCAGTCTGGCGCTGTTCCTCAGCGCGATGGGCAGCCTCGGGCTCTGGCAGCTCGGGCGGTCCGCCCGGCGGATGCACCTGAGCCACGCCCCCGCCTGGTTCCACACGGGCGGCCCGGCGCAGATCGGTCACAGCACGCCGATCGACCCGGACCTGACGCCCGGCCTGCCGGCCTGCTGCTTCGACCAGCCGGCCGAACGGCCACGTGTTGACTTCACCCGCCACATCGAGCGCGATGCGCTCTTCAAGTCCCAAATCCTCCTCTCCGTAGAGCCCATTCGCGGCCCTCCGCCGGTTTCCTGAGCTCCGATCTGTCGTGGGTCCGCCGATGGCGGCGGATTCGCATGCAGCATCACTTGGAAACGGCCCTGCTAGCTCCCGTGACAGGCACAGCTTGTGTTCTGTGGCCTGACCGGGTTGGCAGGGCAAGGAGACGGAAGCGATGAAACGGACACTAGTCCTTTTGGCGTTAGTGGCGCTCGTGGCTGCCCCCGCCATGGGGGACGTCCTGGGCAAGGTGCGCACGGCGCACACCGGCGTCACGCCGAGCCAGACTGGCACGATCTACGGTCGGAATTTCGAGAACGGGATCAGTGTTTACATGGGTCTTTACCGACAGAAGTACGACTTCGAGCACTCCGACGATACCGGCTACCGTGAGTTGAGACCCTGGGGCTTCTGCATCGAGTTCAACTACTCCACGACCGCCTGGAAGACCTATGACGTCCGCACACTCGAGCAGTCCCCGGAAGATGAGGGGCCCGGCGGCAGCTTCATGAGCGGTGCCAAGGCCGATTACCTCCGCGAGCTGTGGGCCGACGTGGACGCTGCCGTCGGCGTTGGTCCCGGGATGGACGCCACGGAGGCCGCTGCCTTCCAGGCCGCCGTCTGGGAGATCATCTACGAAGACGCCGAGGCCTCTTGGGACGTCACGAGTCGCGACGAGGCCGACAAGTCCAACAGCTTCATGGTCACGGGGCTCGCCCAGACTACACAGGACCTCGCCAACTCGTGGCTCGGCGAGGTCGACGGCTCTGGCGCGACCCCTGGCCCGAGCCTTGTGGCGCTGGTCCACGAGGATCATCAGGACTACATCGTAATCCCCGCCCCCGGCGCGATTCTGCTCGGGCTGATGGGCCTGGGCTTCGTCGGCACGTGGGCAAGGAAGCGCCTTGTCTAGTCCGCAACGGCTCTTCGGGGGTGGGCGCAATGTCTGCCCAAGAAGAGCCGGGGAGGAAGTGAGCGATATGAAGCGATACCTACTGAGTATGCTGGCTGCGGCCTTGTTGATGGCCGCCCCCGCGATGGCCGACCTCGTGGCCGTCGGAGAGCCCGTCGAGGGCGACTCGTGGTGTCAGGCCTTCCAAGAGTCAGGCGTCGGTACCTTCGACCTGGTCGCCGTCCAGATGTACTCGGCGGACGACGCGTTCCTTAGCCCGACGCATCGGTCCTTCAACCGGGGCAGCTGGGCGACCCGTGGCGAAGACGGCCCGCCGGTTACGGCGGCGTGGGCGGATGGACCCGGCACGACCAACATGACCTGGTCCATCTGTTTCGACGAGACCAGCAGTGAGCCTCTGACCTTCGACTTCGTGGCGTTCGGAGGAGAGACGCTCTTGGAATCGGCCCGCGCAGCATGGAGCGGATCGGGATGGGACATCAGGGTGGGCCACTCCGACCCGTGGCAGCCCACGCGGGCCGAGGTGGAGGCGATCCCCGCCCCGGGCGCGATCGTGTTGGGGCTGATCGGCCTCGGCGCGATCGGCATGTGGGCTCGGAAGCGTCTGGTGTAAGTACGAGTTGATGCAACCGCGGGACGGCCCGGCCCGCCCGGCCGGGCCTCCGCGAGACCCAAAAGGAAAGGAAGATACACGTGAAGAAGATCCTAGCATATACGGCACTCATCGCCGTTCTAGCCACGCCAGCCCTGGCGGACAACTTCGACGGACTGGGCGACAAGGGCCCGGGCACGGGCTACCGCATGTACTACACCCGAGTTGGAGGTTACTACCAGGGCCGCGGCGGCGAGTTCACGCTGAAGAAGGACGGCTCGACCATCCTCCTCAGCAACTCGGCCTACGATGCCGAGGCGAAGGCAATCGGTACCACAGGCTCCCAGTCGTTCCAGACATTCTGTGTGGAAACCGGCGAGTTCGTCGCCAGCCCGATGGACCTGATGGTCAGCGAAGAGGACGTGGCAGGCAGCGGGTACGGTTCCGGGTCTCACGCCTGGAAGGGCGGCACGGGAACCGGCGACGACCTGGCTGCGAAGACGGCGTACCTGTATAACCAGTTTGCCACCGGGAGTCTGACCGAGTACGCCTACAGCGGCACGAATGCCCATGAGCTTAGTCGTGCACAGTGCGCCGGCGCCCTGCAGAGACTCATCTGGAATATCGAGGGCGAAGGCGGCCTGCTCGTGGCAGACAACAGCTTCATGGACATCACACTGACGCAGGAGCAGGTCGACACGATCGACGACTGGAACGACGCGTACGACGCGTCAAGCTGGTCCGGCATCGGCAACGTCCGCATCATCCAGACCCTGAAGACCAACGGCGACCTCGCGCAGGACCAGCTGTACCTGATCCCCGCCCCCGGCGCGGTGGTGCTGGGGATGATCGGCGTCGGCATGGTCGGCTGGGTCCGCAAGCGACGGGCATAGCAACAGGCGGCAGTGACGGTCTCTCGCGCCCCGGCTGGGGCGCGGGAGGCACTCGAGCCGCCCGATAGGAAAGAGAGAAGCTCATGGAGAACGCAAGGCGTTACGTGCTTGCGCTCCTCATCACGCCCTTCGCGATCGGACTGCGGCTGGCGCAGGCGGACATCACGAACGTCCGCCCGGTCGGGGTCTCCGGGACGGCCCTCCAGGACGCGTTGAACGACGTGACCCAGAGGGACCAGAACGGCGATCTCAGGGGCGGGATCGACGTGGTGAACGATCAGTCCCCGTTTGCCATCTTCCACAACACCAGCAGCGGGGCGTCCGTTGCCACGATGGTGGTCGAGGTTGCCAGTTACGCGACCTATGCCGACAACCGGTTCGGGCTCTATGACTACTATGACCCGACCAACAGGATTGCTATCTACGACGAAGACGTCGCCCAAGGCACGCAGCGGCTCATCAGCTTCGCCGCCGATGGGAAGGTCTTCGTCAACGGCAGTTGGGTCGGCACATTCCCGGAGAGCCCCCTGCGCTTCGGGTTCTACCTGGAAGTGTACACCTCCGACGGCAACCCGGATAGCCTGGACTACACCAGGTACACACAGGACTGCCTAAACGTGGATGCGTACCTCAAGGACGGCCCGGGCGGGCCGGCCGCCCTGGTCTACCGGGGCGACGAGGAGACGATGTTGACGATCCCGCCCTGGCACCCCGGCTTGTTCACGTCCAACGAGTGGATCGTGGCTTTCGAGGATGCCGACGACGGTGATTTCGCGGACATGGTGGTGCTGGTGGAGTCCATCAGCCCCCTGCCCGCCCCCGGCGCCGTGGTGCTGGGGATGATTGGCGTCGGTCTGGTCGGCTGGGTCCGCAAGCGAGGAGCGTAAGCAACAGACGGCTTGGGCTGTCCCTCGCGCTCCGCTTGGGGCGCGAGGGGCAGCCGGGCCGAGTCATTCAGGAACACACGGCCTGATCCGGCCGGCTTCGGCCGGAGGGCCGAGAAAGGAAGAACCCATGAAAAGAGCATTCACGGCCGCCGCGCTGCTGGCCCTCCTGGCCACGCCGGCGCTGGCGGACTACAGCACCATCAAGGCCGGGTCCGCTTCGGAACCGGATCTGTGGCAGGTCCTGGATTCCGTCGCACCACTGGGCGGCAGCGGGTGGACTTCCACGGCTGCCCTGAACAGCAACACAAGTGGGCGGCGCATACATGACAACGCTGCCGGAACCTGGAGCCCAGGGGATGGCATCGACCAGCTCTGGGAAGACGGCATGGTCACGGTCACGGCAACCGCCCTCTACTGGGGGGGTGGGGCCAATCCGATGGACAGGAACTCCCAGGATTTGGTGTGGGACACGGACCTTGCCGGTGGGACGCTGCCGCGGAACAAGCCCGGCGTTAGCTTCGGCACCCTTGGGCAAGCAAAGACGTTCAACGTTGCCACTTCGCCCCCGTACTTCATCCTGGGTGACGAGGCCAAGAACATGTTGGCATGGAGCCGAGATGCGCTCAATGTCCCGTTCTCTGACGGTGTCAAGGACCGCATGGTAACGTTCGACGTCAGCGGCCTCGGCATCAAGTACTGGAATACAACGTCGGGGGCATTCGTGGACCTGAAGACGGCGGGTGACGAGGCCTACGTCATCTGCTTCGATCCCGGGAGTGATCACGACTACCAGGACATGGTCGTTTTGGTCGAAGGCGCCAATCCCATCCCCGCCCCCGGCGCGGTGGTGCTGGGGATGATCGGCGTCGGCCTGGTCGGCTGGATCAAGAAGCGACGCCTCTGAGCAAGAACCGGCGGCTGTCCCTCGCGCCCCGCCTGGGGCGCGAGGGGCGGCCGGGCCGAGCCATTCAGGAACACACGGCCCGATCCGGCGCACGTCTGCCGGAGGGCCGAGAAAGGAAAGACCGATGAAAAGAGCATTCACAGCCGCGGCGTTGCTGGCCCTCCTGGCCAGTCCGGCGCTGGCGGATTTCACGACGCCCGTGTACAACACGTCCTACGGGGCGTCTTCCAGCTACGGTGTCGAGTGGGACTTGCATTCGGGGCTGTCGGACAATCCCGCCAACCCGGGAGGCGACAACACGGTTGGGGCGGGAGACATCCTCGATTACCACTACGGCACGCATTGGACGCGCATCGACGACTACAACGTGCCGTCGAACAAGGATGATCAGTTCTGGTGGGACTTGGATGGCGGGATCCAGGTTAAGGCGATTTACACAAGCGCCAACCTGAAATTGGGCTACGCCACGGACGAGGGCGACGGTCTTCCCGTCACCTGGATCGGCGGTTCGGGGGGTGGGGACCTCGACACCGTGGGCGAGACCGGCTCGATCGACGTCATACCAAACAGCGACGCCTTCGTCTGGGTGGTGCCCGGGTCGTACAGCCGGCAGGCTCTCAACGGCGGCAGCGACAGGATGATTTCGTTCCGTATCAGCGGCATACTGAACACGCCGGGCAATCCTGCGCTCGGCTACTACACGCCGACAGAGCCTACGTACGTCCTTGCGTTCGAGGATGGCTCGGATTTGGATTACCAGGACTTCGTCGCGGAGGTATCGAACGTGGCCATCCCTGCCCCCGGCGCGGTGGTGCTGGGGATGATCGGCGTCGGCCTGGTCGGCTGGGTCAAGAAGCGACGGGCGTGACGCGGGGCGGCTTGCCGGCGGCAAGCAGGCCTCGACGCCGGGCAGTTGGCCAAGCAAAGCGGTTAGAGACAGATCGGTTGGTTGTTCTCCCTGGGGACGGCCGAGTGCCGGTTGTCCCCAGGGAGTATCGTTCCTCGTGACAGACAAGGGGCGACGGCTCTCCGTCAAACCGGCAGTTCCCTCCAACCTGCGACCGGCCCGCCAGATTGGCGGCCGTCCTCTTCGGGCGAGCGGACGGCGTCTGCCGACCGCGGGCTCGCGCGTTGTGATGCCCCCAAGCGATCCCGGGCCGCACGGCGTTCCCGGCAAGCCGCGCCGCCCCTTCGCGCAGTGTGCCGCGAAGCCGCGGAACGGGGGCATCCGGGCCCGCCAGGGGCCTCGCGGCTGCGCACTGATACGATCCCCGTGTTATCCTCGCTTGGCGACCTGGCCCCGGCCTGCGGGCCTGTCGGGGAGCCAAGGGTGGGTAACACGGCGGCCCCGATCCAAACGCTTTGTCCTTCCAGCGG
>Ga0114922_10001214_pt1 | contig 24667 bp, 29 predicted proteins | sample AartaG_FD_100975 | JGI IMG/M metagenome (GOLD analysis project Ga0114922, IMG submission 100975) | Deep subsurface microbial communities from Aarhus Bay to uncover new lineages of life (NeLLi) - Aarhus_00045 metaG | ecosystem: Environmental > Aquatic > Marine > Oceanic > Sediment | place... | reverse complement strand
CTTGAGCGAAGGCTGCTACCTGCTTCGCACCAACATCAGCGACTGGACCGCCGAAGAACTGTGGCAGGCATACATGCAACTGACCCAGGCCGAAGCCGCCTTCCGCATCCACAAAAGCGACCTTCGCATCCGGCCTGTATGGCATCAAAAAACCGAGCGGGTGCAGGCCCACATCCTCGTGTGCTTCCTGGCCTACGTCCTGTGGAAAACCCTCGCCCAGCTTTGCCGCCAGGCCGGCCTCGGCGACGAGCCTCGAAGAGTGCTCGACGAGATCAAACGAATCCGCCTCGTCGACGTCGTCCTGCCCACCCGCCAGGGCATCGACATCCGAAAACGCTGCGTTGCCCGGCCCGACGATCACCAGCAAATCCTCCTTCAGAGGCTCGGATTGAAATTGCCGCAGCAACTGAAAATGACCGACATGTAGTGAAGACTTTTCCGATCGATTTGTTGATACATAAGGACTTACGACGATGAATATGCCCTAACTGCGGAAGTTGGGTTAGTGTATCGAAGTCAAGGATTTCTCCCGCTTGCCGAACAGACGGTAGAATTGACGCTGGATCCCAACCGGGCCTTCGGGAGCGCAAACATAGGCGGCCCGACGCGACCGGTGTCCGCCGACCGCGTCGTAAACGCTGCCACGCCGCCGCGACGCAAGCCAAGGAAGTCATACGCATCCAAAGCCGCTGGCAAAGGCCGTTCCGCCAAGCCACTTCGCCTCGATTCCATGTCTTACCTATTATACGAGGGGGTAGGGGGCAGAAATTCTCAAAAAAACCCTTGACTCTCGTCTGCAGTTTGTGCAAAATTTCACAAGCTCGTGGCCGTATGCCCTGCATTTGAGCATTATGTGCGCGGATAGAGGCCGACTTGTGCGGTTATTCACAAGGTCTTCACCGAGGCTGGACGTATTGAGCGCTGAAACCCACGAACTGCGTCTGTGCACCCTCAAGCGCGGCATCATTTACTTGCGCGCTCTGGGAGCAATGAATAAGCGTGACCATGAGATCGTGTCGTCAGAGGAGCTGGCGGATTTTCTTTGTCTCAATGATGCGACAATTCGGCGCGACCTTTCAGCGTTCGGGAAATTGGGCACCCGCGGGCTGGGATATCGCGTGGGCGATCTCCGGACCCGGCTCCTGGAAGTGGCGCGGCCGTCCAAGATCGTCTATGGGACGGTGGTTGGGGTTGGCCGACTGGGCGCAGCATTACTGGGGCATGGGGGTCTGCTCCGGGTGCCGGGCTTGGTGATCCGGGCAGCTTTCGACGTTGATGTGCAGAAGATAGGCTCTATGGTAGGCAGCGTGCGGATTCTGGATGCTTCCGAGATGGTCGACATAGTGAAGCGCGAACGGATCGCAGTGGGGATTGTCACGGTCCCGACCGAAGCGGCACAGGGGGTCGTGGACAGGCTGGTGGAGGGTGGGGTTTCGGGAATCCTGAATTTCACGGCGACCCACGTCGCCGCGGGGCCCGGGGTAGCGGTGTCGAACATAGACATTTCCCTTGAGCTTGAGAGCTTGCTACTATCGTTGAGGGAGAAGGCCAGAGATCCATATCGCGGGGGGAATGCCCGCGAATCGGGCTCGTCTATCTGAGTCGGAGAATCACCATGGAGGCGCAACTCATGCCAAAGGATTCCGGCAGCAGGGAAGCCGCGAAGAAGGCGAGCAGCGCCAGCCGCTACGTGGCGACGGTGATAGTGCTTTTTTGCTTATGGATCCTGCTGACGTCAACGGTCTTTGACGAGTTCCTCGCCGGAACGGCGCCACACGGGGCAGGGCTGCAGGAGATCATTGCGGGGGCTATCCTTTCCCTCATCATCGCTTTTTGGGGTTATCGCTATCTTACCATGAGAGGGTTGGCCAATTTGGCTCCCAGGCGAATTGTGCGCGCTCTTTTCTACATACCGATCTTTTTCTATGAATGCTTCAAGGCCAACATCGACGTGGCCTATCGGGTCATTCATCCGAAGATGCCGATCAATCCTGGGATCGTTGCCATTAAAACGACATTGAAGTCTGACCTGGGCAAACTCTTGCTCGCCAATTCGATCACTCTCACGCCGGGCACCCTGACTGTGGACATCTGCGGCGATTATTTGTTCATCCACTGGATCAACGTGAAAAGCGTGGACGTGGAGGAAGCCACTCGGCTTATCGCAGGGCGGTTCGAAAAGCACCTGAAGGTAATTGCGGAATGAGTTTCAGTATACTAGTGATATTTTTCGCTGTCGGGGTCGGCGGGGTGGTGCTGTGCATGCTGCGCGCCGCGAAAGGCCCTACGACCTCGGATAGGATCGTGGGGGTGGACGGAATGATCACGATTACGACTGCCCTGATGGTGCTGCTGGGATTGCTCCTGAAGAGGCGCATCTACCTTGATGTGTCGCTGGTGTATGCCGTCCTCGCGTTCATAGGGGTGATCGTGATGGCGCGATACCTGGAGAAAGGTCTATGACGGTTATCGGGGGAATCGTAATCGGTGTTGGCGTGATCTTCCTCTTTCTCGGGGGGCTGGGCATATTTCGTTTTCCCGACGTATACAATCGACTTCAGGCGGGAACCAAGTGCACGACGCTGGGAGCCTTTTGCACAGTTATCGGCGTAGGTATCGCCGAGCCGGCCTGGATTTTCAAGGCGTTGATTATCGCCGCTTTCATCCTGCTGACCAATCCGATCAGCGCGCACGCTTTGGCCAGGGCCAGCGCCAAGAGCGGAGTGAAGCTATGGGACAAGAGCGTGGTAAACAAGTATAGAGAATGGGAGCAGACTCAGAACAGCGGCGAGAATAGTGACCGAGCGGAGGCGGAAGGTTGATAGTTCTACAGGCAATACTCATCGTCATTATGATTGCGGCGGCAGTGGCCACGAGCATTTTCAAGGACCTGATGAATGCCGTGATCGCTTGCGCTGCGGTCAGCCTGATTGCGTCTCTTCTGTTCTACATGCTGGACGCGCCGGACGTGGCGATGGCCGAGGCGGCGATCGGGGCCGGTCTTACTACCGCCATATTTGTCCTCGCGATACGGAAGACACAGAGGTACGAACCGTGAGAAGAGCCAGCGCTCTCGTACTGCTGCTTGTGCTCGCAGCGGGATTGGCCGTTGTTCTGGCCAAGATCCCCTTCGGCCAGGACAAGATCGGGGTGGGCAACCATTACATCGAGAAGGGAGTCACAGAGACTGGCGCAACCAACATTGTCACATCCGTCGTCGTGAGTTATCGCGGCTTCGACACCTTAGGCGAGGTCACTGTTCTCTTTGCAGCAGCACTGGGAGTCACCACGCTTCTTTTTGTGGAGCGGCCACAGGAGCGAAAGAAACGGGAACCCGCGAGCCTGATCGTGGCCACGGGCTCAAGGCTGTTGTTTCCACTGATAATCCTTTTCGGCATCTATATCTTTTTGCACGGCCATCTGACCCCGGGGGGAGGATTCCAGGGCGGAGCCGTGATAGCCTCGGGATTCCTCCTGCTGTATTTGGCCCGCCCGGGGCAAACGATGAGAAGAAAAAACCTGAGCGCCGCAGAGAGCTTGGGGGGATTGGTATTCGTGGTCGTGGGGCTTCTGGGCATAGTGTTCTCCGGATATTTCCTTCAGAATTTCCTGCCCAAAGGGCATCCTAACCTCTTGCTCAGTGCGGGCATCATTCCGCTGGTCTACATTGCTATCGGGGTGAAGGTTGGTTCGGAACTGGGAAGGATCATCGGGGACCTGGTGGAAAGGGACTGATCCCATGGACGCGCTTTACAACAGCATGTACTACGTCGGGGCCGGCGCGTTGATCCTCATCGGTCTTTATATGGTCCTCGTAAAGGCGAACCTCATCAAGATCATGCTCGGTATAAGCTTTATGGATACGGGCCTGCATGTGCTGCTGATTGCCATCGGATACGTGCGCGGCCGAACGGCCCCCATACTGTCGCAGGCTCTCCTGGAGGCCGGCGAGGGTCCACCCGCAGTGGTCGACCCTGTTCCGCAGGCGCTGGTGCTGACGGCAATTGTGATCGGAGTGGGCGTATTGGCGCTGGGCTTGTCAATCGCCGTGAAGGTCTACGAGCATTACGGCACGTTGGACGCCGGTAGAATCAAGGGACTGAAATGGTAATCGCACCCCTACTCATTGTGATACCTCTGGCGGCTGCCTTCTTGATTCCTCTGCTGGAGTTCGTGTCGAGCAAGGCCGGAAAGTATGTTCCGCCTCTCGCCCTGTTGGCCAACGTTGTGCTAAGCGCGGTATTGATCCCCCAGGTGCTGGCCGCGCCCATTGTGGTATCTATCGGAGGTTGGAAACCGCCAATCTGCATTAACCTGACAGTTGGACCTCTGGGGATTTTACTGGCTGCACTCATTTCTCTGGTAAGCTTCTTGACAGCCGTATATGCGGTCGGCTATATAAAGCAGGGACCGACCGGCAGGTATCACATGCTCTTCTTGTTGCTCGTGGCCGGTGCCACAGGCGTGGTCCTGACCGGGGATATCTTCAACCTGTTCGTGTTCTTCGAAATCCTCTGCATTTCTTCCTATGCTCTGACCGCCTATAATCGTAATAAGGAAGGAACGGAGGCCGCATTCAAATATCTCGTGCAGGGCACGATCGGTTCCACCCTGATTCTGATAGCGATTGCGTTTGTATATGGGCTGTTCGGTACGCTGAACATGGCCGATATTGCCAGCCGGATCTCCTCTGCCGAGCCGACGCATTTGTTCTTCATCCTGGCCCTGTTTATAGCCGGGTTTGGCGTTGAAGCTGCGATCTTCCCCCTGAATGCCTGGCTGCCGGACGCCCATTCCTCGGCTCCTTCCTCGATCAGTGCGATCCTCTCCGGCATTGCGATCAAGGCCGGCGTTTATGCGATCGCCAGAACGACCTATACCCTGTTCGATACCTCGGGGCTGACCATTATCGTCTCCGTAGTGGGTCTTGCCACCTTGATGATAGGTGAGATCTCGGCCTACCGGCAAAGGGACGACATCAAGAGGATGCTCGCCTATTCGAGCATCGGCCACATCGGCTTGATCGTCTTCGCTCTCGGTATCGGAACTTATGCGGGCGTCTTCGGCTCTCTCTTCCAATTGGTGAACCACGCCATCGCAAAAGCCGTCTTGTTCCTTGTCGTGGGCTATATGATCCTCAGGGTGGGGTCGAAGAAACTGTCTGCCTTTGAAGGCCTCGGGCGACAAATGCCGCTGAGCAGCCTCGCTTTTGCGATAGCGATCTTCTCGCTGGTCGGCCTGCCTCCATTTGCGGGCTTTATGAGTAAGCTTTCGATTGTCTACGCGGCTGTCGAAACAAAGCAGCTCCTCTTGCTTGTCTTTGTTGCTATTGTTCTGCTGGCGACAGTTATCGAGGCCGGCTACTTTTTCAGGCTGATCCAAACGCTATACTTCAGGCAAGGTGTGAGCGAGCGGCGCATAGGCGAGGCGCCTCTTTCGGCCTTAATCCCTGTTGTTGTGCTGACCTTATCGATTCTGGTCATTGGCCTGTGTCCGCAACTGATAACTCCGCTGCTGCGGGGGGGGGCCGAGGAATTGCTGAATCGCGCGGATTACATTCGACACGTACTGGGGCCACTATAAATGCTAGTCGCAGTAATATTATCTACGGCCTTCCTCGGTGCGCTGGCCGTCTACTTCGCCGGGAAACTATCGCCTAGGGTGCGCAACGTCCTTGCGGTACTGGTGGCTTTGACAGTAGCGATTCTGACTGCTTTCCTTTACGGCCATAAGGCGCAGGTGGATTACTATACCATAGGCTTCCTCGATGTAACCCTTTCCCTGAGGACGAATCCGCTGGCGTGGTTTTTCGCTATGGCGATCACGGGGATCGGGCTGTGCTCAATCATCTTCTCCCTGGAGTATATGAAAGGCAAGGAGAGGCTGGATTTCTACTACTTCGCCATGCTGCTGGTCAACGCTTCGATGCTTGGCATCGTTTTCAGCGGCGACCTGATCTCACTCTACATCTTCTGGGAGGTTATGAGCTGGAGCACCTATCTCGTCATCAGCTACAAGGGCGGCAAAGCGGCAGCCGCGGGTCTCAAGTATATGATCATGTCGGTCGTTGGCTCGTGTGCGATGCTGCTGGCGATTGTCAGCCTTTACGCTCACTACGAGACGATTGACATCTCGCGGCTCTCTACCGCAATGCAAAGTGCCTCAGCCGGCTACGCCCTGTTTATCTTGCTGATGTGCGCAATCGGATTCGGCGTCAAGAACGCGATCATGCCGCTGCATACCTGGCTCCCCGATGCCCATAGTGAGGCGGTCTCCCCGTTTTCCGCCGTGCTTTCCGGCATTCTAGTGAGAATGGGCGTTTTCGGGCTTCTTCTTATCATGTACGGGGTGTTGACGCCCCGGATGCTGGATAAGCTGGGGGCGGGGATGCTTAGTTTCAGTTACATTCTGTGTTGGGTGGCCGCCATCACCATCATTATTCCTACCTTTACCGCGCTCCTCCAGGATGATTCGAAAAGGCTGGTGGCGTGGCATACGGTGGGGCAAGGCGGATACATGATCATGGGGATAGCATTTGGGACCACGCTAGGCATCGCGGGTGGGATCTTTCATGTCCTGAACTATGGTATCTCCGTCACATTGTTGTTCCTTGTTGTCGGGGCAGTGGAACACCGCACGCGGGGCCAAAGAGATTTAAATCAGCTGGGCGGCCTGGCCAAGCGAATGCCGCTCACATTTTTCGCGGCGTTATGCGGCATTTGCGGCTTCATCGGCGTTCCTCTGACAGGAAGCTTTGTATCCAAGTGGCTTATCTACAAGACGTTGATCGTGGAGGGGTATCCTTTCCTAGCCTTTGCCGCCCTCATCGGCACGTGGGGAACGATCCTCTCGGTCTACAAGTTGCTTCACAACATCTTCCTGGGGCAACTTCCAGAGAAGTACAAGGACGTCAAGGAAGTGCCCTTCTCGATGCAGCTTCCCATGATCGTGCTGAGCTTCGCCATTCTTCTCTTCGGTATCTTGCCTGGGATTCCCCTCAAGGCGATCGGGCGCATTCAGAGTTCCCTGGGACTTGAGCCTCTCCAGGCCAGTCTGTTTGCGATGCCCCCGGAAGTGGGCGAGCTGAACATGGTCAACATCCTCGCGGCGGTGGCGGCCGGATGTGCCGTCGCTTACCTCATCTTCAGGCTCTGCCGTAAATCCAGGCGCGTGCCCCAGTCCGACACCTATGCCGCCGGCTCCTATGCCCCGGCCGACAAGTACCAGTACAGTGCCAATTTTTACGAACGCGTCTATCAGGTGATCGAGCCATACGTGAGGGACAGGGTAGACGCATTCTACTATTGGGTTGTGGAAAAGAGCGAGGGCCTGTTTGACGGCATCAGGAAAGTTTATACAGGCAATCTGAACACGTACGCTCTTTATATCATTCTATTCTTGGGCCTGCTGGCTGTCTTGAAGCTGGCATTGAGATAGTGATCATGCAATTCCTGTCGGTTATCGTTTTGCCCTTGCTGGCTTTCATGGTCGCGGTTTTATTTCTGGGACTATCCAGGAAGATAACTGCCCGTATCCAGAGGCGTTACGGTCCTCCCCTGTACCAACCTGTCATTGACGTCGTAAAACTGTTTACTCAGGAGGAGAACATCTCTCATGGCCCCGTGTTCGATCTGGGCGTCATGTTGGCTCTCGGTGGTTCGGTGGCTATAGTTCTGTTCATTCCGGTCGGAGGAATGTTGGGACTGAGTTCTTCCGGCGACCTGCTGGTGGTTATCTATTTAATGCTGCTGCCGCCGCTGGGCATGGCCTTGGCTGCCGGCGCATCGGCGAACCCGAATGCCAGCATCGGCGTCTCACGCAAGCTGATCCTTGCTCTTGCCTACGAGGTGCCGTTCCTGTTGGCGATCCTGGCGGTTATGATTTACGGGAAAACGACCTCCTTAATGGAAGCAACGCAGTCTCAACAGAGCTCGGTGCTGGCGTGGGGACTGTTTCGACTGCCCCTGTCCGCGCTTGCGACGTTTCTTATACTCCCGGCGATGATCGGCATGAGGCCGTTCGACATGGTCACCGCGCCCCAGGAAATTGCTTCGGGGCCGCTGGTGGAGTTCGGAGGCAAGTATCTGGCCATCGCGTCGCTTCAGAGCGCTCTGCATCTGTACATCGTCATTGCGCTTTTTGTCAACCTCTTCCTGGGTGGAGGAGCAAATGCCGGGACATTTCTCGCGAAGGTACTGGTAGTCTTTGTGGCAGTCCTTTTGATCAATGCCGTTTATCCAAGGTTCAGAATGGATCAGGGGCTCCGCTTCTGCTGGAAGTGGCCCGGGCTGCTGGCGCTTGTTGGCCTGATAATCGCTATGGTAAGCAGGGGTTAGGATGGATAGAGCACAGATCAGGAAGATTTTGAAGAGCCCCGGCAAATGGGGCCAGAAGTACTCGTTATGGGTGGTCTATTTCTGCACCGGCTGCGGGATCATCGAGATTCCCCCGGTCATTACCTCCCGCTGGGATGCCGAACGATTTGGCGTTATCCCCGTGGCCACGCCCAGACAGGCAAACCTCTTCCTCATCACCGGGTATGTGTCCTTGAAAACACTGGGCGCGATCATCCGAACTTACGACCAGATGCCCGACCCCAAGTACGTCGTCGGATTTGGTTCCTGTCCCATCAACGGCGGCATGTACTGGGATTCCTACAACACCATCAAGCATCTTGACAAGTACATTCCAGTAGACGGATGGATTTCGGGCTGCATGCCCAGGCCGGAGGCGATATTTATCGCGGTGACCCATCTCTGGACGTTGATCGATAAAGAGCTGGCCAACGGCTACAAGCGTTATAAGGAAGAATATCCGTACTACGAGGAGAACCAGAGGCAGGTCCTCCCCCATTTGCCGAAGTTCACAGGAGCCGGAGAAACATAAGCGCCCCCGGCACAAAGCTATGATCGAGGTCGAGGAACAACAGAAAAACAAGATCGCCGCCAACTTTGAGAATGGCGAGGTCACCCTCCCCAGGAAGGGCCGTCTGGTTGTCACAATCTCGAAGGAAAGCCTGTGTTCTTTGCTGCTCTTTCTCAAAATGGACGGTTTTGAACATCTTTCGCTCATTTCCTGCGTGGACTGGCTGGGCGAAGGAGAGCTGGAACTCGTTTATCACCTCTGGTCTTACCAGAAAAAGATCCATGCGATGGTCAAAACGCGCATTGATAGGGAGTCGCCCCACTTTCTATCAATTATTCCACTTTTTCGGCATGCCCAGACCTACGAGCGGGAAATATACGAGATGTTTGGCGTCCGGTTCGAGGGCAATCGGCGGCTGATTCCTTTTTTGCTTGATAACTGGCAGGGCGCCCCTCCGATGAGGAAAGATTTCGACTTGCGTAAATATGTCAAAGAAAAGTTTGATGTTGAGGAAAGGGCCGAATGACTCGGATAGACAAAACCACCACTGCCGCTGAGAAGAGCAGAGAACTTGAAATGTTCTTCGGGCCGCAACACGTAGGCATGGTCGGGAATTTCGGCATCATCCTGACGGTGGAAGGGGACACCGTCGTCAAGGCCCGCGCCAACCCGGGATACCTCCATCGCGGCTTCGAGAAACTGATGGAATACCGTACCTATGCGCAGAACTTCCCCCTCGTCTGCAGGCTCAACGTGATGGATCCGGACCCCAATGAGGCGCTCTACGCGATGGCCGTCGAGGACCTGGCAGGCTTGGAAGTACCCGAGAGAGCGCAGTACATCAGAACCATTATGCTCGAACTCTCCAGGATGGCCTCTCACCTTCTGTGGATGTGGGCATACGGCAACATGATTGGATTCGACACTTTCGCGCAATGGGCCATGGGCGACCGCGAATACATCATCGACCTGTTCGAAACGCTCACGGGCGGCAGGATCTATCACACCTATATCTGGCCCGGCGGTGTCCGCCGCGACCTCCCCCCCGGCTTCGCCGAAAAGACGTTTGAAGCGCTGGAACATATCGAGACGATGCTGCCCGACTACGATAATCTATTCTTCAACAACCGCATCTTCGCCGACAGGACAAAGGGAATCGCCGTCCTCGACAGAGACGAAGCCGTCGCACTGGGCGTCACAGGCACTAATCTCAGGGCAACGGGGTCGAGAACAGATGTGAGAAAAGACGAACCCTATGCCGCCTATGCCGACCTCGATTTCGAAGTGCCCACGATGGAAGATGGCGACTCCTATTCGCGCGCCATCGTGATACGCATGGAAATTGAGGAAAGCATATCCCTCATCAGACAAGCGCTCAACCGCATTCCCGACGGACCCGCCTGGAGGAAAACACCCAATCCCTTCAAATGGAACGTCCCTCCCGGCGAGACCTATGTTAAGGTCGAATCCGCCCGAGGCGAAGCGGGATTCTACATGGTAAGCGACGGCTCCGACAGGCCTTACCGGGCGCACCTCAGATCCCCCTCGTACCCGACCGGAATCATCGTTCTGGAGGAGCTGTTGAAAGGCGCAAGCCTGGCCGATGTTGGTCACATCATGCTCAGCCTCAACATTGCTGCACCGGAGATAGACAGGTAAGCAGGTTATGATAGTCGAAAAAAAAAGTATATTCGCCCCATTTTCCGCTGTGAAGTTCCTGTTTCGGAAGCCGCACACGATTCTGTTTCCTTTCGAGCCGAAAGAGCCCGCCCTAAGATACCGAGGCCTACATCTCAACGATCTGAAGGCGTGTACCGGCTGCGGCAATTGCGCGGATATCTGTCCTAACCAGGCCATCACGATGATCGACATGCCCGATATCCCGGCGGAACCCGGAGACGAAGGTGAACGGCCGGAGATCGACTACGGACGCTGCTGCTTCTGCGGGCTGTGCGTCGATGTCTGCCCCCCCGGCAGCTTGAGCCTGTCCAGGGACTACTATCATATTGACAAGACCACCGACAGCTTCGCATACCTTGCAAAAGACGAGGAATCCGACGCAGAGAGCTTCCTCGGCAAAACCGGCTACTCCGTACTCAAAGCCAGCCTGAGCCATCGGAAGACAGATAACAAAGGGTTCTGTTCCGACCTGGACTACTCGCTGGTGGAATTCGTGCGCACCCTGATGACGGTGCTGTCGCCGGAGGAAAGAAAAGGCTCGTTCGTCGAAATAGTCCCGGGGTTCACCGGCGAACAAGCTCACAGAGAATCATCGCGGTGTCTTGAGTGCAGCTTGTGCGAGGCTGCGTGTCCTGCGGGGATGGACATCAAGGAATATATTCTCGCCATCTGGCGCGGCGATTATGAACAGGCCTTGAGAGTAATATACGAGACGAACCCCCTGCCCAGCGTGTGCGGGCGTGTGTGCACTCACAAATGCGAAGAAACCTGCGGCCTGGGCGAACGCGGCGAGCCGGTCGCTATCCGTTGGCTGAAGCGATTTGCGGTGGAGCAGGTTCCGCTGGAGGAGTACAAAAGGGTGCTGGGTACCCAGAGCATTCAACCAGTGCACAAAAAGGTGGGGATCGTCGGGGCCGGCCCCGCCGGGCTCTCTGCGGCGCACTTTCTCGCCGTCATGGGATACGAGGTAACGATCTTTGAAACGTTGCCGCGGCCGGGCGGCACGCCGCGATATGGGGTGCCCGAGTACCGGCTGCCTTACGATGCCCTGGACAAAGACATCGCCTACATCGAGTCGCTGGGCGTGGACATTCGGTGCAATACCCGCCTGGGCCAACAGGTCAGCCTTCAGCAACTCCAAGAGCAATTCAACGTCGTGTTCATCGCCACCGGGCTGCACGTCGGCCGCAGTACCAAAGTAGAGGGGACAGACCACGAGCACGTCTTTCAGGCTCTTCCCTTGCTCAAGGACATCACGGAGGGCAAGGAGATCCTCGTCGGCCGCCACATCATTGTAATCGGAGGAGGCGATGTGGCCATGGACATTGCCCGCAGCATGGGTCGCTTGCAAATGCAAAAGCTGGGCCGGGTAAGCATTACGCTCACCTGTCTTGAATCGGAAGATATCATGCCCGCAACCCCGAACGAGATTGAGGAGGCCCGCGAAGAAGGAGTCGTCATTATTCCGGCGAGAGGACCCGACAAGGTTGAAATCCAGCAGGGACGGATCAAGGGCCTCCACACCGTCGAGTGCGTCTCGGTCTTCGACGAAACCGGCAAGTTCAACCCTGAATTCAATCGAGAAAATAGCTCATTCATCGAAGGCGACATGGTCATAGAAGCCATCGGACAAGGAGCGGATACCTCGTACATCCCGAAGGAGCTCGCCGACAAGCTTGAGTACCAGGGACGGCGCATCAAGGTCAACGAGCACTTACAGAGCAGTATCCCCTGGCTCTTTTTCGGCGGCGACATGATCGAAGGGCCCGACATCGTCCATGCCATCTACAACGGCCACGAAGCCGCCAAGGGCATACACGGCTACCTCAAAGGCCAAACCTGACACCCCACTTCTGCGTCCCGGGTGGCTGATGCGCCGCTTGTCAGCCGGGGGAAAAACGAGCAAACGGGGGCGACAAGCAAGAATAGACTCCTGTGAGCCTGCACGCGGTGCTGAAGTTGATGATACGCTGGCCGCAAACATAGCTGAGGTCTCATGGTCCGGAAGGCGGCCTCCGCACGTTTACCACGCGAATAGCCTCGTTTCGCCTGAGGGCTCCTGCTGGCCTCGCCCTCGAAGCAGGTTGAGGTCACGTTGTAGAGCAGCAGGTCGCAATCGACGGTAAACAGTTCGCCCAGCCGATTCTTGAGGTGTTTCTCGACGGGCTCCTTGCAGCCGCACAGCACTTCGGGCGTCTCATGCAGCCGCCGCACGTACACTTGCTCGACCTTCACCCCCTGCATCTCGGGCAGGGCCGTTGGCGGGTACCACGCCTCCTCGATATGCAGCTCGCCGGCGGGCTCGCAGAAGCGCCCCGGCACCGGATCGCCACCGGTGTGATGTAACTGCCTCCCTATCGTGTGTGCACTCAGGGGGAAAGCTGATCCACACAAGGAAAGCGGCTCAGGGAAATGGGCGCCGCTCCAGCTTGCAGAGTTCACTGTGCCGGCGTATGTCGTTGCACTTGTCGTGTATCAGGCCGGGATCTTGTTCGGGATTGGGACCGGCTAAGGCAAGACGACCTGCAAAAAGAACCCCAATTCATCTTCGGCTTGCGTTAAACCGTGGGAAAGGACCAGTGCATACAACGAACGATAGGCTGGCGAACTCTCGAGGTAGCCGTATGCGAGCGCGACAGCGATTGTGTGCTGCGGCGCGTTGCAGCTTCAGTGTGAGTCAATGGTAACGCAGGACTGAAACAAGCAGGGCCATCGCGCTACTGCGTTCATCCGCGGCGCTCGAAATCGTCGATGGCATCGCTCACCATGGCCCTATACGCGTTCGCCGGTACTTCGGCCATCAGAATGGCCATTCCGACGACTTCCATGATCTCATCCCGGGTGGCCCCCGACCTCAAGCAATTCTCGACGCAGGAAGGAATCTTTGCATCGGACCTGATTGCAATGGCGCAGCCGAGCCTGGTCAGGTTCTTCAGTCTTTCCGAGAGCGCGCTGCCCTGTGATTCAGACTGGTCCATCCGATCATCTCCTTACAATGGTGTGGCTTATGCGCGTCCGTTCTGCCGGGACAATCCGGCCGACCCACTACTGGACCTTCTCGTAAGGCCACATGGCGATATCGCTCTCCGTGACCCGCACGTTTTCGGAGCCGGTAGCTTCCAGGATAAGAGCTGCCTCGTAGCCACGCAACGAGATTCTGCAGAAGGTGGCGATTTCCTTGTCTCGCGGCAGCTCATGCAGCCGGTATAGCAGAGGAATTCGGCTCTCTCCACGACGCTGACTTCGGCTTTCGGCATCGGGCGCATAATCTTGCAAGCTAACTAACCTTCGGTCCGACAGCAATGCCGCCGCCGATCACGACTTACATCGGTGCTGGCGTGGATGACCCTCCCTTTCCCTGAAAACGCTGTTGTTGAGCGAGGAGCAACTCTATGACAAACTCCGCTCCGCCAAGGTCGGAGCGATCTACTCGGATGCTGCCGCCAGCGACTTGCACGATGGGCTTGACGAACGCAAGGCACACACGGGCGCCGGCACGACTTGAAGACCGCGCGGCGCACGACCGGCCGAAGGGTTCAAAGATCTTCTCACGCTCCTCTCGCGCAACGCGCCCGCCGGAGTCTGGCACCGTGACGCGAATGGGCCACTGCTGAGAGTCGACTGAAACAGATAACCGTACGCGCCCGCGCTCGGGAGTGTATTTGAAGGCATTGCCCACGACCGCATCAAGCACTTGCGCCAGGGCGGCTTGGCAAGCGCGAACCGGCGCGCTCCTCGGCCATCTCAGCAGACAAAAGCATATTGCACCGGTATTGCATTTACGACCCCGACATCGCGTAGAGTTTAGCCGATAACAGACGCGAAGTCAAGAAACTTCTATCGCAGACCAGCGTCTGGAGAATCGTGTTGGCGGCAGCACCAGCGGATGAGAATTGGCGACCGGCAAGGTGATATCCGAAAAGCCATCGCCAATTGCAGTGCTGTCGTCGGGCAGTCTCCGCAAGACTTTCACAGGATTTTACGCCTTGAAGTTTTGCCGCACTTATGGTAGAATGTTTTAGTGCTCGAAAGATCTGCCCATTCGGGATACTCGCGTAAAGCCGCATTTCACATTCTGAGGAGTTCGTTTTATCGTTCTGTCGAGCGGCCCTGATACGTTTCCCAAGGCCGGTATTCTGCACGCTCGAACTCAATCAGGCCAAAATGCTTATGGTGAGAGAACTCAGCTCAACATTGGAAGACTATCTCGAGACGATCTACCGCATCGAGAAGAAAAAGAGGGTTGCACGGCCTCGCGACATCTCCCGGGCTCAGAATGTGGCCGGCTCCACCGTGACCGCAGCCCTTCAGAGCCTCGCACAGAAGGGCCTGATCAACTATGAACCCTACGAAGTAATTACGCTGACGGAAGACGGACGAAAGAGAGCGGATCAGCTCTTCGTTCGCCACAACATTATCGAGGACTTCCTGAAGAATATCCTGGGGCTCGAAGCAGAGCGGGCGGCCGCCACCGCATGCGACATGGAACACGCCGTAGATCAGGAAGCGCTGGAATGTTTCGTTTGCTTTCTCGCCTTCATGAAACGGCACTCCCCTGACGCGGCAAAGTGGCTGGATGATTTTCGGCATTTCGTTGATGAGGGAGTGAACGGTCGGAGCTGCAAAGAGTGCGTGAAAGAATACATGAAGGAGCTTCGGCAGAAAACACAAGATTGAGCCGGAAAGGCGCCGGCGAAGGTCGGCCCGCCAAGCTCACTGCTTTTTCCCCCGACGCGCAAGGTGAACAATGGACTGGATAACGGATCGACAGCATTTCGAGAGACTGAAGGAAAAGCATGATTTTCTGGTGCTTTTCTTCTACGGCGGCTTTTCCGAGCCGGCACAACGCGCCCTCCGCGAACTGGAAGAATTCAGTCGCGAAAACGAGAACGTGCCTATTTTCGGCGTCGATGTCCAGAAGATCAAAGATCTGCACAGGCAATTCGGAGTGGAAAGCGTTCCGACCGTTCTCGCCCTCAAGAAGGGAAGAGCAAACCAGCTTCTGCGGGGAGTAAAGAGCGCCCGGTTTTACTCTCTTGCGCTGGCTGGTGCAGGGGGGCAGCGCGCACCGGGGCGCTCCGGGAAGGCGCCGCGAAGGGTTGTGGTGTACAGTGGGCCGGGGTGCCCTGCTTGCGGCCAACTGAAATCCTACCTGCGGCGGCACGGGGTCGGTTTTCGGGAAGTCGATATAGCCCGTGATGAGCGCGCGGCTCGGGAATTGACTCGACGGAGCGGCCAAATGGTTGTACCGCAGACGGATATCAATGGCCGCCTCGTGGTGGGATTTGACAAGGCGAAATTGGATACACTTCTCGGGATTCAGAGCGAAAGGAGCGAATCATGACATTACGTCCTATCAATGGTCGCGTGGTGATAAAGCGGGCGGAGGCCGAGCAACAAACTCCCGGTGGGATCCACCTGCCGGATACGGCTCGCGAAGGCCCGAAAGAAGGCGAGGTCATAGGCGTGGCGGAAGACGCGACTGAAGAGATCGCCGTGGGAGACCGCGTCATCTACAGCGAATTCAGCGGCACCGAGGTCAACATTGACGGAGAAGACTACATTGTGCTCTCGTCGGACGATCTCCTGGCCAAGTACGTAGCCGTGGACAATATCCCGGAGTAGCCATTCGACGGGGGCGGCAAAGCCGGTTCGCCCGCCATAGCTTCAGCGACGGCAGTATACCCTCTCCGATGCAAGGAATTCTGAAATGAAAAGCATTTCATTGGACCCTTGGCCGCCGGATTTTGAGGAACTCGAAAAAGTGCTCACGGGGCGCAAGGACCCGGAGCGAGTCCACTTCGTGGAGCTCGGAGTCGACGCCGAAGTCTGGAACCACCTCGAAGAGCACCTCTTCCACCAGGAGGGCGCTTCCCAGGAGCCTTCGCAGGAGCGCGACGTACGCCGGATGATAAACGGGCATGCACGACTGGGATATGATTCTGTGCACGTGTGGTGTGAGATGCAGAACCTGCCCGCTTTCAAAGAAAGGCGGGCCGCCGATTCCGCTGTCCTTTCACGGGGAGAGAGAACCTGGGTAGAGGAAGGAGGAGGCATTATCAAAAGCTGGGAAGACTTCGAGCGCATCGACTGGAGCAATGTGCGAGCTGATTGGGGCATCCTTGATCGCGCTACACGTTACCTCCCCGACGGCATGAAGCTCACTATCGGTACCAGTCTTTTCGAAGCGATCCTGGAGAGGTTCCTGGGCTACGAGGACCTTTTCATACTGTCCGTGGATAACCCCAGCCTGGTGGCGAAGCTGTTCGAGACGTGGGGCCGGAAGGTCTACGACGCATACGAGGCGGCGATCGGGCATCCATCGGTCGGGGCGATCTTCCATGCCGATGATCTGGGCTACAAGACCGGAACGATGCTCAGCCCCGCCTTCCTGAGGGAGCACGTTTTCCCCTGGTTCCGCAAGTACGCCGAGCTGGCGCACGGACACGGCAAAACGTACTGGTACCACTGCTGCGGGAACGTTTTCGAAGTCATGGACGACCTGATCGATGACGTGCGGATAGACGCATTCCATTCCTTCCAAGATGTAATCATTCCCATATCGGAATTCCTGCAGCGATACGGCGACCGGGTAGCTGCCCTTGGCGGCATCGATATGGATAACCTGGCCAGAATGGAAGAAACGCAACTCAGGGCCCACGTAAAGCAGACGCTGTCGGAGTGCATGCCGGGCAGATTCGCGCTGGGGTCCGGAAACACCATTGCCAACTACGTTCCGCCTGCCAACTACCTGGCCATGTTGGAAGAAGGGCAACGCTGGAAGCCGGCATAAGAACAGAAAGCGGAAAACCACGGTAACAGCAAAAGCGATGCTCTGTAATGCCGCGAAATGATCGCGTGACCCAGATGGAAGAACGGGGAGAACTTCCTGCCGGGTCCACCGCCCCGTGGCGTGCCGACACAACAAGCCAAAAACAGAGAAAGAAAAAATGAACGATATAGGAAGAATGGTCGTAATAGGATGCTCCGGTTGCGGAGCCCTGGCCGGTCTTACGGCGAAGAAACTCGAGCCTTCCCTTAACGTAACCATTATCCGTGAACAGGAAGAGATGGGCTTGCTCACGAGATGCGCAACGCCCTACATCTGTTGCGGCGACGTGCTCGTAGACCCTTCGTACAAAGATGATAGCATTTTCACGGACAAGGCAATACGCCTGGTGAATGTGAAAGCCGTCGAGATAAACAGAGAATCGAAGGTTGTCACCACCGCCGATGGAAACACCTGCTCTTACGACCGACTTGTGCTGGCAACAGGCGCAAAGCCGGTGATCCCTCACATCCCGGGAGTCAACTTGCCGGGAGTTTTCACCCTTCGCACGAGCGGCGATGCAGTCAGTGTTCTCCACTGGATAAACTCCAAGCGCGTGACAAATGCGGTCCTCATCGGCGCCGGTGCGATTGGGATCGAGGAAACCTACTTGCTGGCGCGCCAGGAGATGAAAGTTACTCTGGTTGAAGCGCTCGACCGGGTCATGCCGAAAACCCTTGATGCAGATATGAGCGAGCAGCTCAAGGTCTACATGGAAGAAAAGGGAGTGGTGCTCAGATTGAATGAGAAGGTGAGCGCGATCGAAGGGACGGGGCGCGTCCGGCGAGTCACGCTGAGTTCAGGTGAAGAGATAGACGCCGGGATGGTGATCATCTCAGCCGGGACCCGCTGCAACGTGGAACTCGCTGAGAAGGCCGGACTCACCCTTGGCAAGCTCGGCCTGGAGGTGAATGAATACCTTCAGACATCCGACCCCGACATATACGCGGGAGGGGATCTCATAGAGTATCAAAGCCACGTTACGGGCAAGGCGACGCTCGGCCAACTTCGCCCGAACGCGGTCATCGCCGGCAGGGTAATAGCTAAGAACATCCTCGGCTACGCGGTAGAGTTTCCCGCTCTGATCAACTCCTTCTGCACGAAGTTCTTTGATAAGTCTATCGCCGCCGCAGGCATCACGGAGTCGGAGGCCAAAGAACACGGTATCAGCGTGTATGCTGCAAAACAAGCCTCCAGCAGCAGACATTCCATGATGAGGGATCGAAAACCGTACGTCCTGAAACTCGTATTCGATAGAGACAGCCAGAAGCTGATCGGGGGGCAGATAATCAGTGACAGCAGATGCCCGGCAAGATACATCGACGTCGTAGCACTGGCCATACGTTGCGGTCTGGCAGCACTGGATTTGACAACCTTCAGGGCTGCCGGCCAGCCGGAGCTGTCCCCGGACCCCGGCAAAGAACCGATAGCCTTGGCGGCCGATACTGCGTATCATGAGCTCAACAGCAATTGAACTTGCATCCGGCGGCGCGGGCAGCTCCTCCTCTTGTGTGGGCACAAGGACCTGGGCGATTCACCACAAGAGAAGGATGATGCCAATCTCGAACTATCAGCGCAGAGCACACGGAAGGTGACTGCACGCACTACCTGTTTATCATCCGGCGGAAAGAAGGCGAAACATAATGCACCGCGGAATGACCGGGCCATCCGGTGGCGACACGCCTGAGGCAAAGTCGTACGATACGACGGGTGCGCCCGTTGGGGCTGCAAAGCCGGCACGCTTCGCGAAGCCGCCGGGCTGCTTCAGCGGTCTCTTTCGATGGGGCGCGGGTCCATTGATCGGAGCAGTTACGGTTGTGTGGACGGGTCTGATGCTGGTTGTGGGGCACCTATGGCCGGATGTCGTTTCCGTTACAGGTATAGCGTTGCAGATTTTCACCGCCGCCGGGCTGAGCCTGCTGGCTCTCGGCATCCCGTTCTACGTAGCGGTGGCGTTGTATTTTAGGTCCCATCGCCGCAAAGAAGGACTTGTCACAACCGGGCCGTATGGCTTCCTCAGGCACCCGCTTTACACAATTGGCTTCCTCTTCCTGGCTCCCGGAGTAGTTCTGTTGTTGGGATCCTGGCCGCTCTTGAGCGTGCCCGTAGTCATGTACGCGGCGGCGCGGCTGCTGGTGCCTATCGAGGAGCACATGCTGTTCAACACATTCGGCGGAGCATACGCCGAGTACTTCGCCGCTACGGGCGCCTTTTGCCCGACATCCGTGAAGCCGGCCTGTCAAAGGCGCAGAACCACAAGATGACGCAAACATTACGGAACACGCGGTCGCCAAGTTGCACAGCGCGTCTGACCGGACCGCTCATAGTAGCAAAGATGCGAAAATGAACATTCAGGCAGAAGTGAGCGTTTATCCATTGCGGACCGATGCCGTAGGGACGGTCGTGGAGGACTTTGTCGCCTGCCTGCGCCGCGCCGACCTCGACGTCGAAGCGGGCACGATGAGCACCCGAATCACCGGCGAGCTGTCGGAGGTGTTCCTGGCACTGGCCGAGGCCTTTGCCCGCACGGCGGCGCAGCAGGACGCTGTGCTGGTAGTGAAAGCCTCGAATGCGTGCCCTCAGACGAACACGCCTCCGTGACGCCCCGGCTGCGGAGAGCTTTGGTCGGTATGTTGAAAACAATGCACCAATGTGAAAGGACAAGAACATGCCTTGGGTGAAAGAAGAACTATGTGTTGGCTGCGCCATGTGCGAAGCGGAATGCCCGGTTGGAGCGATCTCGATTGTCGACGACGTGGCCCAAATAAACGACGAGGAGTGCATCCGATGCGGGGCATGTCACGACATCTGTCCCAATGAGGCAGTACGCCACGACAGCGAGAGGATACCGCAAGAGATAGAAGCAAACATGGAGTGGACGCGGCGCCTGTTGCGGCACTTCGAAACAACCGACGAGAAACGCGGACTGATCGACCGGATGAAACGCTACTTCGCCAAGGAAAAAAAGGTCGCAGAGGAAACGCAGGAACGCCTTCGTTTGTTAGGTGAAAACCTGTGAATGCCTGCGGAGAACGAGTCGGAGAGATAAACGAAAGCATGCAATGACACCACCTACCGACATCGAAAAATGGTTGGCGGGAAAAGGATCCGGCTTCCTGAAGAGAGTTGGTGTGCAGCCGGGCCAAACGGTGCTGGACTTCGGCTGCAGCCAAGGCAATTATACCAAACCCGCCGCAGAAGTTGCGGGACCCACAGGGAAGGTCTACGCGGTCGACAAGGACGGCGAGGGCCTGAACCAGTTTCAGCGAACGATAACGGAGACACAAATCAGGAATGTAGAATTCCTACGCGTTTCCGAGAATGACGAGATCCCCTTGCCTGCGTGTTCCGTCGACATCGCACTGCTCTACGATGTGCTCCACGGTGGATACTTTCCGCAGACAGACCAAAGGATGCGTGTGCTGCAAAGCATCCGTCGTGTGCTAAAGCCCCTGGGATTGCTTTCACTGTATCCGACGCACCTGAAGAAATTCGGCCTGACCTTTGACGAGCTCCTGGGAGAAGTGAAAGCGGCAGGCTTCAGTTTGCGCGGAGAAGCCTATCGAAAGCTGGTGCACGACGGACACTTCACCCGAGGGCGCGTTTTCAGCTTCGCCAAAACGAGTTGAGAAGCGAATCGACCAAGCAGGTTACCGGCTCGCCGGAATCTCATCCGTTGGTGTGTGTTTTCCAGCAAGCCATTTCACCGGGCATTGCTATTGTGTCGGGTTCTCGTTTCGCTGGAGGATTCTTCGTTCCTCGGGGGTAGAGCAGAACGTCTCCAGTGCCAGCAGGCGGGTCCACCGGCGCAGACCGGGTATCTCCGTGCACTTGAGTGGATTCGCGGCGCAGTAGATGACGTAGCCGCCGCTCATGTTGCGAACGCGGAAGCCATTCTGCGTCAAGGTCCGGCACACGAAGTAGCTGCGGATCCCGGTGAGGCAATACGCGAGCAGCAGCTTGTCTTTCGGGATCTCCCCGCAACGATCCCGAATCTCGTCAATGGGTATATTTACAGCGCCGTCGATATGTCCGCGCTCGAATTCCCCCGTCGTGCGCACGTCAAGGAGGAATGCGCCTTTCCCCCTGAGCGTTTCCAGCTCGTCGGCGTGGAAAAGTTTTATATCTCCTTCCACGACATTACTCGCAACGTAACCCGCAATATTGACCGCATCCTTGGCCGAGCCGAACTGAGGCGCGTAAGCCAGCTCGAGCTCAGTGAGATCGTACACGCTCATCCCGGCGTGTATCGCTGTGGCGAGCACGTCGATGCGCTTGTCAACGCCATCCACCCCTACTATCTGGGCGCCCAGAACGCGGCCGCTATCGGGCGAGAAGAAGATCTTCAGCACCATCGGGGCGGCACCAGGGTAGTAGCCTGCGTGGGAAGCCGGATGTGTATACGATTTCTCATATGGAATGCCGTTCTGGCGAAGTGTCTTCTCATTTGCTCCGACGCTCGCGACCGTGAGATCGAACACACGGACAATGTTGGTGGCCAGGGATCCTGTGAACGTGACCCGCTTGCCCGCGATGTGGTCTGCCGCAATCCGCCCCTGCTTGTTGGCAAGGCCGGCCAGGGGCACAAGGCGCGCCCCTCCGGTTACCGGATTCTCAGTCTCGATAACGTCCCCGATGGCGTAAATGTCCGGATCGCTGGTTTGAAGGTGCTCGTTCACCCGTATGCCGCCGCGCCCCCCAAGTTCGAGCCCGGCCTGCCGGGCTAACGTAGTTTCGGGTTTAACACCAATGGCACACACGGCAAAGTCGCACGCCACTCCCGAGCCGCCCTCTACCGAAACAAACAGGCGACCGTCAGGAGTCTCCCGGAAGTCCTGCACCGGACTGTCCAAGAGAAGGTCGACTCCTTTCAGTTTCAGGTGTTGATGGATAAACTGGGCAAGCTCCTTATCCACCTGCAGCATTACCTGGCTGGCCATTTCGATGAGAATAACGTCCAAGCCCAGGTTGTGAAGGCATTCCGTCATCTCAAGACCGATGAACCCACCCCCGACTACCGCCGCTGTTTTCGGATCCTTTTCCTCCACGAATGTCTTGATCCGGTCCGCATCCTCAATATTCCGAAGAAAGAAGACACGCTCGCCTTCTATGCCCGGCAACGGCGGCCTCAACGGAGCAGCGCCGGGAGAAAGAACGAGCTTATCGTAGTGCTGTTGGTACCTCTCTCCTGTCTGGCGGTTCACTGCTTCGACTAACTTCGCAGTGCGGTTGATCGAGACTACCTCGCTGTGTGTCCGAACGTCAACCTGAAAGCGGCGATGGAACCGCTCCGGGGTCTGGATCAGGAGTCTCCTGCGTTCGGCGATTTCACCACTGATGTAGTAAGAGAGGCCACAGCCTGCGAATGAGATATCCGGGCCGCGCTCGAACATTATGATCTTCGCACCCTCATTCAAGCGCCTCATTCGCGCGGCGCACGACGCGCCACCAGCCACGCCTCCAACTATCACTATCGTTGATTCTCCTGCCTTGTCGGTGAAGCTAACACTCATTGGTATCCTCTACATTGTCATGTTGTCGAGGTCTGTGCCAAGCTCGGTTGAAGAGCAAAGCGCCTCCTGCACGGTGGCTGACAAGATTTCTGGGCACATTTCGCCAACGGGCATGAAAGTAGGCACTGATGGACAGTGTAGCAGAAACAGCCACCAAAGGCAAGAAAAAGAGGGCTTGCTCTCCGAGGTGCAGACGCTCGAATGTCAGGCGGCACCGTCGTGTTCACCGCAGCGCAGAGATAACGCCTCGAAACACCGCCTCGTAAATATCCGACTTCGACTCAGTACTGCCGTCATTCTTCTGACGCCGGTACGAAGCTGTCGGGTGAGGCAGTGTGAGACGTTTCAACTCGACCTCGCCTGCGTCTGTGGCTTTGTCGGTCCAGCAAAGCTGATAAGCAGGCGTCAGCCGCGCGGTGCAAGCAGGTCAGCCAGAGCTGTGCTGGTTCAGCGTGAATTGGACAATTCCGAGTCGAACATAACAGACGATTTGCCTGAGGCAAGTCGGAGTTTAAGAAGGCATGGGGGAAGCTCCGAACATCCCTGGCCGACACGCCGACAAAATGGGTGGGGGAGCCAGTTGGCCCGACTCCCGCGGACGGATGTCCGTCGCCACCCGACCTGTCCGCCGCACGGCTTCGGCAGGCGGGCCGGTTATCCCTGGCGAGGTGCTCTCCAGCAACACTCGCGTCCGTTTCACCGGCTGAGGGTATTATAGCGGCCTCCTTTCGGTTTGTCAATGGCGCGTTGAGCCGGGCCTGCTGCCGCTTGATCCGACGCTGCTGGGGCTCACGGCGGCGACGTCGGCGTCGATCATCATGTAGGTCAGCCGGCGGTAGCCCGCCAACGGATGCTCCTGCTGGAACTTCACAATGGCCTCGATCTCCCGGTCGTCGAGCCAGTAGTCGCGGGGAGTGAGCGCGTTGTGCTCGTTGACCTTGCCGTAGCGCCGCCGCCAGTTGTAGTACTTGCTGCGGCTGATGCCGATCCAGCCTACCAGGCATGGCGCCGAAATCTCTGTTTTGTCGGACCAGTTGTGCACGTAGTCGATGACCTCGTCGCGAACGTCGGGCTGCGTCCAGCCGCGTTTCAGGTCTCCCCAAGACTTTTTTTTAGCTCGATATGGGAGGCCATAATCTCGGCGATGACCTCGTCCTTGCGGGCCAACTTGGCCTGGAGGGCCTGATTGTCCTGCTCGAGCTTGCGGCTTCGGGAATCGGTGCGTTTGGCGAAGGCGGCCGCCCCGTTTTCGAAGAAGGCCTTCTGCCAGGAGTAGAAGACGTTAGGGTTCAGCCCCAGCTCGTCACACAGGTCCGACACCGGGATCTTGTCCAGAAAGTGGCGGCGGAGAATGCAGACCTTTTCTTCGGGCGAGAAGCGACGGCGTGGTTTTGTCATGGACTTTTTCTCCTTGTCGGTTACATACTAACATAAACCGGGGAAAAGTCCAATTCCGTCTGAAGCATGACACCCGTAGGCCCCCCCCCGACATGGTACTCCTGCACGTCCTTGACGTCGGCCTTGGCGAGCACGCCGTTGGTGGCCAGGCTCCATATCTTGATTGAGCGCGTGATGCATGCGCCAGTGATCAGCGCTCCAACCAGGAACGCGAAAAAGCTGATAGTTGGGTCTTCGTCAAGTAATATCAAGCCAAGAAAAATGACGGCCAGCAAGACGGGCAGGGCCGTCAGCAGCGACTTCGCTTTCGCCAGGAAGGAAACGTGAAGCCGCCGCCCCTCGTAGTCCCGTCTGAATTCCGGGATGCTTTCAGGATCTGTGG
>Ga0114922_10001213_pt1 | contig 24679 bp, 28 predicted proteins | sample AartaG_FD_100975 | JGI IMG/M metagenome (GOLD analysis project Ga0114922, IMG submission 100975) | Deep subsurface microbial communities from Aarhus Bay to uncover new lineages of life (NeLLi) - Aarhus_00045 metaG | ecosystem: Environmental > Aquatic > Marine > Oceanic > Sediment | place... | reverse complement strand
GGTTGCCGATCAGGCCTGCAAGACAGAACCGCGACCGTGAGGGAGCGGCGATACGCCGGACGGTGTCCAGACGGGTAACCGCTTCCTAACGGGCGCGGTTCGGATAACCCGCAAGAACAGGTGGGACGCTACACTAGTCCTATTTTCGTCCCAGACGACAGGAACGCCCGGATCAGCCAGAGATAGAGAGATGATGAGATCCTACGCTTTATGTACTAAAGCCGGACGGGATTTCAGTGAACTCTGGTATTCTCCGAATCGCCATGTCCGGACCGATGCAGCCGGGGAGGCGGCGGCCCGGCTGGCGGAGCGTATCTGTTCCGCCGACGGTTCGTGGTCGGCACCGGACGAGACTACACTCTTCCGTGCACTACACACCTGCGCCTACCGGGCCGGCGGGAACCGGCGCGCTCGACCTGATTCCCCTCGAGAACGGGCGAAGTGGGGCAGACGCTGGCTGATCATTCGCGATTACATCGTGGAGCAGAATCTCGGCCTGGTCTACACGATGATGCGGCGTTACCGCTACAAGGACTTGGACCACGACGAGATGCTCAGTGAGGGGATGTTCGCCCTGACGCGTTCGGTCGAGCGTTTTGATCCGTGGCGTGGCTATCGCTTCAGCACCTATGTCTGCAACGCTGTCGCGCGGGCCTGGGCTCGCCGCTGCCAAAAGGAGACGCGCTACCGTCGTTTGCTGCCAGAGGCCCACAGCGTTGCCCTCGAGGGGCCAAAGCGGATCGACAAAAACACTGCGCTGTTCGTGGAAAGACTCCACCGGGTCCTGGATGGGAATCTTGCCGACCTGAGTCAGTTGGAGTCACGGGTGTTGGCCGACCGCTTTCCTGACGACCCCAAGCCGCGGCGGTCGCTTCAGCAGGTGGCTCGGGCGACGGGCTTGAGCAAGGAGGGTGTGCGTCAAATTCAGATCAGCGCCTTGAAGAAGCTGCGCGGCGTGCTGGAAGTCGACCCGATCCTGCAGTGACAAATTGCGCAAGCATCTCGTCCCCCCCGGGGGGGGATTCTCGCGCCGGCGATTTGTCGAGGTCCATGCCTGGTCGGTTTCCAGCGGTTCTCGAGGCCTGATCATTCGTTCAGCTTCGATCCAGATCACTTCAGCAGCCTGTTTCGGCATGGCGACGCTCTTGGGTACCGACCGAGGAGACGTCCTTTCGCGCACTTCGAGGCATCGGATTTGACAGCCGGGGCCTGGACCGGTACCGTTTCTTGGCCTTTGGAACGGAGCCATCACCGGATGTCGATTCAAAGCTGGTCGGATAACACTGTTGTTGTCGAGCTTCAGGACGATCCCGCGTTCACTGATGACCTGGTGGCAGTCACCGATCAGGTGGGCGTCAAGCCCGAGGTCGACGTCGTATTGGATTTCACCAACGTGAAATACGTGAATTCGTCCAACTTGGCCAAGCTCCTCAAGCTTCGCAAGATGCTGGTGGGAGCCCAACGCAAGCTCGTGGTGTGCGGCGTTGACACCTCGGTCTGGGGGATCTTTCTGGTCACCGGGCTGGAGAAGGTCTTCGAGTTCGCGGATAACCTGCCGGTGGCTCTTACCGGGCTGCAGATCGAACGAGGCCAGTAGTTTCCCGCCGGCCTAGCGCTCCGTGACACGTGAAATGGTGGATAGTGGGTGCCCCACGTCTTGCCCCTTGGCGAACGGTGGAGACGGACGCCCATCCAAGCGGACACGGCTGAGGAAGCTCTATCCGTCATTTCAGTTGTGACGCAGCAGTAGGGTGACGGCAGGTCTCGCCGCGGCCCGCCGCGGCTCGTTCTGCCCTACCCGGCTGACGTGGTGCGAGATAAGGATTCTCGCACCAGCATTTTGTGCCGTCCCCCGTTATCCAGGATCGACCACCACCGTGATCGCCTGGGCGGAATCCACGTCGATCGTGACGCTGCCCGCATCGTCACAGAGCGGTTGACCTCCCGGATGGAGCCCCGGATCGGCCTGTCGCAGATCATCGAGCCGAGCGGGGTGTTGCCCGATGGCGATGTCGGATGCGGCACCTGCCCGTCGAAATCGCTCCGGCGGTTTGTTCTTTGCACGACGTTCTGTAAACTGCACGCCCTCGACCGGGCGCGATCTGTGGCCCGTCGGCTTTGTCAGGCGGTGCAGTCCGGGGCCGACGGCCTCGAATCGACCATAACGTGGATGACAGGGTGTTCTGTGGCGAAACGGCCGGACAACGAGCGTATCGTGATCACCGGGGTGGGCTTGACCTCTCCGCTGGGCGACACGCCCTCCGAGTTCAGGCGGAACCTGCTCAACGGCACCCCGGGGATCACGTCGATCGAGACACGGTTTATGGGCGAGGTGCCGGCCGGCGTTTGCCGTTTTGATGAGCGGAAGCACCAGTCGGGCAAGGATCGCCGCCGGGGCACGCGGGCAGGCTCGATCGCCATTTTCTGTGCTTGCGAGGCTTTTGCGGACGCCGGAATCAATGTCGAGCAGGTGGATCGGTCCCGGATCGGCGTTTACGTCGGGGTCACCGAGCACGGCACGGTGGAAACAGAAAACGAGATCGCCGCCATCCGCGAATTTGACTACGATACCAAGTGCTGGTCGCACCATCACAACCCGCGTACGGTGGCCAACAACCCCGCCGGCGAGGTGACGATCAACCTGGGGATCACCGGCCCGCACTACACCCTTGGGGCCGCCTGTGCCGCCGGCAACGCCGGGCTGATCCAGGCAGCCCAGATGCTGCAACTGGGCGAGGTTGACATCGCCTTGGGCGGCGGCGTCTCAGAAAGCATCCACTCGTTTGGGATTTTCGCGAGTTTTGCCAGCGAGAACGCATTGGCCCATCATGAGGACCCAGCCAAGGCCTCTCGCCCGTTCGACACCGGCCGGTGCGGAATCGTCGTTTCAGAGGGTGGTTGCCTTTATGTGCTGGAACGTTTGTCCGATGCCAGAGCAAGGGGGGCGAGGATCCTGTGCGAGGTCATCGGTCACGCGATGAACTCCGACGCGGCTGATCCGGTAGTGCCCTTGCCCGAGCGGCTGGCCCAGTGCATGGAGTTGGCCTTGGCCAGGGCGAGCATCGGGCCCGGCGACGTGGATATCGTCAACACCCACGCCACCGGAACCGTGTTGGGGGATATTCAGGAGGCTCAGGCCGTTCGGCAGTTGTTCTCTGACCAGCCCGGCGTCTGGGTGAACAATACCAAGAGCTTCATCGGGCACGCGATGGGGGCGGCCGGGGCTTTGGAGCTGGTCGGGAATCTGGCGGCGTTGGAGGACGGGTACGTGCATGCGACGATTAACGTGGACGAGTTGGACCCGCGCTGTGCGATGGACAACCTTGTCTTGAACGAACCGCGAAAGGTGGCTAGAGTTGACACGATTCTGAATAACTCGTTTGGCATGCTCGGCATCAACTCCGTCCTGATCGTCCGGCGGTTTACAGGCTGAAACGGGCGACCGGGGTGCATAGAGCGTCGACGGCGAGAGAGGTCACGGGACTCGAATGACGAAGGAAAATATCAGGAAGGCCATCCTCGACATCATCGCAGTGGTGGCGCCGGATGAGGATTTGTCAAACATCGACGGCGGGGTGCGTTTGCGCGACCAGCTCGACATGGACTCGATGGACTTTCTGGACATCGTCATGGAACTGCGCAAGCGCTACAAGATAGAGGTGCCCAAGGAGGATTACCCTCTGCTGGCCACACTGGACGGCTGCCTGGAGTACCTGACACCCAAGCTTGTGGCTGTCGTTGTCTGAGGTGGTCGCGCTCCTTCCCGCAACATCCCTCGCAGCCGAGGCGCGTTGCCGGCGGGTGAACGTCCGGGTTTGGTCCAAGTCCGCCCTGGGCCCAAGCAGCGAAGTCCGTTGGCTTACGACGTTATCATCATCGGCGCGGGTATGTCGGGCTTGGCCGCCGGCATCCGCTTGGCCTATTTCGACAAAAAAGTCTGCATCGTCGAGAAACACCACCAGATCGGCGGGCTCAACTCGTTTTATCGACTGGATGGGCGGCGGTTTGACGTCGGGCTGCACGCCCTGACCAACTTCGTGCCCAAGGGCGTCAAGAACACACCGCTGCCGAAGCTCCTGCGGCAGTTGCGGATTCCCCGCGACGAGCTTGATCTGCACGAGCAGAACGTCTCTCAGATCCGTTTCCCTCACGCGCGGTTGCGGTTCAGCAATGACATCGCCCTTTTGACCGGCGATATCGCCGATCTGTTCCCCCGCCAGGTCGACGGATTCCGGCGGTTGGTCAACGATCTGCGCACGTATGACGACATCCACCACACGGCCGAGCCGCGCTCAACCCGAAAGGTCCTCACAGACTATATCCGCGATCCGACCCTGGTCGATATGCTCCTTTGCCCCGTGATGTACTACGGCAGCGCGGAGGAGAACGACATGGATTTCGCCCGGTTTTCGATCATATTCAGGAGCATCTTCTGCGAGGGTCTGGCCCGGCCGCGGCTGGGCGTTCGACGGATCATCCGCAGCCTGGTCAGGCGGTATCGCGCCTGCGGAGGGGACCTGCGGATGCGCTGCGGCGTGATCCGCCTCAACATCGAGCGGGAGCGGGTCGCCGGTGTGGCGCTGGAGTCAGGCGAGGCAATAGAGGCACCGATCGTGCTGTCGTCGGCCGGCTACTTCGAGACAATGGGGTTGTGTTCCGACTCCTCGGCCCACCCGGAGCCGGACCGGCCGGGGCGACTCTCCTTCATGGAGTCGATCAACATATTGGACACCAAGCCGGCGGAACTTGGTCACGATACCACGATCATGTTCTTCAATGACGCTGCGTCGTTCGCGTACGAGCGGTCACGAGGGCTGATCGACGACCGTAGCGGCGTTATCTGTTGCCCCAACAACTTCGAGGGTCACAAGGACATGTCGGAGGGGATCATCCGGTTCACGTCGCTGGCCAATTACGATCGGTGGACGGCACTGCCGCAGGACGAGTACGCAGCCGCCAAGAAGCAATGCCACGCCCAGGTCGTCGAGCGAGCGCTCCGCTTTCTTCCGGATTTTCGCGATCGAGTCGTCTACACGGATGTTTTCACACCAAGGACCGTCAAGCAGTACACCGGCCGCCTGGGCGGCGCGGTCTACGGCGCCACGCGCAAACGGTGGGACGGGCGAACGCGCCTGAAGAATCTGTTCATCTGCGGGACGGATCAGGGGTATTTGGGTATCATCGGTGCGCTGCTCAGCGGGATCACCATGGCAAACCTGCATGTGCTGTCGGATGAGTAGGCGTGTGGCACCCAACGTGTGGCACCGGTTTCCAGCCGGTGGTGTGGAATGTAGCACCGAGAGTGCGGTACCGGTTTCCAACCGGCGAGCTGGATGCCGGTTAGACGCAGGCGATGATTCGAATTGACCTGCGGAATTGCAGGGTCCGGCTTGACCGACCGGACGCGACTTGTTTCGAGAAGGGGAGGATGGAGATATGATTGGAGACAACTATGAAATACCGTGTCTTTATTGACCAGGATGAAGACGGGAAGTTCGCCGCCCAGTGCCCGGCATTGCCCGGTTGCTGGAGTCAGGGCGATACGCGCGACGAAGCGGTGCGGAACATTGCAGACGCTATCGCCGGGTACCTGGCCAGTTTGAAGAAACACGGCGATCCGATACCACCGCCAATCACGGAAGAGTTGGTTGAGGTTCAGGAATGAGTCACCTGCCCGTGCTCTCCGGACGTGATGTGGTTCGCGTTTTCCAAATGAGGACTTGGCAGGCAAAGCCCACACTACATCATGGCCAACGATCAACTCAAAGGAATTAGAGATCACTACGACGTGATCGTCATCGGCAGCGGGCTAGCCGGGCTGACGGCGGCCAACTGTCTGGCCAAGTGCGGCCGGTCGGTGCTGCTGTTGGAGCAGCATCATAATTTCGGCGGTTTGGCCGCCTGGTTCCGCCGCAAGGGCGGGCACATCTTCGACATCTCACTGCACGGGTTCCCCGTGGGGATGATCAAGAGCTGCCGGCGATACTGGACGCAGGAGATCGCCGACTCGATCACGCAGCTCAAGAGCATCCGGTTCGACAACCCGCAGTTCACGCTTGAAACGGCTTTTGACCGGGAGGATTTCACCCGCATTCTCGTCGGAAAGTTCCGAATCGCGCCGGAAACGGTTGAGAAGTTCTTCGACACCGCTCGGGCCATGAACTTCTATGACGATCGGACGATGACCACTCGAGAGTTGTTTGAGCAGTTCTTTCCCGGCCGTTACGACGTCTGGCGGCTGCTCATGGAGCCCATCGCGTACGCCAACGGCTCGACCTTGGACGACCCGGCCATTACCTACGGCATCGTTTTCTCCAACTTTATGAGCAAGGGCGTCTTCATCTTCAACGGAGGGACCGACAAGCTCATCCTCGCCATGAAGAGGGAGCTGAAACGCAACAGCGTTGACCTGCGGCAGTGCGTCCAGGTCGAGCGTATCCTGGTCGAGGGCGGCCGGGCGGCCGGGGTGGCGGCCAACGGACGGCGTATCGGCGGCAGTGTGGTTGTGTCGAACGCGAATCTCAAGACGACGATCGAGAAGCTCGTCGGCCAGGAGCATTTCGGCGATGGTTTCTATGAGACAGCCGCGGCGGTCCGCCAGAGCAACAGCAGTTGCCAGGTGTACATGGGCGTCCGCAAGGGGGAGTCGATCGACTATATCGGCGACCTCATCTTCACTTCCGCGGCGGACGAGTTCGACTCGGCGGCGCTGTGCTCCAAGGACGTCACCAGCCGGACGTTCTCAATCTATTACCCCAATATGCGTCCCGGGCTTGGCCGTTACGCCATCGTGTCGTCCAGCAACGCCAACTATGAGGACTGGGCGAGTGTGTCGAAAGAAGAGTACACGCGTGAAAAGGAGATCCTGATCGAGACCACCCTCGATACGCTCGAGAAATATGTTCCCGGCGCTCGGGCCAAGATCGATCATGTGGAAGCCAGCACGCCGAAGACATTCGAGTTCTACACCCAGCACGTGGCCGGGGCGACGTTCGGCACCAAGTTCGAGGGTTTGCAGGTAAGCATGGACCTGCCCAAGCAGATTACCGGTTTGTTCCACACCGGGTCGGTGGGCATTATCATGTCGGGCTGGCTGGGAGCGATCAACTACGGAGTGATTGTCTCAAACGAGGTTGATAGTTTTCTGTTGGCCGAGCAGGCGGCGTAGTGTGGCACGGGTTTTTAACCTGTGATGAGGTAGAGCGAAGATTCTCTTTGCTCGACGGATGGTCAGGTTGTTTGGCAAAGATTCTCTTTGCTCGATGGATGGCCAGGCTGTTTGACAAAGATTCTCTTTGCTCGATGGATGGTCAGGTTGTCCGGCAAAGAGAATCTTTGCCTTCCCATATCATGAACCAAGACGAGATATTCAAGTACATCCCGCATCGCCCGCCGTTTCTGTTCGTGGACGAGTGCACAGAGGTGACGCCTGATCGTATCGTTACCACCCACCGGGCCGATCCACGCGCCCACTACTTTCAGGGGCATTTCCCGCGCCAACCCATCATGCCGGGGGTGTTGATCTGCGAATCCTGTTTCCAGGCGGGGGCGTTATTGGTCGCCAAACGGCTCGGCAACACGGCCTCGGACGCCGGCTCCCCGGTGGTGACGCGCATCAGCGAGGCCAAGTTCAAGCGGATTGTCAGGCCTGGCGATCTGCTGCGGATCAATGTGGCGCTCGATGAGGAGTTTGGCGGAGCGTTTTTCTTAAACGGGAAGGTCACGGTCGGCGGCGCCACCGCCCTGCGCATGAAGTTCGCCGTCACCATGACCGGTATCGAGAGGGAGTAGGCACTTGCTCTGAGTTTTGCAACACAGGTTGTCTGAGGTCTGTGGGACGGGCGTTCCAAACCTGTGGAACGGACGTTCCAGCTTGTGGGACGGGCTTTCGAGCCTGTCATGTTGCGGGATCGATGCGGACAAGACCGGCTGGAAAGCCGGTCCCACAAACGGAGTCGGTCACGCAAACGGAACGTGTTATTGGATTGACGGCACATGAGTTTTCTTGGGCTTGAGGACAAGACGATTCTGGTTTTTGGAGTGGCCAACAAGCACAGCGTCGCCTACCACACCGCCCGTGTGCTGGAAAAAGCGGGCGCAACAGTCGTCTACAGCGTCCGTTCGCCGCAGCGGCGCGACAGCCTGGCCGAGCTGCTGGCGGAACGAGACGTCTACGTGTGCGACGTCGAGCAACAAGACCAGATCGCCGGACTTGCACAGGATGTGTCGCAGTCCCATCCGAAGTTGCACGGGATCCTGCACTCGATCGCCTTTGCCGACTACGAGAACTTCAGCGGTAAGTTCCACGAGGTCCACCGGGCGGATTTCCTCCAGACTATGAATGTGTCGTGTTATTCGCTGATCGCTATCGCCGATGCGTTCAAGCCGCTGCTGGACGAAAACGCCGGCGTGGTGACGATCTCGATTTCGACCACGCGGATGGCCGCCGAGGGCTACGGCTACATGGCCCCCGCCAAGGCGGCGTTGGATTCGACGATCTGTTTCCTGGCCAAGTCGTTCAGCAGTTTCTCGAAGGTCCGGTTCAATGCCGTGCGGGCCGGGCTGCTCAAGACCAGCGCCTCAGCCGGTATACCCGGATATGTGGATAATTACTTGTTCGCCGAGCAGGTGACGCTACGAAAGCGGGCCGTGGGTACGGACGAAGTCGCCAACACGGCGGCATTTTTGCTCAGCGAGCGTTCCAGCGGCATTAACGCTCAAGGGATCGTGGTGGACGCCGCGATGGAGGTGAATTACTTCGATGCGGACGTTGTCAGGCATGTGGTCTCTGGAGCTTATTCGGGTGAACAGCCGGGAGTCATGCCACACCATTGAAAGGGGGGATCACCCCGCCTGGTATCGGTCGAACCCATGCAAAGCGTACGGCTCGAACTTGAAGACGGAACCGTGATCGACAATCCCAACGGAAGCGAGATCGCTGACGCGTTGCGCCGTCTCGACCAGGACGACAACACGTTCGCGATCCTGGTTAGAACCGAGATGACGTATATGCAGACGGCGACAACGGACGGCGGTTTTGTGCTGGAACATCAGGTAGAGGGTCTTGGCCAACACTATCGATGTGTCGAGAGGGACCTTTCGATGGAACGCGTTGTTGACGCCTTCATCTCCTACGCGCAAGGCACCGGCGATTGGAGGCGAGATTTTGAGTGGGAGAGGATCGACTTGCCATGACCTTTTCGTGGATTCTTCCGGAGTCTTGCAGTGCGACAATGGCCCTCAGACGGGAGGCCCTTCTCTTTTTGGAGTCGGTGGACATGATGTCGCACGTGCGACCGGGTCGATGTTCGCTTGCGGCCAAGTGCCCATCCTAAAACTGTGCGACAGGTTCTCTGACGTGTCCTTTGACCGGCTGGAAAGCCGCATTAGATGGGCTGAGCCGGTCCCACAGGGCCTTTGGGGCGGGGTCTAAGGCGCACGATCATCGAGATACCAATCCCCGGAGGTGACTGACCGCCGGTCCGTAGCACGAGGGACTTGCCGAAGAATGACGATCCACACGATGATTGTCGATGTCCCGAATGGGGGCGAACTTAGCAGGCGCGATCGCGTCGTCGTTCAGCGACGGGTCGCCCGGGAAGCGCTTGACGAATCCGCGCGACTGGGCGAGTTTGCTCACGCGTCGTGGCCGCAGGACGAACACGGCGTGCCGGTCTTTGAGAACGGCGTGTATTGGTCCATCTCGCACAAACCTCTGTGGGCGGCGGCGGTCGTGGCGGATCGGCCCGTGGGGATCGACATCGAGTCGCTTACGCCGCGGCGGGTTGAGTTCTTCGATCAGGTGGCTGACCGCGCCGAGTGGAGACTGGTCGGGCGACGCGACTGGGACATGTTCTTTCGCCTCTGGACCGCCAAGGAGGCGACGCTAAAGGCCAACCGGGTGGGGATCGGCGAGATGGGTGCGTGCCGGATCGTAGCCGTACACGATGATCGACGGGCCGACCTGGCATACCGGGGCGTGCTCTGGCGGGTGGAACATTTTTACCATGCGGAGCACACAGCGGCCGTCGCTCTTGTCGGCTGTGAGGTCGAGTGGCACGTGATTCAGCACGGTGACTGTAAGCGGCGGGGGCACTAATGGTCTCCCCGCTTACGCTCGTCATTCTCGCCGTCGCCGCCCTGCTCACATCGGCGTTATCGGCGACTATCGGCATGGGCGGCGGCATTTTGCTGCTGGCCTTGCTGTTTTCATTTCTTTCACACGGCGAAGCTATCCCCAGCCACGCGGCAGTTCAAATCGCCAGCAACGGTACCCGCGTTCTCGCCTTTCTTGGCAACGTTCATTGGCGATCCATCCGTCGGTTTTGCATCGGTGCGTTCCCCGGCAGCGCGGCGGGGTTCCTGCTGCTCTGGTGGCTCGGTGTTTTGGATGACAGTGAGCCGTACCTAAAAACCGTCGTCGGGATTTACGTCCTGTTGGCCACGTACCTGCCCAAACCCAAGGAAGCGGCCAGGGTGGCCAAGTGGTGGGACTTTCCCCTGCTGGGACTGATCGCCGGGACGGCAGCCCTTACGCTGGGCGCGATCGGCCCGCTGATCGCGCCGCTGTTCGCCCGCCGAGACTTCGTCAAGGAGAAGCTGATCGCCACCAAGGCCGTGTGCCAGTTGATCCTCCATTCACTTAAAATTCCGGCGTTCGTCGTGCTGGGAACGTTTGATGCTCCGTCGCTGTGGTTGTTGACCGCGATTATGATGGTGGCCGTGATCCCCGGTACGTTGCTGGGCAAACGAGCGGTCAAGCACGTTTCGGAACGGCATTTCGTGGTGCTCTATCGCGTGGCCCTGACCGCAGCCGGACTGAAGGTGTTGATCCTCGACGGGCTGCTGAAGATCATGATGGATTAACAACACGGCGCGAAGAAACCGAGCGTTAGTGGTACAAGGGGTGACGCTACACGGAATCTCGCAGTTGGCTCACCGGCCTACGGTTTGTCGCCCTCGCGGCTGCCGGCGCGGATCAGGGATTCAATGACTTTGCCCTTGGCTTCATCGAGCAGCGCTCTGACTTCGGGTGGAACGTCGGAGGCGCGGAGGAGCAGTTCGATTGTCTGACCGTTGATAGTTACCGGGATGACGCCGATGACCGGGTCATCCTGTGGCGGGGGTGCGCCGGCTGCGACTGTTGCGGGCGAGGTTCCTTGGCGGGCTTCATAGAATAGCACGCCGTTCGGTGTGATCAGATATCCCAGCCCGGTCGGGGCGGCCAACGCCTCCAGCGCTTCCGCAGCCGTGTAGCCTTCCACGGTGAACGAGAAGCTGTAGCGCAGGTCGTGCGGCACGGTGGCCAGCGCGCCCGGTTCGGCCTTGATGTTGACGCCGCAGGCCCGCCCTATCGCCTGCATGATCTCCAGCAGCGGGCGGCGATCGAGATTGACACGAATGAGCGTCTGCAACTGGCGAGAAATCTGAGCCTGGCGCGTCAAAACAACGATGCGATCATCCTTCGGATGCCAAGTCCACCCGAGTCGGTTACAGGCTGCCTCGAGCACTTCGTCGCCGGGCCCCGCTCCGACATTCCTGATCGCGCCCGTCAGCACTCCCCATGGGTTTTGATCCGGCACGTGAAACTGCATCAGCGGTTTGAGGGACTCGAGATCGTCGTTGTTGACTCCCGGCTTTAGACCGGGCAATCTGCCCAGCGTATCCAGTTCCGCCCAGCAGGCGGGGCGCCCGATTCTATACAAGCCCGGTTTCGGGATGACCTCAATATGATCGCGGTTGACAACAAACGTCATACCCAACCCGCCGATCAGACCCACAAGGCCTTCACGTAGCGACACACCGCGAATCTCGGCTTTGTCGATCGTCGTCTGTGAACCGTAGGGCAGCAGGGCCATGACTTCGCGCGGCATGACTACGTCTACACCGGTCTTCTCCTCGACGATCGCGAACAAATCCGCGATCTTGACGTCTTCGAGGACTATGTCGGACTGGATCACAGCGTCCAGCGCTTGCTGCAACAGCACGCGCATCTCGACCTGCTGAGTGGGGACGGACAGGACGGCCAGAATCATTCCATAGAAACTCAACATTGGATGGTTCCCCTATTAGAAACCGGCATCAGATTTAGCATCACGTCGGTTGTCATATTCCTTAGAAGATCCCCGTCGTTCTATGAATCGCTCGCCGGTCGCCGCTCGATCCGCCGGCCGGTCCGGCCATCAGCAATCGCCGTACGACCTTTTCGTCTGACGGGCGTTCGTCCACGGCCACGCTCTTGGCCAGGACAACGCGAACAACCCCGGTCGATGGAGACTGGACGGCCCTCTCACCGCCGGGCTCCAACGAATCAACGTCGGACACCGCCCCGGCCAACATGCCGTCCAGCGCGAGCGGGCGGCTGATCCTCACTTCACAGGTTCTTGTGAGCGACGACGTTGTGACAGATGTCGACCACATCGTGGTTGTGACGGCAATGAAGATCGCCGCTGCCGCCGCCAGCGGCACGCCGATTCTGACAACCCACCGAAGCCGCCTCGTTGCCACAGCGCCGCCCTCGATACGATCGAGCACCGAGGCGTGGAAATCATCCCAATCCACATCCGGCCCTGATTCACCCCACCGCCTGACAAGTCGATCGACCCGACACAGCCCCTCTGCTTCGCGGTGCAGATCGTCGGATTCGGCCAACCGTTTGCTCAGTCGCGCACGTTCTTGCGGCAACAGATCACCGTCGAGGTCGCGGCTCGCCCAGAAGATCGGATCATCGGCGTCATGACACTCGTTTGGGCCGTCTCGATCGCTCAAGTTGTCAGGCTCATCGGTTATCATTAAGCTCTTAGCTATCAGCTTTCAGCTTTCAGCTATCAGCCATCAGCTTCCGTCTCTTGCTCGTCTCGTTGGTACGAGAATCCTTTCTCGCACCTCTATGCGGAAAAGACATCTCATCTTGAAACGCCGACAGACCAGGTAAACGGGTTCACCAGCTTGGAGGGAACGAGATGGGAATCTCGTTCCAGCACTTTGGCGCTGGTCGGTGCCCCACACTTCGTTGGGCGAAGGATGGGGCACCCTCAGCAGCACCGGTCGGCGAGGCTTGACCGGCTGATAGCTGACGGCTGATGGCTGATAGCTGACAGCTCATACCTGATCGCTCTCTACAGAAAATCGCTCAACATCTCCTTGAGCTTCTTCCTCGCCTGAAAGACGTTCCACTTTACCAACTCGACGCTACAGTCGAGAATCCGGGCCACCTCCTTTTGTGGCATCCCCTCGACGCTGAACAAGATCAACGTAGCGGCTTGTTTCTCCGGGAGTTGGGCAATCGCCTGATCCACGGCCTGTTTCAACTCGCCGGACAGCTCATCGTGCTCGGCATCTTCCCACCGCGACGGGGTTTGGCCACCCAGCCGGGACGGGACCAGTCCCGATTCCATTCCCACTTGGAGCGTCACCGCGGCCGTGCTGCTTCGCTTTCGACGGTAATTCAGGGCCAGGTTGGCGACAATCCGCATCAGCCACGGCCCGAACCGGGCGTCGTCGTCCAACTGGTCGAGCCGACTGTGCGACCGGATGAACGCCTCCTGAGCTACGTCGGCGGCGTCGGCGCTGTTGCCCAAAAAGCGGTACGCCACCCCCACCGCCCGGCGTTGATACTGCCGCACCAATCGCCCGAACGCCACGGAATCACCGGCTTTAGCCGAGGCGACCCACCTTGCCTCGGTGGTTTCGGGTGGCGCGTCTGGTGTGGGCAAACCGTCTGGCTCCATTGGTACAGACACCTGGCACGTCGAGACGTTAGCGGCCTTGGTGATTCTCGACTGCCGCCGATCCTCCGGGCAACTGGCGCTGGGGCGTTATCGGCTTCTGTGCCCGCAAACGAGTGTGAGCGCCAAGTTGAGGCGCGCGGGGGCGGGTAGGGCAAAAAATTCTCTTTGCCCGCCGGCACCCCTTCCAACGCCTCTGAGCAAAGTGGAACTTTGCTCTACCGACGATCGTGACGCTCACCCCTCAAACGGCCCACCGAAGGGCCATGTTGCCCGATATTGCCGCTTTCGTATAGACTGCCAAGCAGATCCCGGGGCGGACCGGAGACGGAATCCATGACCGTGGTAAAGACCATAATCGCTGCCAGAGACGCGGTACACCGTGCCCGGCGCAGTGGCAATAAGGTTGGTCTGGTACCGACCATGGGGGCGTTCCACGCCGGGCATCTGTCGCTGGTCGATGAGGCGCGGCGACGGTGTGACCACGTGGCCGTCACGATTTTCGTCAACCCGACCCAGTTTGTCCCCGGTGAGGATTTCGAGGCGTATCCACGGACGCTGGAAACCGACTTGAGAGCGTGCGAACAAGCCGGCGCAGACCTGGTCTTCGCGCCGTCTCTCGAGGAAATGTATCGACCCAACGCGATGACGAAGGTTTCGGTTGCGGGCCTCACGAAGGGGCTGTGCGGCGCGGCCCGACCCGGTCATTTCGACGGTGTGACCACGGTTGTGGCCAAGCTGTTCAACATCCTGCCGGCTGACATGGCGTTCTTTGGCGAGAAGGACTATCAGCAGTTGGTCGTGATCCGCCGCATGGTCACCGATTTGGATATCCCGATCGAGATCGTCGCCTGCCCGACGGTTCGCGAGCCGGACGGGCTGGCCATGTCCAGTCGAAATGCTTACTTGTCACCGCCTCAGCGTGCCCAGGCGGTCGTCCTAAGCGCCGCCCTTTTCGACGCCGGCGATCGGATCGGCGCCGGCCAACGCGATGCGAAGGAACTCGTTCAGCGCATACGTGACCGAATCGAATCCGCCGGGCCGTGCGCGATCGACTACGTGGAAATCGTCGACCCCGAAACGCTCGAACCCGTCCGGTCGATCACCGCACCGGTGAGAATCTGCCTGGCCGTCCGAATCGGCGAATGCCGATTGATCGACAACGTTGGCGCCGACCCCGACGCTAGCAAATGACGCACCAGGCGCGCCGTGGACACGAGATCGCACCTCCAATAGACGCAAAGACGGTCGCCGGGTAGGATCAGGCGGTGGGTTCGCCCGCTCGATGAGTACAAGACAAGGCAGCGTTGGCCCAGGCCATCCGCACGGCCGCGAGGATCACAACTCCATGTATCCTGAGCTCTGGACGATACCGGGCATCACGACGATCAAGAGCTACGGTTTTTGCCTGATGGTCGGGTTTTTAAGTGCCGTGTGGCTTGCGATGCGCCGCGCGCTTCGCGTCAAGGCCAACCCCGATATAGTGTTGAACCTATCGTTCGTTGCCCTGATCTGCGGCGTTGCCGGCGCGCGTTTTTTTTTCGTGGTGCACTACTGGCACGTGGAGTTCGCTGGCCATCACAACCCCCTACTGGCGATCATAGACCTGCGAAAGGGCGGGCTGGAGTTTCTCGGCGGGCTGCTGGGGGGGGCGGGCGGCATTGCCCTTTACCTGCTTGTCAAGAAGGAATCCGTCAGGCTTTATCTCGACATCCTGGCGCCCGGTCTGATGTGGGGACTGGCCATTGGGCGGATCGGATGCTTTCTGAACGGATGCTGCTTCGGAGGCCCCTGCGATCTGCCCTGGGGCGTCCAGTTCCCGTACGGAAGCAATCCGTACATCTGGCAGTGGGAGAATCGGCAAATCCGCGTGCCCGCCGAACTGATCAACTCCACATCCAGGCCCGTGTCCCTGCTCGGTGCCGCCGCCCTCAACATGTCCGACGACCGGCGCAGAGGTCCGAAGCGTCGCGTGGAGGATATCGAGAAGCAACTTGCCGCCGCCACGGCGTCCGACCCTGACAGTGAGACCACACGACAGTTGCAGGCCAGCCTGGCGTCGGCCAAGCGAAAACTCGAAAAGTTCAAACGCGAGAACTGGTTGGGCGTGCTCGAGAAGGCCCAGCTCTATCCGTCTCGGATGAATCCGGGGCGGCGGACCTCCGTGTCGGAACTACAGCAGCTTGCGCAAAACCACCCTTCGTTGCCCGTCAATCCCACGCAGTTGTACTCGTCGATTCATGCGTTTTTGTTGGCTGGGCTTTTGTCCACCGTATTCTACCGGAGGACTCGGCACGGTGTTGTCGTAGGGCTGCTGTTTCTGCTGTACCCGATCGCGCGGGTCATACTGGAGTCGATCCGTGTTGACAACCCGCACGATACAGCCGGTCTTACGATCTCGCAGTTCGTCAGCCTTGTGATGTTCGTCGGCGGGGCGGCTTACCTGTATGTGCTCTACAGGTTCATGCCACAGCGCTCGCCGCGCGTGGTGGCTTACATTCCGCCGGAAGAGACAAATGACAAGTGACGCGAGTCCGTCTTGCCATCAAACGGTGTTCCATCAGGTGGGAGAATCACAAGCGGGTCGAGGGATCGCGCCATCTCCTTGACGTAGCCTTCCACTGGATGGCCCCGACGCCGCAAACGCCGCAGGTCGCGGCGCGTCAGGCGTGATTGAATCAGCGCACCGGAACCGTTTGGATCCTCTCGAAGAAGCGGGCATCGATCCCCTTCGGTCAGAAGTGAGAGCGCCCGATCAACGCATTCGGCGCGGTACCGGTCCACAAGATCGCCAGACAGATCGTAACGCGAACACCGGGCGATGACCTCCATGGTCCGGCGGGATCCCTGCCCCACCGTCATCTGGCTGAAGCGATCGAACAAGACGCGATTCAGGTCGTAGGGTAGGAACGTATCTGTCAGGCGACCGGCCATCGCCGTATGGTGAGCCGAATGGTCCTTGCCCAAAATGGCGCCCAGCCGGCGATACGCCTGCCTGCCCGCCAGGGCGTCGGCCCTAAGTTCCCAGTAGAAGTGACCGAAGTTGATGGTGCAGTTAGTAAGCGCGATCTGCCGCGGCACGTACTTGCCGTGGGCGACGGTGTCAGCCGCCAGGTGGGACAAGTAGCCGTACGCGAAAGACGCCGCTTCGTCACCGTCTGCATCCTCAAGGAGTCTGAAGCCGGTGGCCCAATGGTGGCAGAACTGTTTGACCCGGCTAAGACGTTTGGCGAAGACGACATCGGCGGCGATGTTCCCATAAACGTATGCAAGTGCATGGCGGGACAACAACAAAGCCAAAGTGGTCGGCAGCAGAGCCAATTGCCCCAAGACATCGGTGGCGATCTGAACATGGGTAGCCGGGCCCCATGCCAAGGCGGAGTCCGCCGTCGTCAACAGGACAAACACCGCCAAGCCGACAACCGCCGTGCGAGACGGGCTGCGACATGGTGGTTCCCGTTCAAATCGACCAGCGGAAATACCCATAACACCGGCACCGCAACTTCTGGCGGATATTATCCGAATTCCCTCGATGACCGTGCGAAAACCGACAATGAACGCGTCGGCTGCCGCTGCTTGACACGTAAAGTCACAGACGTAGACTTATCTCGGTGCATTTACACCTTCCTGTTTAGTCTAATGCAATAGGAGGCGTTTTGCCATGCCGGAAGAGAAAGACAAATCGCACCTGACGACCAATAAGTCGGGTCCAGTCACCGTTGTGGAATTCTCCGATCGCAAGATACTGGACGAGTTGTCGATCAGTGAGATCGGTGATGAACTGGGTGATCTGGTTGTCAGGAACCCAGGGATTCAACTTCTGCTTAATTTCAGGAACGTGGAACATCTGTCGAGCGCGGCACTTGGCATGTTGATCACGCTCAACAAGAACATCACGGCGAAGAACGGGACGCTGAAGCTCTCAGACATCACTCCACAGATTTATGAGGTGTTTAAGATCACCCGTCTGAACGAGGTTTTCGACATTCACGATACCGCTGAGCATGCTGCCAAGGCTTTTTGACACGGCGCACCCACGGGACACCACCCCCCCGGGCCACGCTGTCGGAATTCGCGTCTCCTGCCCCCGTAGCCGGCGAAATGACCGAGTTCGATCAAGACAACGAATCCGACTATACGGTCGTGGTGATTTCGAGCGACCTCTCGGAGGCGAAGAAGCCGGAGGCCAGGATCCTTCGTGATCTCCGGAGGTGCGGTTACCGCAACGAGACTACCTTCGCAATTAAACTGACACTTGAAGAGGCGATGACGAACGCGGTCAAGCACGGGAACCGCGGCGACCGCTCCAAGCGGGTCACCATTAGCTACTCGATCACGCCCGAGCGGGCGATCTTCTGCATCTGCGACGAGGGCCCGGGTTTTGACCCCGATGAGGTGCCCGACCCGACTTCGCCTGAGCGCTTGCCGTTGCCGGACGGGCGCGGGATCATGCTGATGCGAGCGTACATGGATGAGCTTTACTTCCGCAAGCGCGGACGCGAAGTATACTTCATGAAGCGTCGCAGCTAGGCACGGTTTCCATGCCCGACGCACAACCATTGAGACGGGCTCTGTATTTCAGCGGTCGCGTCCAGGGCGTCGGCTTTCGGTACGAAAGCCGAGCACTGGCCTTGGGATATAACTTGTCCGGCTACGTGCGCAATCTTGCGGACGGTCGCGTCGAGCTGGTGGCTGAGGGCGAGCCGGAGGTGCTTGACGAGTACGAACGCAAGCTTGCCGCACGAATGGGGAGCTGCATTGAGAGCACTGAGCGGGTGGAGGAGGGTTTCACCGGGGAGTTCCACGATTTCCGGATTCGTTTCTGATCGGCGCTGGCGCCGATAACTGCCTGCGCCCCGGTAGGTTGCCGTCTGTCGAGCGGCTGTGCGCAGTGCCGCTGAAGCGCCAACGCGGGGGCGACAGATGTCGTTGCGGCACGAAATGTGCTAGGGCACTAGGGGGATCGTCTTGGTGCCTATCCGAGTGTGTGGGACAGGTTCTTTGCCTAGTCATTTGACCGTCTGGAAAGCCGGTCCCACAGTGGTTTTGAGGTAGGCTGTTAACCTGCCGAATACGCGACGGCACCGGCGCGGCGGCCATCGTCGCCGGATTCCTGCAACAGAAAAGACGCACCGTGGCCCATTGCCCGGTCCGGTATACACGCACAGGAGTACATGACGCCGTGAGAATTGCGACGGTTATAAAGCACGTACCCGACTCGAACGCGCCGATTAAGGTCTGCTCGTCCGGCGACGGAATCGAAACCGCCGGGGTCAAGATGGTGCTTGACCCGTTCGACGAGTTCGGTGTCGAATTGGCGTTACAGTTGCGCGAGAAGCGCGGCGATGTCAGCGAGATCGTCGTGTTCACGCTGGGCCCCGACAAGGCGCACGAAGGGCTGCGGACCGCGCTGGCGATGGGGGCCGACCGGGCTGTCCACATCAACGATCCGAAGTTCGAGTCGCACGACGAGTTGTTCGCAGCGTCGGTGATTGCCGCGGCGATTCAAGCAGACTCCGAGGGGTTCGACCTGGTGCTGTGCGGCAAGTACACGATCGACCTGGATGCCGGCGCGATCGGGCCGGCACTGGGCGAGTTCCTGGGGTTGCCGCACGTCGGCGCGGTGACCGGAATGGAGTACGCGGACGATGGCGGCCGATTCACCGCCCGCCGCCGGATCGAAGGGGCTGAAGAGGTCGTCGAATGGGAGGGCCCCGCGGTTCTGACCATTGAGAAAGGGCTCGTGGAACCGCGTTATCCATCCCTGCCCAACCTCATGAAGGCCAAGAAGAAACCTGTAACGGTGATGACCTCAGACGATTTGCCGGACGCTCTGTCAGGCTCGGCGGGAATGCGGATCGAGTCCCTGAGCCCGCCTCCGCCTCGGCCGGAGTGCAGACTCATCGAGGGTGAGCCGGAGGAGATGGCCGGCGAGTTGATCCGTCTGCTGCGCGAGGAGGCGAAGGCAGTCTAAGAGGGTGTATGAGAAGCGGGACGAGAAACCGAGCCGCGACCGTGAGGGAGCGGTTTCCCGCGGAGGACACCGCACCGCTTCCTTACGGGCGCGGCTCGGATAAGACTTCTCATACACCCTCTAAGAGACACTGACAATGCGTGTGGCACCGGTTTTCCAACCTGCCATTTGACCGGCTAGAAAGCCGGTGGAATACACAGGCAAGATGCCTGTGCCACAGTTTTGTCACAGGCAAGATGCCTGTACTACGGCTATGGAGCAGGCTCTAAGCGGCGCTGTGTGGTTACTGAAACCAAGCGGCGATGATGAACAAGAGGGTGTTGGGCGACACGGTCAGGCGAAACCAGGCCCGTAACCTGCGATTGTAGAACACGAGCAACAGGTTCTTGCTGACCACCCGCTCGCATTTGAAACCGAATCTGAAGAGCGATGACCAAGAACGTCCTGATCGTAATCGAACAGCGGGAAGGCAGAATCCTCCCAGCGTCATTTCAGTTGTTTACGCCCGCGCACGAGTTGGCGGCGGCCAACGGCGGTGAGGTGGAAGCGTGTATCGTCGGGCACAACGTTGGCGCCCTGACGGACACGGTGGCTGCGCTGGGCCCGAAAGCGGTGTACACCGTGGACGACGCCCAACTGCGGTACTACCGGGCTATGCCTTATGTCAGCGCCCTGGTGTCGGTGCTCGACGCTGCCCAGCCCAAGGTTGTCCTGGCCACCACCACAGCCATGGGGCGGGATCTTGCTTCTCGCCTCGGCGCCCGCAAACGCGCGGCGTTGGCGATCGATTGCACGGAGCTGGCATCGGACGGCGACGACATCATCGCCACCACCACGGTATACGCCGGGAAGATCTTCGCGAAGTTCCGCATGTCGGGTGACAGGCTTCAGATAGCCACCGTTCGGTCAAACGCCTACCAGGCCCCGGAGCCTGGGCCAGGTCGATCTGCGGATGTGCGACCAGTGCCGCTTACGCTCGACGATCAGGACAACCGGCTCACGGTTCGCGAGGTCGTGCAGACCGGGTCGGGCATCAAAGACGTCACAGAGGCTGACATCATCGTCTCCGGAGGACGCGCGCTAAAGAATGAAGAGAACTTCGAGGCCGTCATCCATCCATTGGCCAAGGTCTTGGACGGCGCGGTGGGCGCCTCACGCGCCGCATGTGACGCCGGGTATCAACCGCACGGACGGCAGGTCGGTCTGACCGGCAAGGTGGTCACGCCAAAGCTGTATATTGCGTGCGGCATTGACGGTGCCATTCAGCACCTGGCCGGGATGCGCGGCAGTAAGGTCATCGTCGCCGTCAACACAAAAAAAGAGGCGCCCATCTTCCAGGTTGCCAATTATGGCTGCGTGGCTGACCTCTTCACACTGGTGCCGCTGCTGACGCAGGAAATACAACGGCTTAACCAGTAAGCTCGACTTTTGCCGTTTCTTGGAGGCCTATTTGCCGGCACACTCAGCCGGGTAGGGCAGGACGAGCGCAGCCGGGTAGCCGGGTAGGGCAGGACGAGCGCAGCGAGACCTGCCGGTCACAGTCACAGTAGAGATAGAGCATGACGAGCGCAGCGAGACCTGCCGCCTCGGTTGTCAATTGACCGGCTGGAAAGCCGGTCCCACAGAGGTTTTGGGAGGGCTCTTAGCTCGACTTTTGCCGTTTATTGGAGGCATATTTGCCGGTACACTTAGGCTTACTGAAGTCGGACGTCTTTTGTGATATCAACCTTGGTGTGCCATGTCCCAAAAAGACACCCAAGCAAGGCAGAAGCAAAAGCACTCAAACAAGGCGGAAACGGGAGCGCAAACCCCTAGAAGGGGTGGCGGAACATAGCCCAGGGCGAGCGCAGCGAGCCCTGGGTGGACCGGCGGCAGGATCCCAAGCCCCCGAACGGGGGCGACGGAAGAAGCTCGGTGTTCCGCGAGGATTTCCGTCGCCCCTACCGGGGCTAGACGGACACGGCCTCGTTGCCCCAGGGCTCGCTTCGCTCGCCCTGGGCTTTATTCCATCGCCCCAGTTGGGGGCTTGAATGACTCGGCGTTGGCGACTCGTCGTTACAGTCGTGGGCCGGTGGTTTGCGCCACACGATTTGTCAGGCGCTCCAAGACAATTCACAATCTGCCTGGGGCGATACCCGGCTGGGTCGGGGAGGAGGTCTGAGGCTATTATGACCAGGAGCTTACTGCTGTGGATCGCTGGCGTCGCGCATGTTCTCGCGGTGATCTGCCCTCATGGTGCGCAAGCCGACGAGGCGGGTTCATCGGTCGCGCGTGAGATCGTTGCCCGGGCGGCTGTGCAACGGTTGACCGCCGGCACTCGGGTCCTATTCGAGCCGAACCTGGAGCGAATCATCAAGGCGGCAACGTCACTGGATGCCGGTGCTCCCGGCGCACGTCTTTCGCGTGATGCGCACTATTTGATGTTGGACGTCGCGGCGCCGACGGCCGCTCCCGATTCTCGATTGGCCGCCGCCATTCACTTTCCGCACGATCCTGACGATGCCGCCCGCCTGTTCAATCGACGTGGGATCGACAACGGCGGCAGGTTGCCGTGGGTTCTGAGGGAACGAGTCAACGCGCTGGCGGCTGCACTGCAGGCGAGGGATTCGGATCAAATTGCGCGCGGCGCCGGGATCGTGATCCAACTGGCGACCGACGCCGCACTGCCATTCAATACGACCATCCATCGCGACGGTCCGCCGTCCGGCAAGTTTCATCTGCCGCCCGCATCGAAAACGTCTGGGCTTGATATGTGCTCAACCACGCGCGGTCGGATTCAGGGCTGGCTTATTCAGCACCGTCGTGCCGCGATTGAAACTCTCATCTCCGAAGCGAACTGGCCGTGCCGCATCGTCAAGGATCCGGTGGAGGAAGCCTTTGCCGTGATGATCGACGCGACCGCCTCGCTGGACGTGGTCGTCGCAATAGATACGGAGCTTGTTGCCCGTTGGAACGTCACCGACGTGGCAACGTTACTGGCCATCGAACGCACTTTTCTTTCGGAGTTGGAGGCACGCTGCCTGCCCATCATGGTGTCTCGCCTGGATGCGGGCGCCTGCTTTGCGGCGGGTCTGCTGCGACTCGCCGCCGAGTCTTCGGGCGTCACGGTCGAGGCCGCTGTCGTCAAAGCCGTACCCGAGGGGAAGGAGCCGATACACCTTATCGGCAGCAAGAATTCCAAGAAGTTCCATCTGAGCACTTGCAGACACGCCAAGACGATCAAACCGGAGAACATCGTGACGTTTTCGAGCGTGGAGGAGGCGATCAAGGCTGGTCGCGAACCGTGCGCCGTGTGCAAGCCGGACGAGCACGACCCGTCTGGGCCATCTCGGCGGTAGCGATCGCGGTGGCGGACCTGGTGCTTCGTCGCCTGTGATTTGATGGACAGGATTCGTCTTGTTGCAGAAAACGGGATGCCATAGCCAACACCGGGTGCCATGGCCAAGCGCAGCGCGGCCATGCTCCTCGCACCAGAGCCGCACGCTTTAGCCTGCGCGATCGCTGTGCTTGGGCACGGCACCCAATCGGATTGTCATCCTATCCCTCAATTCAGACGCGACGGAGCACTGCCAACCCATTTGACGAGGGCTTGGTCACACGGACAACAGGGCCTTGGGTTCTGCCAACTGTTCTCACGCTCGCCTCAGCAGCCTGGGCGGGCGCCGCGCCGTTGCTTGTGCTGTCGATTTGGATGATAATGCCGGTGAAGGTCAGCGTTTGAGTCCACGATCCATCGCGTCTTTTAGGCGGTGCGAGTTCGCCGGACGTAATTGGCAGACGAAGGCGCCGGAGGGGCGCCTGGCGGAGGCAGCAGGCGGCTTTTTATGCCAAGCCGAATCTCACCGAGCACGGACGACAATGTGCGAGCGGCGTTTCGCGAGTACCTGCGAGACAACACCATCAAGCACACGCGCGCTCGCCGATTGATCCTGGACGCCATTCTCGCCCTGCGCACACATTTCGAGGCTGAGCAACTGCTGAGTTTCCTCCACGAACATGAGCACAACGTAGGCAAAGCCACCGTCTACCGCACGCTCCATCTGCTGGTCGAATGCGGTATTCTCAAAGAGGTGCGCTTCGAGGCGAAACAGGCCCACTACGAGCAGGTCTTCGGCGAGGCGCCGCACGATCACATGGTCTGCCAGCGCTGCGGGCACATCATCGAATTCGCCGCCGACGAGGTCGTCACCCTGCGAGATCGAATCGCCGCTGAGCACGAGTTCCACGTCGTCAGTCATCGTTTCCAGCTCACAGGACTGTGCCGGGACTGCTCGACGGGCCGCCCCGACTCGGAGGCCGGACCGCCCGCGCCGACGCTCTCATCAGACTGACAACGGGCAAGGCCACGACAGAGAATCGAACGGCCCTGGGACGGTAAGACCCGCAGTGGACGATCGGGTCGATTGGCGGTATGCTGCGTCTTGTACCGGACCGCGTTCGGTTCGGGCTGGATTCAGGTTTGCGAGAAGACGACCCATGCCAAGACCGAGTAAAGCCATCAAGCGGCAGCGAATAAGTGCCGCAGACGAGTACAAGCGCGGCAACAAAAAGGAGGCGTACGAGCTGTGGGAAAAAGCTGCTGCGGCCCGGAAGGAACTACAAGCTAAGAAACGTAACAAAAAGGCCAAATCCGAAGGCAGCGAATGAGTGAGGTTTCAGTGGAATGGTGCATCAAGATGCACCCTACCTGCTTCGGGTCGGAGCAGGGGCCGGCCCACGCCCGTCGGACACACATCGCCGGTCTCCACACCACGTGCACATGGTGGCTGAGAGTCTGGTTGGGTGGAAAACCGTCGAAAGACGTGGGGTGTTGCGTGTCCTTCCGGTGAGCGTGTATGAACCGATTTGAGCGGCCTGATATCGTCAGCCGTCGACCAATGGTGGTCTGGAGGACGGCTGATGAGATCCGGAAAGCCGGGCGCGGAGCCCGCACGGGTTGAGGCGGTTCGGCGGCGTTTCGAACGATGGCGCAGAACGC
>Ga0114922_10001212_pt1 | contig 24679 bp, 19 predicted proteins | sample AartaG_FD_100975 | JGI IMG/M metagenome (GOLD analysis project Ga0114922, IMG submission 100975) | Deep subsurface microbial communities from Aarhus Bay to uncover new lineages of life (NeLLi) - Aarhus_00045 metaG | ecosystem: Environmental > Aquatic > Marine > Oceanic > Sediment | place... | reverse complement strand
TCGCCGGCAACGCGAATCAGCGCGTGATCGGCGACCAGAATGGCGGCGTGCACACCCAGCAGAAGTGGCCAGAGCCGCAGCTCGCGCCCGTGGAACACGAGGATCAGAAGACCTACGAGCACGATGTAGCCCTGGGCCAGGTAGTCCACAAGGCGATAGTGGCGGAACGGGCTTGCGCGGGCGGCGCCGGCGGGCCCTAGAGCCATCCGTTGGCCTCGTACCATTGGAGGGTAAGCTTCACGCCCCGGTCGAGCGGCGTAGGCGCCACGAACCCGAGGTCGCGCGCCGCGGACCCCGTAGCCGCCACCCAGCCCGGCGCAGTGTACTCGGGGATCTTCCCCAGGCTGACGATGCTGGGCCGGCCAGTGATCCTGGACCACAGCCCGCGCACCAGGCAGGCCGGATACAGCGCGAAGGCGGGCACGTAGAGCCGGAACGGGTCGGTTCCCATAGCCCCGGCGATGGTCGAAACCAGCTCCCGCTGCGTGCACGGCTGGGGATGGGCCAGGTTGTAAGTGCCGCCCTCGCAGGCGGGGCATTTGACGGCCCGCACCACGGCCTCGGCCACGTCCGGCGCGTATATGAGGCTCAGGGGCTGCTTGCCCCCCTTGATGAGCGGGGCGACACCCCTGCGCACAGACTTGAAGGCCAGGAACAGGTCGGCGTCCCTCGGGCCGTAGACGGCGGCCGGCCTGAGGATGACGTAGGGCACGGCCTGCTGCTGGCGGACACAGCGCTCGCCGAGCAGCTTGCTCTCGCCGTAGGCGGTGACGGGGTGCGGCTCGTCGTCCTCCGCGGAAGGCGACTCGGGCAGGCCCGGCCCGGCCGCCGCCAGGGACGAGACGTGGACGATGCGACGGACCGGAGGCACGGCCATCTTGCAGGCCTCCAGCAGACTGCGCGTGCCCTCCGCGTTCACCGCGTAGTACTCCGCCTTGCGCAGGGCCTTCGTCTTGCCCGCGCAATGAATCACGACCTCAGCGCCGTGGACGACAGCCTGGAGCAGTCGGGCGGATTCCAGCGAGCCGTAACGGACCTCCACGCGGGGCAACTGCCCCTCGATGAAACGGGTGTCGCTCGCCTTCCGGAGCATCACGGCGACGTCGTGGCCGTCGAGCAGCAGCCGATCCAGAACGTGACTGCCGACGAAGCCGTTCGCTCCAGTCAGTAGAACTCTCACAGTTGCTTCTCGAAGATTCGGTAGGTCTTGGTGTGCGTCGCGCCCATCCGCTCCAGGGCCCGGCGCAGGAGAACGTTCTCCTCGAGGATCCACGAAAGCTCCGCCGACCGACAGCCGCGGGGGATTCCGTTCCGGAACATGTGGTACGTGAGCAGTATGTCGATCCCACGTTTGCGATGCTCGCGCACCACGCCCATGATGAGGACTCTGACGTGCGTGATCTTCCTGCGCCCGAGCAGGATGGTCAGCGCGCCGAACGGGAACAGGCGGCCCCCCGCCTTCTTGAAGAGCGGATTGTAATCGGGCAGCGCCAGCGAGAAACCGACCGGCTCGCCGTCGATCTCGGCGATGAGGGCGAGGGCGGGGTCCACGATCTGCTTCAAGCCGTCGGCGGTGAACGCGAACTGCTCCTCGGTCATGGGCACGAAGCCCCAGTTCTCGTGCCACGCCCTGTTGTAGACGCTGAACGCCTTGCGGACGTCCTCGTGGAAGTTCCGGGGGTCAATGGTACGGACGACGACCTTCGAGTGGTGCTGCACCTTCTGGCTGAAGCGCTCGATGTAGTCCGGAATCCGTCCCTCGTACTCGTATTCGTATGCCACCAGGTCCTTGGCCCCCGAATAGCCCAACTCCGCCATGAAGTCCAGGTAATAGGGCTTGGTGTAGGGCATCATGATGGCCGGCGGCCTGTCGAAGCCCCGGGCGAGGAAGCCGCACTCCTGGTTCGTCGAGAAGTTGAACGGCCCGCGTATGACGGACATGCCTTGCGCGCGCAGCCACTCCTCCGCCGACCCGAACAGGGCGCGCGCCACGTCCATGCGCTCGACGCACTCGAAGAATCCGAAGAATCCCGCCGTCTCGCCGGCGAACTCGTTGTGCCGGCGGTTGACATGGGCCGTCGTCCTGCCCAGCACGTTCCCCTGCTCGTCCAGCGCAAGCAGGTAGCGGACCTCCGTGAAGTCGAAGATGGGGTTCCGGGCGCTGAAGAACTGCTTGCGCTCGGTCATCATGTGAGGGACGAAGAAAGGGTCACCGGCGTAGAGCTTCAGGGGGTACTCGATGAACTGCCCCATCTGGCGTGGCGACACGGCTTCAGCGAGCTCAATGCCCATCGGCAGGTTCCTCGGCGACAGCCCCATGCTTCGGCAGGCGGCCTCAGATGACGTGCAGCTCCCGTCCGACCTTGCCCATCTTGTCCAGCGCGAAAGCTATCTGCTCGTCCGTGTGAGTAGCCATCAGGCTGACGCGCAGCAGGGCTTCGTTTGGCCCCACGGCGGGGGGAACGGCCGGATTGACGAAGACGCCCTCTTCGTCCAGGCGCTTGCACATCTTGAAGCAGGCCATCATCTCGCCCACGTGAACGGGGATGATGGGGGTCTGGCACCTGCCCACGTCGAATCCGAGCTCTTCCAGTCCGCCCTTCATCAACCGCGTGTTGTGCCAGAGCCTCTCGATCCGTTCCGGCTCCCTGCGCATGATGCGCAAGGCGGCCAGCGCGGCGGCAGTGTTCGGGGGTGATATGCTGGCACTGAAGATGAGGGCCCGCGAGTTGTGCTTGAGGTACTCGATCGTCAGTCGGTCGGACGCAATGAAGCCGCCGAGGGAGGCCAGCGACTTGCTGAAGGTCCCCATGATGAGCTGCACTTTGTCCGCCAGCCCGAAGTGATCGCTGGTGCCGGCGCCCTGGCTGCCCAGAACGCCGATGCCGTGCGCGTCGTCCACCATCACGGCCGCCCCGTACCGCTCGGCCAGCTCGGTGATCCTGGGCAGGTCCGCGATGTCGCCCGTCATGCTGAACACGCCGTCCACGGCGATGAGCTTGCCGGCTGCCAGGGGCAGGTCCTTCAGCCTCTCCTCCAGGGACGCCATGTCGTTATGGCCGAACCGCACCAGCTTCCCGAAGCAAAGCCGGCAGCCGTCCATGATGCTGGCGTGATCCTCCCGGTCGGTCACGACGTAGTCCCCTTTGCCGACCAAGGCGCTGATGACGCCGAGGTTCACCTGGAAGCCGGTGGAGTAGAGGACGGCGGCCTCCTTGTGGACCAGGTCGGCCAGCTCTTCCTCGAGCTTCAAGTGGATGTCGAGCGTCCCGTTCAGGAAGCGCGAGCCGGAGGATCCGGAGCCGTACTTCTCCGCCGCCCGCTTGACGGCCTCCTTGACCTCGGGATTACTCACGAGGCCCAGGTAGCAGTTGGAGCCCAGCATGATCACCTTCCGCCCGTCCATCATCACCTCGGTGTCCTGCGCCGATGAGATGGGGCGGAAGTAGGGGTAGAGCCCGGCCTTCCTTACCCGTTCGGCATCCTTGAACTGGCGCACCTTCCTGAACAACGGCAGGTTGTCGTCGCGCGATTGCTCCATGCCAGGTCCCCGCTGCCGCATTTTCCTAGTTTCCGAAAGCAATCAAATAACCTCTGGGCGGGCAAATGTCAAGTCATGAGCCGCAGCGAAGCGCGGGAGCGGGGACTGGCCCGGCTGCAGCCAGAACTCGCGCGAGCGCAGACGTGCCCGCGGGGCATACGCCGGCCGGGTCGCGAAGGCCAGAGCGGACGCCAAAACCGCTTGCGTTTGGCTCCGCCGTTGTGTAACATCGTTGGCAAATCATGCGGCTCTGGCCCGGCCCCAACGGGCGAGGCGCCGCTCGGCCAAGGTGAGAAGGGGCTGCCATGCCGGACGAAGCATCCCCAGGAGCTACGAACCAGCAGGGGCAACCTGCCACCGGTGGTCTGATGAAAAAGGTATTCGGCAAGAAGGACAACCCGGGCAACCCAGGCCAGGATGAAGCGCCCCCCCGGCAAGGCATCGCCCACATCCCCGCAACCGTGCTTACGGTGGAGTACGTGGATGACAGCGAGGGGATGGACTCGGCGCTTCGAGCCGTCAACGACCACCTGCGCAAGCTGGAGCAGCAAGTCGGCGCCATCGAAGAGACCCAGGGCCGCATGGTTGCGGCCATCAACCAGCAGGCCAAGGACATAGTGAAGGCGCTCGAGTCGATCGGTCGGCGCATAGATCGGCTCTACGGCCGCATCAGCGAGTTAGTGGCCGGCGAAGAGGGCCAAGTCGCCACGATGCTGGAGGACGTCGACGAGCCGGCGATGGTGCAGGAGACGCCGATGGGAGTCGTCGGCGGGGGCCTCCCAGTCGAGGTGGCGGATGATCCCGACCACCAGAACGCCTGGCGAATCGCCCGCGTGCTGGCCGCCGACCTGGAAGCCTACCACGAAGACGCCGTCAAAGAGGGCATCATTTACGGCACGTTCTACCACGTGCTGAGGGAGCCCATAGAGAAGGCGCGCAGCACCTACGAGCAGCGCGTCAGCAAAGAGATCGCAGAGAACTACGACTACTTCTCCAAGGCGCTCGATGAGCTGATCGCTCGCAAGAACATGGAGCTCAAGGAGGAAGGGCAGGTCTAGTCTCTCGCCGACCGAGTCGGGCGCCCTATCCGTCGGTCTTTCGCGGTTCGCTGCCGTGAGAAATGCACTCGCCCAAACCGTGCTCGTTCTCTCTCTGCTCGCCCTTGCCGCAGCGCCTGCGGCAGATGCTCAGGTCTACCAGGAGTACTCGGCCACAGTAGACAGAGCCGAAAGGGCTGAGCCCAGCGGAACTGAGAGAAGGGCCGAGGAACGTCTAATCGAGCGAAAGGCCGAGGAGATCTCCAGGGAAGCCGAAGAGAGGTTCAAGGATCTTGCAGGCCACGTGGACACCCAGCTTGAGGCGCTCGCCAGGACGCAGATGGTCGGGTGGGGTGCGTTCGTCGCGATGGTGGCCGCTGGTTTCGCTTCCCTGCTGCTGGGGTGGTCCCTGTTCGAGGCTTTTCTGACGCCTTTCACGTCCGTCTGGGGCCTGGTCACTGGAGGTTTCCTTGGGTTCTCGACGTTACAGGCCCTCCGACCCGAGGCCACGGAGCAAGCGCAACTGGGCGCTCTGGCCGTCGGAGCCGTGGTAGGGCTGACCGTCTGCTTCGTTGCCGCGCGCAAGGCGAAGCCCGTGGCCGCCCTCATCGTTATCCTGTCGCCGTTCGCGATCCTTTCCTGCATTCTGTTCCCGGTCGACGCCACGCTCGGCACCGTCGCTTTCCTGATCGGTCTGCTGGCAAGCGCGGCGGCCATGATGTGGATGACCAGGATGATCATCATCGCCACGGCCGTGTTTGGGGCGTGCTCATTGATCGGCGCCTACGGCCTCCTGTCGTACCTGCTGCACGCGCACGCGGGATTCCTCAAGAACTCGTTCACCTGGCTTCTGGAAGACCCCTTCTTCCTTCTGATCGTGTTCGCGGTCGTAACCTATTTCGGGTTGCACTTCCAGCATGCTTCGGCGCAGCCAAGCAGGTGAGGGCCCGTAGGGTTCGGGCCGGGACTGCCAGCGCCTCTTGAGCAAGCCTCTCCGCCGGGCCCATAATCCGCCCGCCTGAACAAGAAGAGCGTCATCATGCCCAAGGATGGTCTGGACGCGGTCATCGCCGGCCACGTCTGCATCGACATCACGCCCGCGTTCGGCGGAGTCTCCGGAACGACCATCGCAGAGATCCTGCGTCCCGGGCAGCTCGTCCGAATGGAAGGTGTCCAGATCAACCCCGGCGGAGCGGTGGGCAACACGGGGCCGGCACTGCATCGGTTGGGACTGCGCGTGGCCCTGATGGGCAAGTGCGGCGCCGACCCGTTCGGCCAGATACTGCTGGAACGGCTCCGCGAACTCGCGCCGGGCGCCGAGGCAAGCATGCACGTAGTCGAGAGTGAGAACACCTCGTACACGATAGTCATCGCGCCGCCAGGCATCGATCGCATGTTCCTGCATTGCCCCGACGCCAACGACACCTTCGGGCCCGAGGATGTAGACCTGAGCGTTGTGGGGCGCTCCCGGCTGTTCCACTTCGGCTATCCGCCGCTGATGCGAAGGATGTACGCCGACGGCGGGGCCGAGGCAGGGCAGATCCTGAAGAGCGTCCGCGACGCCGGAGTCGCCACGTGCCTCGATCTGTCCTTCCCCGATCCGGGCAGCGACGCCGGTCGCGCTGACTGGCGGGCCCTCCTGGCCCGCACACTCCCTTACGTCGACCTGTTCCTTCCGAGCCTGGACGAGTTGCTCTTCATGCTCGACAGAGGGCGCTTCGACGAGCTCGCCGGCAAGGGAGGAAGCATCGCCGACACGACGACGGCCGACGACCTGCGGAGGCTGGCCGGTCGGTGCCTGGAGATGGGCGCCTCTGTGGTCGGCGTCAAATGCGGGCACGCCGGCGCGTACCTCAAGACCGCCGATCCCGGACCAGTCCTGCGCCGCTTGCTCCCATCGCCTGAGCTCTGGCGAGCGCAAGAGATCTTCGAGCCCTCATGCAAGGTGGGCCAGATCGCCAGCACAACGGGCGCCGGGGACGCCGCTATTGCGGGGTTCCTGGCCGGAGTGCTCAGGGGCGAGGACCCGCAGAGGTGCATGGCGCTCATGGCCGCCGTTGGAGCGCAGAACCTGACGGCCGTCGACACCGTCAGCGGGCTGAAATCGTGGGAAGAGACGGTGGCGGACCTGGAGGCCGGCCCGGCGAAGAACCCCGTCCCCCCTGCCCTGCGAGAGTTGACCGCGTAGCCGACGTCGCCCGCCCCCCGTGCGGCCGACCGACTCTCTGCTATCCCCCTCGCGGCCCCCAGCCACTCAGCAGGTAAAGGCCCAAGGCAAGCGCCAGGCCATAAACGAGCAGCCGGAAGGCGCGGTCGCTGAACCTGCGGTTGAGCCGCGCGCCCGCCACTGCGCCGACGGCCACGGCAGGAAGGAGCAGGAGGCCAAGCAGCGCATTCTGCGCGTTCATGAGCCCCTGCACGGTGTAAGGAATCAGTTTGACGAGATTGCCGACGAAGAAGTACTTCAGCACCGTGCCGACAAAGACGCGTTTGTCCAGCTTCTGCGGCAGCATGAAGAGAACGATGAGCGGGCCGCCGGCATGGGCCAGCGTGGAGGTGACTCCGGCACAGGCTCCCAGGCCGATCCCGTGCCATGCCCTGGGCCGGTAGGCGGGTCCCGGCTCCCCCAGCCGATGCTCGCGAGCCATCCGGTAGAACTGGACGCCCACGAAGCCGACCGAAAGGACCCCCACGAGGCGCTCCATCCACAGCCGCGAGTCCGGCAGAGCCAGGAACCAGCCGAGCGCCAGCGTGCCGACCGCCACGCCCGCCAGCATGCCGGGCACCAGGATCATCAAGTTCCGACGATCATGTTCCCGAACGTAGTGGACGAGCGAGAAGACGTCGCCGGTGATCAGGACCAGCAGCATCACGGACAGCATGTCCGCCGGGCCAAGAACCGTCGCCATCAGAGGAACGGCCAGAATGCCGGCGCCGGTCCCGAACCCGGCCTTCGAGAGGCCCACAAGGAGGGCGGCGGTTACAGCTCCCGCCCATTGCCACAGCGTGAGATCAGCAATGCCCACGTAGTCCCCTCCCGCAGTCGCGACCCGAAAAAGCCCCACGCCGAATCCGTGGTCCGCATACGATAGGAGATCGGTGCGCGGTTTTCCACGGGATGCAGTTTCTGAGCGGCGGAGCGACGAGAACGCCGGCCGGTTTCTGCTTGCATGGACGCCCGGCGAACCTTAGGATGAAGGCTCCCAGAACGAGGCGGTGGCGGATGTACTATCTGGGCGCTTTTCAGATATTGTGCGGCGGCTGCTCTGCGTTCGTGGCGGCCCGGAAGGGGCGCAACCCCATCTTCTGGTGGCTCGTGGGGACGCTGGTTCCCATCTTCGGGGTAGTCCTCAGCCTGGCCGTCGCTCCTGCGGACCATGCCCGTGTTTCCAGCCGACCACGCCAGGGGTCCAGCGAGCCAGCGCGGGAGAAGCGGCGGATCCCCAAGCGTTGCTGCGGATCTTACATACCGGACTGCCTGGGCTGCCCCTTCTTCCGTCGTCAGCTCTTCGCGACGAGCCGCAGGGAAGGCACGAAAGGCTTTTGTGAGCATCTGCAGAAGGAGCTGCGTTCCGAGCCGAAACGGCGGGGCTCCAGGGTTACCATCGAGGACCGCTGAAGGAGAGGGCCGCCGGCAGGTGCCGAGCGGGTGGGGTTTTGTGGCAACGGCCCTTGACTGAACTCAGGCGCTCTGATAGAAATGGCGTGTCAAGACGCCGACTGTGGGCGGTGAATCACGCAGTCAACTGCTGACGGAGTGCTTTCCGATGATCATCAAGCGCAAAGGGGTCCTGTTCATTCTCCTTGTGGCTGCGTGTTGTCTGGCGCGCGCCGCCCGTGCCCAGGAGGGAATCACGGCCGAGTCTGTTCGCCGCGCGATGGAGGCGCTCGAGAAAGCACCCAGGTACGAGCGCACAGAGAAGCGAGGCGAGCTGGTTGAGGCCGGTCAGGTGGCTATCACGCCGCTGGGCGACGTCGTCAAGGGCCACGGGGAGGCAGAAGACGCCAACTACGTGGGCCACTGCATCCTGGCCCTGGGCGAGCTGAAGGCTCGCGAAGCAACCGACGTGCTGATCGATGCACTCGGCAGCTCCAACATGCAGCTGGCCTATTGGTCCGCCAACGCACTGGGGCAGATATGGGAAGGTTTGGGGGCGTCCGAACCGCAGGCCAGGCAGGTGAACGCCGCGCTGCTGGCCGTCCTTTACTCGGATATGCCGGACACTTTCGCTTACGGACCGGGCCTGGCCCTGATCAAGATCAACAACATCGGCGCCACTCGTCCGGAAAGCATGGGGCCGGAGGAACTCCGAAGCGTCGTAGACGCCTGGCTCGCAAGCAATATGGGTTCCCTTCCGCCGGCCGACCAGCAGCCGTGGCAACTCAACCTCCGCGCCGTGCTCACCAGTCAGGACGACGCAACGCGTCAGAATGCGTTGCAGGCGCTTCGGCAGAAGCGGGAGTTAGGGCCGGTCAAGCCCATGCTGGAAGTCCTGGGGGATGAGCAGAGCGGGTCCGCGCCCGTTCGCCAGGCGCTGGGCCAGTTGCTGGGCGAACTGACGGGCGTGCCTTTCCCCCCCGTTGTTCAGGACAGCCCCGCCGACGCGGCCAGCCAGGTCCAGGCGTGGCGCATGCAGTGGTTTGTGGAACTGACCAAGCACACAGAACCCAAATACGTCGCCTACTGCTGGCGCCAACTGGAGAACAGCGTGCGGGAGTACGCCGCTGACCCGGGGGAGACAACCGCCCGCCCGATCGCCTACTACCGGGCCGCCCTCCTCCATCAGGTTCCCGATGCGGAGGCCATCCCCGCAACGGCCTCGCCGAAGGCAAAGGAACTGCTGACTGACCCGCTGGAAACCAAGAAGAAGATCGTCGACGCCGTCACCGGCCTGGAAGGGAACCCCGCTGCCTACGAGAAGAAACCCCTCCTGGACGTCATCGAGGAAGAACTGAGAGACGAAGAGAAGACGAAGTACGCCAGAGACGTGGCCGCCATGTTCCTCCCAAGACTGGCCCGACTGGCCCGGGAGGAGCGGAATGCGGATGTGGCAGACACCTACGGCGACCTGCTGAGCATGATCAGCAGGATCCCTCCCGGTCTGGACCATCCCCAACTCGACGTGCGCCAGGCCCGGCTGGACCAATGGCTCCAGAATACCGGTGTTAAACTGGCTCCCTGAGCCCCCAGCCAGAGCGCAGCGCCCGGCGTCTCTTCGTCGCATTCGCGCGGCGCCCTCCGCCCCCGCTCACGCGTTTACACAGCGCACGAAGTGGCCCGGCGCAACCTCCCGCAGGTCCGGAACCGCAGCCCTGCATCGTTCGTCGCCCGCCGCGCACCGCGGATAGAAGGGGCAACCCGCCGTCAGTCCCATCGCGGAGGCGATCTGGCCTGACGGAGCGTCCGACTGCCCTTTCATCTCAGGATCAGGGACCGGTATCGCGGCCAGGAGCACCTTTGTGTACGGATGGAGGGGCCGCGCATACAGCTCGTCCCTGGACGCCATCTCGACGATGAGGCCCTGGTACATGACGGCCACGTCGTGCGAGATGTGCTCGACCACGCCGAGGTCGTGTGAGATGAAGAGGTAGGAGATTCCGCGCTCGTCCTGGAGGTCCGCCAGCAGGTTGATGATCTGGGCCTGGATGGAAACGTCGAGCGCGGAGACGGGCTCGTCGCACACGACGAAGTCGGGGTTCAGGGCCAGGGCACGGGCAATGCCGATCCTCTGACGCTGCCCGCCCGAGAACTCGTGGGGGTAGTGGTTGACGTAGGAGGCCGACAGGCCCACGCGTTCGAGCAGTTCGCCCACCAGGCGGCGACGTTCACGTCCCCGGGCCTCGCCATATGCGCTGAGCGGCTCGCCAACAATGCCGCCCACCGTCATGCGCGGATCGAGCGAGCCGTACGGATCCTGGAAGATGATCTGCATGCGCCTTCTGAGCGCGCGGAGGGAACGGGCCTCGAGAGAATGCACGGGGATCCCGTCGAAGAACACGCGTCCGCCCGTCGGCTCCAGCAGCCGCAGCAGCGTGCGGCCCGTCGTAGTCTTCCCGCATCCGCTCTCGCCGACCAGGCCCAGCGTGCGACCGCGCCTCACGGCGAAGGACACGCCATCCACGGCCCGCACGTGGCCGACAACCCGGCTGAGCACGCCTCCCCGAATGGGGAAGTGCTTGACCAGATCCTGGACCTCCAGCAGGGGCTGCGGCTCAGACATCGCGCGCTCTTTCTCGGGGTCGCGTGACAGGGGTGACCGGCGGCGAGGAGCCGGGCTGCCAGTAGCCTTCCAGCCGGATGCAGGCCGCCCTGTGCCCGGTCCTCACCTCCCGAAGCTCCGGGTTCACGCGCGAGCACTCAGGAGCGGCCATGTAGCAACGCGGATGGAACCGGCAGCCCTCGGGGAAGCGGCGCGGATCGGGCACCTGCCCGGCTATGGCGTCCAGCTTCTTCTTGCGCGTCCCGAGGGTCGGCAGCGATCGCAACAGGCTGATCATGTAGGGGTGCAACGGGTCGGCGAACACCGTCTTCACGTCGGCGTACTCGACGATCTGGCCCGCGTACATGACGGCCACCACGTCGGCGACCTGCGCCACCACGCCCAGATCGTGCGTGATGAGCAGCACGGACATGCCCAGCTCCCGGCGAAGGTCGTCCAGCAGGCGCAGTATTCCGGCCTGTATGGTCACGTCGAGGGCCGTCGTAGGCTCGTCCGCGATCAGCAGGACCGGCCGGCACACCAGCGCCATGGCGATCATCGCGCGCTGAAGCATGCCGCCCGACATCTCGTGGGGGTAGAGCCCCATGCAGCGAGACGGATCGGGGATCCGCACGCGCTCCAGCATATCAACCGCCATCCGTGCGGCCCCCCCGCGCGAGGCGTCCCGATGGGCGCGTATGGCTTCCGTGATCTGGCTGCCGATGGTGAAGACGGGGTTCAGGGCCGTCATGGGTTCCTGGAAGACCATGCCGATCTTCTCGCCCCGTATGCGCCGCATTCGTCCCGGCGGAAGCCCCAGCAGGTCTTCCCCTGCCAGCATGACGCTGCCGGAGACTATCCGGCCCGGCGGCGAGGGAACGAGCTGCATGATGGACAGGGCTGTCACCGACTTGCCGCAGCCAGATTCCCCTACCAGACAGAACATCTCGCCCCGCTCGATCTCGAAGCTGACGCCGTCCACGGCACGGGCCACCCCCCCCTCGGTGTGGAAATGAGTGGCCAGATCCCGGACTCTGAGCAGCGCTTCGGCCATAGGTCTGCCTTTCTACTCAGTCCTCAACCGAGGGTCGAGGGCGTCGCGCAGGGCGTCGCCGAACACGTTGAACGCCAGCACAAGCATCAGCAGCGCCACAGCGGAACTCACGAACTGCCACCAGACCACCGGATGGCGGGTCAGCTCCATGTTCGCCGTGGAGATCATCATGCCCCACGAGATCGTGTCCGCCTCCACGCCGACTCCCAGGTAGGTGAGCACGGCTTCGGACATCACGATGCCGCTGAAGCCAAGGGTGAAAGCGATGATGACGATGTGGAACACGTTGGGCACCAGGTGCAGGAAGATGGTGCGAAAGGGACCCGCCCCCACGGCGCGGGCGGCCAGCACGTAGTCCGCCTCTCGCAGCTTGAGCGTCTCCCCGCGAATCAGGCGGCACAGGCCGACCCAGTTGGTGACGCCCATGGCGATACAGAGCTGCGGCGTGCCCTTCCCCATCACCGTCATCAGCGCGATCAGCAGCAAGATGCCGGGAATGCAGGCCAGCGTGGAGTAGACGTAGACGATCAGGTCGTCCACCAGACCGCCGAAGAAGCCTGCCACGATGCCGAAAAGGAGGCCGAGCGGGATGTAGATGGCGGCCGTCCCCAACCCCAGAACCACGGCCGTGCTGATGCCCTTGACGGACTTGTAAAGGATGTCCAGGCCCTGGATGTCCGTGCCGAGCACGTGCGCGCCTTCTCCCGGCGGCACGTAGCTTTCCTCCTTCGTCACCTCGCCCACAACCCTGGCGAAGAGCCAGTCCACGAGGGTTCCTTCCACCGGGGTCCTGGCCTCTCCCGTGCCGATCGTCCTGGCAACGGGGATCATGTCCAGCAGGCCGAGCACGAAGTAGACGGAGATGACGGCCAGGCACACCATCGCCAGCCTGTTGCGGCGCAGTCTGTGCCAGGCTTCCGCCCACAGCGACCGGGCCTGCATCGTGACAAGCTCCTCGTTCATCGCAGCCTCACGCGCGGGTCGACGAGGGTGTAGCTGATGTCTGTGGCCAGGTTGCCCAGTGCGAAGAGGAGCGCACCCAGGTAGACCATGGCGCTCAGCACGGGAAAGTCGGCGCTCTCGATCGCCTCTATCGTCATGTTCCCCAGGCCGGGGATGCCGAAGAACCTTTCCAGGAGGAGCGACCCCATGAACAGGAACGGGATGTGAAGCACCGTGCGCGTCAGGATGGGTATCATCGCGTTCTTCAGCACGTGCTTGAACAGAATCACTCGCTCGGTCAGCCCCTTGGCGCGGGCGGTGCGCACGTAGTCCCGTGAGACCTCCTCCAGCATGATGGTCCTGTAGAAGCGCACGTCCCCGCCCAGGCCCTTGAGCAAGGCGATCAGGACGGGCAGCAGCAGGAAGCGGATGGAATGGACGCCGGGGGCGTATCCGTAGACGGGGAACAACTTCATGTGCCGCGCCAGCACGTACTGCCCCCCGATGATGTAGACCAGAATGGAGACGGACATGAAACAGACGCAAACGATCACCACGCCCAGGTCCAGGTACGTGGCCCGGAAGTACGCCACCACGAGCGCCAGGCTGATGGACACGAAAAGCCCCGCGAAGAATATGGGCACCATCAGCGTGAGCGATGGCACCATGCCATTGACTATCTTGCGGCCGATGGGCTCGTTGGTCTTCTCGGAGCGTCCGAAGCGGAAAAGGAGCAGCCGCGCCATGTGTTGGCTGAACCGCGTGTCCGTGACTACGCGGTGGCCCTGGAGCCCCGCGTTGGCCGCCAGCAGCAGGGCCTTCGCTTTCAGGCCGGCCAGGTCGAGCTGGTTCGCGACTCCCAAAGCGTCGGCCTTCAGATTGAGAAAGAGGGGCTTGTCCCACCCATGGGCCTGGATCACTTCCTGGAGGCGCTCCTCGGCCACGTGCTTCTCGCCCAGCATCCGGATGGCACGCAGCCGCGGCGTGAACATCCACTCGAACAGGAAGAAAGTGATGAGGCAGACCCCCAGCACGAGGGGAACCGTGTAGAGCATGCGCCGGATGATGTAGGCGGTCACGGCGCGGCCCTCCCCGTTATCCCCTTCCTGAGCACGGCCAGCACGCAGAAGGTCGCCAGAACGCCGCCCAGGACGGCACCCAGCAGCGGGTAGTTCGGCCGGTTCCACTCCTGGCGCAGGCGCGATCGCAGCTCCACGTCCACGTCGCGGTACTTCAGGTAGCCGCCGGTTATGCCGTGAGGCTTGTAGTTCCTGACCCATCGGTGCACGAGGATGTAGTCCACGGAGTGCACCACGGGTATCCAGATGGCATCCTCGACCACGATATCGCGCATTCTGCGGATGATGGCCAGGCGCTCGGGCGTGTTCTCCATCGCCTTCATCTCGTCGAACAGGGCGTCGTACTCGGGGCTCTCATACCACGTGTTGTTCGGCCCCGGGGGGGAGTTGGGGCCGAAGAGCAACTGAAGGAAGTTCTCCGGGTCGGGGTAGTCGAGTATCCAGCCCAGGGCGAACAGGCCCAGGCGGCCTTCGTGCGCCTTGTTCAGGAATTCGCTCCAGGTGTTGGTGTGGATGTTGATCTTGATGCCGATCTGCTCCATGTCGTGGGCGAAGGCCTGCGCATGCTGGATGGCCGCCGGGCCGGGACGGCCGATCTCGTAATCCAGCTCCAGCCGGTGGCCGTCCGCATCGAGGCCGCCGGGATAGCCCGCCTCGGCCAGCATCTCGCGCGCCTTCTGCACGTCGTACTGCTTGTAGGGATTGCGGAAGTCCGGCTCGTAGCCGAAGATGCCGGGCGGAATGGGGCCCTGCGCGGAGATGGCCTGCCCCCGGTAGAGGTTCTCGATGCGCCATTCGGTGTCGAAGGCGAGGCTCATGGCCTGGCGCAGCTTCTTGTTCGTGCCCATCACGGAATCGCGCGCGTTGAAGCCGACGTAGTAGACGTCGGCGTCATGCTGCTTCATCAGGCGCACGCCCTTCTCCTCGAACTCCGGGCGAAGCTCCTTGTCCGGGCTGATCGCCTCGTCGAAGTTGTCCTTGCCCAGCCCGGAGACGCCCAGATAGCCCTGCTTGAAGTAGATCCAGGCCGGCTGGCTCTCGTACATGATGGTGTAGTAGACTTCATCCGCAATGGGCAGGCGGCTCCCGGCGGCGTCCAGCAGCCCCGCCTGGGCGTCGCCCGGCGCCCCTTCGCTCGGGTAGAGGTCTTCCCGATAGGTGGGATTCCGCTCCAGGATCAGCCGCCACCGCTTGCTCCATTCCTTCAGCCGGAAGGGACCGGTCCCCACGGGGGAGTTGACGAAGTCCTCACCATAGTAATCGACGGCCTCGTGCGGCACCGCCGCCGTGTAGCTCATGGCCAGGGCATACCTCAGTTGCGGGAACCTCTCCTTGAGGCGTATCTGAAGCGTGTGGCTGTCCGGTGCCCTCAGGCCTTCGACGGTCATGGCGTAATCCATCGGCTCGCCGCCGGCCGCCCTCCGCACGGCCTCGGCATGGAACTCGTCCAGGCCCGCCACTTTCCCTTCGAACAGCCACCAGCCGCTGGGCCTATTCGCGGGGTCTGCCAGACGCTTGATCTGGTAGATGAAGTCCTCGGCCGTCACCTCCCGGCCTTTGCCGCCCGTCTGTTCGAAGCACGAGGCGTCCTGGAAGCGAACGCCCTTCTTGACGCGGATCGTGTAGGTGAGCCCGTCTTCGCTGACCTGAGGCATGCCGTCCGCAAGGGCGGGCCGCAGCTCGTAGGGACGCTTCAGGTAGTGGTATTCGTAGAGGGCCTCGTACATCTGAGCGAGCACGCCGCCCGAGAGCGTGTCGCTGGCCTGGGCGGGGTCCAGCGTACGGGGGTCCTCGCCGAGCGCCCCGTAGACTACCTTCCTGGCCTCGGCCGGCGGATAGGGATCGTTGGAGCAGCCGAAGGATGATAGGAAGACGGCCGCCAGCGCAATGCACGCCGCCGCTCTGAGAACCGATTCGCGCAACCTGCTCCCCTGGTGGTTGATCTGGAGCAACGGTAAGTCACCACACGTTTGATATCAGAGCGCCGCCGCACTGTCAAAGACCGCAGCCGGGACACGCTCACCCGCGATCCCGCTCGCGGAGCCAGCAGTGGACGCGAGACGCGACGTGATCCACGAGACTGTCCAACAGGGCGGCGGCTTCGGCGGCGTCTGCGGAGCGGGCATCCTCCCCGGCCTGGGCGAACAGGGGGTCGGCTGCGTCGAAGCACACATGCGGATGGCGCCCTTCCTGCGCGGGCGGCCCGGAGCACGGCCACGCAGCCGCCTCGTCCCGGCCGGGGGTCAACGCGTCCATGTCCACCAGCTCGGGCAGCAGTGCGAGCCCATAGGCGGTTTCCCAACGGGAAGCATGATCCCCCGGCAGCGTCAGTTCCGGCGCCCCGATGTCCGTCTCGGTGCCGGCGATAAGCAGCACGTCCGGATGCCTCTCCGCGACCCCCGGCAGGACCTTTGCCAGCAGGCTGCGCCAGGGGTAGTGCCCCGCCACGAGCACGATGCAGCGGAAACCGAACTCGATCAGTTGCAGAACTGTCGTCTCCAGGACGGCGCGCGCGGCCGCGGTGGACTGATAGAGCGTCCACTTGAAGGCGCCATGGCCGCCCTGCCCTCCCCACCACATGACGGGCAGCAGCACGCCGCCCGTCCGCTCGGCAAGGCGCCGGCAGAGCCGCTGCGCCTTGAGCCCGTCGAAACCCACGGGCAGGTGCCAGCCGTGATGCTCGATCAGGCCGAGGGGCCAGTAGGCCACCGGGGCCGCGTCCACGATGCGCTGCAGCTGATCAGGACGCAGTTCCTCGAAGCGACCCCAGGGAGAGTCGTCGTTCATGGTCAGTCTCCGTGCAGCAGAGGCCTATCCGGAAGCACACACGCGATGGCTCGGAAGGCGAGAACTCGTGCCATGGCACCGCGCCGTGTGGCGCCGTTGCCAGGCAGCGCCGAAGGCCTAGAACTCGTGGATCTTGAGCATGTCGGCGCCGCCGGGCGTCCCCGTTGACGCGCCGGCCACGTAGATGACGGTGTCGCCGGCCTCCGCCAGACCGAGCTCCAAGAGCCGCTTCTGCCCGCGCTGGATCATCTCGTCGGTCGTCTCGAACACGTCCAGCCGGATCGGTCGCACGCCCCACAGCAGGGCCAGCCGCCGGTAGGTGCCCTCGTTCGGGGTGAGCGCGTAGATTGGGGCCGCCGGCCGCCTCTGCGATATGTAGCGGGCCGTGCTGCCCGTCAGCGTGAACGGCACGATGCCGGCCGCGTCGAGTTCGTCGGCGATGGCGCAGGCCGCCCCGGCGAGCGCCTCCTGCCTGGTGCTGCCTACCACCTCCGGGACGGGCGCTCTGCAACCCGCCTCCTCGCAGCGTAACTGCTCGGCCCGGCGGGCGATCCTGTCCATCACCCGGACCGTCTCGACCGGATAGCGCCCCATCGAGGTCTCGCCGCTCAGCATGACCGCGTCGGTGCCGTCCAGGATGGCGTTGGCCACGTCGCTCGCCTCGGCGCGGGTAGGTCGCGGCGAATGGATCATCGAGTCCAGCATCTGCGTGGCCGTGATGGCGGGGATGGCGAGTCGATTGGCCATCCGGATGATCTTCTTCTGCACGGCGGGCACGTCTTCGGTGGCCATCTCGATGCCCAGATCCCCGCGGGCCACCATCACACCGTCGGAGACTTCGAGTATCTCGCGCAGGTTCTCCACCGCATCCGGCTTCTCGATCTTGGGGATGACGGGGATGGCTGCATCGGAGCCGCCCCATTCGGTCATCTGCTCCTTGAGCCGGACCACGTCGTCCGCGCACTGCACGAAGCTGAGCGCCACGTAGTCGACCTCATGCTCCATGCCAAACCGCAGGTCCTCGATGTCCTTCGGCGTAGGGGCGGAGATGCTGAGTTTCACCCCGGGCAGGTTGATGCCCTGGTGAGACCCAAGGCTGCCGCCCACGACGACGCGGCAGCGGACCGCCCGCCCGTCCGACTCGATGACGCTGAGCTCGATCACGCCGTCGCTGAGCAGAATGCTGTCGCCCGGGCCGATGTCGGCGGCCAGGTGTTCGTAGTTGACGGAGATGGTCCGGGCGTCGCCCTTGAAGTCGCCGGCGCGAAGGACCACCTCGGCCCCGGCCACGAGGTCCACGGGCTGATTGCCCGGCAGGGCGCCGGTGCGGATGCGGGGTCCCTGCAGGTCCTGCAGGATGCCGACGGGGCTCTCCGCGTCGGCAGCTGCCTGGCGGATGGCCTGAATGTGGCCGGCATGAGACGCGTGGTCGCCGTGCGAGAAGTTGAGCCGGAACACGTCCACGCCGGCGTCGACCAGCCGGCGGATGAGCTCTGGGCTGCCGCTGGCCGGCCCGACGGTCGCAACGATCTTTGTGCGGGTGGGTCGCATCTGCTGCTCCCCCCAAGTGCCGACGGCTACGGCCCGCCCAGCTTCTGTTTGAGGATCTCCAGCGCTTTCTGGAGCTGCTCTTCACTGCTCTCGGCGTAGAGCCTTCGCCACTCCTCCACGTCCTGTGGGCCGGGCTCCTCCGGCAAGGTCGGGACCTCACCGACCACAACGTCGGGCTCCAGGCCCTGGCCCTCAATGATCCGGGCGCCTTCCAACTCGTAGTAGGAGACGATCAGGGACAGGCCGGAACCGTCCGGCAACGAGACGACCTCGTTAACCGAGCCCTTGCCGACGGTCTTCGTGCCGACAAGCGTGGCCCGGCCGTTGGCCTGGAGGGCGCCCGCAACGATCTCGGCCGAGCTGGCGGTTCCTGCGTCCACGAGGACAACGACGGGCACCTCCGCGGCAAGCCGCACCGACGCGCTGGCCTCGCGGCTCCTCTGCAACTGCTTGTGCCGGGTCCTCTGGCTCAGGATCTTGCCCTCGCTCAGGAACATGTCGCACACACGGATGGCCTGGTCCACGAGGCCGCCGTTGTTGCCCCGCAGATCGAAAACCAGCGCCCGCACGTTCTGCTTCGCCAGCTCCGCCAACGCCTCCTCCGTCTTGTCCGCCGCATTCTCGTCGAACAAAAGCAGACGGAGCTTCCCGATTCCTCCCTCCAGCACCTCCCACTCCACGGTCGGCAGGGTGATCTTCTCACGCGTGAGCGTGCGCACGAAGCTCTCTCCGGTGGCGGGGCGCTCCAGTCCGAGCTCCACGTCGGTTCCGACCTTCCCCCGAATCAGGTCAACCGCCTTGTCCAGCGACAGCTCGCTCAGGGCCCGGCCGTCCACCTGCGTCATGAGGTCCCCGGCCTCAATGCCAGCCCGCCAGGCCGGCCCGTCTTCCCGGACCTCCGTAACGACCGGAAGCCCGTCTCTCTGCATCACGGTCACCCCGATGCCGCCGAACTCTCCCCGCGTCTCCACCTCGAGGAACCGCATCTGTTCAGGCGTGAGGTATAGGCTGTGTCGGTCGCCCAGGCTCTTCACCATGGCTTCCATCGCCGCCTGGTGCAGCTTGGCCTGGTCGACCTCCTCGACGTAGGCCCTGGGGATGTAGCGCAGGGCGTAGGCGAAGGATGCCTCCATCCGCTGCTCCTGCGTGGTCGGGCGATAGAACAGAAGCCAGACGAAAAACCAGACGACCAGGAGCAGCAGGAGCGACCACGTAAGATAGGGGAGGTACGTGTAGCTCGGCGCGGGACGTTGCTGCCTGCTCTGGAGGTCGTCAGTCATACAAACCGGTCTTCAGTCGCGGCGCGGCGGATCGCTCGTGTACCAGACCGCCAGACGGCCGATGGTCTTGCACCGAGAGGGCCCTCGGAGGCGATTCTAACCGATCCGCGTTCGAGCGCACAAATGCCCGTTCGGGGGCGCTTGCGAGGTGTGCCAGAGGGCATATAATGGCCACCCGTTACTGGCAGCAGGTCACGGACCGTTTGATGCCGGAGGCGTCGGATGGGTTGGACAGGACCGTTGGCCGCCCTGACGGACTTGAGCGGGCCGTTGGACTGGGCGGCGGGGGCGCGTCTGCTGCTGGCCGCCGTCTTTGGGGGCATCGTCGGTTGGGAGCGGGAACGGCACGGCCGGGCGGCGGGATTCAGGACGCACCTGCTTCTGTGCGTCGGCTGCGCGCTGGTCATGCTGGTCTCGCTCTACGTGCCGACCCGTTTCGCCGGGCAGACTTCGGACAGCATAGTGCGCGCCGATCCGGGCAGGATGGCGGGGCACGTTCTGAGCGGCCTTGGCTTCCTGGGGGCCGGGGCTATCATCGTTCTCGGCAGCAGGATAAGGGGGCTCACGACCGCCGCGTACATCTGGGTCACCGCCGCCATTGGCCTGGCTGTCGGCTGCGGATACCTGGTCCCGGCAACCGTCACGTTCCTCATCGTGATGGTGGCCCTGCACGGGCTGGTTCGCTGGGAGAGGGCGATGGAGGAAAAGGACCGCTACGTGCGCCTTCGGCTGAACTTCTCCCGGCCGGGGGAGCGAATGGATGAGATACGCAGCCTGCTGGCAGCCCACTCGCTCGAGACACTCAGCTACGTGGTGAACCGTGACGAGGAAACGGCGCTGTATGAACTACAGCTTCGGCACGCGCGCCCCGTGGACTTCGAGCGGGTCACGAACGAACTGGCGGATGGCTTGACCGGCGAAGGGATCAAGAAGATCGAGTGGTCCTGAGCGCGTTTCCCGCGCGAGCTACTTCTTCCTGTGGTAGTTCCTTCGGATGCCGCAGGCTTCGCGAGCGGCCGTCCAGCTTCCGAAGTACTTGCACGCTGCGCTGTAGAGCGACGAATGGTTCTCCCTCATGTTCGGGGCGGCCAGGTGCACGCCGGCGCGATGGAGTGCCTTGATCTCCTTCTTGATGATGTCCGTGCTCCAGCGGCGCCTCTTGTAGACCTTGGCCGGATCGATGCCGGCCGCCTTAAGCGCCTTGGCCCAGCCACCGAAGTAGTTCAGCGCGGCGTTGAAGAGCTTGGAATCTTCGTCCTGCATGGCCTTCGAGTTCAACGGCTTGCCGATCTTGGCACGTTCCTTGATCATCCGGATGATCCGGTCTTCGTCCCACGCCTCGTAGCGTCGGACCTCGGCCGGATCGAGCCCGGCTGCCTCAAGCGCTTCGTCCCAACTGCCGAACTGGCTGTCCCGAATGGCCGCGTAGGCCAGCGCCGAGTACTTCTTGTCCTTGGTCACATTCGTCCAGGACAGGTCCGCGCTGTTCTTCTGGGCCTCCTTGATGGCTGTGATCACCTTCTCTTTGGTCCACTTGGGGATCCGGCGCACCTGGCTGGCGTAGTCCACGCCGGCGGCGTTGACGGCATCTGCCCAGCTCCCGAAGTGATAGTTGGCCGCCGCCAGAAGGCCCTGTTGCTTCCGCGCCATCCGGTTATAGGACAGATCCTCGCCCTTCCTATGGAGGGCCTTGATCCGCTTCACGATCTTCTCTTTGCTCCATCCGGATGCCGAACGCTTAGTAGCCATAGCTGATCCCCGAAAATCTCTAACACCTTGGCAATAAAGCACTTGCGGCAATCCCGACGGGCGAAGGCGTCTGGCCCGCCCGACTCTTGCCACAGTACATATACTATCAGCAGTAGCATGGACCGTCAAGAAAAACCAAACAGTGGTGCGGAACGTGCCGCCGCACCCAGGATTGGCGGCGCGCAGTGTGCACGGTTAGAATGCAGCACTGCGCGGCTCAGAGAGCTCAGCCGGCCTCAGCCGTGCAGGTCCGAGCGCGAGAGGGATCCCCAGATGAGTTGTCGCTCCGTCGCTGTCTCGGTGCTTTGCGCAGCTCGGATCTGCGCCGCCACCGTTGCCCTTCTGGCCGGCCCGGGCGCCGTCGCCGCCGAGGTCGTGGCGGAACGGCCTGCGACGGGTATTCCGAGGACCGCAAACCCCCGTATTCTGCTCCCTCTGGCCCTGCACGCAGAGAGCGAGTTCGAAGCGGCTGAGCGATTCATCCGCGCGCGCCGGTGGGAAGCGGCGCTGCCAATGCTCCAGGAGCTGGCCGACCGCGACGGCGGCGCACTGGCCTGGGACGGAAACGCGTACGTGCCCCTTCGCCGACTCGTCAGCCGCCACATTGCCTCTCTGCCGGAGGAAGCCCGCCGGGCTTATGCCTTGCTCTACGATGCCGAGGCCCAGCAACTCTACGAGGAGGGGCTCGCCAGGCGCTCGGCCGCCCCGCTCGAACAGGTCGCGGAACGCTACCTCAACTCCACGTGCGGCGCGAAGGCGGCAAGCGCTCTCGCCGCCATTCTGATGGACGGGGGCGAATTCGGGGCAGCCCTCCGGGGGCTGAGGGAGACCGACGTCATGCCGCTGGACGGCGCTGACGCCGGTGCCATTGCCGCCAGGAAACTCCTCTGTCTGGCCAGGCTGAATCAGCGCGAGGAAGCCGGGCGACTCGTCGCCGACCTGGAGAGACAAGGGCTGACTCGAGTCACGATCGGCGGCACGGAGTGGGAGTGCCGCGCCTTCCTGCAAGCAGCCTTCGACGAGTTGGGCCCGGACCCGTCCCCGAGGCGAAGGAACGCGTGGAACTGCCTGGGCGGCAATGCGGCCGGCAATGCACCGCCGCCATCCCTCGCTGCGGGCCCGCTCTTGCCGCTGGCGATCGAGCTGCCCTGGCCTGGAAGAACCGAGCCGGACTGGCCGTGCAACCCGGCAATCCGTCCGGTCGCGGGGGGCGACGCCGCGTTCGTCAGCCGCGACGGCGCCCTCATCGCGCTGGACACGCAGGCGCTGCGGCTGAAGTGGTCTGCCGCGCCGCCGGGAGACGCCGTCGAGCTGCTGAGGGCCATAGTCAGCGCTAAGGCTCCCGACACAGAGCCGCTGCCGGGCTTCCTCGGCGTGGGAAACGTCCACCACTGGCGCATGTTCGACAACCAGGGACTGGCCACGCTCTGCCTGGCCGACGGCCGCCTTCTGGCGGTGCGATGGAATCCGTGGAAGCAGGACGTGCTCGACCATCTCTGGGAGGCGACGCCCGAGGACATCGTGATCGCCAACGAGCTGTGCTGCTGCGAGGCAACCAGTGGGGCCTTGCTGTGGCGCACGGGGGCCGGCATCGGGTCACGTGAGGCCGCGCTGGCCGATTGCTGGTTCTACACGGCGCCGACCGTGCATCACGGCCGCGCCTACGCGCTGGCGGCGCGGACCGGCCGCCTTCACGCCATCTGCCTGGACGCCGAGACGGGGAAGCTCCTGTGGGATTCGCAGGTCGGCGCGTTTGAGTCGCGCCAGCAGGCCGAGCGTTTCTGCATGTCCTTCTTCCTGGCGGACACAAGCCCCCCGAGCGTCGCCGACGGCGTGGTGGTCTACCCCACCGGCCAGGGGATCGTATGCGCATACGACGCCCGTGACGGCCGGCTCCTATGGGTGTCTCCGTACGAGCGCTCCGCCCGATGGCTGCCTCAGCTCGGGCATCGGCTGAACGTGCCCAGCAGCTCGTGGACGCCCGGCCAGCCGATCATCAGCGAGGGGCGCTGCCTGACGGCGCCTCTGGACAGCCGACACCTGATCGCTCTGTCCCTGCACACGGGCGAGCTGCTCTGGCAGGCCGAGTTTCCAACCGGCGTGGCCCTGCTGGGCCAGAGCGAAGGACGCACATACGTCCAACATGCCGGCGCAACCTGCCTGGACGCCCGCACCGGTGACGTTCTGTGGGAGACGGTGCTGGCCGCTCCCGCCGTGGGTGTGGGCACGCTGTCCCAGGAGGCGGTCCTGCTGCCCGAACGGGGCGGCGTGCGCAGGCTGTCCGCGCGGACCGGCCAGGACGAAGGGCTGCTGCCGCATGGACCCGCCCCGGTCGACGGCGGAAACCTGTTGCTTCTGGACGACGCACTCGTGGTCGCCGAGCCTGACCGGGTGACCCTTTGCCTTCCGGCCGGGCAGGCGCTGTCCCTGGCCGATCGCTGCGTGGAGGCAGACCCCCGGGACACGGAGGCCCTGCTGCGTCGGGCGAACGTGCTGGCCCGCGCAGGCGATGTGCCACGGGCCACGGCCGACGTAGATCGGGCCCTTGCCCTGGCGGAGCAGCGCGGCGATCCCCGCGCCCTGGCCTATGCAAAGCGGGAGGCCGCACGCGCGCTGGCCCGGCTGGCCCTCCGGTCACAGGAGGCCGACCTGCTGGAGCGCGCGCTCGACATTGCGCCTCGGGATCCCGCGCTGGAGGCCGAACTCGCCGGGGCTGTGCTGGAACTCGCCCTGGAACATCCCGGGCAGCGCAACCCGGCCGACGTCTACCTGCAGCTCTGCAGGGACCGGGGCATGCTCGACGTGAACAGCCGGTTCGGCGGCGCCAGCCTGTGGACCGAACTGGCGGGCACCGTCCGAGAGCGTTGCGCAGCCGATCCGCAACTCGCAAGCGCGTGGCAAGAACGTTGGCTGGAACTTGCGGGACGGGCGGTCGCGTCCAGGGACCCCGAGGCCCTGGCCGAGCTGGTGCGGTGGGACCCCATGCCGGACGGACGGCCTGAGCTGCTGCTGGAGCTAGGCAAGCTCTGGGCAGAGGCTGGCCAAGTCGACAGGGCCCGCCGTACGCTGGCGGAGGCCGCGGCCAAAGCGCATGAGGCCGGTGCGCGCATCGCACAGAACGCGCCCGCACTGCGTTGCGTGCCGAGCCCGCACGTGGCGTGGAGCGCGCCGGGGGCACTGGTGCCGCCATCCCACGCGGCGTCGCCGTCAATGCGTGGCAAGGTGCTGCTAATCGAAGGGGCAACGTTGAAGTGCCTGGAGGCCGCCGACGGGAGCCGGGCCTGGCAAGTGGACCTGCCACCTGAGTTCGCCCGCAAGCCCGGGCCGTCCGGGCACATAGGCCCGGATTGCCCTGCGTACTGCGCCGCGGGGGAGTCTCTGGCGGTCGTCGCGCTGCCCGCGGGGTTGCTGGGACTCGACCTGCACAAGGGCAAGCTGCTCTGGCTGAGGGAGGCCGGG
>Ga0114922_10001211_pt1 | contig 24681 bp, 18 predicted proteins | sample AartaG_FD_100975 | JGI IMG/M metagenome (GOLD analysis project Ga0114922, IMG submission 100975) | Deep subsurface microbial communities from Aarhus Bay to uncover new lineages of life (NeLLi) - Aarhus_00045 metaG | ecosystem: Environmental > Aquatic > Marine > Oceanic > Sediment | place... | reverse complement strand
TTCAGTTAATACATATTTATGTGCTGTTCCACCTAGTTGAATATTTGCTCTTATCTCTCCAGTTGCTGGTTTTCTGTTATATGCACCTATAAACTTTCCGTTTAACATCATAACTCTTACATCACCTTCTTCAGCACCTTCTATAAACTCTTGAAGAATTACATAATTATCACCTGTATCATCTATGTAAAAATCCAAAAGTGAATTTATATTTTCTCTTGCATTTTTTTCTAGTACAATAACACCTCGACCACCTGAACCATCAAGAGGTTTTAGTATCATTTTTTCAGCTTCCGATTCATCAATAGTTCTATTAATAAATTTTTTACTTCCTGATACATGAGTAATAGGTAAATATGTATTGTGTGGGTCATGAAATGTAGTAGTATATAGCTTATTGTTTGCTTTTCTTATACCATCCACATCATTTAGAATTACAACATCATCTTTTATTGCATCTAAAAAGTTAAATACTAAAGGATTTATGGGAGGATCTTTTCTAATCATCAGACAATCAAAAGCATGTAGTGCTTTCATCTTTTTATCAAATGTTATTTTTTTATAAAAAGTTATTATATTTTCTGGTATTTTATCCATCTCATCTATAGTCTCTATAAATCCATGAACAATATTATTTCTAACCGTTAAGTTATTTGTGTACATTATAGAAACTTTATGATTTCTTTTTAAACATTCTTGAATTATTGTTAAAGTTGAACTTGATGTTGGCTCTATGTTATCCCAACTTGCTATTATGAATCCTATGTGCATATTTTAATCCTTTTATTATTTAGTGAAGTAATGTATAAGAGAAAGTACATCATACAGATTTTGATTTTATCTAATACTGCGTTTTTGTATGATTGGAGATTTATGATGTACTCTCACTTATATATTAAGTTGTGAATTTTGTAGTAGTTTATTATATACATTAATACAACTACTACAAAGTATTATTTGTTATTATTCAAATAAATCTTTTGTATCAACTTTTTGAGAATAAACTCTAAATGTATCTAAATCTATTGCACTTAGTTTATTACCACCTACACAGCCGGTATCTAATCCAATATAATTTTTACCAAATAATACTTCTTTAAATACACAATGACCAAAAATATTTGTAGTTCTATATTTTGAAAAATTTTCCCAATCATTTTTAAATGTTTTATCATTAAATCGGTTAGAATGTAAAGCAATCAAATAATCTAAATTATCTTTTCTTTTATAGTAAGGTAACCCAAATCCATGTGTTAAAAATATCTTTTTATTATTTACTTTTAATTCAACATATAAAGGCAAAGATTCAATCCAATTAAAATGTTTTTCAATCACTTTTTTTACTTTAAAAGTATTTTTATAACTTTGAATAGCTAAATTACTTTCCCGTTCTATATCATTAAAGATAAAATCTTTTTTTTGATTTTTATCTAATAAAATACTTCGAAAATCTCTATAGAGTTTTATTTCATGATTACCTAATAAACATTGATGATTATTTTTAATTACAAAATCTATTACATCTTTAGAATACTTTCCTCGATTACATAAATCTCCTAAAAATATTAATTTAGAATCTTTTGGAAATTTTCTAATTAATTTTTTCAATGTATTAAAACAGCCATGTACATCGCCTATTACTATTGTTTTACTCATCTAATAAAACCTTTTTATGTGGTATAGGTTCAAATTCTATATATTCTTCTTCATCTCTTTCTAAGTCATTTTGAAAGGTGAATATATTTGAATAACCAAGTTTTCTTAATAATTTATCACAATCTTCAAGAGTAAAACTTTTATCTTTTAGCTTCTCTCTAAATAGATTTAATTTTTCCTCTGATAAATTCTGTGCTTTTAATAAATACAATATTGAGCTTTTCTCCATTATTATTCCTTGTAAAATAAATATCAAATATTTTAAAAATAAAAGCTACTTAATGTAATTTTTATCTTTAAAATTCAAATAAGGGATATATATATTTGATAGTATAGGAAACCTAGGGGTTATAATTTATTTTGCATTTACCTTCTGTAAACACTCATCATAAGCTATATCAGCCTTATCAAAACAAACTTCTTGTTTTGATTCGTCAAGAGTTTCACATTTTTCTAAGCTTATAGAATAATTTGCTTCACATGTAGTAATATCTGTAGGTTCATTTGCCCAAAGATTAGAAGAGAAAAGAATAGCTGAAGCTATTAATATTTTTTTTAACATTTATACATCCTTTAATAGTAATATAAGTTTCTTTTGTTAGTATAAACGTACTTTTGATTTTATAAAAAATCGAAATACACCAAAATGACTTTGAATACCTATCCCTCTCACGCCAATGATTTAGTTTAGGTTTCAAGGTTTCCATATCCCTTATTGTGATAGAATTATAATCTAAAATTCAATTTTTTAAGCTAAAAGTTTTCTTAATCGTATCAAAAAAGTGAAAATCCCTTTATTTATCTATGATATTTTTGTATAAAAATTCTAACAAAATAAACTAATTTATGTAAAAAATATTTAAATTTTAAATTTTTTTTACATATTTCTAAAATATACCTCAAATATTATTAGATTAATAGTTAAAAATTATTATCAATTAGAGGTCTTAACAAGAGAGAAGTGTTTTTTAATTAATTTGTATTGAAGACTCATTTGATAGAATCACACTAATTTTATTTAAAAAGGCCTTTTATGAATATTCCATCAAAATCTTTTCTATTTATCTTTCTTTTTATTTTTTACACTACTCTTAGTGCTAATAGTCCTCATGTCACAGGTATTGAAAAGGCATTAGAAAGGCCATTAATAGAAAGATATATTATTGATGAACTTAAAGATTTACGAATAGAAAATATGAAATTAAAAAATGAAGTAGAAAAAAGAATTTCAAGAGCAGAGGTTGAGCAAACAGACAGAGCAGCAAGATATATTACTGATACTATTGGTAATATATTTTATCTTATTGCAGCGGCAACATCTATTCTTCTTTTTGCTGGATGGAACTCACTTAGAGATATAAAAGGAAATACTGAAAAAATATTAGAAAACAAATTAAATGAAATTACAGAAAAATATAATTCTCAGCTTCAAAGTCTTCAAGATAAGTTAACAGTGCAATCTAAAAATATATTAGATAATCAAAATAAAATATATAATACACAGTATCAACACTCTTTATGGATGCGTTCAAATTTAGAAACAAATACACAATCCAAAGTAGATCTTTATGATGAGATTTTAAAAATAAATAATAATGATGCAGAAGCTTATGCGTATAAAGCAGATGCAGTTCTTGACATGGATGAATATGAATGGGCTTTAAGTCTTAGTAATAAGGCAATAGAAATTGATCCAGAATATGGTTATGCCTATTGGCAACGTTCATGTGCAAATGCATCTCTTGATAATAAGCATGATGCGATTGAAGATCTTAAAACAGCAATAGAAAAGTCTCCACAATTAAGAGATGAAATAGATAAAGAAATATTATTTGCAAATATAAAAGATGATGAAGAGGTTAAAAAACTCAAAATTTAATCAAATTTTTCCCCTTTAAATTTAATAGATGATGCTCTTTACACCTATTGTCACAGCATAATAAAAATTATATCATTGAACAAGATTTTTAAAACACAAGAGCATATGCAAGAGTAATGTAAATAGACAATTTAAGTTTCGGCTTCGCTTATTTAAATAATAATTTTGTTATTAAAAACGTTCCCAAAACAGTCCCACAATTTCGTCATTTTGAGGAATATTATCTAACAATGACCCTTTTATTTCCTACTATTTCAGGAAACTAGCGGAAATGAAGTTTTAAAATATTTATTGTGATAAAATTATCTTGTTTATTAGAAAGTGCCTTTAATGGGTGTTTATATACAAGGAGTATATAGATGCACAAAATGACACAACCAAAACTTTTTACTAGAGATGGTAAACTATGGATTAGATTTTCTTTAGATGGTAAGAACATTAGAAGAACTCTAAATATGGATGATACCAAACCTAATAGAAAGTTAGCCGACACACAAGTAATTCCACAAATGATATTAAAAGTTCATAGTGGAGAGTTCTTTAAAAATAATAATGATAAAAATAAAATCACTTTAATAGATGAATATATCTATAAATCTTTTGAGATGCACAAAGCTACTAGAAAACAATCAACACATAATGATTGTGTAGGTATGTATAAAAACCATATCAAAGAGTTCTTTGGAGATATTAGACTAAATAAGTTAAAGCCATCAGATATAAAGATTTGGCAAAACAAACTATTAGAAAGAGGTTTAAGTCCTGCTCGTGTTAAATCTATACGAAATGTATTAACTGCAATGTATAGAGATGCACTAGAGGATGAGATAATAGATAAGAATCCTTTTACTTTAGTTCGTATTCCAAAGATATTACCAACAGAGATTAATCCATTTTCTTTAGATGATATACAAAAGTTATTATCTGTTACAAATGGTTGGCTTCAAAACTTTATAGCACTAGCTTTTTTTACTGGTGCAAGAAGTGGTGAAATGATTGGTTTAAAGTGGGAAGATATAAATTTTGATAAAAAAGAGATTTATATACAAAGAGCAATCAAAATGGGAGAAATTTCAACTCCTAAAACTTCAAGCAGTATTAGAAGTATAGATATGCTTGATGCACTTATTCCTTATTTAGAAAATCAATATAGTTTAACTGGTAAAAAGAAAAGCTATATATTTTTAAATGATAATGATGAACATATTTATGATATAAAAAGAATTAGAGATACTCATTGGAAAAAAGCATTAAAACTAGTTGATTTAGATTATAGACCTATTTATCATACTAGGCATACTTTTGCAACTATTATGATTGAAAATAATGAAGATATACTTTGGGTTTCAAATATGTTAGGTCATGTTAACTCTACAATGACATTATCAAAATATGCACGATATATTAAAAGAGCAAATAAAGATAGAGCAACATTTTTAAAAGATGTAGCATAATATTTTTAGCACAAAGTTAGCACAGTTTTAGCACTATGATTTTTTAGATTGTTTATAAAGTTAGTGTTTAAGGGGTTTAAATTGAAGTGGCTCCGGCACGTGGGATCGAACCACGGACCAAATGATTAACAGTCATCTACTCTACCGCTGAGCTATGCCGGAACTTATTTTAAAAAGATAAAGTGTTTGTCTTTTTAAGTGGCAGAATTATAGCAGAGTATCCTTAAATTTATATAAAATTTGGAGCATCATTTGCAAATAGAATTAAATCACCCAAATGAGTCTCTTTTGCAAGTACATCTTGAAGTTTCGATTTATCTTCAAGTATAATTGGTTTTGTTCTTTTTATCACTTTTTCTAGTATTTTTGCATTTAAACTTCCTGTGATAATTACAAGGTCAAACACTTCATCTATAGCTTTAGCAAACTCTACATTTGCTTCCATTGTTGATTCAACAATACCTGGAGTTACTATCACTTTTCTACCATCATGTGTATTTGCTATCTGTACTGCTTCTAGCATCCCTTCAATGTTTCCATTGAAACTATCATCAAGTATTATTTTCCCACCTACTTTAGAGATATGAAGTCTATGTTCTACTTGCTTTAGATTATGTAAAGCCACTTTAATCTCATCTATACTCATATCTAGCTGTTTTGCCATTAAAATTACAGCTGTTAAGTTTATAGCATTAAAACTTCCCAGAACTGGTGCATGGAAATGTTCAATATTTTCATCAATTGTTATATCAAACCAAATACCATTTAAATCACTTCTTGTAATCTCTAGATTATTTGGAAATGATGTAATAGTATCATATTTTAAAATAGGTACACTATCATGTACAAAACCATGAATAAGCCTAGGAGACTTTAAAATCTCCATTTTAGTATGGATAATATTATCTAAAGTTTTAAAGTACTCAATATGTTGCTCTCCAACACTTCCGATAATCACATATTGTGGCTCTAAAAAGTTTGCAATAGTTTCAATATCACCCTGCTCTCTTGCACCTGCTTCTGCTATATAAATCTGTGTACCTCTTGGTAAATCATCATTTACATCTTTTACAATTCCAGCTATAGTATTAACACTTCTTGGTGTCTTATAAACATTAAACTTTTTATTTAAAACTTGATATAGATAGTTTTTAATAGATGTTTTTCCATATGAAGCAGTTATAGCAATAGTTTGTAGGTCTCTAAAAGTATTTAGATGATTTTTTGCATTTGATTTATATCTTATGAAAAATATCTTCTCTAATATTGTAGTTATCCCATAAGTTATAAATAATGGTAAGAATAGTCCATAAGCAGTACTATCACTAGCTAGAACCAAACCATCTATTGCAAATGTTGTAAACAATAAAATAGTTAAAAACCTTTTTACCCTTGATGTTATTACAAGTGATTTATCTAAGTTTTTATTCCAAAAGAAAAAACTTGTAAGAAAAAGTAGATAAAAATATAGATAAAAATATAATGATGGTAAAACATAATAAAGTACAAATGGTGTTACAAAATATACTATGTGCCATTGTTGTTTGTGATGTTTCAAGATTACTCTTTGAATTTTATAATTATACCACTGTAAGTTGGTAATCATATACCACCCTAAACTCATCACTACTAATATATGCGTTATTATATCTATATATTCCATTTTATTTTCCTCGTATTATCTATTTTATATTTTTTATAATTATATCACAAATATCATCACTATTTTTTATAAAGAAATAATGATCCCCATCATAATATTTAAATTGGCTATTTTTTATTAAACTATTTATGGTTTTTCCAGAATCCAATGTTGTAGCAGTATCTTTATCACCCCAAAAAATCAATGCATCTTTGTAGTAACCCTTAAAATACTCACTAAAATTTTCATCTACAACATTTTTAAATGTTTCATACATATTTTGACTCATATGATTTACATCTTGACTTCTAAGCATTTTAGTAACTTTAGCTAATCCAAATCTATTAAATATTTTAGCCATACGGATAGTTAAAAGTGTTTTTGCTGACTTTTCTTCTAAAATCCCTGCACTACTTAAAAGAATTAATAACTTTGGCATTAAAGTTGTAGCAACTTTTCCACCAAAAGAGTGACCTGCTATTATCACATCATTTGGATTTATATCAATATTTTCTAAAAAAGTTTTCATAATATTTGCATAGTCTATTGTATTTAAGATATGACTATTTTCACTTTTACCAAACCCTGGCATATCTATATAGATATGTTTAAATTCTTTTAACTGTTTAGAAAAGGCTTGTTTCATAACCTCTTTGTTACTTCCCCAACCATGAAGAAAAACTATGATTTTTTCTTTCTCATTGTTTATGATGTCGTAGTTTATTGAAAAGTTGTTATTGTTATATTCTATTGTTTTTATTGCCAACTATTATCCCTTTTTATCTTCTATTAAATATTTCAAATCCAAATAAAATACACTCCCTACTTCAAGTGTAGAATCTATTTTTATATCTATTTTATACTTATCACAATATGCTTTAACCATATTTAATCCTAGTCCTACACCATCATTTAAACTATTTTCTTGGTAGTACTTATCAAAGATATGAAACAAGCTTTTTGTATCTATCCCTATTCCTGTATCTTCTATTTTTAAGATATGGTTTTCTATACTTATTGTTATATTTCCATTTGGCTTATTATATTTTATTGCATTTGAAAGAAGGTTATCAATCACTTTTTCAAATCCATTTTTATCTGTATTTATTAGTAGTGTTGAAGAGCTATACTCTATACTTATATCTTTTTTAATATCTGCAAATTTATTTATACTTTTAGCAATAATCTGATCTACTAAAAACTCTTCACTATTTACTTTATCAATTTGTTCTTTTATATTGTATTCCATTTGATTGTATAGGTTTAGTAGGTTTTCACAAGATTGTTCAATGCGATCTAATCTTGCTATATTTTTTTCATTTTGCTCTTTTTTTTGAAGAATTTTTGTATTCATTTGTATAGTTGCAACGGGAGTATTTAGTTCATGTAGTGTCTCTTTAATATGATTTTGGATAGATTCATCACTTTTAAATAAAGACTCCAAAAGTTGCTTACTTAAGAAATAGTATAATGACGCACCTACAAGCAATAAGAAAATAGTAATCAAAACAAAACTATCTTTTGTAAATCCAAACTCTTCAATTAAAAAACTATTTATAACCAAAACTATTAATATAGAAAAAACCACAACAATTAAATTTGATATTTGAAAGTCTTTATATTTTGTATTCATAATCACTAATACTCTATTTTATAACCAATATTTTTTATACTTGATATTTTAAAACTATTTTCATCATCAAAAAGTTTTTTGATATTATTTACATAAACACGAATTGAACCATCACTAAACTGTTCATCTGTATTCCAAAGTTTATTTATAATCATATCTTTTGATACTATTGAGTTGTTATGAAGATAAAAAAGCTCAAATAGTTCTAAAGCTTTAAGACCAAACTTTATCTCTTTGGCATCTTTTTTTACAGTTTTAATATCAAAGTTAAATTCACAATTACCTATAGTGATTATATTTTGAATATTTGTTCTTTTCATCAAAGAGTTAATTCTAAGTATAAGTTCATCCATATCAAAAGGTTTTGTTAAAAAATCATCAGCACCATTTAAAAATCCTGTTTTTAATGTCTCTTTATCTTTATATGATGTTAAAAAAATCGAAGGTGTGTTATCGTCACTTTGACGCAACTCTTTTAATAAATCCAAACCATTTATATCTGGTACATTTATATCTAAAAGATATAGATTATATCTATTTGAATAAGAATAGTTTAAAAACTCTTGTCCACTACTTGCATGAGTTATTTTAAAATCTTCAAACTCTTCAAGATAATCTATAAGAGATAAACTAAAAAGTTCATCATCTTCTAGTAGTAATATTTTTATCATATTAAAAGACTAAAGTTTTTTAAACTCTGCATGATTTTGTCTTATTGCATCATATACAATTACTGAAACACTATTTGCAATATTTAAACTTCTTGCTTCATTTGTCATTGGTATATTTACACATGATTCTCTATTATTCTCAAGTAGTTCTTCAGGAAGTCCCGCATCTTCTCTACCAAAAAAGAAATAGTCCCCTGCTTTATAACTTGCTTCAAAGTAAGGTGTTGTTGTTTTTGTAGTTGCATAAAAACATCTTGCATCTTTATTTTTTTCTACAAACTCTTCAAGATTTTCATACTCTCGCACATCAAGAAATTCCCAATAGTCAAGTCCAGCACGACGAACCTGCTTTTCATTTATCTCTCCAAAACCATAAGGTTTAATCAAATGAAGTACACTTCCAGTAGCATATGCAAGCCGTCCTATTGTTCCAACATTCCCAGGCATTCGAGGTTCTAGTAAAACTATATTAAACATTATCTCTCTCCATTATAAGATTACCGTCTTATTACCATAAACAAAAACTTTATCTTTTAAAACTAAATCTAAAGCATTTGATAAAACAACTTTTTCTACATTTCTTCCAGCATCTCGCATATCTTCCCATGAGTAACTATGATCTACTCTTGTGATATCTTGTGCGATAATTGGACCTTCATCTAAATCATCAGTAACCCAATGTGAAGTAGCACCTATAATTTTCACACCTCTTTTATGAGCTTGTTTATATGGATTTGCTCCTATAAAAGCTGGTAAAAAACTATGGTGGATATTTAATACTTGATTGTTAAAAGTTTTTACAAATTTTGGTGTTAATATTCTCATATATTTAGCTAAAACTATTAGCTCATAATCATATTTTTTAATAGCTTCAATGATTAAATCCTCATGATCTTCTCTTGTTAAGTTTTCATGAGAAACATACTCAAAAGGAATATCAAACTTTTCTACTAAATCTCTTAAACTATTATGGTTTGAAACAACCGCAGTGATATTTGCATCTAAGTCTCCAGCAGTATGCTTAATAAGCAAATCACCTAAACAGTGCATCTCTTTAGTTGCTAAAATAACTATATCTTTTTTTGCTTTTTTTGTAAGTTTTATCTCTGAATTTAAAGGTAAAATTGATTTTATATCATCAATTAATTTTTCACAATTAACTTCACCTGAGATAACTGTTCTCATAAAAAAGTTATTTGTTTCATTGTCTACATACTCTGAGTTGTTTTCTATATTTAAGTTGTGTTCATATAATATTTTAGAGATATTATAAACCAAACCTTTAGTATCGTCAGCTTCTATTAATAATCTATATTCGTCCATTTTCTCTCTTTTATGGTTAGTAAATGGATAATAACATAGGTTTTATATGATTATAGTAAAAGAGACACCATTTGGAATGTTTTCAACATTCAATCTTCCACCATTCTTTTCAATTATAGATTTTGACATATATAAACCCATACCTGTACTTTTTTTATCACTAATAAATGGTAAAAATATATCATAGATATTATCTATTTTTATACCTCCACCGTTATCTGTTATATTAACAGATGATTTACCATTTATATCCTCAACTTTTATATTAACTTTTGGGTTTTTAGTTTCTCTTTGTGCAAAGTTATCTTTTGCGTTATTTAATATTGCTAATATTATTTGAGAGTATTCATTTTTGTTTCCATATATTGTAGAGTTTACTTTAATATCTATATTTAAATCTATATGGTTATATCTAAAAGTTGCACTTACCATATTTACTGCTGTATTTATGGCATCTTTTACCTCAAAAGATTCATTTTCGCACTTTGGGTTATAGAAGTTTTGAAATGTTTCTACAGATTTTGACATAAACTCTATGATTTCTGATGTATCACTAAAACTCTCTTTTAAGTCATCTTTACTTATCTCATCATTTATCTCTAAACTTGCTAAGTTGTACATATTTACACTTGCTAGTTTTGACAATGGTTGTTTCCATTGGTGTGCAATATGCATTAGTAGTTCACCTACCTCTGCTTGTTTTGATTGTTGGAATATGATTTGCTCTTTTAGTCTATTATTTTCTATCTCTTTTTCAACTTTTGATTCTAAATCTTTTTGATAACTTCTTAGTTCAAGATGAGTTTTTATACGACTTAATAACTCCGATGGATTAAATGGTTTTGTAATATAATCAACAGCACCTAAATCAAATCCAGTAGTTATATCATCCATCTCATGTTTGGCAGTTAAAAACAAAATAGGAACTTTTTTTATATTTTGATTTGATTTTAAAATTCTGCACACTTCAAAACCATCCATATCAGGCATAATAATATCAAGTAATATTAAATCTATATCCTCTTCTAGTACTATATTTATTGCACTTTTTCCAGTTAATGTAGGGATAACATCATAATCATTTAATACAGATAACAATATATCAATATTTGATTTATTATCATCTACTATTAATATTGTTTGTTTTTTTGAACTCATAATAACTCCAATGCTTTTTTATATTCAAATATTTCAATAAACTTTTTAACTTTTATAAAAATATCATTATTTTTTTTTGATAACTGATACAAACATAACTCATCAACTATAGGGTTACACTTAAATGGTCTATTTGTTTTAATAGCATCTTTTAAACTTTCAAATAGTTCTTTCTCTTTTTGTGCAGTTATTTTTAAACCTTTTATTTTCGTATCTTCACTTTCTTGTTCTATATGTTTCAACTCATCAATAACAAACTTTAACTCTTTTTTAAATATATCAAGTTTATCTCTATTTGTTGCATTATTAAGTATTGTTGCAATTTTATATAACGATGTGGCACCTATATTTCCACTAACACCTTTTATTGTATGTACAATTAAATAAAAACTTTTATCATCTAAATTTTCAAATGATATATTATTATATTCATTATAAAAATCAATTAAAAGTTTTTTATATAGTTTTGCATTTCCCATTAAATTTTTTAAACCATACGACATATCAATATTTATAAAGTTTGGTAACTCTATATCTTCTTTATCGTGTATATTCGTATTTATTTCATTTGGTTCTACTTTTTTTGGTATATATTTTAACAATACTTCAAAAAAACTCTCTACATCAATTGGTTTAGTAAGATGAGCATCCATCTTTGCTACTTTTGTTTTTTCTATATCCTCTTTCATAGCATTTGCAGTGATTGCTATAATTGGTATATCTAAGTTGTTCTCTCTTATTTTATTTGTAGCACTTATTCCATCAAGTATAGGCATTTGTAAATCCATAAATATTAACTCATATTTATTTTTATTTGCATTATATTTATCTAGTGCCTCTTGACCATTTATAGCAACATCAATATTTATACCACTGTGTTTTAATAAGTTTATTATTATCTCTTGATTTATTATGTTATCTTCAACTAAAAGAATATTACTATCTTTTAATGATGTTATTTCATTATAAAGTTTTTTGATAATATTTTCTTTATTTAGATGTTTTATCTTGTTTATTTCACCTTTAGGTAAATCTATTTCAAAGATAAATTCACTTCCTAAATTAACCTTACTGTTTATCCAGATCTCTCCATTCATCAAAGTTATAAGCTCTTTTGATATTGCCAATCCCAATCCACTACCACCATACTTTCTAGTAATAGAGTTATCAGCTTGTGAAAATAAATCAAATAAGTTTTTTTGTTGCTCTGTACTCAAACCTATTCCTGTATCTTTTACTAAAAATTCAACTCTGTTATTTTCTAAGTATTGTATTGTTAATTCAACTTTCCCTTCATGGGTAAACTTTATTGCATTTCCAACAAGATTTATTAAAACTTGAGACAATCTTAAGGAATCACCAAAAGCTATATAATCATTTTGTTTATTGATAATATTAAACTCAATATTCTTATCTTCTATATTAATTGAGTTTTTAAGATACTCTAATACCTCTTGGATTTTAAAATGTGTTTTATCAATTGTTAATTTTTTAGCTTCTATTTTAGATATATCTAAAACTTTATTTATAATATCTAATAAATTATGAGCAGATTGTTCTATTTTTTTTGAATAATCTCTTTGTTCATTATTTAGAGATGTTTCTAAAAGAAGATGATTCATACCAATTATACCATTCATAGGTGTTCTTATCTCATGGGAAATATTTGCTAAAAATTCTGATTTTACTTTTGAACTGGCTTCTGCTTTTTCTTTTGCTATTTCTAATATTTTATTATTTTTATTTAATTGTTCAACTTGTAGTTGTACTTTTTCTTCTAAAGAGTTTTTATACTCTAAGTTTTCTTTTCTTATATTTATATTATCTATTGTTTTATACAAAGTTTGCATAAACTGTTCAATATTAAATGGCTTTACTAGATACCCTTCTATCCCAATTCTGATAGCTTCCATTAAGTATTCGGATGATTGATATGCAGAAAAGATAAATATTGGTATATGGGTATTTATATCTTTTATTAAACTTGACATCTCCAAACCATCAAGTTTTGGCATATTAATATCTGTTATTACTAAATCAATATCATTATTCTTAAATTTTTCAAATCCATCTTCACCATCAATTGCCACAATAATATTTGAAAAAAACTCTTCTAATATAAGAATAGTAACATCCCTAATAGATTTTTCATCCTCTACATATAAAAGGTTTAAATGTTTACCATTAGCTATTAAGTATTTTAATTTATCTATCTTATTCATAATAGTTCCAAAGCTTGATTAAATTTATATGAGTCTACTAACTCTTTTACATTTGCAAATAGTTCTTTATCCTCTTTTAATAAAGCATATTTTTCTATCTCTATTAAAATAGGATTGCAGTTATTTGGTCTATTCGTAGAGATTGCATCTTTTAATAGTTTAAATAATTCATCTCTTTTATTTTTACTTAACTCTGATTTTAAGTCTTGATTATTATTTTTATTATCTTTTAACTCTAAATATTGAATCTCATCAAGAACTACATTTAACTCATCTTTTAAAGATGGCAAAAATGATTTATTTCTTGATTTATCTAATTTTACTAAAATATTATATAGTGTGCTAGCTCCAATATTTCCACTTATCCCTTTAAGTGTATGTATTAGTCTATAAAACTCTTCATCTTCTAAAGTATCAAAATCTATTTTATTATAATCTTTATAAAAATTGATTAATAATTTTAGATATAATTTTTTATTTCCCATTATAGTTTTTAAACCAAGAGAAACATCTATGTTTATAAATTTTGGTATAGTTATATCTTTTGTATCTTTTTCAATATCTACAACAATTTTATCATTTTTCTTAGATATATATTTTAATAACGTTTGATAAAGTCTCTCTACATCAATTGGTTTAGTTAGGTGTTCATTTATCATAGCTTTTTTAGTTATCCCTATATCTTCTTTCATCGCATTTGCTGTTAATGCAATAATTGGTATATCTAAATTATCTTCTCGTATTATATTTGTAGCAGTTATTCCATCCATAATAGGCATTTGTAAATCCATAAGTATAAGTTCATATTTATCTTTATTTGCCCTATACATATTTATACCTTCACTTCCATCATTAGCTATATCAATATTTATACCGCTATGTTTTAGTAAGTTTAGAATTATTTCTTGATTTATTAAGTTATCCTCTACTAAAAGTATATTTGTGCCTTTTAAAGTAGTGATTTTTTTATATAAATCATTTATATCATCTATAGTGCTTAAATGCTTTATTTTAGAAATATCACCTTTTGGAAGTTCAATCTCAAATATAAACTCACTACCTTTATGTAGTTCACTTTTAACCCAAATTTTTCCATCCATTAATGATATAAGCTCTTTAGTGATACTAAGTCCTAGTCCTGTACCACCATATTTTCTAGTAATAGTGCCATCAGCTTGTGAAAATGATTCAAATAGATTATTTTGCTGATCTTTACTTAAACCAATACCTGTATCTTTTATAAAAAATCTCACTTTGCTATTTTCTAAGTATTGTATTGTTAACTCAACTTTCCCTATATGTGTAAACTTAATGGCATTTCCAAGTAGGTTAATAAGTATTTGCGATAATCTTAGAGAATCTCCATAACAAATATGATTGGTATCATCATGATATATATTTAGTTCGAGATGTTTCTCTTGTGCCCTTAGAGACATTGAATTTTTTACATATTGGATAACTTCATCCATACTAAAATCAATTTTCTCTATTGATAATTTCCCTGCTTCTATTTTTGAGATATCTAAAATATCATTAATAATATCAAGTAAAATATGTGCTGAGTTATCTACTTTTCCTAAATAGTCTCTTTGTTGCTCATCTAAATCTGTTTTAAATAAAAGATGATTCATACCAATAATACCATTCATTGGTGTTCTTATCTCATGTGACATATTGGCTAAAAATTCTGACTTTGATTTTGTTGCCTCTTGTGCCCTATTTTTTTCTATCTCTAATTGTTTATTTAGTATTGATAATCTTCTTGTCCAGTACATTCCACCTAAAAGTAAAACTAAAGATACTATAGTAACTTTCCATATTAAACTATAGTCTACATAAGTTTCATAACTTATATTTACCCATCTATTTAAAATTTCTTGGTTTGTTACATTATCAACAGATAATACAACTTTTTGGAATATATTATGTAATAATATTTCATCATTTCTTGTTGCAATATTTAACTCAAATTTCTCTTTAAATTTACCAGAGATACTTAGTATACCTATAAAGTTTTTCTTTATTTCACTATTTATTACAATTGAATTATCTAAATAACCAAATATCTTACCATCTTCAACTTTTTGCAATCCATCTTGTATTGAATCAACTTCTACTAAGTTTATTGTAGGGTATTGTTTTCTTAACTTTTCATGTAAAGAGTAGCCTTTTACAACACCTAGTTTTTTATCTATTATTTGTTCTAAGTTATCACTAAATGGTATACCAACTCTTGTAGCAACAACAATAGGAGAATGCACATAAGAACTAGTAAAGTTCATAAAACTTTCTCTATTTGGTGTTTTAGAAGCTAAAGATAATATATCACACTCTCTTTTTTTTGCTTTTTTCAAAGACTCTACCCAAGTTGTTGTTTCTACAAGTTGGATAGGTGTATCTATTTTTTTACTAAATAGTCTCATAAAGTCAGCTGCTAATCCAATATGTTTACCATATTCAATTTTTTCAAAAGGCATCCAGTTTGGATCTACACACATTTTTATAACCTTCTTTTCTTTTAAATATCTTTTTTCCTCTAGGCTTAACTTTATTCTATCACTATAGTTTGTATCATCTACACCTTTTGGAGAGAACCATTTTTGTTTTAATTGCGTTCTTTCATATTGTGCTATAGTTGATAAACCTTTATTTAAAATAGATATAGCTTCAGGCCAATCTTTTCTAACTGCAAATACTAAATCTAAACTATCATCTAATGCAAAAGCATTATCCATATAAGGAAGTCCCAGTTTAGTTAACATATATTCTGTAGAACCATTACCAAATGTTGCATCTGCTTTTCCATAGATAACCTCTTCTAACATTTTTTGAGGTGTATCTACATATATTATTTTAGAATTTGGAAATAGTTTTGCAGCTTTTTCGTCTGCTTTATTACCTTTATGTATAACTATTGTTTTTCCATCTAAATCTTTAGGAGATCGTATATTACTAGGGTTTCTTTTTTTTACCATTACAACTTTTTTAAAAGATATATATACATCAGAAAAGTCCAACCAATCTTTTCTTTTTGTAGTAACAGTTAAAGTACTTAATCCATCTAGTTTTTTCTGTTTTGCAAGTTTTTGTATATTTGACCAATCACCTGTTTGTTGGATAAAGTTTGCTCCAGTTATTCTATTTATCCTTGATAAAATATCATTATCATATCCAACTATACTCCCATCACTTTTTTTAATAACATATGGTGCCCAACTATCTCCCGTACCTAATACAATCTTTGGATGTTTATTAATAAACTCTATCTCTTCTCTTGTTAAATCTATTTCGATTTGCTTTTTATCTCGTGTTAGCCATTTATTTTTAAAAAATAGTATCTCATCTTGTCTTATTATGCTTTTTGATTTTAATAAATTAACTTTATTTTTATAGATATATACATAAATATCTCCAATATGTTTATTTGAATATTTTAGTTGTTTTTTTATTCTAAATAAATCATTATTATTTAATAATTCTTTATTAAATTTTGTTTTATATATCTCTTTATAGATAATTTTACCATCTATTAATTTAACAATTATATAGTTTCCTAATTCTTTATCAAATAATATAATCTCATTAATATTAAAATTTTCTATACCATTTATCAAAGTTTTTTTTATCTCTTTAGGCTCATACATCCAAAGATTAGTTGATAATGTAGATGCTAAATGATTAGTTATATTTTCATAGTTTTGCAAATATTTATTAGATAATTCTAAACTATGTAAAGTAGAAAAAGTTAAAAATATCGATAATATTATAGATTTAATATTTAGTTTATCCATTGTTGTGCTTCCTTTTGTGCAATATTTAGTGATTCTTTTGGATCCATATTATTATCAAGAGATCTATCAATAGCTCTTTTTAATATCTTTCTGATTTGAGAATAGTTTTTTATCATAATTTTTGCTTTTGCAAAGCTTAATTGCTCTTTTACTTTATCAAATGGTGGCTTACTATATCTTTCAATCATTCTTTTTTCTTTATAAGCACTTTTTGTTACTGCTAGATAACCACTATATAGACTCATATCAACCTGTACTTCATCTGAAAGTAAATATTTCAATAGTTTCCAAGAAGCTTTTTCTTCCTCTTTTGTCATATAGTTTGAAATAAAGATACTCGATGCTCCAACAGTAGTAGCAAATATTTTATTTTTAGGCATAACATCTGTTAACCAATTAAATTTAGTATTATTTTGTAAATAACCCATTCCTGCCGTAGAGTAGTAAACAACAGGGTATATTTGATAACTAAATAAATTAATTGTAGACTTCCAGCTACCATTTCTTCTAGTTAATAACCCTTTATCTTTTAACTCTTTCCAAAATCTCAAAGCTTCTATTGTTTCTTTATGATTAAATTGTACATTAGTATTATCTTTGTTGCTTAATGACCCTCCACTTTGAATAACAAAAGATTCAAATAACCAATCAAACCAATTCGGTGCAAGTAATAATGGAGGCTTTTTTATAACTTTTTTTATTTTTAATAAAGTTTCTTTTAATTCAGTCCAATCTTTAGGTAAATCTTTTTTATATATACCAGCTTTTTCTAGAATATCCATATTATAATATATAATAGGGGTACTTCTAAACATTGGTAATCCATATAAAGTTTTATTTTTATCATAACTATTTTTAAGAAAATTTGGCAATATATTATTTAAAAGTTCTGGCTCATTTTTAAGAAACACTTTTAACGGTATAATTGTATTTGAATTTACAAGTGTTGGTAACTCAGACAATTCAATAATTACAATACCTGAACTTTTTTTATTTTTACTATTTAGTAATACTTTTTTTAAAACACCTTCATAACTACCTTCAGGCTTAAATACAACATCAATATCTTGATTTTGTGATTCAAATTTTTTAATCTTATCATTAAATAGTTGAGATAAATCACTTGTAACACCACTTGGAATATATAGTGGAATAGTTACTTTAGAGTAAGCAAATACCTGCATTGTTATTAAAACTAATAAAAGAACTATAAATTTATTTATTCTCATTATATTATTTCCTTATAAATAATTTAATTTACTATAACATCAAAAAGTAGCTAAAAAGTCTCTACTTTTAATCAATAAAAGTATAACAATTTTATTGATTATTATCTCTTTTTTGTGTACAATAATAAGAATATTTAAATAATTTAATCTTAACTGAGGTAACAATGAATAATAGTAAAAAACAAACTATATTAGTAGTAGATGACAGCCCATCAAATATAAATATTTTATTAGAATTATTAGAAGATTATGATGTGATACCTTGCCTAGATGGTAAAACAGCAATCGAGATTGTAAATAAAGAAAATATAGATTTAATATTACTTGATATTATTATGCCTGATGTAGATGGATTTACAGTTTGTAAGATATTGAAATCTGATAAAAAAAATGAACATATACCAATATTATTTATATCTGCAAAAGATAGTATAGATGATATTTCAAGAGGTTTTGAGTTGGGTGGGGTAGATTATATTACGAAACCATTTAATACAATAGAATTAAAATGCAGAGTTGACACTCATCTTGAGCTTATATCTTATAAAGTACACTTAGAGACTAAAAACCAAGAACTTACTCTTTTAAATGAAAAGATAAAAGAGTTTGCAAAAAAAGAGTATCAATCTTTGGTAGATGATAAAAATCATATTTTACCTAGTGGTAATATTGATTTTACTAATCTAATAGACAATATAACCCTTGATAAATAAACAATTTACTTTAGTTTTTATTATTTTAGTGTTGATACTCTCAACACATCTAACAGCAGAACCACTAATCACCAAAAAACTTGTAATTGATGCAAATAAAAAATATGGAAAGTTTGCAAAAAATCGTTTTGTTGCAATAGATAAAAAACTAATACGTGAGCTAAAAGGTCAATCGCCTATGAAACAGCTCACAACAATAAACAACTGGTATAACTTTATAAAATACAAAACAGATATAAAAGGGTATGGGAAAAGTGATTATTGGGCAACTTTATATGAGTTTACGGGTAAAGGTTATGGAGACTGTGAGGATTATACTATTGCGAAATACTACACTTTAAAAGAGATAGGTTTTGATATAAAAAGATTAAAATTTACTTATGTAGTATATAAAGATAGAAAAGGTAAAAATATATCACATATGGTTTTATCTTATTTAAAAGTTGCAAAACCAAAATCTAAAAGAGATATTTTAATATTAGATAACAACAACAAAAGAATATTACCAGCATCAAAAAGAAAAGATATCATCAAAGTTGTAAAAATGATAAACGGAGATACAGGAGCAGCATCAAAAAAATGGAAAAAAATGAAAGCTGCTATGAAAAGGAAAAAACTATGACACTATTTAAACAGATGGCACTTGCCGTATCAATAATAATAATTACACTATTAGCATCAGTTATGGTAGTAAACTATCAATCTTCAAAAAAAGATATGATGGAAAACTTATATGAAACAACAGTAAATAATATATCAACACTAAGTGCCAAAATAGCTGCAGAAGCTAATCATCCTGCTATTATTGTAACTATTATAGATTCAGAATATGATAGTGGTTACTATAAAATGATTGATTTTAAATCAAATGATGGAAAATCTGATTATCTACAAATAGATAATGACCCAATTGAAGGTGTACCTTTATGGTTTGTTAATTTTGCAAATGTTGAACTTCAACATGTAACTGTAGATGTATCATCGGGCTGGGATATTTTAGGTACAGTTACGGTTATAGGTGATAAGGGTATTGTTTATAAAGCTTTATATAAAATGTTTATAAATCTATCATATCTATTTGCTATATCTGTAGCTTTAGCTTTAGTTATTTTGTATATCATGCTTCATTTTATTTTAAAACCATTATATAAAGTACAAAACCAAGCAGAGGCAATTTTAAAAAATGAATTTGTAATACAACATAAAATACCATTTACAACAGAGTTTAAAGATGTTGTAAAAGGTATGAATGCAATGGTAAGTAAAGTTGAAGAGATATTTAAAAAAGGTAATGAATCTGCACAAAGAAATAAAGAGTTACTTTATAATGACCCTACAACAAAACTATTTAACCGTAGATACCTTATGTTAAAACTACCAGATATGATTAAAATTGAAAATAAAACAAACGGTGGTTCTATAATATTTGTGGCTCTAAGTGGAGCAGAGGTTTTAAATCAAATTTTAGGTCGTAGAAAAGCAGATGATATGTTTGAAAAATTAGCATCATCATTTAACAACATATCTAAAAACTTTGAACAAAGAGTAATAGCTAGAGTAAATGGAACAGAGTTTACACTTATAATTTCAGATTGTCCTGCAGAGATAGCAAGTGATATTACAAGAAGAATCAATAGAGCTTTTAACAAACTTTTAAAACAGAATGAACTTGAGACTTTTAAAATTCATATAGATATGGGAATATATAGATATAAACCAACAGTAAGTATCGCAGACCTTTTAACTAGAGCAGATAATGCACTTAGTATTGCAAAAGCAAAAGAGGATGATAACACACATCTTTATGAAGAGAAAGATGATGAAAATGCAATGGGTAAAGAGCAATGGAGAACTATCATTGAAGACTCGATAAACAACAGCCACTTTAGCTTAAAATTTTGGCCAACAATGAATGCAAAAACTAAAAAAACAAACCACAAAGTTATGACATTTACAATTGATGCAGGTGTTGATAAAAAATACTTTTATGGGGACTTTATAGCACCTGCTATTAACCTAGGCTTAGTATCTAAAATGTATATAGTAACACTAAAGAATCTTTTAATAAAAGAGCATAAAGAGCTAAATAATACTATATGTTCTATCAGAATCTCAAATGAGTTTATAAAAGATGATAAATCTTATGATGAACTAACGCAACTATTTGAACAATATGCAAAAAAATTAAACTTCAAACTATCATTTGAAGTATCTGATGTTTTTGCTATTAATAATACAACTTTAGTTAAAAGATATGTTGATCTTTTTGCTAAATATGGTTTTGGTTTTGGAATCAACACTTTTACAGGTGAATCAAATGATTTTACATATTTAAAAACACTAAATCCTGAGTTTTTAAAATCAGACTGTAGCTTCTTACTTGACCAATCAAAAGACTCAATGGGTGCAATTCAAGTTATAACAGACTCTTTAGGGATAGAGATAATTGCTACATTTGTTAAAAATCAAGAGGAACTAGAGAAGTTACAAACAATGCATATTAATAGTATTCAAGGACCTGTTACAGATACTATAAAATAAAAAGTATCTTCTAAACTAAAAAAGGTAAGAATAAATTCTTACCTTTTTTTATACCTATTATATTCTCATCATAACTGATGAGAATATATCTTATGAATTATCTACAATAATTTGAGTATCAACAGTTAGTGTAATACTATCAGTACCATTTGTAAATGTCTCTCCATTTGAAAAGTCATTATCATTGTTATCATCAGCTGTCCAACCATCAGTATCAAGTTTTACAGTATCAGCATCATCATCACCTAAAATATCACCTTGAATATTAATGTTATTATTTGTATCAGTCATATCAAATACATCATCAAGAGAAATTTCTATAGTTTGACCATTCGCAGAACCTAAGTCTATATTTTCAAGATTTGCTAACCCATCCATTCTTGAAGATGAGAAATCAAGATTTAAACTCTCACTTAAAACTAATGTATCATCTCCATCTCCCATATCAATTACACCTTCAAAACTACTAGAAACATAGTTTAAGTTAAACGTATCATCTCCATCTCCCATATCAATAGTTACATCATCTTTTATACCAGAACCTACAGTTAATATATCATTACCTAATCCCATTACTACAGAAGCACTATCTTCAAGATTATTATTGATAGTAACTTCATCGTTTCCAGCACCAGTATCTATAGATGCTCGTTCATGTAAACTACCATCTATTATAACTTTATCATTACCATCTTGAGTATTTAAATCAAAATCTACCCCTAAATATGTATCATAATTAAATACACCATCTTCAGAAGAAGGGTTATATCCTATTTCTAAATTTGCAATAGAATCATCTAAATCGTTTATATCAGTTACATATAATGGTGGAATCCCACCTGGTGCTGCTATCTCATCAACATTATGTAATGTTTCATCTACATTTACACCAATTGTATGTAATTCAATATTATTATCTACAATAAATGAGTTCCATGTAGGTAAATATGCATCAAAATCATCTCTATAACCAACATAATCTCCATCATCAGTATTATAAGTATTACCATCAGCAAAGAAAAATACTACACTATTATCTGCTGTTGGTGCAGTATCATGTGCCAAAACGGTAGCTATTAATCCTTGATCAAAATCTGTTCCAGAAGTATCTCTTAAAAGTGTTGTACCAGTATAGTCATTTTGCCATCCTGTTGTATCAACATCATTTACTAAGTTATCATCACCATCTTTACCATATGTTTGTATAATATTAACATTTGTTGAACCTAAACTATCATATCTATCTACAATATTTTGAATTGCTTGTTCTGTTAAAGCTAAATCAGATTCACTCATACTACTTGAAACATCAACTACAAAAGTTATATTAGATATCATTGGTGGCATAACTTCAACAGTAAAGTTTTCACTATCACTATCACCATCACCATCATAAGCAGTTACACCAAAATCAAGATTTACAGGATCATTAGAAATTGAAACAACAGTTGGATTAATATCTAAAAGTTTATATTGGTCATCTAATGAAGATAATTTAATTTCATCATATTCTAAACCGTTTGACTCAATATTTATAATTGTGTTTATATTATCAGATTTTGCAGTTGCTGCTATTGTAGTTGTTGTACCAACTTGAACACCATCAAGATACAAGTCATATGTTAAACTCTCACCACCTGCATTAGAAGAGAAATTCCCAACTGTGATACTCATATTACCAAATGTATCACTTTGATTATCTAGTGCAATAGAAACCTTATCAGTAGTACCTACAAGATTACTATTAACACCATAACCATCATTAGAAGCATTTATATTTGAAGGTACACCATCAGTTGTAGATGATAAATTAATAGTTATATCATTATTAACAACTTTTATTATTTCACTTTCTGGTGTTCCAGCTTGAATTATAGTTGCACTTTCAAAATCAAATATAGTAGTAATCTCTAATGGACTAAGAGCAATATACTGTTCTATTTCATATCCATCTAATGTACTATTTTCTTTTAATAAAAACACATTATTGTTATTAGAATCAATAGCTAAAATATCACCATTTGCTTGTGCTACATAACTTACTAAATTACCATCCACAGTTTTAAGACCTTCAGGTGATGTACCATTAAATACTAAATTTACAATATCATCCATACTACCTTCTATATCTAATGACCCTGAAGTTGTACCAACACCTGTATTTGCTAAATGAGCATCATCAACAGAAAGTATTTCAACAACATCATCAGCAATTGTAATTGTTGTTACTACTTCTTGTGTTGCACTATTATCACTGTTAGTTGCTAAAATCTTTAAAGCTAACGATGTTATATCTTCACTATTTACATCAGTATGATCTACAGTATCTTTTAATTCAAAAGTATATGATTGACCATCAGCTGATAATAATGCAACAAAAACAACTCCATTAGTAATACTATCAGTAGTACCTGTAATAGTCTTACCATCATCACTTGTAATTAACGAAATTGAATTATTAGAAGATGTAAGAGTAGTTGTTTGATTAGTTGCAAATAAAACATTTGTTGCCCCTTCTACTGTAATTGTACCAGTTGCAACACTTTGATTAATAACAGTATCACCATCTGTATCAGTTGTACTATCAGTTATACCAATCGCATCTTCATCAACTTGTATATTAGTTACAGATAAAGTTATATCGTTATCTTTAATTGTTGTTGTTACTGTACCTTGGTATGTAACCTCTTCATAAGAAGAATCACTTGACCATGAACCATCTTCTAAACTTAAGCTAAAGTTCTCATTATTATCTGCTAATGCATCATC
>Ga0114922_10001210_pt1 | contig 24682 bp, 23 predicted proteins | sample AartaG_FD_100975 | JGI IMG/M metagenome (GOLD analysis project Ga0114922, IMG submission 100975) | Deep subsurface microbial communities from Aarhus Bay to uncover new lineages of life (NeLLi) - Aarhus_00045 metaG | ecosystem: Environmental > Aquatic > Marine > Oceanic > Sediment | place... | reverse complement strand
GAAAGGGCTATTTTTCTGCTAAGAAAATGGAAAGGAGGGCTTAAAGATGAGTCAATTTTAAAGGAAAAGTGGCTCACTTTTCACGACCATAAATGGCTCACTTTTTCACGACCATTGACACCTGTGAACAAAGCCATATCTACCCGGGCGGATAAATGGCTTAATTTTTCACATTATTCTTCAACCAAGGAATGTTTATGGAATTTAAAAGCTAAGGGATTTAAAATTGCTGCTACACATTTAAAAAAAGATGCAGTTTCCTACACCTCCCTGGACTATACTCAGCCTATTGCTATAATTTTGGGAAATGAATCCCAGGGGATTTCAGAGGAAGCCTGCCGGCAGGCGGATTATATCATCAAAATCCCCATGTTCGGCATGGCCCAGAGCCTTAACCTTTCAGTTTCAGCCGGGATTATCCTTTATGAGGCGGTTAAACAGCGCCTGGAAAAAGGATATTATGGAAAGATACGTCTTTCCCCTGAAGAATTTGTATATTTTAAGGACAGATTTTTAACACCGGATATAAAAAAAGAGGGAGGCATTTAATGCCTCCCCCCATGAGAAATGGGCACAAAAGCAAGTCTACACTTCTATGCACCGATACCGCTTTATTAATTTTTGGTACATTTTTTCAGCACTTTTGTATTTAGCCTCAGCTTTTTTTCTATTCTCTTCATAAAGTTTTTCAACACTATTGTATTTAGCCTCAGCTTCCTTTTGATACTCCTTCAAGATTTTTTCAGCCTTTTCAAAATTCTGCTTACTCCTCTTCCAAGAAAATTTAACTCCTTCTTCTTCATTTTCTTCCACTCTTACTTCAATAGTACGCTTCTTTTTATCTCTGATTATTTGAAGTTTTACAACCTCTTCCTTTTCTTTCTCATGAATCATATTGCTGAGTTTGTCTGCTTTGTTTACTTTTTTTCCGTCTGCAGAGAGGATAACATCGCCTACTTTAAGACCGGCCTCAGCTGCCGGACTGTCTTTTGTAATCTTGGTTATAAGCAAACCCGTACCTTCTTCTACTCCGAAATATTCGGCTAACTCAGGATTTAGCTCCTGCAGAGATACTCCGATATATTTCCGTTTTCCCCAAAACTGGAGAAAAGGCTTCTGAACTTTTGGAAGCACTTCGAACTTAAAATCCTTAGGGAACGCCTTAAAGGGCTCAGAAGGAAAAAGCCGCGGGAAGCTTGATTCAAACTCATGAATAATATTAGCTTCTGAATATTCGCCCAGTTTTACTGTGACTTTTTTCTCTTTTCCATTTCTATCTACGATGACTGTAACTTTATCACCGGGTTTTTGTTTCCTGATCTCATCCCTTAGCATTTTACTGCCGGTTACTTCTTGATTCTCAAATTTCAGGATAATATCATCTTTTTTAAGGCCGGCAGTGTCTGCGGGAGAGTCTTTTTCGACCTCAGCGATTTCCACTTCTCCGGCTTCGTTTTCTCCGATATAAACTCCCAGCCAGCCTCTTTGAACTTTGCCTTTTTCCTTGATCTCTTCAGATACCTTTTTTACTAAATCCACAGGAATGGCTATGGCCAGAGCTGATGAAGGCGATTCTTCCCGGCTGAAGGAATAACTCTTACTGGCGATCACTCGTCCTGCGATCTCAATGACCACCTCATCATTATAGGTGCCGCGCACAAGACCCACCAAGCGCCCTTTTTTATCAATAACAGGGCTTCCGCTTGAACCAGGGACTACCCAGACATTCAGACGCAAGCTTTGAGGGCTTACAGAACTGACGATGCCCTGGGTTACGGCTGCAGTATTTTCTGGAGAAATACTGACAACTCCCACCCAAGAACCAGGCGAAAGATCGCTGCTGTCACCCCAATCAATAGCAGTCCATTTTTTTCCCTCTGCCTTTACTACAGCTAAATGGGTTACAGGGTCCATGCCGAGAAATTCAGCTTTTACTTTCTCTCCATCTACATTAATAACAAAAATATCTTCGTCCCGGGGAGATATAAGAGCCGTTGTGACAATATGCCCTTTTTTGTCAATAACGACTCCGGTGGCCACTTTTCTCATCCCATTAACAGCTTCAACCCTCACTACCGAGGGAAAAACCTTTTTAGTTATTTCCTTTATTCCTTGTTCCTCGATTAAAACAGGAGATGCATTTACACTTAGAACAAACATGCATAAACACAATCCCAAAGTTAAAATACTCTTTATTTTTACACTCATTTTTGACATACCTCCTTAATATATTATTCTGGTATCAGTGCTGTCAGAGACATGCTCTAATATATATATAGTCTCGCGGTCACGTGTCAGATTATGGACCTCCCCTGAATAATTAACCGACTCGGTAACCGGGATGCTTTTATTGCTGTTCAACTTGTATTGGGGAGCAACAGCCACAGTAGATGCTTTTTTAAGCTCTGCATATTCATGTGTTGATTTCTGGGGGAATACTCCAAAACTTATCATAAGCATTACTGTAGCCACTGAAGCACAGGCCCCGGCAAAAGTCCATCTTAACCGTTTGACTCTAACATGCTTTCTTTTTCTTAAATCAAGCTCCGCCATTACTTTTTCTTCAAAATCAGGCGGGGCTTTGACTCTTTCTAATTTTGAAAGAAGTTTATATTCTTCCATTTTTATATTCTCCTGTTCTCCGCAGAATTATTTATTGGTAAAGAAGCTTTTTCCAACTCCTCTTTCAGGCAGTTACGGCCTCGGCTGATCCTTGCTTTTATAGTGCCTATGGGCTTTCTCAGCATCTCAGCTATTTCTTCCTGTGTAAATCCTTCAATATCTTTAAGCACTACCGGAATACGGTAGCGGGGATGAAGGGTATTTAATGTTTTTTTCAATTCTTTTACCATTGCGGAATTCTCATGATCCTCATTCACCGCAATACCGCTGGATAGATGATTATGTACATTTTCTAAAGGTATATGATCAAAACGCTGCATTTTTTTTAATTCGGTTTTTGTCAGGTTAGCAGCAATGGTGTATATCCACGATGATAAAGGAGCAATAGGTTTATACTTATTAGCTTTAAAATAAACCCTCATAAAGGTTTCCTGGGAAAGCTCAACGGCTTTTTCATAATCTCCGGTTAATCTGAATATAAAATTGACTATTCTGCTTTTATATATGGTCATGATTTTCTCAAAAGACACTTCATTACCTTCCTGTACCTGGCGAATCAGCTCTTGTTCATCCATTCTCATATCTCTAAACTTAAGGTGTAAGCTAAAAGTTGCATTTGTGGATATTTTACAAATATTGGAGAGAAAATGATATTGCTGTTCTGTGGAGTTCGGGGGACACTATACTTAATTCCAGAATTAAGTATAGTGTCCCCCGAACTCTTTACTTTTTTTCCAGCTCTATAAGCACCATATCCGGATCGACCAGGTCTCCTGGGGCGGCATTTATTTTCTTTACCTGCCCCTCAAGGGACGACTTTATCTCATTTTCCATTTTCATAGCTTCAACCACAGCCAGGGTCTGATTTTTACGCACGGCCTGTTTTTCTTTCACATAAATTTTGATCACTTTACCCGGCATTGGAGCCTTAATAAACAGGGCATCTTTTTCTGAAGCCTGCTCCCCCCCGGCAAAATCTAAGGTTTCATCAGATGGCTCTTTTATATAAAAATAATGGCCATTAATATTAATATGGGTTTGTTTTTTATCTGAAGCCAGATGGAGACAATATGATTTACCGCCTAGAAGCAGGGAAATAACATTTTCTGAAATCCAGCAAATATCTGCTTTAAAACTCTTTTTTCCCAGGGATATAATAAACTTCTCTTCCTTTTTATCCAGAGAGACTTCAGCCAGGGCTCCATCAATTATAAATTCATAATCCACGCTACTTCCCTCCTCCGATAGACCATTTCCCTAACTTAGTCCAGGGTGAGTACACCTCTTTTGGCTCAGCTCCGTATCCTCCCCCCTGAAAGCTACTTTTTTGGCTGTTAAAAGCAGCAGCAGACAGAGCCAGCTCTTTAAGATTTTCAGGTTTTTCCGGCGGGCTCCAATTCGGGAAGTTTTTCTGAATGAAATTCGTGGTTGTTTTTCCCTCTTTAAACCTGGGGTGGCCTATAAGATCTTTAAGAAATTCAATATTTGTCTTAATACCCAGGACTACACAATCAGCAAGCGCCTTTAACATCCTGCGGCAGGCTTTATCGCGGTTTTCCGCCCAGACTATAAGTTTAGCTAAAATTGGGTCATAATATACAGGCACATCACAGCCGCTGTATATACCGCAATCAAAACGAACTCCTGGCCCGGATGGTTCTTTTAAAAAAAGGACCTTTCCCGAAGAAGGAAGAAAATTGTTTTGGGGGTCTTCAGCATAGATACGGCACTCGATGGCATGGCCTTTCTGCTGCAGCTCTTTCTGCTTAAAAGCAAGCTTTTTTCCAGCGGCAATCTCTATCTGCTGTAGAACTAGGTCAATGCCGGAGATTAATTCTGTTACCGGATGTTCCACCTGCAAGCGGGCGTTTACTTCTAGAAAGTAGAATTTTTTATCCTTATCCAGGAGAAACTCAACTGTTCCGGTATTGTTATAACCGGAAACCTGGATGACTTTACAGGCTACTTTCCCCATCTTCTCACGCAAATCAGTTTCCAAAGCCACAGAAGGCGATTCTTCCACAATCTTCTGATGTCTTCTCTGTATTGAGCACTCCCGCTCAAAAATATGTACTGTATTGCTGAAATTATCTGCTAGAACCTGAAACTCCACATGCCTTGGCTCCTCAATATATTTTTCCAGATAAACAGAATCATTCCCAAAGGCTGCTTTTGCCTCACGTTTACCGGCTTCCAGAGCAGGTCTTAAATCTGCTTCTTTATAAACAATACGCATGCCCTTTCCGCCTCCGCCGGCAGAGGCTTTGACCATTACCGGATATCCGATTATTTCAGCTTCGGATATATATTTGGAAGGGTCTTGAAGATCACCTTTCATGCCGGGAATAATGGGTATGCCGGCCTTTTCCATGGCCAGCCGGGAGCGTATTTTATCTCCCACAAGCTTCATAGCTTTTGAGTTGGGTCCGATAAATACTATCCCTTCCTCTTCGCAGCGAAGTACAAACTCTGCATTTTCAGCTAAAAATCCATATCCGGGATGAATAGCTTCACATCCTGTATCTTTTGCGGCCTGGATAATTACATCGATATTTAGATAACTTTCTCCTGCAGGAGCTGCCCCCACATATACAGCCTCATCTGCACTCTGAACATGCAGACTGGATCTGTCTGCTTCAGAGTAAACAGCTGTAGCGGTAATACCCAGTTCCTGGCATGCTTTTATGACTCTGACTGCAATCTCTCCCCTATTGGCGATCAATATTTTTTTAAACATCTTTCGGTTTCTCCACCCATTTCGGTTTTCTTTTCTCAAGAAAAGCTGCCATTCCTTCCTGGCCCTCCGGACTTATGCGTAAATTTGCGATCATTAGAGCTGTATATTCCCCAGCTTCTTCGATACTCATTCGGGACACATTAAAAATCAATTCTTTACACTTAGCCATAGCTTGGGGCCCTGAGGACATTAAAAGCCTGGCTATTTCATTAACTTTTTCTTCTAATTTATCTCTGGGAACTACCTCGTTTACAAGTCCTATCTCACCTGCTTTTTCTGCAGTAATTCTTTCTCCAGTTAAAAAATACTGCCTTGCTTTGCTTTCTCCAATCTTGCGCACTACATAAGGGGAAATCGCTGCCGGAACCAGTCCAAGCTTGACTTCACTGAGGCCAAACCTAGCCTCCTCAGAAGCAACAGCAATATCACAGGCAGATAGAAACCCTGTCCCCCCCCCAATGGCAGTACCATTGACCATTGCTATTACAGGCAGCGCTAAAGTATAAATATTTTGATGCAGCTCTGCTATTTGCAGGGATTCCTTCAGGTTTTGCTCAAAAGAATAACCGATGACCTCCCGCATCCAATTCAGATCTGCTCCGGCACAAAACGATTTACCTTTTCCCGTAAGAATCACTACTCTTACTGAGGGATCTTCTTTTATGAATTTAAAAACCTCCAGCAATTCTCTTATCATGTGGGCATTAAAAACATTGTGGACTTGAGGGCGATTCAGCGTTATCCTGGCAATTTTCTCTTCAACTTTAAACAATATGGTTTGATATTTTTTTTCTTTCATTTTACATCCTGAAGATACCGACTTTATAATCAGGAATGGGAGCATTCAGGCTCATGGCTATCCCTAAAGCTAATAACTCACGTGTATTTACCGGATCAACAATACCATCATCCCAGAGCCTGGCTGTACTGTAATAGGGGCTGCCTTCATGCTCATATTTATCCAGAATGGGTTTTTTTATAGCTTTTTCTTCTGCTTCTGTTAATTCTTTTCCCTGATTTTCCATTCTTTTCTTTTTCACCGTTAAAAGCACATCAGCTGCCTGCTCCCCTCCCATTACACTTATACGGGCATTTGGCCACATCCAGAGCAGCCGCGGGTCATAGGCACGGCCGCACATGGCATAATTTCCTGCCCCATAGGAACCGCCCACAATTACTGTAAACTTGGGCACATCCGCATTCGCCACAGCATGGACAAGTTTAGCCCCATCTTTGGCAATACCGCCATGTTCATACTTTTTTCCTACAATAAATCCGGTGATATTCTGAAGGAATACAAGGGGAATTTTCCTCATAGCACATAGGGAAATAAAGTGGGCACCTTTCAGAGAACTTTCAGAGAAAAGAACTCCGTTATTAGCCAGGATACCGACTGGATACCCCAAAATACGGGCAAATCCGCAGACAATTGTATTGCCGTAAAGCTCTTTAAATTCCTGAAACCTGCTGCCATCTACTAAGCGGGCAATTACTTCCTTTATATCAAACGACTTCCGTAAATCTGCCGGGACAATACCATAGAGCTCATCAGGGTCATAGTAGGGATCTTCCGGGGGAGCACAATCAAGTCTGAATTTATTTTGCGGGTCAAGGGTCTCAACAATATTCCGCGCAATTCCCAGAGCATGGTTATCATTGCGGGCATAATAATCAGATACCCCAGAAATTCTGCAGTGGACGTCAGCCCCTCCCAGGTCTTCATCCGACACTTCTTCTCCGGTAGCTGCTTTTACTAAAGGAGGGCCGCCTATAAAAATAGTACCCTGATTACGCACTATTACTGTTTCATCACTCATAGCAGGCACGTAAGCTCCTCCGGCTGTACAGGAGCCCATAACTATGGATATCTGGGGAATTCCTTTAGCTGAAAGCCTGGCCTGGTTATAAAATATACGTCCAAAATGTTCTTTATCCGGAAAAGTTCCGGCCTGATGAGGAAGAAAAATCCCTCCTGAATCCACCAGATAAATACAAGGAAGACGGTTCTCCAGGGCTACTTCTTGAGCCCGGATATGCTTTTTTATAGTCATGGGAAAATAAGTGCCTCCCTTGACTGTGGCATCATTGGCTATAACCAGCACTTCCCGGCCATGTACAACTCCGATCCCGGTCACCATACTAGCCCCTGGAGCTTGATTGTCATACATATCATAAGCAGCCAGGGAATTGAGCTCCAGGAAAGGTGTATTTTGGTCAAAAAGTTTATCCAGGCGCTCTCTGGCTAGAAGTTTTCCCCGCGATTTCTGGAGCTTTTGATATTTTTCAGGGCCGCCTTTTTGAATTCCAGCCAGGCGTTCTTTGAACTGTTTAACCACATTTTTCATATTTGTGTGGTTTTTTTTGTATTCCCCGCTTTTAGTGTCTATTTTACTTTCTATTCTATACATCTATATATCCCCTAATTATCTGACCTTAAAGACCATAAGGATACTTCCTAAAATTCCAGCTTAGCCATAATCAGGCACAAATTTATATCCATAACAGAGTATTCCCGCATGCCCTTCTTCAAAGAGTTTTCTAAATTCAAACTTCACTTTCATGCCGATTTTAATATCATCAAATGCACAATCCACGATCTGCCCGGTCACTCTGGTTCCCTCTTCCAGCTCGATGACCCCAATAGCATAAGGAGCCTGATCGGAAAATTGTGCGGGCGGGACACGTATGATCGTATAAGTTATAACTTCCCCTTTCTGCGCCAGTTTGGTTTTTTCCAGATCCCGGTTTTTACATTCCGGACAAAGCAGCCGCGGAGGAAAAAATGTAATCCCACATTTATTACATTTATTAGCCTCCAGCCTATATCTTTGAGGAATCTCTCTCCAGTATCTTGATGGTGTAGACATATCTCTCCTCCTTTCCTATTCTCTTTCCAGAATGTGAACGACACAACTTCCGCCGCTCCCGCCCATGTTTTGAGCCATTCCGATCCTGGCGTCCTTAACCTGCCGCTCTCCAGCTTCGCCTCTTAACTGCTTGGTGATTTCATATATCTGAGCAATACCTGTGGCACCGACCGGATGGCCTTTTGACTTAAGCCCCCCAGAAGCATTGACCGGGATTTTCCCATCCATAGCAGTTAAGCCTGCTTCTACTGCTTCCCCACCTTTACCTTTTGGAGCAATTCCCAGGGCTTCTGTAACACAGATCTCTGCAATAGTAAAACAATCATGGACTTCAAAGAGATCAATATCCTTCGGCTTTTTGTCTGCCATAGCATAGGCTTGTTTTGCGGCTTGATAAGTAGCTTCTAGCCAGGTTATATCTTTTCTCTGGCTTAACTGGATAGTATCTGTGGCATGGCCTGTGCCGGTTACTTTTATAAGCGGTTTTCCCATTTTCCTTGCCATGTCCGCTGGACAGATAATAACAGCGGCAGCGCCATCGGTAATGGGAGAGCAGTCCAAAATATTTAAGGGATCAGCAACTTTGACAGAATTTATAACCGCATCCACCGTAATCTCAAACGGATACTGAGCCAGGGGATTTTTTGAGCCATTATGATGATTTTTAACTGCCACCTTAGCCAGTTGTTCACGGGTCGTCCCGTATTTTTGCATATGAGCACGGGCTATAAGAGCATAAAGGCCAGGAAATGTTATTCCCTGATAGCCCTCATATTCCTGGTCTGCGGCTGTACCCAAAGCATAAGTGGCTTCATCGCCGCCTACATCCGTCATCTTTTCTACCCCACTAGCCAGGACAACATCACTCATCCCAGAAGCAACTTCCATAAACCCGAGCCTTAGTGCTAAACCGCCGGAAGCACAGGCGGTTTCCACTCTGGTCGCAGGTACTGGAAGCTGACCGAGATAGTCAGCCAGAAGCGACGCTATATGCTCCTGACCTACAAACAATCCTGAAGACATAGAGCCAATATACATAGAATCTATGCGATCTATTCCAGCATCCTCAAGTGCCAGGAGTGCTGTCTCTACATAGATATCCCGGAGCGATTGTTTCCAAAGCTCTCCCCATTTTGTCATTCCTATCCCAATTACAGCAACATCTCTCATTTTTTCCTCCTAGTCCGCCTTCCTGATTTTGTGTCTGAACTTGGCATATTCCCCGTATTCAAGGTAATTTTTGTTCTTATCTAGTAAATCCCTAGTTAAGGGTGCCAGATTCCGTACCTCTTCAATACGATCGGTTACCTCAAAAATAAAGGCATCACTCCCGGCTCCAGAACCATATGAGACTATCAAGACCATATCCCCGGATTTGGCTATATCCAGAGTCGCAGCCAGCCCCAAGGGGGAAGAACCTGAATAAGTATTGCCAAGTTTATTAACAAGCCAGCCCGGCTCTATCTGTTCTTTTTTAAATCCTAACATCTTTCCTACTCGAAAAGGGAATTTCCCATTGGGTTGATGAAAGATAACATAATCAAAATCTTCCGGTTTCATATCATTATTCTGCATGATCCCTCTGGCTGCACCGGTTACATGTTTGAAATAGGCCGGTTCACCAGTGAAACGGCCTCCATGTTGGGGATAATACTGGTATTCCCGACGCCAAAAATCCGGAGTATCAGTCATATAAGCATATGTATCAACTATCTTTGCCACTATCTTATCATTCCCGAAAATAAAGGCCGCAGCTCCTGCTGCTGCCGAATATTCGAGGGCATCACCAGGAGCACCCTGGGAAGTATCAGCTCCTACACCCAACCCAAATTTGATAACTCCTGCTTTAACCAGATTCATGGCAACAAACATACCTTCTGTACCGGCCTTACAGGCAAATTCAAAATCTGCTGTATGAACCTCCGGAGTTGCGCCTAAAGCTTCAGCTACTACAGTACCGCTCGGCTTAACTGCATAAGGATGTGATTCAGAACCTATGTATACAGCTCCTATATCCGCAGGATCTATCTTGGCTCTTTTTAACGCATTCTTTGTTGCCTCTACTGACATTGTAATAGTGTCCTGGTCAGGCGAAGGAACTGATTTTTCCTCCAGCATAAGACCTTTTTTATAGCTGGGTGCATCAGTTCCCCAGACCTTGGCGATCTCTTCGACCTTTATCCGGTTCCTGGGAATATATGCGCCATAGCCGATTATTCCTTCCATAGACTTCCTCCTAATTGGTATTTAAATATTATGTAAATTACTGGCTGCTTTTTTAATACTTGAGCTTGCATTAAGAGAAATTTATATTTTCATAGAAATCATTTTAAGTCAAGAATTTTCGGGGAGTTCCCCCATTTTTTTTACATACTTAAGCAGCATGCCTTGACATGGGTAAGTCCCTACGAAAGACAGGGATTTCCCCCAGCAGGGAAATCCCTTCCTGTTCTCACAACACTCTCCTCGAGATTCTCTCGAGGAACCATGCCCGCGTTGTTCCGGATGGCTTTCAACGGGATTTACCCCTGCCTAGTCCTTAAGCTCAAGTAAGTTAAAGGGGGAACTCCTGTTATCCAACAGGGCCGTAGACTGTCCCTTACCATTGACAAATATAATCGCGAATAATTACAATAAAAAAATACATGTTTGTATATGGAACTTTTTTTCTTTGAATCTCGTCTACACAGGTGTGATAAGTGGAAATAGAAAAAATTATAAAAAACTGCCTGGAAGGCAGACAAGGAGCCTGGGAAATGCTGGTTAATATTCACTCAAAAAGAATTTTCAACCTAGCATACCAGTTCTCCGGCTCATACCAGGCAGCTGAAGACTTGACCCAGGAGATCTTTCTTAAACTCTATAATTCTCTTTCCAAGTTTGATATCAGTAAAAATTTTAACGCCTGGCTTATGACTCTATCTAGAAATTACCTTATCGACCAATACCGAAAAAGAAAACTGGAAAATACATCCCGCGATGAATTCAATGACCATCTCCTGGTTTCAGATACCTATAAGGGACCGGAAGAAGGAATTCTGGAGAAAGAAAACAAAAAAATAATCTGGGAAGGATTCGACCACCTTTCACCTGATATCCGGATGGCAGTTATCCTAAAAGATATCCAGGGGAAAAAGTATGATGAGGTCGCAGAGATAATGTCCCTTCCCCTGGGAACTGTAAAATCCCGTATAAGTCGAGGAAGAATTCTGCTTGCAAAAACTCTTAAAGAAAAGAAGGAGGAAAGCAATGGAATGTAAACATTATGAAAAGCTTTTATCTCCTTATCTGGAAAACAACTTGCCTTTAGACGAAAGAAAGGCTGTAAAAGCACATTTGGATATCTGTCAGAACTGCCGCAGCCTTCTGGGATTTATGCAGGAGGCAATTAAATCACTCTCAGATTTTCCAGAAGTGGAAATAACTCATGATCTATTCAACCTTCTCAGACAAATACCGGAAAAGAAAAATAGATTAAAACTGAGATTCGACTTTCTACTTCGCCCTTCACTCCAGCCGATTTTGGCGGCCGCAACCATTTTACTTACTCTATTCTCTTTCTATGCATTCAATCCCAACCGTGATCAGATCAACAGGTCGGTCAACCGCCAGATTCATCTTGGGTTCAGTAAGATGGAAAAACTTTATGCCCGGGCAGAATCTTTTACTGATTCCTTAGGCGAATATAAGGATGATATTATGGTTTCGCTTAAAAATCTGAATCCTTTAAGCGGAAGCGAGGAATAAACTAATTATATTAATGGAGGTATAAAATGGAAGATAAAATCATTGTTAAAAAACTCCCTAAATCCCCGGGATTGGCTGGAGTCTTAGCATTTTTCTTTCCCTTCGGAGTAGGCCCTCTTTATAACGGGCAATACCGGAAAGCTCTGATTTACTTTTTTATTTTCGCTGGCTTGGTGACTCTACAGACAAGCGGTCACAATCAGCCATTCTTAGGATTATGCTTGGCTGGATTTATTTTCTACCAGATATTTGATTCTGTTCAGATTGCAAAAAACATAAACCGCAGATTTTTACAGCAGGACGAAAAAGTAATCGAAGAAATCGAAGAAATTCCAGAAATGGTTAAATCCGGCTCAATCTTCTGGGGAGCATTCATTATTCTATTGGGCGGAATGCTTCTTTTAGCCAACTTCGAGATCTTAGACTATAACACCCTATGGGAATTCTGGCCTGTAATAGTAATTGCAATAGGTATAAAACTCATAGCTGATTACTTTATCTCAGAAAAAAAGAAAACTGAAGGAGAAAAAAATGGCTGATCAGAGAAGAAGAGACCCACTTGCATGGGGAGTTATCTTGATCGTTCTGGGAGCGATCTTCCTTTTTCATAACATGGACATCGGTATCTGGGATTTCAGTGCCAGACTCTGGCCTTTAATACTCATTTTCTGGGGTGGGTGGAAGCTGTATTTCGGTCTTAAAGACCGCAATGAAAACAGTAAAAATATTCGAGAAAAAAAATGAAATTCAAAGAGGTTTTTCTTTTAATCCTTGTCATTGCAGCCGGAGTTTTTTTCTACCATGCTCAAACCGGAAAACTCAATATCTCCTTTGATTGGGATGATGGGTTGTTCTTCTCCTATGAGGAATTTGTATTTCAGGAATCGCAGGAGCTGGATCCCCCCTTTCCCAAAGAGCTGCAAATCATCAATGCCCACGGTGATTTAACCATAGAAGGAAACGACCAAGATAAAATTCAAATTCTTTTTAAGAAGAAAATAAGACGCAGTAATGAGGAAGCAGCAAAAGAAATTGCAGCTAGACTGAGAATGATAATAAACGAGGAGGACCGCCGTATAACCATTTCGACAAATCGAAGCGATTTTAAACGAAAAAGATTCAGAACCGATTTCCGCATCTTAATCCCTGCCGGGATGAATATTACTGTAAAAAACTCCTTCGGACTGGTTAAAGCTTCAAATACCGGCAATGCTGATATCTACAATACCCACGGGAAAGTTTTTGCCACAGATATTGAAGGAAATCTCATTCTGCAAAATAGTTACCAGGATGTGACTATAGAAAATGTCCTATATGACTGCCATATAGAAAGCCGGCATTCTACAGTTAGTGCCTATGGTATTAAAGGCAGCACTATGATCGTTCACAGATATGGCAGAGTTCACCTTGAAGACCTGTCTCAAACATTAACCATTGAAGGCTCGCATTCTAAAATATTCGGACAAAACATAACCGGCCCAGCTGACATTGAAAGTTCTTATGAAGAAATCAGCCTGATCGATATAGGACCAGTTGTAGTCAGGGGTAATCACTCCCCAATCGACATTCAAGATGCCCGGGGAAGTGTTGAGATCAACGACCATTACAGTAAAGTTGAATTAGAAAATATCGAGGGAGACCTTTATATCACAGGAAAAAGCACCGGGATCACTGCTAAATATATCAGAGCAAACAGTATTTATATAAACACAACCTATAAAAATATTTCGTTAGAAAATTTTGCCGGAAAAACTTCAATAACATTATCTCACGGAAACATCATACTCAATCCTGCTCCTCTTACTCATTCTATCGAAGTTAAGGCTGCCTATTCAGGAATTATATTTTTATGGCCGGATAAGGAACAATATTTATTTGAAGCCCAGACAAAACATGGAGATATCCAGTGGAATCTTCCAGAAGAGCCTTCTGTTCGTGTAACAAACGGAAATTCAATTGTCAAAGCATTTATGGATAAGGAAAAAAGTAGAGCCATAAGGCTTTCCACAAGCTACGAGACAATAATAGTAAAAGAAAATAAGTAAAAAGGGGTGGAACGGATATCCCTCTATTTATAGCCGTAGATCTTTTCTGAAAGGTATCCGTTTATCCTGATATTAAAGTATGAGATAAGATTAGCAAGATCTTTTTTATATTTTGTTACATAACGAACAAATCGCAGTTCATTCTTAAAAAGTAAGTTTTCAAACTCATCTACCTCGTCCCTAAGTTCTATCAGATAGTGGTTAATGGTTCGATACTGGGCATTTATATCGATTAAATCTTCTTTTTTTAATTTCGAAAAATCAAGACTGGGGGGTAAAGATTGTAATAAAAGAAAACTTTCAGTCTGAAGGTCATTGACATATTCGCTTATTTCTTGAAAAAATGACTTATATTTAACTGGCTTTTTTAATCTCTGTTCCGCTTTTTCCAATAAAATTTCATTCTGGTCCTTAAGCGATATTATTAAATCTTTTATTCCAAAATATTTCCGCTTGAACTGAAATAAATCAATAAAATCCCGTCCGATATAGATTTTATCTTTGTAATTCCGCATTAATTCACGAGCTGTATGGGTATAGAACTTGATTTCATAACACCGCCCGTTAGAATCCCTTTCTCTCAGCCGGGCTAGTACCAAAAAGTTATTTTGTTCTATAAAATAACTGTTTACATCCAAAAGAACAGAATACATAGTCAAATTCTGCATTATGTACTCTTTGAGATAATTTAGAGTATCATTTTTTTTTGTGATAAATTCTTGGATATCTTCACTAGCAGTAGGATTAATAACTGTATAAGATGGAGAAAGCAGGTAAAGTACCATCCCAGCTCCAAGTTCAAAATGAAGATTTTTCAAAACATTCTTATGAAGATAATCATAAATGAATGGTTTTAGTTTTGGGACTTTTTTAATATCAAGCTTTGACAGTTCTTCTACTTCGTTCATTTAATCTCCACTTTCTCTTGTTTAAATGTTATCACTTAAAATTAAAAAAATCAATTGCGTTTTAACCATTCGGAATTTAAATAGCGGTTTTTTTCTATCTCCACAACAGCGGTTTTTTCTTTTTTCGTTAAGGTTTTAGGCTTTAATTTTATTCCAAAATATTCTGAGAAACCTGAAGCTAAATAGCTCACAACACTGTCAAAGTAGACATCTCTTCCCAATGCAGATGAAACAGGGATCATACGAATTTTCTCTCTTCCTTTAGCCAAACAGGAAACCCTCTTTAACTTTTCATCATCTTCCTTAAGGGGAATAGAGCCGTGCTGTAAGAACTTATCGCCTACTCTCTTCTGAGCACTGCCGATGATCTTTTTTCCTGCAACTTCAATTTCATTTTTGGCCGGATAGGAAAAACAGGGGAGATTTCCTCTTATATAAGCTGGATTAGATGTTTCTGCCAGTAAGGGTGCCATTCCCATTTCTTTTAATCCGGAAATTAAGGCTTCAGAGATCCGCTTATAAGACTCGCTTATTGTAGTAGTAAATAATTCTTTATCCGAGGAGCAAATACAATAGGTTACTTCTTTGCTATGAAGAACCAGTTTTCCACCAGTAATACGTCTTACTATATCGATTCCGTGTTCGTGGCAGTAATCTTCGTTTACAACCTCCTTTCTTTTTTGCGAGTAACCTAGAGACACTGTGGGATTTTTCCAGGAATAAAATCTCAAATATGTCTTCGGAGCATCTGTAAGCGATTGAAAGAGATAATCATCAACCGCCATATTCCATGATCCTCGTAAAGGAGTGCTATCTAGAATAAATTCCCAGGCTTTCATATTTCCATCACCTTTTATTAACCTGACCTATTCATAAAAAATGTCGATATAGCTGAAATTCAGGTGTGGCTTGTGCTCGCTTCAGATTTTTAACGCCATTCCTCTTCGTTTTTCTCAGTGCCTGCGCAACTCCCCCCGTCCGTGGGTCAGACATGCTCAGCATCCGACTACGTCGGATTCCCTCGAAAAAACTCATCAGAAGGCTAAATCTTCAATGTCGCTTCAGCCACATCAGAATTCCATAATATACAAATCTTTTGACTAAAATTAAAGGTTGTATTTATTTTATTTTCGCTTTTACTATTTCCTGTATTTGTCATAGCGTGGCTCCTGAATAATTCAGGTCCACTAAAACTATTCATAAAAAATAACGATACGTCAGGGTCGAATTGGGGTTTAAAGAGCGGACAACGGGATTCGAACCCGCGACCCCGAGCATGGGAAGCTCGTGCTCTACCAACTGAGCTATGTCCGCCTAAAAAACTACGCTTTGATACCCAATTTAGAAATCTATATACAAAGTCAAAATTTGTCAAGAAATAATCATTTGAGAAGTCACTCCATTTTTTCTGCGCTTCTGAGCCTTAAGCAAGAATCAGGTCAGTTGATACGAAAACACGCGAATTTTCCCCAGCTAGGAAAATCCGCTCGGATACAGTCTTCGCTCTCTTCTACTTAAAGGAGAAGAACCATGCCCGCTCATCCTTGCTCACGGCTTTCTTAATCATCCTGAATCATTCATAAAAATTGCCGATGCCGTATTCAAAAAAAACAACATCTAATTTTATCATCGGCACTTTTTACCCTCCGGGCGAACCGATTTTACCGCATCTGCTTTGTTGCAGCGGATTCGCAGTGAAGAACCACAGCTTCATACCCTGCGCCTTGCATCTGCAGCAACCTCGACTCGTGAATAATACAGACAAGTTAACCTGATTCTTTCAATTGACATACATGAACAGTAAATCTATAATCCGCACAACAAATCAAATGACAAACCAATCGCATCAGGATAGCATCCAGGACAAGATTTCCCGAGACGCATCAATCATCGGGCCCAATCTTACTATTAAAGGCGATATCTCTGGAATAGAAGACCTAATTATTCAAGGAAAACTTCAAGGTAATGTACATTTAAAAAACCACAACATGACCGTTGAAGAAAAAGGAAGTATTACAGCTGATATCTGGATTAAAAACATTACCATAAAAGGCTCAGTCGAAGGAAACATACAGGCTTCCGGTAAAGTTTTAATAGAAAGCCAAGGTCAAATGACAGGCGATATCTCCGCCTCCCGCATTTCAATTATGGAAGGCGCCCAATTTAAAGGCAGCTTAAAAATTATATCTGAGTGATTCTTATTTATGCCGATAATACTCTGCCGGTGTCTGACTTGCTATATAATTAACAGCTTCCTGAATACATACTCGGATGGCTTGTTCAATTGGAGTTTTACTTAATCCTCCCAATGCTACCGGGATCGAACCTATGCGAGTTGCCCCACCAAGGCCAAAACTCTTGGCATCTCCTACAACACTGGTGGCAGCAACGATCTGGGAAGTCTTAGTATCGATTATCCGAATATCAATTGCCACATGGCCTTTTTTTGCTCCCCCAGCAACAGTTACACCAAGTATCCTTGTTCCTCCTCCAGCTGCTTGCTTTGTGCCCTCAAATTCTGTAACTGCGGCAGTAATTAATAATTCTGCTCCATATACTTCACCAATTTTTGCTTCAGTTCCTTTTTTAATTCTTCCTGATGCACCCAAGTCCTGCTCGTCCAGCACTGCCCCCAGTTGGGCTCTTTCCAGAACAATATAACGGTTAGTATTAAAAAGAGCTGTTGTCAACATATCCTGCATTCCATCTCCGATCTTCTTAAAGTTGTATCCCCACATTCTCATCCAGCCGCCTGATCCTCCCCCACCTTTTGCAGTTTTATCTGTAAACTCTCCTACTGCAATCCTAGCTTTCGGCCCATCATATCTTTCGGCCTGCGCCTGACTTATTGAAGGGCCACCATAAGAAGTTACAGTTGCTGTCGGAGCACAAGAATTGATCCAAACTAAAATTAAAACAAGTCCGAATAATGCAGAATATTTTTTCATAGTTTCCTCCTTCTAATATAAAATATTATATGTACAAAAAAGTTTGTTGTCAATCTGGTTGTTCCATGAGTAATTTATTGAGAATATAGCACAATAAATGCTATTATAAACTTCTAAAGTTAATGGATTTACACAATGAATCTATGAAAAAATTTGAACTTCATTCTGACTATATACCTAAGGGAGACCAGGTATCTGCTATCCGCAAACTAAGCACAGGCCTGTCAAATAATTATCCCCATCAGATATTAATGGGAGTGACCGGTTCCGGAAAAACATTCACTATGGCAAATATTATAGCAAAAGCCAACCGGCCGGTATTGATAATATCACACAATAAAACCCTGGCTGCTCAGCTGTATCAGGAATTCAGGCGCTATTTCCCTAGAAATGCGGTTGAATACTTTGTAAGCTACTATGACTATTACCAGCCAGAAGCTTATATTCCAGCCTCAAATTCCTATATCGCAAAAGAGGTAACTATTAACGAGGAGATCGACCGGCTCAGACTGCGAGCCACCAATGCGCTTTTTAGGAGACAAGATGTGATTATCATTGCATCTGTATCCTGCATTTACAGCATCGGCTCCCCGGAAACCTATAAATCAATGAGCTTTATTCTCAAGATAGGGCAAAACATCACCCGGAAACAACTTCTGAGAAAATTCACAAATATCCAGTATGAAAGGCAGGAAATTGAGTTTAAAAGAAATACTTTTCGTGTCCGGGGAGATATTATCGAACTTTTTCCCTCATATCAAGACCAGGCCATCCGTATCCAGATAAAAAACAACCAGATCTCCAGGATATCATTTATTGACCCTATCCTTGGCAAAGTTTTTTCTATTCCAGACAAAGTAATCATCTACCCTAAAACATTTTTTTCCACTCCCCGCGAAATCCTGGATTTTTCCATATCAGCTATTGAGAAAGAGCTGGAAGGCCATATTCGTTTCTTTAAAGGAAAGGGGAAAATAATTGAAGCAAACAGAATTGAGGAACGAACTCTTTTCGATTTAGAGATGCTGGAGGAATTCGGCTGGTGCCCCGGAATTGAAAACTATTCTTTATACCTCAGCCAACGCAAACCCGGACAACCGCCGTTTACATTGTTTGATTACTTCCCCCCGGATTTATTGACTATTATCGACGAATCACATGTCACAATTCCCCAGATCGGGGGTATGTATCACGGTGACCGCTCCCGAAAGCAGACGCTTATTGAACACGGTTTCCGGCTGCCGTCTGCGCTGGATAACCGTCCCCTTAACTTTCAGGAATTTGAAAAAAAGACAAAACATTTGCTTTATGTCTCAGCAACTCCAGGAAAATATGAAAAAAATATTCCAGGCTCAAAAGTAATAGAGCAGATTATCAGGCCAACCGGCTTGACTGACCCAAAAATTGAAGTCCGCTCCAGCAAAGGCCAAGTCGATGATCTAAAAGCTGAGATTCAAAAACAAGCAAAAAGAAATGAACGTACTTTGGTTACGACTTTAACAAAAAAAATGGCGGAAAACCTTTCCCGTTATTATCATGAACTTGGGATAAAAGTCAGGTACTTACACTCTGATGTCGAAACACTTGAGCGAGTTAAAATACTTTGGGAGCTTCGCAAAGGAAAGTATGATGCCCTGATCGGAATAAATCTTCTGAGAGAAGGTCTTGACCTGCCGGAAGTATCATTAGTAGCAATTTTGGATGCTGATAAAGAAGGTTTTTTGCGCTCCTCTACTTCCCTGATCCAGACTTTCGGTCGTGCTTCCCGAAATATTTCAGGAAGAGCTGTCCTCTATGCTGACAAAATGACAAATTCAATGAAACTGGCAATAACAGAAACAGAAAGACGCCGTAAGATCCAACAGGAATACAACAAAGAACATGGAATCACTCCAAGTTCAATTAAAAAGGACATAACTGAAATCCTACAGAGTTTATATGAGCGTGATTATTTTGACTATCGCAAAATAGCCGAGGACAAAGATATCTATTTTTCCCCCCAGAAAAGAAAACAAAAAATGGAAGAGCTAAAAAAACTTATGGGAGAGGCAGCCAAGAACTTAGAATTTGAAAAAGCAGCTAAATTCAGGGACGAATTAAAACAGCTTCAACTGAGGGAATTAGAGATTGAATAAAAACGACTTAATTAGATTTAAAGTCGAGAAACTCCCTAAAAAACCTGGTATTTACTTTTTTAAAGACAAGAGAGAAAAAGTGATCTATATAGGAAAAGCCAGTTCCTTGAAAGAACGGGTAAAATCATATTTTCAGCCCACCTCAGATTCAAAAGTATTAAGTATTCTGAATGAAACCAGCAAAATTGACTATATCTTAACTGATTCGGAAAGAGAAGCTGCTTTTCTGGAAAACAATTTCATCAGGCAGTACCAACCCAAATTTAACCTGCGCTTAAAAGATGACAAGAGTTTCCCTTACCTGAAATTGACCATAGCGGAAAAATACCCGGGAATATATCTTACACGCAAAGCAGCGCAGGATAAATCCAAGTATTTTGGCCCTTTTAGCCCCGCTCATCAAGCCCGAAAAACTATTCATATATTGAATAAATATTTCGGTATAAGGTCATGTCAGGAAAAGATACCTGGAAAAAGAAAAAGACCTTGTTTAGATTATGATATCGATCTTTGTTCAGCCCCATGTGTAGGATATATCACAGAAACCTCATACAGGGAGAGAGCTATTAATGCTCAAATGTTTCTAGAAGGGAAAGTAAAAAAACTTAACCAACTTTTAAAAGAAAAGATGCATAAAGCATCCGAGCGTCTAGAATTCGAACAGGCCAAATATTACCGCGACCTTATCTTGACCCTCGAGCAGATTAAAGACAGGCCCAAATTAATTTCAATTAAATCAGAGAACAAAGACATCTTAGGTTATGCCCGCATTAATGACAGAGTAGGAATATATGTTTTCAGTATGCGAAAAGGGAAGGTTATCGAATCAGAACACCGAATTCTCTCTCTCCAATCAGGAAAAGACAATAAAAAGGCTATCTCAGAATTTTTATGCGCCTATTATTGCTCGTCTCAGGAAATTCCGGAAAAGATCCTTCTTCCTTTTGAACCGGATGCACTCTCCCATTTAAAAGAAATAATCGAGAATAGAAAAAATGCAAAAGTGTACTTGTCCTGCCCCAAAAAAGGAAAAAACATAAGGCTTATTAAGCTTGCCAACCGTAATGCAGCTCTTTTGCTTGAAAAAAAAATAGAAAAAGATCAGCCCCTTAGAGAACTTAAACAGGCTCTCGGATTAAAAAATATTCCTCTACGTATCGAAGGATTTGATATTTCCAATACAGGAGGGCAGGATTCAGTAGGCTCCATGTCAGTATTTGTTAATGCTAAACCGCTTAAAAGCGAGTACCGAAAATATAAAATCAAATCTATTAGTAGACCGGATGATGTAGGAAGCATAAAGGAAATCATTTTACGTAGATATACCAGAGTCTTAAAAAATATGGGTGATAAACCTGATCTTATCCTGGTTGATGGGGGGAAAGGTCAGCTTAATGCCGCTGAAAAGGCGCTAAAAGAATTAAACCTTATTAAACTTCCTCTCCTAGCTTTGGCCAAGAAAAAAGAGCTTATTTATAGTCAAAAATATCCCCATGGTTTGAGATTGGATAAAACTTCCCCTGGTTTACTACTCCTTCAAAATATCAGGGATGAAGCCCACCGCTTCGCTCTTGATTTCCACCGCAAGCAAAGAGAAAAAAAGAGTACAGCTTCTGAGCTGGATAATATTCCAGGCATCGGCCCAAAGCGTAAAGCAGCTCTTTTGAGCCATTACGAAAGTATAGATGAAATAAAAAAAGCTCCCCTGGAAGAACTTACAAAGTTAATTGGGGTTAGAGCAGCCCAGGCCTTAAAAGCAGAAAAAATCAGATAAAACAGGAAAAGCAGAAAAGACAGCAGGCAGTTGGCAAACATTTATTAGACACGGGTTTACCAGGATAAGGCTAAAACGTTTCCAGGGTATTTTTCATTATCTTGAAAGGGGAATAAAACTAAGCAACCATATAGAGCAAGAGGAGTCTATATAATTGAATATCTTCTCAATTTTCGATGGAGTTTCATCATGCTAAAAAACTATTTGACCATTGCTCTGAGGAACATTCAAAAACACAAAGGGTATTCTCTGATTAACATCGCCGGCCTGGCCATCGGCATCACAGTTTGTCTTTTTATCCTGTTCTGGGTGAAGGATGAGCTGAGCTGCGACCGGTTTCACGCCAATTTGGATCAACTGTACCGGGTCACCGAGGATCAGGTTCATTCGGACGGCAGTGTGTTCAAAGTCGCCGTCACACCCGAACCTCTGGGTTCGGCCCTCAAGGATGATTACGCCGAAGTCGTCGAATTCGCCCGTTTCAGACATCTCAGCAGTAATCTTGTCATAGCGGGAGGAAAAAAGTATTACGAGGAGGGTATCGCCTTTGCCGATCCGCCCTTTCTTAAAATGTTCTCCTTCCCATTTCTGTCGGGTGACAGCGACTCCGTTCTCTCCAATGAAGGGAACGTCGTCATCACCAAATCCATCGCCCAAAAGTACTTCGGTCGTGAAAATCCTGTTGGAAAAACCATCCAACTGGGAACCGTATTTGATTTCATCGTCGCGGGAGTGATGGAAGACATTCCGGCCAATTCCCACCTACAGTTCAAAATCCTGGGAAACTTCAATGTGGTGATCAAGAAAATCGGATATGGAACCGGCTGGTGGAATAACAATTTCTACACGTATATCCAGTTGTCTGAGAACGCCGATGTCGAACTTTTGCGGACAAAGATCGGCCCCTACCTTAAAAAGATAGCCCCGGCGGCGCGGACAATAATCCGGATTCAGGCGTTAAAGGATGTGCATCTTCGTTCCGATTACGCCATCGACCTGTACGGCGCCACTCAAAACAAATCCCAGTATGTCTACATCTTCACCGTTGTGGCCTTCATCATCCTGCTGCTCGCCTGTATTAACTTTATGAACCTGGCCACGGCCCGGGCCGGACTGCGGGGAAAGGAAGTCGGTCTGCGCAAAGTGGTTGGGGCAAGTCAGGCGGAACTCATCCGTCAATTTTTCGGGGAGTCACTCCTCTTCGCCTTTATCGCCTGCCTTATCTCGACCGGGATGGTTCTGTTGCTCCTCCCCTTATTCAACAGATTAACAGAAAAAGCGATCGAACCGGGATTTCTTCTCGAACCGACAGTCCTGCTGTTTCTGGCGGGAATCGCGTTGTTCACAGGTATTCTCTCCGGAGTCTATCCGGCTATTTTTCTGTCCTCCTTTCAGCCCGTTTCCATCTTCAGGGGGGATTCGGCCACCGGTTCCCGAAGCACGCTGTTCCGTAAAGCCCTGGTTGTTCTGCAGTTCACCCTTTCAATTGTCTTCATCACAGGAACCCTAATTGTCGGCGACCAGCTCCGTTTCATCCGATCACAAAATCTCGGTTTCGATCAGGAAGCCGTCATTCATTTCAGAATGCGGGGAAATCTCCCCAGAAGCTATTCCACCTTTAAAAACGATCTCCTTCAGACTACAGGGATCCGACAAGTCTCGACCGCGTCCGACCTGCCGACCTATACTGTCCACTCCACTTCCGCATTCAGCTGGGAAGGCATGGATCCTGATGACAATATTCTGGTACACCAGTATGCCGTCGGCCCCGACTTTATTCAGACTCTCGGGATGGAGCTGTCCGCCGGGCGCAATTTCGACAGGGATCTGACTAATCCCAATTCCGCATTCATCGTCAATGAAACAGCGGCTCGAATGATGGGATACGACGATCCGGTCGGAAAAAATATCCGGCTCTGGAACATCAATGCCCCGATCATCGGTGTGGTGAAAGATTTTCACTTCAAATCGATGCACACAAAAATTGAACCTCTCACCCTTCGCATCGATCCGCAGCGATTCAGTTACATTTATATAAAAATGGACACAAAAAACATCCGGCCTCTTCTGGCAGAGATTGAAGGGCTTCACAATAAACACAATCCGCAGTACCCTTTCGAGTTTCGTTTTCTGGATGAATCATTGGACCTTCTTTACCGGACGGACAAGAGAATCGGTATCCTTTTCAATATTTTTACGGCACTGGCCATTTTTATCTCCTGCCTGGGGCTGCTGGGACTGTCATCCTTTCTGATCGAACGGCGTACAAAAGAAATCGGGATTCGAAAAATTCTGGGGGCTGATCTGAGGAAAATCTTACTTCTTTTATCCCGGGATTTCCTCAAATTGGTAGTCGTGGCCAATATAATCGCTGTGCCGATCGCCTACTACGCAATGAACCGCTGGCTGCAGAACTTCGCTTACCGGACTGATATCTCGGTCGGAATCTTTATGCTCTCAACAGCAATGGCTTTGGGGTTAGCCCTTCTCACCATCAGCTTTCACTCCATCCGGGCCGCCCTCGCCAACCCGGCCGACTCCCTTCGATGCCAATAAAATTACAGCGATAAATCGGATTTCGGGCCCTATCATTAAATAGGGCAAAAAACTATCCCAAATGAAGTTTATCTTTCATCTTTCCAATGAGATAGCAGGTCTGATCCTCTATTCATTCAAAAAAAAGAATCCGGTCAACTTGCCTGAATTATTCACAAGTCGAGGTTACCGCAGACACAAGGCGCAGGGGATGAAGCTGTGATACTTCACTGCGAATCCACTGCAACAAAGTAGATCAGGCTGTGTCATAACTGGCATTAAAATAAGCATTTTTATTCAAATTACAAAAATAAAAGTCTATTTAAGGTAATTTTTCATTAATATAGACATTTATCTATAATTT